>Ga0187846_10000284_pt1 | contig 30753 bp, 22 predicted proteins | sample TC_taG_FD_161473 | JGI IMG/M metagenome (GOLD analysis project Ga0187846, IMG submission 161473) | Biofilm microbial communities from the roof of an iron ore cave, State of Minas Gerais, Brazil - TC_06 Biofilm (v2) | ecosystem: Environmental > Terrestrial > Deep subsurface > Cave > Wall biofilm... | reverse complement strand
CGGTTGGGGGCAGGATGGGGTTTGCTCCCTACCACCTCATCCGCACCTTGAGGCAAGCTCTGCCAGAGGAAACGGTCATGGTCGCGGATGTAGGAGCCCATAAGATGTTGCTCGCCCAAGTCTGGCGAGCTCCTGAGCCGGCAAGTCTACTGATCTCCAACGGCCTGTCGGCGATGGGTTACGGTGTTCCCACCGCACTCGCCGCGGCGCTGTTGCACCCGGAACGGCCAGTGGTCGGCGTGATCGGCGACGGGGGCTTCGGGATGATGGTACAGGAGCTGGAGACCGCCAAACGCCTGAGGCTCAAGCCACTGTTCGTTGTCCTGTGTGACCGCTCCCTAGCCGTGATCAAGATGGCGCAGGACGCCCGCGGCCTCCCCCGCCTGGGAGTCGATTTCGCGCCGGTTAACTGGGCGAAGGTTGGCGAAGGGTTTGGGGCCAGAGCTTGTGCGCCCTGCAGCTTTGCGGAGATGGAAAAAGAGATTCAAGATTGGGTCAAGCATCGGGAATTGACCCTGCTTGCAATCTCCATCGACGAAACGCTGTATGCTGGCATCACCTATTAAGGGCTGCGCGATTCGGCCGTTCACCGTCTCCACCCTCCTAGCGGCGAGGCGGGATCTCGCACTCCAAAGAGAAGTTTGAAACCGAAATGCCGAAAAAGGGAATCCTGGAAAAATTGCAAGAAGGTCCTGTGCTGGGCGATGGAGGCTACCTTCTCGAGCTGGAGCGGCGAGGTTACGTGAAAGCCGGTCCCTTTACGCCGGAAGTGGCGGTCGAGCACCCCGAGGCGCTTCGTCAGCTCCATCGGGAGTTTCTAAGAGCCGGCTCCGAGGTGCTCCAGGTTTGCACCTTTTACGCGAGCGCGGAAAAGTTGAAGACTGCAGGATATGCCAATGAAGTGGAGAGGATCAATCGCCAGGCCGTCCGCATCGCGCGCGAAGTCGCCCAAGACCAGGCCCTGGTTGCTGGGAACCTCAGCCTGACCTGGCAATATCATCACGACGAGTCATCGTCGAAGGAGCGCGTCCTAAACCTCTTTCGCCAACAGGTTGCTCTGCAAAAGGAAGAAGGAGTCGACTTCTTTATCGCAGAGACATTCCATTACCTGGGCGAGGCTCTCTTGGCTTTGCAGGCCATCAAGGACGCTGGTTTCCCGGCCATGATTACCTTTAATTTTAAGATGCCGCCCCTCAGTCGCGACGGCCATTCGCCGGCGGAGTGCGGACGTATCTTGGAAGCCCATGGCGCTGACATCGTCGGGACGAATTGTGGCAGGGAGCCCAAGCGCATGCTGCCGCTGGTCGAAGAAATGCGCAAGGCGGTGAAGTGCCATGTCGCCGCGCAACCCGCGGGCTATCACTCCAGCGATGAGATACCCTACTTTATGGGACTGCCGCAATTCCCCATAGAACTGGACCCATTGCAACTGACCCGACTGGAGATGGCGGAGTTTGCCTGGCAGGCTCGTGACCTCGGCGTGGGATATATCGGCGCCTGTTGCGGAGTCGCTGCGGCTCACATTCGGTCCATGGCGGAAGCGCTCGGACGCCATCCCGCCGCCAGCGCAAAATCTCCTGATTTGAGTGTGCATCCGATCCTCGGCCCCAAATTGATGGCAGGTTAGCAGGGGATAGTGTTTCGTGCTTGGCAGTTGGTTCCAGCTCAATAATCCGATCAGTATGGTCAGGAGGCATCCCCCCTTGCAATTGGATGGTAAGGTGGCCGTGATCACAGGAGGGGCCAGCGGAATCGGTCTGGCCACCGCCCAGCGGTACGGGGCAGAAGGGGCGAAGCTCTGCATCTCCACGAGCAATCAAGAAAAGTTGGACCGCGCCGTTCCTGTGCTGCGCGATCAAAAATATGATGTCATCGGCGTCCGAGCGGATGTTCGGCGGATGGAAGAAGTGACCAGGTTAGCTGCAAAGGCTCTCGAAGCTTTCGGCCACATCGACATTCTGGTGTGTTCTCACGGCTATTCGCATTTCGGCGAGGTCGTGGACGAATTGGAGGAAGAGTGGGTAAAGGTGCTCGACATTGATCTGATCGGCTGCTTTCGGTGTAGTAAGGCAGTCCTGCCCGCCATGCTAAAGCAGAAGTGGGGAAGGATCATCTACGTCTCTGCCACCTCCGCCTTCCGGTGCGAGCCGAGTTGGACAGCCAAATGCTGCGCCAAAACAGGCCTCTTGGGTCTTGCCCGGGGCTTGGCGCTCGAGGTAGCAGCGCATGGCATCACGGTTAACGCCATTTGCCCTGCTTGGGTACGGACGGAGCGCGCGAAGTTCGCCGTAAGCGAGCAAGCCAAGCGCCGGGGCATTTCCCCAGAAAAGCTTTGGGAAGAAATCGTGACCTCCTACCCGATGAAGCGAGTCACCGAGCCGGAAGAACAGGCGGATCTGATGGTCTATCTGGCCAGTGAGGCAGCCCGCGGTCTCACCGGGCAGGCCATTGCCCTGACCGCGGGATCTGAGTGGTAAGCCTCCCATGAAGATACGCGACGTCCGCATCACGCCGGTGAGCGTTCCGGTCGAGGCGCCTCTACGTTACTCCACGGGCTCCGATCCGGCCATCCATCGCCTCATTGTGGAGGTGGAGACCGATCAAGGGCTGGTGGGGCTGGGCGAGTGCAACGCTGGCGCGGCTCGTGAGGCGCGGCTGCAAGAGTCCATCCCAGCCATTCTCGGCGCTGATCCTTTCCACACAGAGCGCCTGCGCCGGCAGATCGGCTCACCGGCCGAGGCTAAGCTGTTCGGCAATGTGAACCATACCTTCGCGGCCATCGAATTCGCCTGCCTCGATATTCAAGGCCAGCTCATCGGTCGCCCCGTCCACGACCTCTTGGGCGGAAGGGTGCGGGAGCACATCCCCCTGGCAGCGTATCTTTTTTACCGCTACCCCAACACCCGAGGTCAAGGAGCCATCCAGGATGCCGAGGGCATGGTGAATTTCGCCCAGCGAGTGGTTCGCGAGTATGGTTTTGCCACTCTAAAATTCAAGGCCGGTGTCCTTCCGCCCGAGGAAGAGCTGGAAGCCATCCTGGCACTAAGGAAAGCCTTCCCCGCCCACCGGCTGCGCGTGGACCCGAACGCCGCGTGGTCCGTCGGCACCGCGTTGCGCCTGGCCCGTAAACTGCGCGACTGTGACTTGGAGTATCTGGAAGACCCGACCTGGGGTCTGCGCGGGATGGGGCGTGTGAGCGCGCGGTGTCCGTGGCTGCCCTTAGCCTCCAACATGGCCGTGGCAACCCCTGAGGATATCCCGCCTATGCTTCGCTTCGACGCTGTGGATGTGGTGCTGATCGATCCCCACTTCTACGGCGGGCTGTTCCAGACTAGGCACGTTGGGGCAGCCTTGGAGATCCTGAATGTGGACGCGGCGCTGCACAGCCAGGGCGAGCTAGGCGTTTCCATGGCCGCGCAACTCCATTTGGCAGCCAGCTTGCCGGCCCTGACTCATGCGGCCGACGCCCACTATCATCATCTTACGGACGACATTATCGATGGAGGAAAACTGAAATATGTGACGGGCGGAATGCAGGTCCCCACGAGCCCCGGCTTGGGCGTGAAGCTGGACCGCGATAAGCTGAAGCAGTACCACGAGTTGGCCCGCAAGCTGCAGACGGCTGCACAGACCTCCATGGTAGGCGACCCGGGTGCGGCGGAACATCTTCCCATCTTACCCAAATGGTGAACGCCATGATGATTTACGTAGAGTACATTAGCCGTCGTTCCGAAATCGAGCTTGCCGACTTCCAAGAGACGTTCAAAAAAGTTCAGGAAGGGTGGGAATCCAGTTTTTCCGAGGACCAATTAATCCTAAACGCCGCGCGCACCTGGCGCCTTGGCCCGCAGCCGGAATATTTGACGGTGTGGTGCTCGCCCCGTGCGGGCTTCGCTCGGTTGGACGAGTGGGAGCGCACTTTCCGCCGACGTGACTGCGACAACTATGGGTACAATTCTCCACTGCGCCGCGTCGCCCGCATGGAATACGCCGGCTGTTACGAGGCCTTGGTGGTCCCCACCAGGGCGAGGAGGGGCATTTACTACGTGGAAGGGTTCCGACCGGTGAAATCCTCAGCCGCCATTCGAAGCTTCTTCGAGGAGCGCGCCGCCAACCACAATGACCTCACGCTTAACCTGCTGCTGCGACGCCTTGGCCGGCTGGCTCCGGACCCGGGGGGCCTCGCCGTATGGACCCTTCCCAAGTTCGCTTCTCTCGCGGAAATTGCGCTAGAGGTCGAAGATATCAAAGAACCCGTAGAGCTGATGGAAGCAGGTGTTTATGTTGATGTGGGAGAAGAGGTGATCTGATCACGCGCACTTATTCTGCGAAGCGCCCCTCGGGCCGAATCCTTCCGGCCACGGTCGCGCCGGGTTTTTGCTCCCCGGGGCGGCGCACCGGACCGGCCGATCAACCTAACTCAAGCGAGAAGCTTCGTAGCCACGGTGCCGGCAGTGTCCGTCAGGCGGTGATGGCGGCCCTGGTACTTGTACGTTAGTCTGGTATGGTCGATACCCAGACAGTGCAGAATCGTCGCCTGCAGGTCGTGGACGTGCACGGGATACTCAAGGATGTTATACGAATAATCGTCTGTTTTTCCTAAGGTGATACCTTTCTTTATACCGCCTCCAGCCATCCAGATGCTGAAGCAACGGGGATGATGGTCGCGACCGTAATTGGTGTCCGTCAAGGCACCCTGGCAATAGACCGTACGCCCGAATTCGCCGCCCCAAAGCACCAGTGTGTCATCGAGCAGGCCGCGCTGCTTCAGGTCCAGGATGAGGGCCGCGGAGGGCTGGTCAACTCCCTTGCATTGCAAGGATATATCTCGGGGTAAGTCGTTGTGCTGGTCCCACCCGCGGTGGTAAAGCTGGATGAAGCGCACGCCGCGCTCCGCCAGCCGCCGGGTCAGCAGGCAGTTCGCCGCGTAAGTCCCGGCCTTTCTCGAATCCGGCCCGTAAAGATCGAAGATATGTTCCGGCTCGTTGGACAGGTCCATCAAAGACGGGACGGAAGTCTGCATGCGATAGGCCATTTCATACTGGGCGATCCGGGTGGTAATTTCCGGGTCTCCGAAGGCTTCGGCTCGCAGGCGATTGATCTTTTCCACAGCATCCAGCATGTGGCGACGGTCTTTCCGGTCGACGCCCGGCGGATCACCCAAATAGAGCACTGGGTCGCTACTGGCCCGGAACCGTACCCCTTGATAGCGGGAAGGAAGAAAGCCGCTGCTCCAAAGACGCGAAAAAAGCGGCTGATCGATGTTCAGCGCGTTGGCTTGCGAGATCAAAACCACGAAGGCGGGTAGATCCTGGTTCTCGCTGCCCAGCCCGTAACTAATCCACGCGCCCATGCTGGCGCGGCCGGGCTGTTGAAACCCGGTCTGAATAAAGGTGATCGCCGGGTCGTGGTTGATAGCTTCCGTGTGGAGGGTTTTGATCAAGGCGATATGGTCCACGATCTTGCCATGATGAGGAAGCAATTCGCTCATCCACGTTCCCGACTGGCCGCATTGGTTGAACCTAAAAATCGATCGCGCTACGGGCAGGCTTGACTGACCCGACGTCATCCCGGTGATGCGTTGTCCCATGCGCACCGAAGCGGGCAATTCGCTGCCTTGCAGCTTGTCAAGCTCGGGTTTGTAGTCGAAGAGCTCAATTTGCGATGGCGCGCCCGATTGATGCAAATAAATTACGCGTTTCGCCTTGGGCGGAAAATGCGGGAGGCCCAAAAGGCCGCCGGTCTTCGGATCTATCTGAGGGATGTCGGCAAAAAGATAAGGATTCAGGAGAGAGCCCAAGGCGGCGGCCCCGATGCCCACGCTGGTGCGGGCAAAAAAAGTGCGGCGCGTCAATGTCAATTTGAATTCTCTTTCGAGGTTCATGGTTTTACTCTTTCGTAATAGTTTCGTCAAGATTGAGGATGGCGCTGGCCACGGTGGTCCAGGCCGCCAGCTCGCTGACCCGCAAATTCTTGTCCACCGAAGACTCGCCCACCTGCAGCAGTTTGACAGCGGCTTTTCCGTCGCGCTCGTAACGCGCCAGCTCCTCTTCAGCCAACTTACGGAGCGCCGAAAGCTCCTCTGGCGCTGGGTTTCGAGCCGTCGCCAGGCGGAAAGCATAGCGGATGCGCTGCGCTGGATCGCGCCCCGCCTCGGTCATGGCCCGGGCAGCCAAAGCCCGGGCGGCCTCCACATAGGTCGGATCGTTCATCAACACCAGTGCCTGCAGCGGAGTATTGGTGGGAAGCCGGCGCGCCGTGCACTTCTCGCGGTCGGGAGCGTCGAAGGTAGCCAGCGACGGCGGAGGGACCGTCCGCTTCCAAAAAGTGTAAATGCTCCGCCGGTAGAGTTCTTTGGCGCGGCTGGGGGAATAACGCTGCGCCGTGTACCCCTCGCCGTACGCCATCTCCTCCCACAAGCCGGCGGGCTGGTAAGGGAACACACTCGGCCCGCCCATTTCCGCATTGAGCAAGCCGCTCACGGCTAGGGCGTTGTCACGGACGAATTCAGCGGGCAAGCGAAAGCGCGGGCCTCGGGCAAGCAGCCGGTTCTCAGGATCTTTTTCGAGCAGCTCAGGCGTCATCCGGGAGGACTGCTGGTAGGTGGCCGAGGTCACGATGAGGCGTATCATGGCTTTCGTGTCCCAGCCATTCCGAATAAATTCCGTCGCCACCCAGTCCAACAGCTCCGGGTGGCTGGGCGGGTCGCCCTGGGAGCCGAAGTCTTCCGCGGTTTTTACAATGCCGGTTCCAAAGCACATCTGCCAGTATCGGTTCACCGCGACACGGGCGGTCAGCGGGTGACTGGGGTCTACGAGCCACTTCGCCAGGCCGAGTCGATTGTCGGGCACATCCTTGGGGAGAGGCGGAAGTATGGAAGGAACTCCCGGAGTCACGTTTTCAGTTTGGTTGCGATAATCTCCACGGACTAACACATAAGTCTCTCGCGGCTTCTTCATTTCCGCCATGACCATGGAGGTAGGTATAGCTTTGTCCAGCTCCACTTTCTGCCTCTGGAGGGTCTTGAGCTCCACGTACGATTTCCGGAAGGAGGTCGGCGCTGCACGGGTGAGGAAATAATCCCGGAGCTTGTCCCGTTCCGATTGGCACTGCATTTTGACCCCGTACGCGGGTGTATTCTCATCAGCCTGTCGGGCGAGGGGGTCTTCCGGGTCCGCCGCTGGGCTGCTCGCCGGCTGGCGCCCCATCTCGGCGCAGGCCCCGGAACGGCCCAGGAGGATGGCTCGCACAGGCTCGTCGAAAAACAATTGTTCGATCGTGGAGGGCGCGAGAGGCCGGTCGTAGATTCGCAGATCGTCCATCACACCCTCGTACGGCTGGCCGATTTGCTTGTTGCCAATTTCGAGAGGGTGGGCACTGTTCAAAGCACCTGTCAGGTGGTCCTGATTCACTTCCGCCGGCTGCGCTTGGGCATCGACAAAAATGCGGAGGCCTGAAGCTTTGCCCGATCCGTCGTAGTTAATGGTGAGATGACGCAAAGTCGTAACCAGCACACGATCCTTCGTCCGGACCTGGATAGCGTCATCCGGCCAATGATGAATCAGCCGGACGATGACGTGCGACGTTCGCTTATGTGGACCGATGTAAACCGCTTTGTCCAGCAGGACTTCAAACGCGCAATGGTCCTCACTATCGCCCAACTTCTGAGCCAGGGCCATTTCGAGCTGCGAGCCCGTCCTGAACCAGAAGGCCAAAGCAAAGGGATGTGAGGGATTCAGGGCGCCAGCATCTCCCAGCTCGACGTGCGTCTCGCCGCTGAAGTCGGCGGCCTTGCCGACGGCGCCGTAGCCATAGGTTACGCCACCTCGCCGCGTTATCCCCGGCAGGTTGTGTCCTGAGCTGTCCGCCAAGTCTTTCTCGAATTCATAATGGGCCAGCAGGCCATCCGGGGCGGCGGCCGGCACCGTGGCCAGCGCGGTCTTCTCCCATTCCGACTGGAGCAAGGCGATCTGCTTGTCGGGCAGCGCAGGAGTTAGGGCGTTAATTCTTCGCTTGAGCTCCTCGAGGCGCCGTTGCTGTTCGGGCGAGGGGATCTGCACGACCGGCTGAACGTTGCCTTCGCGTCCATCCAACCCTTTCTCCGGAACATTGTTGAAAAAAGCGTAGAAGCGATAGAAATCCCGCTGCTTGAAAGGATCATACTTGTGGTCATGACAGCGGGCGCAGGCCAGGGTTGTTCCCATCCACGTGGTTGCTGTCGCGTCCACTCGGTCGACAACGTATTCGTTGTGGTACTCCGCAGGGATGGCACCGCCTTCGAAGTTGATCATGTGGTTGCGATTGAACCCGGTCGCAATCCTTTGCTCCAGCGTGGGGTGGGGCAGAAGGTCGCTGGCCAATTGTTCGATGGTGAACTGATCGAATGGCATGTTTCTGTTGTAGGCGTCGATGACCCAATCACGCCAGTGCCACATGTCCCGCTGAGGGTCGACGTGGTATCCCTGCGTATCCGCATAGCGGGCAAGGTCGAGCCACTGTGTCGCCATGCGCTCGCCGTAATGGGGCGAATGCAAGAGCCGTTCGACGACTTTCCCGTAAGCTGCCGGGGAGTGGTCGGCCAGGAAGGCATCGACTTCGGCCGGCGTGGGGGGTAGTCCCGTGAGGTCAAAGGCCACCCGTCGAATCAAGGTCCGCTTTTCAGCCTGCGGAGAGGGTTTCAGGCCCTCACGCTCCAGCCGAGCGAGGACGAAATAGTCGATGGGGTTGCGCGGCCAGCCCTTCTCTTTAACCTCCGGCAGCGGCGGGCGCTTGGGTGCAACGTAGGCCCAGTGGGTTTCCCAATTGGCGCCCTCGTCAATCCAGCGGCGGATCAGGTCAATCTGCGTGGCTGTCAAACTCCGGCCTGACAAGACCGGCGGCATGCGAAAGGAATCGTCGTCGGAACTGATTCGTTGATAGAGGCGGCTCTCCGCGCTCTTACCCGGAACGATGACGCGGTAACCCTCACGATCCGCAAACATCCCCTCCTTGCTGTCGAAGCGCAGGCCCGAGATGCGCGCCTTTTCGTCCGGCCCGTGGCAGGTAAAGCACACGTCAGAGAAGATAGGCCGGATTTCACGGTCGAAGTCCACGGGCTTTTGCGTGGCACCATTCGTCTGCGCGCTCACCGTCCGGCTCCGCCAAATCGCAAACGTCGAAAGGCTCGCGGCCACGCAGAACAACCAGACAACCCTCGTTCGCAACTTCATTCCTCCTTAACTTGAGCGTTGCCTTGACCCTGGACCCGAAAGCTGGCTACTGCAGTCGCTATTCTACACCCGCCAAGTCCGGTGGGTCCGCGGGATCCGGCGATCCGGCGGTTGTGTACGGCGTATCCGGCGCAGCAGCTTCGGAAAGGACAATGAGCCTTTCCGGCCTGAGCCAATAACTACGCCTCTCCTGGTGTTTCAGCCCCGATGTTTTGATCCCTTCCTATTTTCGCACTCCCAAATAATCGTCTGACTTGTCTTCTCTGCATATTACACTGATACGGAGATCACCCGAAAGGGTCAGCCAAAGCTCACAGCAGATAACACACTTGATGTCAGCGTCCGAAGACAGCATATCTGTTGACAATGGCGTTTGTATCTGAAATCATGGAGGCAGCTTGATTCCGCCTTTCGATCAGGACACTGGGGCGCTGCCGCCGGGCGGCCATCAAGGAACTTTGGAGGAAATAGCGCGGCGCCTTGGCTTCACGTCTCGGCGTCGATGGCTTTTGGAAGGGCTGCGTGCCGCCGTCGAGGCGTTTTGGGCGGCGGGCATCGACGAGATTTATGTCGATGGGAGTTTCTGCACGGAGAAACCAGATCCAGGCGACCTCGACGGCTATTGGATCGAACCGGATGCCGACGTTTATGAACGCATCGACCCGTACTGGATTGACTTCGAGCTCGTATGGGTGCCGCACGTTCGGAGGTGGAAGTGGCGCATATGGGTCGACCACGGCGTCGAGTTTTTTATCCATCCAGCGATGCAAGCCACACCGGAGTTGGGATTTCCGGAGTTCTTTCGGCAGGACCGGGACGGGCAGCCTCGGGGCATAATTCAAGTGGTGAAGGCTCAAAAATCATGATCAAGAGCGACGCGCAAAGACAACGTACGGCGGCCCAGATAGGGGGCTTTCGGCGGGCGCTCGCCAAGGTGGCCCAGGAGAAGGCTGGAAGGCGCACCGCCGCTATCCGCGGAAGCTATGAAGGTATGATCCGACAGCTTGAAGATGAACTGCGCGAGTACGATCAGTTGAAGTCCGGCCGGCTGAAGCTACCGCACATCGAGAGACTGGATGAGATCGCGCCCTTCATCGCCAAAATCCGGATCGCGAAAGGCGTTACGCAGACCGAATTGGCCCGGCGATTGGGCGTGAACAAGCAAGTGATCAGCCGATACGAAGAGAACGATTATCAGACGGTGGGTATTGCCCGGCTTCAAAACATTCTGGACGCGATGGGAATCAAGACGTTGGTGACGCTGAGCGCATAGTACTGCAACCTTCGTTCCCGACGTGGGCAGCACCATCAGAGCAACGGATGCTTGACGTCGGCTGCGGACCAATGGACACGGATCAGCGGCGCGTCTACGGAACTTCGCTATTTCTCAGCCGGGTTTTGTGCCCATGGCGTGCCGCGGTTGCAAGGGACGCTTTACGAGCACCGCCTAGCCACCAGCACCGGTTGCATACCGGGGCGACTGCCCGAACAACCTGCCCAAAGGCCTCGTCTTTGACTCGCAAGTGCTTGATTCTGTTAGTGCTAGTGTGCTTAGAATGGTTTAGACCAAAAAACAGATGTTTCTGGGCACAAACCCCGTGCGGCCCACGCAAGCACACGTCCTTGAGGCCGAATCCTGCGACCTTTTGCTTCGTAGGTAAACAACGCCAAGTCCGTCACCGTCCGGCGCGTCCGGCGGTTGTGGCTTGACACTACTAGCGCCTGCCCTTAGACTTTCTGCGGGCAATCAAACCCAGTTTGAACGTATGACACCGCGGGGCCTCCTGCGCAAGGTTCAGCTTGGAAACATCACCACCGGCTTGGGCGTTCAAGGTTACCACGGCGTGGCAGCCATTCCACAGTTCCCGGTCTCCATTCGCATGACAAGTTCAGTCGAGATCATTCGTCTTTTGCCCCAGCGGGGCGAGGAACGGCGATGTTGAGCGGGCGCGTAGCCTTGGTGACCGGGGGTGCAAGCGGCATCGGACGCGCCATCGCTGTGCGCCTGGCCCAGGAAGGAGTCCACCTCTGCATCCTGTCGCTCAGTCGCGAGCGCGTTCGGTTACTGCCCGACGAGCTTAAGTATTTCGCTTCTTTGGGCGAGCTCGAGCAAACCCGACAGGCTGCCGAGCAACATGGTGTTCGGTGCCTCGCCCTGGAAGGCGATGTGAGTGTGACTGCCGATGTGGCCCGCATGGTGGCGACCACGCTGGAAAAGCTGGGGCGCGTGGATGTGCTGGTGAACAATGCTGCCACCAGTTGCGTGCACTCCGTTCTCGGTCACGAAGATGAGTCTTTCCTCCGCGTCCTCAAGGTGAACTTATTTGGCCCTTATCTCTGTGCCAAAGCTGTCTTGCCCCACATGCTGGCGGGGAAGTGGGGGCGCATCATCTCCATCGCGTCCACCAGCGCCCACGTCGGAGCCGCCAATTACAGCGCCTACACTGCCTCGAAACACGGCTTGCTGGGATTCAGCCGTTCTCTCGCCCTGGAGGTGGCGCCCCACCAGATCACGGTGAACACCATTAGCCCGGCCAGCGTTGAGACTCCTTCCACCCCCTTGCATATTGGCAAGTGGGCAGAGCAAGCCGGCTTGTCACCTGCGGAGATGCGCCAGCGTTGGGTCAATGACTATCCCCAGAAGCGCTTTATCCTACCGGAGGAAATCGCCGCCCTGGTGGTCTACCTGTGTCAGGACGAGGCCCGCGGGATCAATGGCGAGGATATTCGCGTGACGACCGGAGCGATGTGGTGAGCGCGCCGTGCGCCTGGGGCGACAAATTGGGTTGGGGCTAGGACGTGATGAACAAATCGCCAGTCAGTGCGATCTTTTGGTCACCTGCCGGATCAGAAGGGGCTGGTCGCGCGCTCCGATTTCATTTACCGCCCCCAGACGCTGCCGCTCAGTCGATCTGCTCGGATATCTCTACGGAAGACTTTAAAAGCGATTGACTTATGAGCCCGATGCGATCGTCGGTAATACGGGCGGCCGTCCCAGAAACGCTTAAAGCCCCCACCACGTTCCCTCCCCCGTCGAAAATTGGCACCGCGACGCACCGGGAGGCTTCGACCGTTTCTCCATCATTTAAGGCATACCTTTGCTTCCTGATTTTCGATAGCTCTTTTTGGAAATCTCGCCAAGTCGTAATCGTTCGAGGGGTAAACCTCGGCATCCCCCGCAGTTTCAGAATTTTCCTGACTTTCGGGGCGGGCAAGTAGGCCATCATCGATTTCCCCAAAGCCGTCGAATGAACCGGGTCGCGGTCACCAGGGTGCGCCACCAGCTTGAAACGATGCGGGCTTTCCAAGACTTCCAAATAGCAAATCTCGTTCTTATCGAGTACCGCCAGGTTGACCGTGTCGCCAAATTCCTCCCAGAGCTTCTGCAGATAGGGAAGAGAGAGTCTCCGCAGGTCGTGGGCGAGCCTGGCTGCTCTGCCCAGCTCAAGACACTTCAGGCTCAACTGGTACTTTCCGTTATCCGGAACTCGCCGGAGGAAACCGCTTTGGGTCAGCGTAAACAACAGGCGGAACACGGCATTCTTGTTCAGGCGCACCAAGGAAGTAATCTCGGTCAGGCTCAGTTCCTGCTTCTTTTCGTCAATAAAGACTTGCAGAATGGCGAGGGCTTTCGAAACGGCCTCAATCGAGTAGTTGGTTCCCGGATTTTTCGCTCTGGACATTTGTCGTCTTCGGGTCCGGCGTTCCCGTTCACCTGGGTGAATGCGTCTTCATTCAATGGCCGAATACGTCGCTGTACCGTCCTCGGGGGGGAACAACCTGCCTCGTGATTATCGCCCATTGTATCCGATTGCGCCAGAGTGGTGAGGCACTTGGGAGCGTGACGGCAGCCTGCCTGCCGTTGTTGGGGGAATGTGGTTCCGAAACGTAGGTGCCTCGTGCCTGAGATGACGCTTTCCCAGTTTTTACTTGACAGGCCTCAAGACGACAGCATAGCATGCCAAACGCGGTTTGAATAGCCATAACGGGCCCTGATTCCCTTATGAGTTGCAACGGGCGGGCCACCCAGAGAATCACTTGCAGGCGCGAGCGGGTGCGCCGCTTCCAAGCGTTGGGGCTAAGGTCGGGTCTCAGGAGGCTGACATGTTTGGACAATCGGCGCGTCTTGGAGCGATGTTACTTAATGTGGCCATCACTATGCCCTTTGCGGCTGCGTCGTTGCTGGCGGTTAACACTGCCAGCTTGGGAGGGACGGTTGTCGATCCTTCAGGCGCTCCGGTCCCTGGCGCCACCGTTACCGCAGAAGACATGGAAACGGGACTTCAACAGAAATTTGTCACCGGACCAGACGGAAGCTACCTCTTTCCAGAGCTCGCGGTCGGCAATTACAGCCTTCGGGTGGAAAAGTCTGGCTTCAAAACTTACGTCCAGCAAGGCATCATCCTCAGCGTCGGCGAGGCAGCTACGCAGCCAGTTACAATGCAGGTCGGTGTGGTAACGCAGAATATCACGGTTTCGAGCAATGCCGAGCCGGTGGAAACCCGGGAAGCTGCGGTGGGTCAGGTGGTAACGGAAAAACAGATTCTTGATCTTCCCTTGAACGGAAGAACGGCGCAGTCCCTGGTTTTCCTGTCTGTTGGTACAGCCGATGTATCGATCCAGAATTGCGGTTTCGGGTGTAACGGCGGCGTGTACCCCGGCGAGCAGTATGCCAGCTCCAGTGGCGGAGGGCCGAACGGTGTCTACTACCAACTGGACGGTATCAGCCATAACGACTCGTATCAGAACATGAATCTCCCCTTCCCCAACCCCGATGCCGTGCAGGAGTTCAACGTTCAGATGTACAACATGAGCGCCCAATACGGACACGGGGTGAGCTCCGTGGTCAATGTGATCACTAAATCCGGTACCGATCAATTTCATGGTGATTTATTCGAATTTGTCCGCAACGGGGACTTGAATGCCAGGAATTTTTTCGCCCCGGTACAAGATACGCTGAAGCGCAACCAATTTGGCGGAAGTTTCGGGGGGCCGATCAAGAAGGGTAAGCTTTTCTTTTTTGGAACCTACCAGGGCACGCGCGTTCGGCAAGCTCCTGAAGGAGCCATCGCCTTCGTTCCAACCGCGGCCGAGCGCAACGGGGATTTTTCGGCGTTGTGCCCTCAAGGTTTTACCGCCGGGATATGTTCCTCCCCCAATGGCGAGCAAATCGTTAATCCCGTCACCGGCGCGCCCTATCTGAATAACCAAGTGCCGACCTCACAGTTTGAGAAGTTGTCGACCAACATCCTTCAATACATACCCCTGCCCAATGGACCCAACGGGCAGCTAACCTATCAGTCTGCTCCGACCAACAACAATGATGACCAATTCTTGGTCAGGATCGATTACAACCGCGGCAAGAATCAGATCAGCGGCCGATACTTTTTTTCGAACTACGACCAGCCGGCCCAGGTGAATAAGACCAATCTGATCGCCTCGGACCCCTACGGGAACGCTGTCCGGGTCCAGACGGTCAGCGCAAATTGGACCTATAACGCTTCACCTACGCTGCTGTTCACGACCACGTTCGGTTCCGTCCGCCAATATGGCGGTTCGCTTTCCAGCGCTCCGTTTAGTATGCCGAGCCTCGGCGCGAAGATCGCGGCGACCAACCCGCCCGAGCTGTCGATAAACGTTTCCGGCTACTTTAATATTGAGACGGGTCACTATGGCGCCTTTAACCGGGCCAATCCTTTCATGTTTACAGAGGATATTACCAAGGTGAAGAGAAAGCACGAGCTGCACTTCGGTGGCGAGGTCATCCGTACCACTTCCCCGATCGCCAATGAGTTTCAACAGAATGGACAATATATCTTCCAATCCCGATTGTCCGGCGACAACATTACTGACTTTTTGCTGGGGCGAGCGCAGAGCGTCGTGCAAGCGGGAGGCATTTACGGGAGTACGCTTGGTACGAATGGACACCTCTTTATCCAAGACAATTGGAAAGTCACTCCAAGATTGACCGTGAACGCTGGGTTGCGGTGGGATCCCTACGTGCCTCTGCACGATACCAAGGGGCGATTAGCCTGCCGGAATCCCGGGAGCACGCAGATATCCACCCGTTACCCCACCGCGCCGCCGGGCCTGTTGTTTGCCGGAGACCCCGGCTGCCCCCCAGGTACCTTCTACTCGAACTTGAGCAACCTCGCGCCGCGCCTGGGATTTGCCTACCGGCTGACAGCTGACGGCAAGACCAGCCTGCGCGGCGGCGCGGGTATCTATTATCAGAGCCCGGAGACCGTTTTGTACCAGGATATTGAGGGTATAGCTCCGTTTGCCCCCATCGTCTCGCTAACGGCTGTGGATTTCACCGATCCTTTCGGATCCGCGGGCATTGCCAATCCGTTTCCCGCCGCGTTTGGACCCAATGTCCCCTCCCAGGCCGACGCTGCTTTTCCTCGTCCCGTTACGATCTTCGCGGTCGTAGCTCCGAACTTCAAAATCGCCAGGATCGGGACTTACAACCTTACGCTCGAGCGTCAGTTCGGTTCCAGCTGGGTTCTGTCAGCCCGATATGTAGGAAACCAGGGAAGGCATCTGTTCGGCGAGAGTAGTCAGAAATCGATCCGAGAGTCGAATCCAGCTGTCTACGGGCCTGGAGCGACCGAGGCGAATACTCAGCAACGACGTATCGACCCGATCTTCGGCTCAATCGGTTACGTGGAGTCGGGCTACGAGTCCAACTACAATTCGCTCCAGTTGAATTTGGAGAGACGCTTCAGCCGTGGATTTTCTTTACTCACCAACTACGTCTGGTCACACCAGCTCGACAATTTCAACTCCTGGCAGAACTACGAGCAGACAGACCCATTCAACCGCCAACTTGACCACGGGCCTTCCAACGAGGACTTGAGCGCGATCTGGAAGGTTTCCGGCCTTTGGCAGATTCCCGCCGGCCAGCTAGGGGAGAAGAGCGTTGTCGGAAAATTTGTTAAGGGGTGGGAATTAACGACCAGCACGATTTGGCAGGGAGGATTCCCGCTAACCCTCCATAGTGGGTTAGACAACTCCTTCAGTGGCGTTTTCGCCGATCATGCGAACATCACTACGAGCAATATCCGCTCTCTGGAGATCGGTTCCGGCCGGTCACGCGGACAGATGGTCAGCGAGTTCTTCAATACGTCCGTGGTGACCCCCAATCCCGTCGGCACCTTCGGTAATCTGGGAAAGGGCGTCTTACGAGGTCCGAAGTTCTTTAATTCCGATATTGGGCTCATCAAGCGGACTACGATCAACGAGCGGATGTCGGCCGAGTTTCGGGGCGAATTCTTCAACGCGTTCAATCACACAACCTTCCCGGTCACGGCAGTTGACACCACGTTCACGGATCCCTCATTCGGTCAACTGCTCTCGGCCAACAACCCCAGGATCATTCAGTTCGCTCTAAAATTGGTGTTTTAATTTGCCGAACGCCATCCCGTCCGCAGCCCCCCCATCGCCGGAAGGCCTGCGCCAGTTGGCGCCCTGAGTAGTAGATGGAAGTGGTCACGCGTCACGCATGAGGACCCAGTCTGATGAAGAGAACGCGATATTCGTTGCCGTTGATATAGCGGGGAGCAACTAGCGCTTCGTCGCGTAAATGAGCGTACCTTTGGATCTGTATCAGGGCACGGCTTCAGCCGTGCCGAAGCACGCCGGGAAAGGAGGCCGGCTTTAGCCGCTGACAGGGGCTAAAAGCCCGATCAGCGGGAACGTTCTTGCGGCACGACTAAAGTCGTGCCCTGATACACTGACGTAATCAGTCCAAGAGATAGGTGCGCTGATTTACACAACTAAGGACTAGCGCGGACCTGCTGAATTGACCTTTTCTCAAGTCACCCCGTATTCTGGCTAGGGCGGTTGATGCATGTCAGGTCACAAACGGGCACTGGCCACCGCAATTATCCTCACTGTGTTCCTGCCTATGTCTTTGCAAGCCGACGAGGTCACCGGTCAGTCGAAAGCACAGGTCGCAGCGGAACTGAATTCCCAGGGTTTGGTTCTCCTCGAACGAGGCAGGACCGAGGAAGCTGCGGAGAAGTTTCGCGAGGCTCTGAAGACCGATCCTAACAACGTCGATAGCCTCGCAAATCTCGGCGTCGTCCTGCGCAAGCAGGGAGCGTTTGGTAATGCTATCGAGTTTCTGCGCGAAGCCGCTCAATCGCGGCCTGACGATCCGCGAATACACAGTGATTTAGCATCTGCGCTGGGCAGCGCTGGCCGCCGGTACGAGGCGATAGTTGAAATGCAAAAAGCCCGCGCGCTCGCTCCCGGGAACCCGGTCATTCAACGCAACCTGGGCATATGGCTGATGGAGAATGGTGAAAACGAAGCGGCGGAAAAAGAATTGCGGGCGGCCCTTCGGCTTGCCCCTCAAGATGGTGAAGCGCATCGGGCGTTAGCCCGGCTGCTGGCCCGCCAGAAGCAAACCCAAGAAGCGATTGAACACTACCGCGCTGCGCTCGAATCCGAGCAGCGCGAGGCCTCTTTGCATCTCGAATTGGGCAAACTCTTCCAGGCCATCGGTGAGTTCGGGCAAGCCGTAGAAGAATTTCGCAAGGCCACCCAGATTCAGCCTACGAATCCGGACTACTTTGCGGCATGGGGCAATGCTGAGTTGGAGTCTGGTGATTTGGCGACGGCAGAAACTAATCTTCGCGCGGCCATTAGATTGCAGCCTTCGAACGGCAGCGCGCATCGAGATTTGGGCATTCTTAAGCGCCGGGAAGGCAAGATCGACGAAGCCGTTGCCGAACTACGCCATGCAGAGGAGTTTCTTCCTGAAGATCCCACGGTTCATATGATGCTGGGACAGGCCCTCCAGAAGGCCGGAGATACGAGCCAGGCAAACCGCGAAATCGTTCTATCCCGGCAGCTTACCAAAACGGCCAACGATAAACTTCTCGCCGTGTCTTACACCACCGCGGGGGCTGAACTCCTTCGAGACGGGCAAGTCGAGCAGGCAACCTCAAGGCTCGAGCAGGCCATTCGCCTCGACCCAGCATATCCCCTTGCTGCGTACAATTACGGCTTGGCGCTTCTGGTGCAGAATAAGCCGGATCAGGCTATGAGCCAATTCCGTATCGTGCTGAAGTCCATGCCGGACCATCCCGATACCTTGTATTACTTGGGCCGAGCTTACTTGGCCAAAAAACAACCGGCTGCTGCGGCGTCGTGCTTAGAGCGGGCCGTTGACCTGCGTCCTGATGACTCACACGCTCACAATGTTCTCGGCGTCGCACTGGCAGAAACCGGGAATTTCTCCCGCGCCGGGGCTGAGTTAAGAGCCGCGGCACGGTTGGAACCCGGCAACACCATATTCAGTGAGAATCTTGCCTGCATCGAACAGCGCCTGCACGGCTGCGACTTGACGCCATAAGAGAGTGCATGACGACGAAAATTCCGCCGAAAATTGCGCTCTTGATAGCAAGCCTTCTCGTAGGCAGGCGATTGGCGCATCCCCAAAGCACGCCCAAGCAATTGAGCCCCATTCTGGATTGCCAACTCCAGTCACCAGAAGTGGTTGAGTACCGGTTGAGGGAATACCTCATGGCGCGCGTTCCAAGACTTCCCGCGCCGACGACTGCTGATCATTGGTCGGCCGAAGCCGAGAGGATCCGAAAACACCTGCTCCGAGACATTGTTTACCATGGGTGGCCTCAGGAATGGATAACCGCCCCTCCAAAATTCGAAGACTTAGGACTGATTCGATCAGGAGAAGGATACCAAATGCGGAAACTCCGGTACGAGGTCGTACCCGGATTCTATTCGGCGGCCATCCTTTACGAGCCCACAACTCTCCACGGCAAGGTTCCAGCGATTCTAAACGTCAACGGTCATGAATATTCCATGGGCAAAGCTGTCGAATACGAGCAAAAGATCTGCATCAACTTCGCCAAGCGGGGGATTATCGCGCTGAGCTTGGAGTGGCTCGAGTGTGGCGAACTCTTCGACCCAAGGAACAAACAAGATGATCGTCACTGGGTGGCGGGGTATCTGGACCTGGTAGGCACGAGCGCGATTGGTTTGTTTTACCTCGAAATGCGGCGGGGGCTCGACTATCTCTATGAAAATCCCAAAGTGGATCGTGACCGTATCGGGATGACCGGGCTTTCCGGCGGTGGTTGGCAAACGATCACCTTAAGCTCGCTGGATACAAGAGTGCGGGTCGCCGTGCCTGTGGCGGGATTTGCTTCGCTCGTTTCCCAAATCGAGCGTAAAAGCGACTCTGGAGATATCGAGCAGAGTCCCGCAGATTTTTACGTCGATGTGGACAACGCGCATCTGACGGCCATGATGGCGCCCCGGCCGACGTTGCTGATTTTTGATGCTCAAGATGATTGTTGCTACCGGGCTCCATTGGTCAAGCCTTACGTTTTTGATCAGGTCCGACCCTTCTTCAGTCTCTATGGTCACGCCGACGACTTTCAGTGGTACGAAAATACCGATCCTGGAACGCACAACTACCAGCTGGATAATCGGCTGCGCGCCTATCGGTTTTTCTCCGAGCACTTTCACCTGCCTTTGATCACGAGCGAAATACCTTCAGATGCAGCGATCAAAACCTACGACGAACTCGTGGTGGGTCTGCCGAAGGATAATCTCACGGCTCTTGAGCTGGCCAAACAATTTGCGCGGGGAATTAAGAGAGAGCCGGTACCGTCCTCGGGAGTGGAAATGAGGGAATGGGCCGCTGTGGAAAGGCAAAAGCTTAAGAATGTGGTTCGATACCGCGACGCTGATGTCAAGCACCCTTGGGCGCTAGCTAATACCAAGGAAAAGGGTGTCGAGACTCGCTCCTACTGCTTTGAGATGAACAACGGGCTCAGCGCGACCGGAGTCTGGGTAAAAGCCATCGCGAGTCCCGAGACGGCCCCCGTAACGCTTGTACTCAATGACGATGGCAAATGCAACGCGGCGGCTGTCGTTTCAGATCGCGTGAACCGCGGGGAACAAGTGCTTGCGATGGATCTGCTCTTCACCGGTGACTCTGCACCAGAAAGAGAGAAACCTGCGCATCTGCGCCAGTATATGGTCCAGGCGGTTGCGATGATCGGAGATCGCGCGCTGGGCTTGCAGGCCGCCCAACTCATCGCCGCCGCACGCTGGCTGCGCCAAACCACCGGAATCGGCGCGCTACGCTTGGATTGCACGGGCATACGCAGCGAAACCTTCGGCCTGATCGCCGCAGCCCTGGAGCCAAGCCTCTTCAGCCGGGTGGAAATTCATCGGGGGATGCGGAGCTTCGGCTACCTACTTGCCTCGCCCGTACTCGAGATAGGCGCTCCCGATCTGTTTTGTCTCGACCTCTACAAGGAATTGGATCTGGACCGTATTATTGTCCTCGCGGAGCCAACCCTAGTGACTCAACGAGACAGCCTGGAGTGACGGCCCAGCGCATATCCCCTGTAAGTGAAGTGGGCGGCATGTCTGGGGTGACAAAATCGCCGGGGAAGTGCTTGAAATGATTCGTCGGCCCCGAATCATCAACAGATTCTGCCTCCTCAGGCCGGACTAGTGCTTAGTTGTAAAAGTTCGCGTCACTATTGCGAAGCGTCAGGGCACGGCTTCAGGCGTGCTGTCCGCGGCCAAGCTGGGGCCCGCGGCTTTAGCCACTGAGGGCCCTAACCCCAGGGCTTTTAGCCCCTCTCTCCAGCCTGTTCCTCAGCGGCTCAAAGCCGGTTTCTATTCGACCGTCAAGCGGCACGACTCAAGTCGTGCCCTGAGATGATACAAGACTGGCTCGATCCTACTGCTACGTTGTTTGAGAATCGAACTACTAGTCGGCTTTCATCGCGACCCGGCAGATCCAAATGCTGGGCGAGCACCGCCGCACCCTGGTGGAGGATCGCACGGCGCTGACCAACCGCCTCACTAGTCTGCTGAAGCAGTCCTTCCCCCAGGCCCTGGAATGGGCCGGGGAGCTCGGCACGGCCCGGGCTTGCGATTTCCTTACGCGTTGGCCGAGCCTCGCCGCCTTGCAGCAGGCACCCCGCTCCCAGGTTCGCCACTTCTATCTCCAGCACGGCGGGAAAGACATAACTAGCCTAGATTGATGGCTCGACCAGATCCGCCAGGCTCAGCCCCTCACCTCCGACCCGGCCGTGCTCGAGGCCTCCGCTCTGATGGTCAGGCTGCTCGCCCAGCAGTTAAGCACCCTCGCGTCCGGACTGCAGGAGATCGACCAGGCCATCGCCGCCCTGTTCGCCCAGCATCCGGATCGGTCCCTGTGGGACAGCTTCCCGGGCGCGGGCCCCGTGCTGGCGCCCCGCCTGCTGGCCGCCTTCGGCGCCGACCGCCAGCGCTACCAGGACGCCTCGGAAATGCAGCAGTTCTCCGGCATCGCTCCGGTCACCGCCCGCAGCGGCAAGTCTTGCTGGGTGCATTGGCGGTGGGCCTGTCCCAAGTTCCTGCGCCAAAGCTTTCACGAGTTCGCCGCTCACTCCCGTCGTTGGTCGCCCTGGGCCCGGGCCTATTATCAACAGCAAATCGAGAAGGGGGCGGAACACCATGCCGCCGTTCGCGCTCTGGCCTTCAAGTGGATTCGCATCCTTTATCGTTGTTGGAAAGACCGCGCCCCCTATGAGGAACAACGTTATCTGCAGGCGCTCCGCCGTCGGGGTTCGCCCTTAGTGAAGCGCCTCCAAGCCCAGGCGGCCCTGAGCGCCGCTCCAGGAGGAACCTTGTAAAAAAAAGCTTGACATCGATCCTCAGATGTCTCTCCCCAGGGGAAGGGTGGCGATCCCGCGAAGCGGGAGAGCTGGGTGAGGGGTTTTTTCAAAGCAGCAGAGGCATAAAGCTAATTCCTTCGCCTGTTTGTCGAAACGTGGGGTGCCTCGTGCCCGAGATGAAGTTTTTCCCAATTTTTACTTGACAAGCCCCAAGGCGACACCATAGAATCGGCAAACGCGGTTTGAACAGCCATAACGGGCCCTGATTCCCTTATGAGTTGCGGGCGGGCCAGCCAGAGAATCACTTGCAGGCGCGAGCGGGGGCGCCGCTTCCAAGCGTCGGGGCAAAGGTCGGGTCTAAGCCTTGTTACTCTACAATCGTGAGGAGGTGGGTCATGCTCACGCGAGGAATGGGTCCGCGGACAGTGTGTCGAAGTGTGCTGGTGTGCGTGGCGATCGGCCTCGCCGTCGTCCCGTGTGCCCGAGCGCAAATCGGGACAGGCAGCATCAACGGGGTGGTTGTGGACCAAAGTGGGGCGGCTGTCCCGGGCGCCAAAATAACTGCGGTGAATGTTGATACGGACATCCGTCGCGTCGTATTCAGCACACCTGCAGGTGACTACACCTTGACCAGCCTGCAGCCTGGTAACTACTCCCTTGCCGCGGAAAAGGCGGGGTTCAAAATAACCAGTGTGCCCGCTTTCGAGCTCCAGGTGGACGAGAAGGCGCAAGTTAACATCACCCTTCAAGTCGGCCAAGCGTCGCAAATGGTGACCATCAAGGGGGAAGCGCCACTCCTTGACACCACGTCGGCCACGGTAGGGCAGGTCATCGACAACCAGCGCATCGTAGATCTTCCCCTCAACGGCCGCAACTTCCTGGACCTTTCCACTCTGGGGCCGGGCGTGACCTTTACCAAGGATCCCAACACCGAATTTCAGGACACACGCAGCGTGGGTGCCCGCTATTCCAACCAGTACTCGCTGGGGGGAGCGCGCGGCCAGGACAGCAACTATCTTCTTAACGGTGGTGTTAACGCCGGACCGCAGGCCAACAGCGTGGGCGCCATCCCTTCGATCGATGAGATTCAGGAATTTAAGATCGAGACCGGCGCTTACACGGCGGAGTTTGGCCGCGCCGCTGCTTCGGTGAACATCGTCACGAAGTCAGGCAACAACGCTTTTCACGGCACGGCATACGACTTTTTGCGCAACGACGCCTTGGATGCCCACAACTACTTTGACGATATTTTTTTGGGACCCGGGGCTCCCAAGCCGCCTTTCCGGCGCAATCAGTTCGGCGCTACGGCGGGCGGCAAGATCAAGAAGGACAAGCTCTTCTACTTCGGCAGTTACGAAGGGCTTCGCGACCGGACCAGCTCCGCTGCGACGCAGACTGTACCGACGGCGAACGCTCGTACAGGAAACTTTTCCGACTACGGCTTGCCTATCTACATGCCGCATATCACCAACCCTAAGGGTTCATCCACCTTTTACGCTAACAATAGCCTTCCCACCGGCTGCTACAATCCCAATCCCAACACGGACGTGGCGTGGGCAAATATGACCATTCCGCAGTCGTGCTGGAACCCGGCGACTTCCAAATTTTTGGCGTCGACATATGTTCCTTTGCCCAACCAAGGAGGAACAACGAATAATTTAGTCGGGGTCCTTAGTGCGCCGACGACTTGGGATCAAGGGGCGGGTCGCATCGATTACGTGTTGAACTCCAGCATGAATCTGTGGGGACGCTATTCGTGGTCGCGTGAGGACCAGGTAACCAATTCCTTGCTGCCCGGAAACCAACTTACCACCAGCGTGAAGACACAGACCATCGCCTTGCACCACTCCTGGACGTTAGGAGGAAGCGCGGTGAACTCATTCAAAGCCAGTTTCCTGCGGCTGAACCCCTTCCAGTTGGGACCGCTGGCCTACGGGTCGAACATTGGAGCCGAGCTTGGAATCCCTGGCCTTTCGCAACTACCCATCGATTTTGGAACGCCGTCATTCGCCAGCGCTGGCGACCATTTCGTAAGCCTGGGACAAGGCGCCTTTGGTAATCCCCTGCAGAAAACTCAGAATGTCTACGACTATGGAGACGACTGGTCCAAGGTCAAGGGACGCCACACCCTTAGGGCAGGGGCCGATTTTCACCGGGAGCAAATGAGTCTGCTGGCGCATAACATTCCCCGCGGGAGTTTCCAGGTGCCCAAGAGCGCGACTGAAGCGCTCGATGGATCGGGGGGCCTATCGCTTGCATCTATGCTGCTTGGTATCAGCAACTCCTCCCAAGTAGCTACCGGAGACGCGCACGACCACCTGTTCCGCTGGACCCAGGCCTACTATTTCCAGGACGACATCAAATGGACGCGGAACCTGACGATGAACATCGGGCTGCGCTACGACTATATGCCCTATTGGTACGACAATCGGGACAACATCGTTAACGTGGATTTCCGCAGCGGGTCCCCCATGGTGGTGCGGCCCGGTAGTGGCGATCCCTACCAGAATTTCCCTCCTGCCCGGTTCGTTTCCGACCCCAGTTCGCCTTACTACCTGCCGTTCGTGCGAAATAACAGCCTGGGGCACAGCTTGGTATTTCCGGACCACACTGACTGGGGACCGCGTCTTGGCCTCGCTTGGTCACCGGGGTGGGGGCACGGTAAAACAGTAATCCGCAGCGGGGCTGGCATCTTCTACTCTCCCATCGACGCGGATTCCTGGTTCGATTTCGCGCGGAGCGCCCCCGTCTCGGCCAAATTTGTGCGCACACCGCAGTTTACGATTGTGGACCAGGTCTTCGAGAGCACATCGCAAACCATCGTGCAGCCTTTCCCGTTTGCGGTCCAACCCAACCTTAGAGTGGGTCGCATCCAGCAATGGAGCCTTGGCGTCCAGCAGGAGTTGGCGCCCAACTTGCTTCTGGATGTAGCGTACGTTGGTTCGTCCTCCATACACCTGCCGTACTTGACGGACCAGAACTTCAATTTGCCTGTATTCACCAGCACAGGTGCGGTAGCCCAGCCCATAGTTTATCGACCGCCGAGTTATCCGCAGCTAGGCGTCGGGTACAACTACACGGACAGCTCGCGTACAGCCAACTACAACTCATTGCAGACCAAGGTAGAGAAGCGGTTCTCACAGGGCCTGTCGCTGCTGAGTTCCTTTACCTGGGGCAGAGCGCTGGACTATGCTTCGAATGTGCGAGTTGCTGGCTATGCCCAGTCGGACAACCACCTTTGGAATTGGAAACTTGATTATGGGCCTTCCGTTTTTGACGTCAAATACAACTGGGTGACCAGCGCATTGTATGAACTTCCCTTCGGCAAAGGCAGGCGCTGGGGCAGCAATTGGTCCGGCCCCGTCGACAAGCTGTTCGGCGGCTGGCAGGTGGGAGGCATCAGCGTGGCGCGGACCGGTTTCCCGTTGTCCTGCCTCAATATCAGCGATGCGGCTGTGAATTACGTCGGCTTTTACCAGGACAACTGCGACTTGGTCCCGGGACAGAACCCCAATAACGGCCCGCACCAAGTCCTGGGCTATTGGAACCTGGCCGCGATGGCCCTCCCGACCGCGCCGGGCGAGGTCTTCGGCAATGCGGCAAAGGGCCTTCTGCGGGGACCTAACTACGTCAGTATGGACTTCAGTGCCATGAAGACCACCAACCTTACAGAGCGGTTGAAGCTTCAGTTCCGGTTCGAGGCCTTCAACTTCCTCAATCATCCCGTTTTGTCGATGCCCAATCCGTATGTGGATGAGTATCCCACGTACGACCCGACTGGCCGCATCCCAGTGGGCTCGCTCAACAATTCCCAGGTCGGCGACTTCAACAGCATAAGCAGCACTGCAACTTCGAACCGCGAACTGCAGTTTGCTCTGAAACTGATCTGGTAAGGGGGTCATGTACTACTATCCCATTTCAGACCACCAGCGGGTGGTGGTTGAAAGTAGGGTATCGCCGCGAAGCGGATAGTTAGGGCATCCCTCCGGGTTCCAGGGAGTAGAATCCGTGGCATTCGTGGGTTTTAATCTTGAAAAGGCGCGTAAGTTTCGTGAGCTACTGGCGCAGGTCGCGCCTTTTGCTGAGGCGAAGAGACCTTTTGAACAAGAGATAAGGCGGTTTCTTGAAGTCACACGAGAGCGCCTTCAGCAAAGCCTCGGGCGAGAACGCTGGAGCCAGTTTGCAGTGTCGGGCGAACTTTTTGAAGTGGGATTTACAGAATGGGGAGGGGCCTGGCAAGGCTTTACAGATGCTCGACTCGTACGCCTTCCGGCGGTGAGTCACTGCGTCTGGTGGGGCTTTTATGCGGCGAAGGGAAGCGGCGATCTCCTCGCCTATTGGGGCATTGAACCTCGCTCGGAGCAAATTCTCACTCAATACGGGCCCGCCTTTGAGCGAATGGCCGGGAAGTTGGGCCTGGAGGTGCGCAAGATACGTCCCGATCTTGCCATGTATTGGGGCAGGGTGGATGGTATCAGGCTTGAGGAATGGACGGATCTTCAAAATCTGCTTCTCGATCAAGTCGGGAACCTGCTGGTGGAACTTACTGCTATCCCTCTCCCCGAGGCGGGAGCTTCACAGTCTGGGTGAACCAGCCGCGTGTAGCGATTAACCGGGGGCCCGTGAGAAAGCTTGCGCCAGGAGGTAAAGTGTGGCGCAGCTCTTACAAAATCTCTGGCCGAACACGGAGCCGGCGTCAGCCGCAGTACTGGAAATGGCGCCTGCATTTCTCGTGCGCCCCATTGAAAGTCGCGTTGTAGGGGTACGGCTTGCCGTACCCTCTAGGTCGACGGCCCTCCCATCCGCAGAGGGTACGGCAAGCCGTACCCCTACAGTCATCGCGGGGTAGTCGTTCAACCAGGTCGCCGGTCGCGACTTTGATCTCCATTGGTGGGCCGAAGGCCCATGTAGCGCTCCCAAGGACGACGAACGATCCATGCCAGGGAGCTGCCTCAGCCCTCGGAGCTTTTTTAAGGAGCGCTGCGATTGTGGCGCCAGGACTTACTTTCCCCTTGGAGACCAGGGCGGCGGGGACGTAAAGGAAGACGCTTCCGGTCGTTGGAGCACATATGGACGACTGCGAATGGGGCGCAGCCGGAGTTATACTCAAGGCGCTTAACGCCGGGCATCGTGTCGTGGTCATTCAAGCGGTCAGTGATTGGTCCAATTGGCCCGCCAGCCAGGGAAGGGAGAAGCAAGTTGAGGCGGGGGTCCTACGTGTGGCCAAGCGAATGGGCGTAGAAAAGATTCTCCTCGGGTACAAGTACCACCATGTCTCGGTTGACCTTGACATCAAGCGCCGGTTCGCCGAAATCGCGGATGATGTCAAGCCCGACATCGCCCTCATCATATCCGAAAAGGATTACTGGACAGACCATGCCAATGCCGGAAGAGCAGGAAAAGACGGAATCATGTGTTCGCCCACGGCTACCTGGCTCGGGCAGTGAAGTCACCACGGCTCATTTTGACGTACGCGGGCGCGGCGAACCAGAGGTATGATTTCAAGCCGGACACTTTTGTCGATACCACTGAAGTGATCGACCACGCGGCGTGGCTCATCAACGAGCTTGGGCCTGAAGGTGTTATCCTGGGAAAAAAAGGACCGGAGTACGTCGAGCACGTAATCCTCGACGGACCTGCGGAACGCGGCTATCCGAAGCGCTTGGATCTCACGGCGGAGGCCGCGAGCCTACTGGCTACGGACGCCCGTCGGGGAGAAATGTGCGGAGTCAGGTACGCAGAAGCTTTTCAAACTATCCGCTTCCAGCCTCGGGAATTGTGGTAGAAACCCGTCTTGCCCTTCAAAGGGAGGCCGGGAAGCGGAAAATGGGTGCGGCAGGAGCACGCCCAGGAAGGGCGTGGAGTGTTCGGCCCCCTGGGGGAGGAGGAACTCATCAGGGTGAAACGCCAAGAACTTTCTGAGGATCACGGGCTGGATGCCCCTGGGAACCTGCTCAACCGTCGTGAGGCTCTGAAGCGCGGGGGCGCGGCGCTCCTGGCTTCCTTGCCGCTTCGCGCTTCGGGCCAGACTGAGTCCCGTCGCCCGAAAAAGGTGATCGTGGGTGGAGGCGGAATCGCGGGCCTGAGTTGCGCCTACGAGCTCAAGAAGCTTGGGCACGACGTGACGCTGTTGGAGGCTTCGGGCCGTGCTGGGGGCCACGTCAGGACACTTCACGACCCGTTTCCTGATGGCCTTTACGCCGATGCCGGCGCCGAACATTGTTACTTCCCCGGCTACACTCTCTACCAGCAATTGGTTCACGAGCTGGATCTCCCGCTGATCTCCTACCCACGTCGCCACAATATGGTGCGCGTGATCCAGGGCAAGCTGTACCGCGAGGAGGATCTCCATAGCCGGAGCATTCTCGGCGGACTCGGTCTCAATCAGCGAGAAATCACTTACCTCGCTGACCATCCCTGGTGGGAAATCCCGTTGATTTATGTCCAGTCCTATGTGGACCAGGTGAAAAAAGAGGATACCCCATTTGGCTGGGGCCTCGACGAGCTGGACAGGATGAGCCTCACGGACTTGTTGAAGAGGGAGGGAGCCTCCTCCCCAGTACTGTCAGGTGATGTGTACGGGGGGAACAGCGGCTCGGCCCTCGAATACATCTGGAACGCAGCCATGAAGCAACTGCGAGGAGCTCCGCTGCTCAGCCGAGACCTTTTCCGGATTCAGGGGGGAAACCAATGCCTCACCGATGCGTTTGCCAAACAGCTCAGAGAGCGAATTCAACTCTGGTGCGCGGTGGAGGGAATCCGTCAGGGGGCGGCGGGTGTTACCGTGACCTATCGGCGAGCCGGGCAGAGGTTGGACTCTGAAGCAGATTACTTGGTCTGTTGCATGTCTGCCATCATGCTGCGTCAGATTTCCGTAAGCCCGCCCTGGCCCGAAGAAAAAAACTATATCATCCGCAACCTTCCTTACTACACGTTGGCACGGGTCATCTTTCAGTCCCGCACGAAATTCTGGGAGAAAGACCGTGTCAGCCCGAATATGGAGTTCAACGATCCCAGCCTCACGGACTGCTGGCAGATGGCTGAAGACGTTTCCACTCCGCGCGGTATTCTGATCGGCAGCGCGCCGGCCAGTAGCTCCGCTGAGACCGCTCTGGCAGCTTTTCGCAAATACTATCCCGGCAAGTCCGAAGACATCGAGCAGGTGACCCTCTGGAATTGGGCGACCCACCCCTGGGCGATGGGCTGCGAGCGAATCAACTATCCGCCAGGGGAACTGGCAAAATTCTGGCCCAAAGTCACGGAACCGTGCAACCGTGTCCACTTTGCCGGAGCTTACGCGGCGAATATGTCCTGGGGCCAGGAAGCTGCCCTGGAATCGGCGCACCGCGCCGCGCAGGCCATCCATGCGGCGTAGAAGGCGAACGTTTAGCCGAAGTCTTGGTCTCATCGGAAACTATGATCCAGGATCGTATCCTGCGCTTCCTGCTTGTATCCGCGATGTCGCCATCGCTGTTGGCGTAAACCGGTTGCGTAAAGCTTAAGGTTGCAGCGGTACAATTCCGGCTTGAGGGAGTTCCCTCCACTGTCATAATTTGCCACGACGAGCGGTATCCGGAATTCGTCCGGCTTCCTGCCTTGTGTGGGGCGCGAGTGGTCTATTAGATCAGTCCGATCGCAGCCTGCGACGCCCGCAGTCATTCGTATTCTGCCCACAGTGCCACAGGCCGATTCGCCTTACTAACCCAAGTTCGTCAGAGAAGACTCGATTTCTAGACTCTTTTTTGACGCGCGAGGATGTATAAGTATTTTGCCTGTCGAGGAGGTGCTTCGAAAAACGCGTGTGCTGCAGACCTACCCTCTTGCCAAGCACCATCCACTGAAGGCAGCATCGCGTTGCGATGTTCTTGCGAGCGCATCATCGCAGCAAGGATGGGAAAGAGCACGCCTACTGGTCCTTGGTGGAAACGGTTCGGACCCCGGATGGTCCGCCCGCAGCGCAACCTTTGTTATTTGGGGGAGTTGAACGATTCCGCTCAGGGCGCGTTGGTTGAAAACCATCGAGGTCTTCAACGAGCAGGGGGTGGCTACCAGAAATCTCATCTGCATTGAATCAATTGAAATTGGCGCGGTTCGGCTGCTAAGCTTCCGTGCCTATGTTGCCTTTCTTAGCGTCACTGTTTCGTGCCCTCGGCTGCGCCTTCCGGACTCTCGTGAGTTTGCAATTGGAGATCCTCGCTCTTCGCCACCAGATCAACGTCCGCGCCGTAGGTCACAGCAGACGCGCGTTCGCCTGCGCGGGGCGGACCGGGTCTTCTGGACCTGGGCTGCTGCGCCTCTGGTCCGGCTGGCACTCGGCCCTCCTCATCGTCAAGCCGGAGACGGTGATTGCTTCTCATACCCTCGCAGCGTATTCGCCGTGTGAATACTGATCCCAACCACATCGCCAGGTTCTATCTGAGCCGGATCGAAAGGAATGAGCGTTTCGTCAACCAGAGTGGGGCTCCAAAGCATTTCGGCGTCGCACCGGCGAGCACAAAGAGCCAACGGGGCGTAATTACGGCGGTCCCGAAAGACACCTCACTCGGATTAAGGAGATGAACCCTCATGATGCCTGCAAAGCTGGAGAACGGTCGGGCCAGGAAAGCAATTTATGCCGCCTTTGATGTCATTGACCGAGACTGAAAAGCACTGGCTCTGGGGATGCGCATTCGCGACGGCAGCAAGCAAGTCGGACGTGAACGTGGCGATCCCGCATTTGCGCGGCAAGTGGTCGCCGACAAAGGCGATCTTGCGGACTCGACTCTGACACGGAACGCCTGGTGACCGCCTTCCGAGAAGCGGGATTGACTCAGAAAGCGTAAATAGCATTGCGGCGGGTTGTGAGGCGGCAAAATCCGGTCGGTTCCAGGTGGTCTTTTCCGCGCCCC
>Ga0187846_10000283_pt1 | contig 30953 bp, 14 predicted proteins | sample TC_taG_FD_161473 | JGI IMG/M metagenome (GOLD analysis project Ga0187846, IMG submission 161473) | Biofilm microbial communities from the roof of an iron ore cave, State of Minas Gerais, Brazil - TC_06 Biofilm (v2) | ecosystem: Environmental > Terrestrial > Deep subsurface > Cave > Wall biofilm... | reverse complement strand
TGAAGAAAGTCCTCTAAGCCTCGCTGCCGCACTCTCGCCAGCACGACAGGTGAGGTGTAAGTCTCGCCCTGCTTTCCCGCGGCGAACACGATCTCGTCCCCGAGATAGCTGCTGAACGTTTTGAACTGGTTAAGGACGTCTTCAGGCTTCGGTCCATTTCCCTTTTGCTGTTGTCGCCACCAGTCGCGCAACGCGGGACTCTGCCGCAGCCGCTCCTGAAACAAACGGCCTGCCTCTCCCAGCGTGTTGGAAAGATTGGGAATCGCCGCAAAGACCACGGTGTTATCCGGGAGATACGGCAGAAGATCGGAGCTGTAGCGCAGCCCCGGTCCCGTAATCGCTGCAAACTGCTTCTGCAGCACTGCAAAGTCGCCCAGCAGGGCTAGATATTTTGCCGCATTCCGGCTCCACGCGATCTCGTTTTGGATTGGAACTTTCGACACGCTGGCGTTCGACGTGGCCTGTTCTCCGGCATGCAGTGCGTCGGTACGCGCTCCGTAATCCACGCGCACCACGCCCTCGATCACTGCCACACGCGAGCCTTTGAGTCCGTGATTGACTGAGAAGATCGTCCCTTTCACCGAGACCAGGCAATCGTCGGTGGCAACGTAGAGGTGACCTGAACGCTGTTTTGCTGCCTGCACGATGACTTGGCCGCCGTCCAAGCGGATCGTGGTTCCCTTCCAGCCCCGAGACACAGAGAGATCGGCGCGTTCCCCCATTTCGACCAGCGAGCCGTCCAACAATCGCACCACCGCGGCCGATCCTTTCGCCGTGCGGATCTCGTCTCCGTTTCTGATCTGATAGCCTGCCGGAATCAGCCGCACCTCGTCGCCAGCCACGGTATAGAGCGAGCCGTCAACGCTCCGGATGTCTCCACGAACCACGTGCTGCCCAGGCAGGAGTCCGTTGCGGAACGCCAGCACCGCGAATCCGACTGCCACCACTGCCGCCGCAGCCATCGCCCAGCGCCAGAACATTGAGCCAGACTTCCTCGTCTCCATCCGCCAGACTACTTGCTGCTCCCCTTCGTGCGCCCGCTCCAGGGCGTGACGGCACGCGACGCAGGCGTGCACGTGATCCTCGAACAGCATGGCGCGCGCTGGCGCGAGCTGTTTGCTGAGAAATCCGGGGATGAGCGCCTGAAAATCCTCACAAGTCCGCAGGGTGCGCGGGTTCAGTTCCACGCTCGGAGCGCCGGCAATCGCGTTCCAGACATGCTCGCCGGCCTGGGCGACCGTCTCGTCATCCACATGTTCATTTCGAATTGCCGACAGCAAGCGGTCGAATTGCTCGTTTTTCATGGCCTGCCTCCTCGATAAGAACCAAGCTCCTTGCGAAGCTGTTGCCGAGTGCGGTGCACAATGACCGCCACCAGCACTTGCGAGATCCCGAGCATTCGCGCGATCTCTGGATTGCTAAAACCCTCCAGAAAGCGCAGCGCAAAGATTTCCGCCGACCGCGGCTTGAGTTGTGCCAGCGCCCTCGCCAGCGCCTGCCGCAGTTCTGGAGTGACGCCGTGTGCCGCATCGGCCGGCTGGTCCACGAGCTCGGCGGTTCGGTTCGCCTGTCGCGCCCGGACTACGTCGAGGGCTGCGTTGATGGCAGCCCGACGCAGGTAGCTCTCTTCGTTCTCCATCGCATCCGCGCCTGCGCCGCGCCGAAGCAGGCGCAGAAACACGGTCTGCAGGACGTCCTCCGCATCGGCTGCATTGCCGGTGATCCGGTAGGCGGTGCGAAAAACCAGGCCGTGATGGGCCCGAAACGCCCGTTCGAGTTCGCTGGGAATCGCGATTGCCGCTTCCTCTGCCAGTGCGCTTTGCAGGTTACGCCTCCATTTGGGTTCTCTACCATGAAGACGACCTGGGCCTTCAATTATTACAGCCTGTATCGGATTATTCGTGTGGGAGGATAGCGGATTTGCGGGCGACTTCCACATCTCTGTCATCCCGCACCGATTCGCGGGGACCTCGGCCTTAGTGGCGCCTGCACGGGCGACTCAGGAGCAAACCGGTGCCCTGGCGGGGACGGACCCACAAAACAAGCATCCAATCGCGGGGTGTCTATCACGCACGGGATATCAATTCTGCGAGGGGACGATGAGAGTCAATGAAAAGCATGCTTCGACACAGGGTTTCGCTTCGTCCGGTATTGCGCTCTTAGACGACAGGACTCTGACCTCAGAGTCCCCAACGCCAACCGTTGAAGTTGGAGAAGGCCTCACCCCGGCAAAAAGGAGAGAAACAAAAATGCCGGGGTGAGATTCGAGCACGCTGCTACGGCAAGTAGTAGCGGAACGAAGTGAAGACCATGTTGTCGATCCCATGCGGCTCGAAGCCGTCACCCGACCACGTGTTGCGCGTGACGTAGGAATACTGGATTCCCCACTGCACGCGGCCGCGATTGAGTTTGTCTCGGGAGCCGTCGTACACCTTGAACCAGAACCCGGACGTTCCCTCGATCAGAGCGCGCGTATCAGCCGTGCAGCTCTTGAGAGATCCCGGGGTAAATCCGGTGCCGTCCTTGGGAATCGTCTCCGAATAGCAGCCCTGGTTGTTAAAGAAGGGCGAGCCATAGCCAACGTACAGGTTGGCGTTGATCGGATCATAGTCTGCGGCTCGGGCCGCGTACTCGGCGCCGGCGTTCAGGTAGACGTCGAGCTTCCGGCCGTGCCACTCCAGCGTGGACAACCCCTGGTAGCTGCGGACCAGGTCGAGACTGCCGTTGGTGTGGACCGACGCGTCGGGAAGTCCGCCGGAGCCGTAGCGACCCACTCCGTCACCCGCAAAAGCGTGCAGTCCGAAGTCGATGTGCTTCTGGGCGAAGGACCAGCGAGCATTGGCTCCGAAACCGCCGCCGTCTTTCGAGCTGTTAAATGCGCCGACCGACGAGGCGACCCCAACCGTCTGCCCGCCGCAACTCACCGAGGGCGCAACTTCGCCGCAAGGAAAGACTCGATCGCGGAACCGGCTGTAGACGCCGAAAACTTCGTAGTGTCCGAAACCGGGATCAAAGGCGATCTTGGTGACGATGTCGGGAGACGGATTGAACGCATAGTTCCCGTTGAAGGCGTTGTACAAGCCGCCGCCGGCGCCGAGCGAGCCTACCAGGAAGTTGGGAGCATTGTTGTGAGTGGTGACTGTTGCCTGCGGGTTTTCCACCGCCACCGCGAACCACACCTTGTTGCCGAAGCCCTTGGCCACACGCAGCCCATATTGCCGCGCCCAGCTGAAGCCGACGGTGTACTGTGCGTCGATCGTCATCGGCAGGGCTTCCTGGCGATTTTCCACGCCGCGCCTGGTCTCCGTGACCAGGCTCCACATCTGGCCGCCGGTGATGCTCCAGCCATTGTCAAACGCGGCCTGTCCAAAAGCCTGACGTTGCCGCAGGGAGTAGCTGTTGCTCTGGTTATTGTTGGAAGTGACAGCCGCCGAGAGGAAGTCAGCCTCGATATAACCGGAGATCTTTGCCGAGGCCAGCCGGCCTTCCGCCAGCATGGAAACCCGCGATTGGCGCCCCGAGCCGAAGAATTCTGCCAGCGAGCTTTGCGACGCTCCCGGCATGGTCAGGCCGTTCAAAGGCGTGTTAACGTCGGCGGCCAGGGCGCGCGATCTCCTCACAAATTCCGCCGCCAGGAAGCCGCCGGGAGTAATCGTGATGCCCTTGACGTGAATCGCCAGGGGAGATTCCGACACCTTCTTCTGCGTGTCCTGCAGGGCCAGCACGGTGCCGTCGACCGTGGACTTCAGCCCCGCGACGTCGCTCTTCAGGTCCCCGACTGCCTGTTGCTGCTGGGTCGCGGCGGCCTGAGCCGCGTCGGCCCTGCCGGAAGCGTCAGTGGCTGCCGTCTGAGCCTGCTGCACGGCCTGATCTTTGCGGCGGAGTTCGTCCTGCAACGCCTGAATCTGCTTTTGCTGGGAGTTCAGGGCCGCCTGCTGCGCCGCCAGGGCATCTTTCAGGGCTTGCACATCAGCGGCTGTAACCGCTGCTGATGCCGCTTTCGCCTTCTTGGGTTTGGCCGACGCGCTGGTTTGTGCGGCCAGCGTCGTCGCCAGAAGCAGAATTAAGCACAAGTTCGCCACAGACTTCATTGTTCACTCTCCTTTTAGGTTTTCTCTCTTCAGTTTGTGGAGACTAACCTCGAAGCTAAAGGTCGAATGTTAAAGAACCGTTAACATCGGGTTAATGTCGTATGAATAGAAACCGCAGGAATTGCGTCGGCATGAAGCGAAGAGGCGTTGACATTGAGGTCGTCGGTGCGATTGGCCTTTAGTACTTCACATTATAGACGCGGCCTTCAAGTTGAACTGGATCCTTCTCCGCCGAAGTGAGCCGGAGGCCAATCGGCTGGCCCGCCTGTAGATCCTTCTGCCGGATTTCCCCGACGGCCCATGAGAGCCCGCTCCAGATCATCTTGTCGTAGTTGATCTCGATCGGAATGTCTTTTCCGCTCTGGCTGGCATGCAACACGAGGACTCTGCTCATCGCAGTGCCGTTGGGCGGGCCACCCGGCCAACTGCGCATCAGTCGCCCGTCTTTCCCCAGCTGTTGCAGGATGATCCTCAGATCGCCGTCTGCGGGAGCCTTGATCACCGCTTCGATAGCGTTGTTCCCGCGTGTCTCGAACTGAGCGGGAACCGGGCTGATTTGCAAAGGGATTCGTACGTCATTCTGGATTCCCAGGTCGTATTTTGCCGCGGCAAACTGCCCAAACCCAACCAGCGCCATCTGCCCCGGACCAAGCGTGATGCGGCTCCCTTGCAGTACGGGCGCGAACCCGGCGTCACGAAATAGCACCCGGCCGGCAGGCGTTGTGTTCTGCACCCGCGACAAGCGCGCCAAGTCGACAGATTCCACGCTCTGGGCCGGATTCACAACCGCGTAAAGAGCCCCATCGGCATCGAAGGAACCAAACCCATACGGCTGAACTTCACCCGGGATGCCACCAAAAGTCTTGGTTCGCCCCATGGCCTGCAACGGGGCGTACATGGACTGCACTTTGGCAAACCAGCGCGCCTGTTCATCGCTTAGAAACTCAAGGTTTCCGTGGACGGTGTCGATCCATCCGCCGCGCGCCACCATCAGCAGCAGCATTCCCTGCCAGGCATTCGTCTTGCGGTAGTAAATCGTCCCTGTGTTGCCGATCATGAAGCCGGTCGAGTCGATCCGCTCCAGCGGCAGGAAACTCTGCTCGTAGCGCCGCACCATGTGATCGCTGTAGATGTCCATGGAACGCCAGAAACTCATCTCGGGAACATCGGAAGGCCGCGGATCGCCGGAATACATCGCGTCGAACACCGTCAGCCAGCGCAGGTCGACCGGATGCTGGAAAGGAAACGGGCCGTCGGTCGACTCGACATCGCCGCCAAATCCGTTGAACGCTTCCAAAACGACGCCTGCATTCCTTTGCCGGAACTTCCTCAGGGCTTCGCGAAAAGCATCCTGATTGTGCGCATTGATCTCCTGCGGAGTCAGGGTTTTCTCGGCCTCGGGAGTCGCCGCCGAGAAATCGACGAAATCAAACTTGAACATGCGGATGCCGCGGTCGTACCAGTACTGCAGCGTATTCATGAAGTCAGGCAGGAATCCGCCCTCGTACATCGACATCGTGCCGCCGTTCTTGTTCAGCGAAGTCCGCCATTGCGGCGCAGCGTTGATCTTGACTAAAGCATTCGTGCCAAACCACAGCCCCGGAAGAATTCCCTGCCGGCGGCATTCCGCGATCCAGCGATCCGGCCCGTTGGGCCAGTCGGGCTTGCGCCACTCGCGGTAAGCGCCGTCTGGAGCAAACCAGAATGCATCCATCATGTAATAGTCGAAGTGCACGCCAAACTTGTTCAGGCGCGCAATCTCCGCGAGTTCGCGCATCGCCAGTTCTTCCGTGAGTGGAATGCGGTCCGACAATTCGTCGTAAGACGACCAGTTGTTGTAGACCCAGATCGGATCACGCAGCAGCGGCGCCCCGAGCCGTGCCGGATCCCAGCCTTGCGAAGCTGCATTTGAAGAATCGGCAGCTGACTGCGGCACCGGCACCGCGGGCTGCCCCAGGGTATTCACCGCCACAACCAGCACGGCACAGCTTTGACACAGCCAGCGGAGAACGAAATCGGCGAAGCTGTTTCTCTTCATCGTTGTCTACCGTCGGAAGCGCGGATATTGGACAGCTGAAGACCGGTGTGGCGCCTGCCGCCTTTTTCAAGTGTGCTCACGGCTCCGTGATCCCGGGCCAGGCATCGGTGCGAAACGGCGAAGCCGGCAGCCCGTCCGTGTTAAAGAGATTGCATGGCGGGCTGTCTCCCCAGGCGTAGCGCACCCCCACCGGACTGGCGACATCACGGCTCGAAACCACGACCGTATCGCCGCCAATTCGCGCGTCTGCCCAGTGAAACTTGTGATCCGCACCGGCAATCGCGAACCCCTGCACCGCTCCGCCACCGCGCGCTTGGAGGCCTGCACCGACGTGCGCGAAGTGAATCCGAATTCCGCTGCCTTCCACTTTCATCGATTCATAAAGCGGCCCGGAATACACGATCGGCTGCTTATAGGTTGTGCCCAGCGCCCACCATGCCAGACGCTGGCCAACTTCGAGCTTGCGATGCGGGTGCACGTCCTTGGGATCTCCCACGTCAATCGTCACCGCCAACCCGCTGTGAGGAGTGTGCTCCGCGGTCAAGAGTTCTGCCTCGCGCATCTCCGCCCAGGCGGACTCGCCCGGTTGCTCGGGAATCGCCCCATGGTTGGGCAGTTGCACAATCAGAAACCAGAGGTCGTCATTCTTCGTCGCCTTTCTCCAACTCTGAATCAGCGCCGGCAGCAGCCGGCGGTACTGATGCGCCTTCAACGCATTGCTCTCTCCCTGGTACCAGATCGCCCCGCGAAGCGGATATGACACCAGCGGAGTAATCATCCCCTCGTAGAGTCCGGAGACCGGCATGTCTTGGTAGCCCAGCGCCGTCAGGTTCTCGATCGCAAACCCTGTGAGTGCTGCTGGCGTGAGCGGCATGACCACGCCCCAGCCTTCCTGACGAAGATCGCGAAACCACACGGTCACCTGCTGCCACTCGGCCGACGCTTTGAGCACCGGTGCGGCGTAGTCATCGTAATCGCTGATCGTGGGCTGCAGCGACTTGAAACGGAATGACCCGTTTCCGCGCACCCAAAAACGAACACCCGCATAACCCGTGAGATCCACTGGCGAACGATCCAGACGATAACTGGCTGTTAACGTCGAGCCCTGGGTTCCATCCATTCGTCCGGCCACCCGCGCTGCGAACCCGCGCTCTCCTCGTCCGGGCGCTACCAGATCGAAACTTGAATCCGGATCATCGGCCCAGCTGTACGAAAACGAACCGCCCATCGATGTGCGGGAAGTCCCGTCGTCGAAATTCGCGAGAGTCACAGGTGTGGCTCCGGCGGAGGCAGGGATCAGCTCAAAATCATCGAACTCAAGTTCATAGGGGAGCGGTTCCTCGACAAACTTACGCTCGGCCGGGCTGGCGCGGTTCCACTCGTCGAGGATTGGCTTGAGTTGAGGATCGGCGCGTAGCGCATCAGGATCAATCCACTCTTCGATGGTCGTCCCTGGCCATGTGCTGGCGATAATCCCGATCGGAACCTTGAGGTTTCGGTGAAGCTCGCGCGCGAAAAAGTACGCGACCGCCGAAAAACTCTTTGCCGTATCTGGAGTGCAGACCTGCCAGCTTGCAGGCAGAGTGTCTTCCTGGGGCGAAAGCGCTATCTTCTTGGGCACGGTGAACAGACGGATCTGCGGGTAATCCGCCTTGGGCACTTCGACGCTGGCGCCCTCGGCTCCCCGCAGTTCGAATGTCATATTCGATTGCCCGGACGCCACCCAGACTTCTCCAATCATCACATCCTTGAAGACGAGCTGCTTGCTTCCTTGCACGGTCAGCGTGAACGGGCCTCCCGCCGCCAGCGTCGGAAGATGCACGCTCCATTGGCCTGCCGCGTCAGCCGTCGTGTTTCCTTCGCGTCCTGCGAGTCGAACCACAATCTTTTCGCCCGCATCTGCTTTTCCCCAGACGTGGATGTCGCGGTCCTGCTGCAGAACCATGTGGTCACTGAAAAGTGTGGGCAGCGACGGCGCCGCCCCGCAGGGTGATGCCCAGGCATACACGCACAGTGCCACCACAATGACCGGTCGTTTCATTTTTCTTCGACGATGGCGAGGTCCCACGGCTTGAGCGTGATCTGCTGCGAGTGAGCGATCGCGGACTGCGTCAGGAGATCGGACCCCGCTGCGTAAGAATAGCTGAACGTCTGCTCGTTATCCGAGTAGTTCAGATAATAATGAATGGCGTGCCCGCCGCGATTCACACCGTGTTTGACGCGAACGCTCGACGGCAGTGCCTGATCCGGCCCGCTCAATCCCGCAAGCTGGAGCGCATCGAGCAGCACCTTCTCCTGCAGCGCATCGCTCAGAACCGTGCCCTCGTAGGTCAACTCGCCTTTGCCGAAGCGATTGCGCGTGATCGCGGGATACTTGCCGAAAAACGGGTGATCGTAATACGCCAGCGCCTGCGCCGTGTCAGGAATCAGCATTTCCGCCCACTCCGAGACTTTGTTTTCCGCCCCCAATTTGAATGGATCCCCCTTCAACGCAAGTGGAGCCTTCAGAATCGAAAACTCCTGGTAGTGAAAGCCCGCTGCCTCGCGCAACGGTCCGGGCGCCATCGTCCAGCGAACCGTATCGAACTCATTGGTGAAGCCACTCTTGAAAGCCATCACCAGATGACCGCCGTTGCGCACATATTCCACCAAACGGCTCAACAGATCGTCGTCCGCCACATACAGGGGTGGGACAACGATAAGCCGATAGGGCGAAAAGTCCGGCGTGTCGGGAAAAACGAAGTCGATTCCCACGTTTTCGCGATACAGCGCGCCATACATTTGCCGCAAAATCGACGCGTAGTCGGCGCGATCACTGAACGGCATGAAGCGGATTCCATGGCGCGAATCGTTGCTGTAGAGGATCGCTACTCTGTTGTCCCGCTTCAGATCGACAATTCGCGGACCAATGCGCTGCAGTTCATGTGCGGTTCGGCTCACTTCCGCGTAGGCGCGATTCGGCTCCAGATCGTGCGCCAATACGCCTTTCCAGTACGTTTCCTGGCCGTAGTGAATCGAATGCCAGTGCCAGTACTCAACCATGTTGGCGCCCGTGGAGAGATGGGTGTAGACGTCCAGCCTGAGCTGCCCGTCGTAGGGCGGAGCCTGGCCTTTGGAGTCCCAGCCAATGGTTTGCGCGTTGGTTTCGGTGACCAGGTAGTTCGTCTGCTTCAGCGAACGCGTGTAGTCGCCGGGCATGCTTGAGCCCAAGCCGTCGAATTCGTCCTGCGTGCCGTGATACGGGTTCACCGCCACAATGTCGAGCGTGCGGCTGATGTCGTGCTCATTCACTTCGCCGCGAGGAGGTCCGGCAAGATCGTGGGTTACGAACTGATCCGGGCGCTTGTACTGATTGACGATCGATGCCTGCCAAGCCAGAAAGTCGGTCGTAATCCACTGCGAATACCGCTCCCACTCCAGCTTCCATCCGGGATTGACAATGCCCTCGCGCGGCGGCACCTCGGTCCAGTCGTTCAGGCGCTGGCCCCAATAGTTCAGCCCCCAGTCCCGGTTCAAAGCCTCGGCCGTCTTGAATTTCTTCTTTAGATACTCGACAAATCCGACCTGCACGTCGTGATTGGCCGCCTCGCCCGAAGACGTTTCATTGTCGATCTGGTAGCCGATGATTGCCGGGTTGTCGCGATAGTGTTCGGCAATCTTGCGGATGACGCGCTCACAGTAGAAACGATAGGTGGAATTCAACAAGTCCGTGTTCTGGCGCAGTCCGTATCCGATGGTGCGACCGTCGAGGCGCGTAATCACGATCTCCGGATGTTCCTTGTACAGCCACGCCGGAATCGAGTACGTCGGCGTCCCCATGATGACCTTGATGCCCGCCTTTTGCATGCGGTCAACAACGCGGTCCATCCAGGCAAACTCAAAGTGCCCATCTTGCGGTTCCCAAAGCCCCCAACTCGATTCGCCCACCCGCACCACGTTGATGCCCGCCTGCTGCATGAGGGCAACGTCTTTGTCGAGGCGTTCATAAGGCATGTACTCGGGATAGTAAGCAACACCGTACAGCACGGTGTCCATCGTCTGCGGATTAAACGCCGCAACCTGCGCACGCAAGGACTGCGCGACACACAACAGAACACCCAACAGCAAGGTGATCAGCTTTCGCCCGGTGAGTGTTCGCATCATGGCTCCTTGCATGACTTTCTTAGATAAGCGCGGAAGATCCTATGGGTGCCCCGGGCATTCCCCCGACTCCATTGCGCCCCGATCCACGCCGCCGCACTGGGGAACACTCGTGCCGACGAAGTCTCTGCCGCCGCTTTGCTCGATCACTTTCCCCGAATCGAGCGCCGGAGAGCCCTTGCCCAGCGCATATCCCGAGACGGTGTCGCGGCCAATTCCGGCGTGCCCGGGATCGGCCAGGCGAGGATCGGCAGTCAGCGCGTGGGCGTCGCCGGCCGGCGGCATGCCGAAGTACAGGTTGCTGTCGTAAACGTTGTTGGTGCTTTTGCCCGGCCCCGGCGCCGAAGTAAACGAGCCATCGAGATTGCCCGTCACTCCATATGCAATTTGCGCTTTGCCTTCGACGTAAAAAAGGTTGTTGTAGAAGTAGGTATCGCTCGCCCATCCCGTCCAGTCGGTGTGAAGCACTACATCCACGTTCTCATTCTTGCCGACGAAAATCGTGTTGTTGTAGATGAGCGTGTTCTTCACCGGCCCGGAAAGCTTAATCCCGCGATGATGATCGTTCTGGCTGATGTTGTAGCGCACGATCGTGCCGACGTTGCCCGCGCTGTTCTCGGGACTCTGCGAGCCCTCGTTGCAGATCAGCAGAAAGCCGCCTTCGTTGTCGTGGCTGTAGTTGTATTGAATGAGGGTGTTGCGGCTGTTCCAGTCGGAGTCGAAGCCCTCGGCGTCGTGCTGTCCTTTGGTGCCGTAGACTTCGTTGAACTGCACGATCGTGTTGTCGGCGCTCCACGGCCAGATGCCCACGTTGTAATCCTGCGAACGCTGGCTGGCGCGGCTGACAACGTTGTATTCGACCAGCGCGCCGTCGGTCGCGACGTTGACAATCCCGTCTCCGCCGATGTCGTCGAGCACATTCTTGCGAATCACCACGCCCAGGCTGGGATACCATTTCGACCGCACCCAATGCGTCGACCATCCGAAAATGCCGCTGCGGTCAACGTGCGAAATGGTGTTGCCTTCGAGGCGCAGATCGACAAAGCGACTGGGCTTCAGATCGCCAAATGCGTGATAGCTGACGCCGCCGTTGGCCTTGTCTTTCTCGCTGCCGTTGACGTCACGGATGTTCAACCCTTCGAGATACAAGTGGTGCAGATCGCCGCAATTTTCTGCGATCAAATTGACGCCGCGCCGCACACCGGGAGTCGAGCCGGTGTTGGTGATGGCGAGATTGCGAATCTCCCAGTACTCCTGATTCCTCAGCAGCACAGCGTCTTCCGCGAGGCCGGCGCCGTTGATGAGAGGCAGCACATCGCCTCCGTATTTATCGATCACGATGGAATGCCCCGCGCTGCCCGATCCCTTGGGCCAGAGCTGGCCGGTCCAAACACCCCCGGACTTGAAGAGAATGCGATCACCGGGATGAAAAGTCGTGGCGTTTACCTTGGCCAAGGTCTTCCAGGGTTTCTTACTGGAGGTTCCGGAATTGCTGTCAGAACCGTCGGCCGAATCGACGTAGTAGTTCGGCGCACCAGCTGCAGAACCGGGCGCCCGACCCGCGGCTGCGCACAACAACGCCGGGACAACGAGAAGCAAAGGAAAGAGACCATGCCACCCACAGCGCGGTTTCACGGTCTGTACGCTATGAGCGCCCATTCCAACACCCGCGTTCGCAATGCAATCAGCTGAGAGAGAAAGCAGCCCGCTGCTCGCGGGCCGCACTGGCGGATGTAATCCCCTCGGCACTAGAAATCGAACCGTATTGCGAATTGCCCTTGCCGGGGCCCGTCGGCCACTCCCGTAATCTGCCCGAAGTTCGATGCCCCGATCGAGGCTCGCGTACCGGCACACCCAACTATGTCGTAGTAGTGCCGGTTGAACAGGTTGTAGAACTCCGTGCGGAATGACAGCCTGTACTGTCCCTCCGAGCCCATCGTAAAGTTCTTCAGCAGGCTGACATCCTCGTGTGCCTCTCCGGGACACCGCAAAGCCGAGGATGTCGGCGTGGGAGGCAGTATCCCGGCGGCGGGGTTGGTAGCTACGCTGGTCGGCATGTAGAAGTTGCTGGGAGGAGGCGTGCCCCCCACCGGAACCGGCACAAACCGCCGGGGATTCGACGGCCCGCCATATCCTGCAAGGTTAAACTGCGGGTAAATGTTGCCCCAGAATGGCCAATACGGATTGGCCGCATTAATCTCAAACGGCTGGCCAGAGTTGTAACGCAGCAATGCCGACAGCGTCCAACCACCGACCATGCCATTCACCAGCCTGCTTCCACCCGTTGCCCACTGCCGTCCTTTGCCAAACGGCAATTCATAAGCGACAAAACCCTTCACAATGTGGGTCAAGTCGTACCCGGTGACTGCATGCGCTGCCTGGCCCATCCGGTTGAAATCCTGTATGGGTGTATATCCGTTGTTGTAGTCCTGCTCGGCTGAGAACGAGTCTCCCTCCTGGCGCGACCAGGTGTAACTCATATCCATGGTGAGGCCCCGGCCGGTACGCTTGACCACATTGAAGATCAGCGAATCGTAGAAACTCTGTCCCAGCGGCAAGCCTACATAGTTAAGGTTGGCGCAGCACCAGAACCACCAATAGGCTTCGGCAGATGCCAGTTGCGGAAAAGGCGCGATTGCGGCCAGCAGGGGCCCGCAGAAGCCGCCGTTGGTGCTGTAGGGGTAGTTGACTCCGTAGGTCGCCGCGTCCGTTGGGCTGCAAACGTAAGGATAGAACAGGTTCATCCCCGGGACTTGATTGGCCAGCCTCAGAAAAGTTGATGTCGGGCCTCCGTTCCAGGCCAGCGCCGTGTCACTCAGGTGATGGCCACGATTGCCCACATACGAGACTTCCAGCCGGGTGTTCGGTGTGATCTCCTGCTCCACGCCGAAATTGAAGGCCTCGCTGTAGCCAAGCTTGAGGGCGCGAGGATCGACAGCAACCGGGAAAGGGAGCATGGTAGAAGGATCGGTATTCGCGTTTGCGTTGGTGAAGACACCCGGATAGTTTCCCCCGCCGCCGGGGGCATCCCAACTGAAGTTATTGGCGTGGCTGGAGCCTAGTTGAGGAGCAAAGCCGTCAGGCACTCCGCCAAAAAAGGTCACACCAACCGGGTTGTAGAGAAGCCCGAACGAGCCGCGTAACACGGTCTTCGGGAGCATCTGGTAGGCAAAGCCGAAGGAAGGCCCAAAGTTTCTCGCGTATTCGTTTTTCTCGAAGCTGTCGCTGCCATTCTTGGCAAACACCAGCGTCCCGGGAATCCCATAAAGGGGGCTGATCGCGTTCTGGTCAAAGTTCGCCCAGTTTCCGTACTTCTCGTGAAACCGGAAGTTGTAGTTCCACCGCAGCCCCATGCTCAGAGTGAGCCTGGACGTGACTTTGTAGTTGTCCTGCGCGAATAGCGCGATGCCCTTCTGGCGCCCGTAGAGATTGTAAGCCACCGACTGACTCGCCTTGTCCGATAGCCCGAGCAGAAAGGTAGCGTACCCAAACCCATCATAGGGGTAGCCAGCGCCGGCAGTGTTGTTGCTGTTGAAATCGAAAGCCAGGGCGCCGGAACCGGAGCGGTTGTTGACTTGATGCGCGGTGAAGTCGCCGCCAAAACTGATGTTATGACGCCCCCTGGTCCAGGTCACGGTGTCGCCCGTGAGGACGGTCACGCCGGAAAGATTGCCCTGCCAGGTGCCGCCCAGAAAGGTCTCGTTGTGCCCATATGCCGAGTTGTCCGAAAAACTGATCAAAGGAAAAGTATTCGCTCCGGTGCTCCCGAAGCCGAGTTGGTCATTCCAGTTGCCCGGATCGGACGGCGTGCTGGCGTTGTAGTCGAAGTTGTAGGTGAAGTTGAGGACATTCAGAATGCGCGGACTGAACGTGTGGCTTTCGCTCACGCGCCATTGCTGGTCGCGATAGATCTGAAGGCGGCCGTCCGAAAGCGGGCCCCCGTTCGTCGTTCCCGCCTGCCACAGGCCCCCGCTATCGTCCAGCGTGCGCGGGCGGTGATTGTAAATCCAGGATCCGGAGAGCCGATCCTGCTCGCGCAGAACGTGATCCAGCTTGATCACGATCTGATTCGGGGTCTCGGCCGGGGATCCCTGAAGAAGGCCTCTACTGTTGTTGTCGATTCCGCCGAATTGTGGTGTGTAGTTCTGGTAGAAAGCATTTACCTTCTGCGCCACTGCGCTGATCCGGTTGCTGGGAATCATGTTCCCGGTGAATTGACAGGGCGGTGTTGTGCACGTCGCGGGAGGCGCGGGATCGTAAATCATGTTCTCCTGCGCTTGCACGGTCTGGCCGGCATCGTTTTGCACCATGATGGGAGTTCCAGCGTTTTGGCTGCACAAGCCGACACCACCGTTGTTGCAAAGAGTGCCCCCCAGCAAAGTGCTGAAATCTCCACCCTGAAACGCCGTGCTCGGGACACTGGCTGAGCCGCTGTTCAGCCGGTAGTCCGTGCGCTGAAAACGCTCAAACGTGCCAAAAAAGAATGTCTTGTTCTTGATGAGAGGGCCGCCCAGGCTGAAACCGTAATCCCACGCCCGTCTCTGTCCCTTTTTCTCCCCGAGGCTGTCATTGGTCCAGGTGTTCGCGTCGAGCAATTCGTTGACACCGTAAAAGAAACCGGAACCGTGAAAGGTGTTCGTTCCTGATTTCAAGTTGAACGCGATGACACCGCCACCGGTGATGCTGCTTTGCGCATCCAGGCCGCTCGTTTGTGCCTGCACTTCCTGTACAGCCTCCATATTGGGGCCCGTCTCCATCGAATCGCCACGAATGTTTGCGGTGCCTGACGTACCGTCGACCGTGTAGTCCTTGGTGAACCACTGGGCTCCGTTTACAACCGCCCCGTACGGGCTGCTATAAGGCGAATAGCCGGGCGTTATGGCGACGGCAAAATTCTCTATATGCCTTCCGCCGTCGTAAATGCTTAAGGGCAGATCCGTGACCACGCTGCCCTTCATGTTCGTGCCTTCCGATGGCCGCTCCAGGTCCAGCACCGGCGCCTCCGTCGTGACCGTGACGCTGGCGCTTGCCGCACCCACTTGCAGCGTGGCGTCGATTCTTGCGGCGGCGGTCGATTCCAGCGTGATGGAAGTTCGCTTCAAGGTTTCAAACCCGTCTCTCTTGAACTCCACCGAGTACTCTCCCGGGAACAGGTTTGGGATCACGTAAATCCCGTCCTGATTCGAGACCGTCTTGGTTGGTAAGTTCATCCCCTTGCTGGTGGCCGTGACCTCCACGCCCGGCACCACCGCACCGCTCGAATCCGTCACGGTACCGGTGATCGTGGCGCGGTTCGCCTGTGCCGACGCCCGACGCATCCCGATGACCATGATTCCCGCAAGCAAGAAACTCAGGATGAGAATTGACCGCCTGAAGCTTCGCATGTTGACCTCCGAGAGATCCGTTACAACATCCCGATCATGGCTGCTCAAAACCGCCTCAAGTCGAGGACAAGAAACATCATGCCGTTCGTAAAGCGAAGGCACAAGTTCACCCGGCGCCAGGAGGACCATCCCTTTTATGCTGGCGCTCCCGAGCCCGCAAGGTAATCGAGGTTATAACGACGGTTAATGCAAGCCCCCTGCATGGCGTTCAGCGCTGCGAAATCCGGTCAATGACCTTCATGGAAGCGCGTAGCGGAGGAATTCTTCGCGTGCAACTCGCGTAGCGGCCGGCCCCGACCACAAAGAGAACCGGATGTAAGGTCAACATGAAGATAGGGATTCTCCTGTAGCCTGACTTCCCTTCGCTCCGTCTCGGCTCCGCCGCGTCCGCGACTAACCGCGATTAACCCTACGATTAACCGTTACCGCCCCGCCCTCCAGCCGTTTGACGATGCCCGAAAAAGAGTGGTATGGTGCGTCGGTAAGAATTTAAAGACAGCTGATTTCGCGAGACGTCTTCCCCATGCCGCGGCCCCTGATCTGTGACTTGGGGGCGTTTCCACGCAGGCTCCGTGACTCCCATACCTCTCTTCGAAAAACGTGAGGAACTGCGCCGAATTCTTGAAAGCAAGTATTTCGCGGCGTCCCCGAAGAAAACTCGCTTCCTTGAGTTCGTGGCGGAGCAGACCTTCCTCGGCCACGGCGAGAAGCTGAACGAGTACCTGATCGGCGTCGAGGTGTACGAGCGCGGTTCCGACTTCAATCCACAAAGAGACCCGATCGTGCGCGTGCAGGCACACGAAATCCGGCGCCTCCTGAAGAAATACTATGAGGAAGGTGGCCGGGCTAGCGCCCTGCGCATCGACGTGCCCTCGGGACACTATGTTCCTCTTTTCAGCCGGGTGTCTCCCGAAGATGCAGGCGCTGCCAGGCCGCTGGAAACACCCTCCGCACCGTCACCAGGGCGAAGCCGGCTCCATCTCGCCATCACCATCGTGCTCGCTGTGGCCTGCCTGGTGCTGGCATTTCTGGTCGCTTCAGGATGGCGCGGCCGGCGGGCTGCTGAATCTCAACCGCCGGTTGCCACTTTGCCGGAGAGCCTTGATTGGTTCTGGCGGCCGTTTCTCCCGCCGGCGGACGCCCCGCTCATCGTGATCCCCAACCATCCCTTGCTCCGCGCCGCGCATGACGGCGACAGTCCGCAAACGATCGCCGCCAGCCACGAAATCCCGAAATCCAAGCTTCCCGAATTCCGCGACACCATTCACTTCCGCGAATTGAAGCGGTTTCTGTTTGTCCCCTCGCTGACCGATTTCACTTCGGTCGGCGAAACCATGGGGATTGTCAGCCTGTGCGAGATGTTCTCCAGCGTTGGTCAAAGATGCAGAGTACAGCAGTCGCGGCTGGTCGATTTCGAGACGATCAAACGCAACAATGCCATCCTGCTGGGCGGCAATCAGGCCTGGAGCGGCAGAGTTTTTCTCAACACCGAAGGCTTTCGTTTCCAGAGCGGCGTGATCCTCAACCGCAATCCTCAGCCCGGCGAAAAGCCGGTCTACAAGCCTGAGTTCGACTCCGTGACCAACCAGCTTACGCGCGACTACGCTCTCGTGCTGATGCTCCCCAACGAAAGAAAAGAAAATCGCGTGCTTTTGGTTTACGGGATCTACACTCAGGGCTCGCAGGCGGCGATTGAGTATCTGAAGAATCCCGAGCGCATGGCGGAATTGCGCAGCGCGCTGATGCAGCTTTCGCCGGACCACAAGACCGTCCCACCCTACTTCCAGGCGTTGCTCACCACCACCGTTGAGAACGCCGTGCCCGGCACCGTATCTCTGGTCGCTGTGCGGGCAATCCCTTACTGAAGGTCGTCTTACTGGGGCTTCTGCGAGGCTGCCACTCTCTGCCTGGCGATTTCGACGATGGCTTTCCAGCGGAGATCGCCGTGCAGCGAATCGAGGTCGGTATCCTTCTCAATCAGCGAGAGAGCCGCAGGAAACGCCGTTTCCGCAGCTTGTCGCAACACCGGAAAGGCCTCGTCACGATGCCCCTGGCGGGCCAGGATGCAGGCCAGGTTGTAGGCAACGCTGCCCGTCCGCTGGTGCCGAGGCCCGTATATTCGACCCCCGATCTGCAGAGCCTGCCGCAACAGGACTTCCGCCTCGTCCAGGCGGTTCTGGTCAATCAATATTGCAGCCAGGTTGCTCATAGCCTTGAATGCGCCTCTGCTGTCGGGGCCATGAACTCGGCGTTCGATCTCGAGCTCTTCCCTGTGAAGTTTCTCGGCCTCTGCAGCGCGGCCATTCCGAGCCAAGGCGACGGCGTGCGTGTCCATCGTCCATAGGGTCTGCTCGTCTTCTGCCCCGAGGACGCGGCGCTGAAGATCCAGTGCTTGACCTGAGAGCTCAACCGCCTCCACGGCCGCCCCCGGTCTGCCCTGGACGCCTTGTGCCGAAAGAACGAATGCGAGATGGGACATATTCCCCAAGGTGATAGGGCTTTCCAGCCCGAGGGTCTGCCGCTCGAGGGCGAGGGCTTCGCGCTGCGTTCTCTCCGCATCGTCAAAGCGCCCCTCGTGCAGCAGCACCAGGCCCAGATCGTTCATGGAACTCAACACTTCCGGATCCTGCGGGCCCCGGGCGCGCCGGCCCACCGTGACCGCCCTTTGCAGCAACGACTCAGCGACCGCATTCAGGCCAAGGCCGGCGTATGCATTGCCCATCGAGTGCATCATCTTGGCCTGCTGGTCGGGGTCTTTGACCAGTTCCGTGTCTATCTGCTTCGAAGCCTGATCAAGAATCTCGCGCGCCGTAATCGTGTTCCCCTGAACCTGTCCCGGATCGGATACGTTGAACATGTGAGTCATGAAATCGGCGATGCGGTTGGCGCGGTCGCGCTCCCGGAAGGCGGCATCGCGTTGCTGGCGGACGGTGCGAGCTTGAATCAGCGTTCCGACCACGCCGGCAACCACCGCCGCCATCGCCAGCGTCGCCAATGCCACCGCGGTACGGTTCCTGCGGACAAACTTCGTCGCACGATAAGTGAGCGAGTCCGGGCGGGCGCTGATCGGCTCATGCTTCAGATAGCGCTGCAGATCCTCGGCCAAGGCGGTGACGGAGGAATAGCGCTCCCGGGGATTTTTCTTGAGCGCCTTCCCGACAATGGTCTCCAGGTCACCTCGAACCGCGCGGCGCAACTTGTCGGGCGTGCTGGCGCGTCGCGCGGCGTTGGCGATCTCCCGGTCGCTCCCGGTCGCGGTAACAAGGTTCGACAGGCGCGGTGCTTCCGTGTCAACGATGGCTTTGATCATTTCCGCGGGGGAATGAGTGGCCGCCCCAGCCGGATGCTGTCCGCTCAACAATAGATAGAGCAGCCCACCCAGGGAATAAACATCGGTCGCAGTCGTCACCGGGTCGCCCGTCACCTGTTCCGGGGCGGCGTACTCGGGCGTCAGCGCCGATCCCGCTTCGTGTGTCAGGACGGTTGCCGCCCCCTGCTGTCCTTCGCCTTCAAGCAGCTTGGCGATGCCGAAATCCAGCAGCTTCACTTGGCCGTCTTTACTGACCAGCACATTCGATGGCTTGATATCGCGATGGACGATCAGGTTGGAGTGCGCGTGGGCCACGGCGCCGAGCACATCCAGGAAAATGCGGATTCGCGCCGGCACATCCAGCCGCCTGCTGTCGCAGTACCGATCGATCTGTTCGCCCTCAACGTATTCGAGGACGATATACGGTTGCCCTGAGGAACTGACGCCCGCGTCGAGCAATTCTGCAATATTGGGATGCGAGAACCGGCCGAGAATGGACCCTTCCCGCTTGAAACGTTCCTCGCCGCCGTGTCCCATCAAAGCAGCACCCAGAAACTTGACCGCAGCCTTGCGCTCAAATCTGCCATCGCTGCGTTCCGCGAGCCAAACCGCTCCCATGCCTCCTTGCCCGATCAGTGAAATCAAGCGGTACGCTCCTACCTTTTGACCGGCGAGGCCACGGCTCACGGCCGGCAAATCCGGGCCTTTCTCCAGGTAGCGCTTGTTCTCTGCGGCACGATGCTCGTCGAGCAATTCCTGCAACCGGGCGGCAAGACCGGGATTACTCGCCCGCATCGCCTCGAGCCACTGAGCGCGCTCCGATTCGGCCAGGGTCAACGCCTGATCGAGAAAAGGACTAAGCTCGCGCCATTGCTCCGGGCTGAGTGCGGGCATAGTTTCCTCACAGTGGCGGCGAAGTGCGAAGTTCCCGGTGGAGATAAATGCGCGCCTTCTCCCACTTCCGCTGCACGGTCCGTTCCGACAAGTTCCACATGGTCGCGATTTCCGCGAAGGAGAAGCCGCAGAAGAACTTCAGATCAACGATCTCGGCGAGCGCAGACTCGATTTGCGCGAGCTTGTCCAGCGCCTCGCTGATCTGAGTCAATTCCTGCTCATCGGCAGGCCCCGCGATGCTCTCGTTCTTGAGCTCCGTGATCTCGAACCGGCCGCCACGCTTTTGGGCCTGCCGGCTCCGCGCGTGATCGATAATCAGCCCCCGCATCACGCGTGCCGCATATCCCATGAAACGCGCGCGATCGGGAAACGACGGGCCCTCGCGCTCCGCGATATCAAGGTAGGCCTGATGCAAAAGCGTGGTCGGACTCAAGGTGACGCCAGACCCATGGCTGGCAAGTTCTCGCTTCGCTAGGCGGTGCAGTTCTGAGTACAAAGCGGCAAAGAGCGCTTCTGAGGCTTGCCCACCGCCCTGTTCAGCCGCCCCGATCAGCGACGAAATCGTGGATTCCACACGCCCCCCAAGCGCCTAGAACCGTCGTGGCGAAAGGCTCTCGTATTTCCACCCAATAGTCAAGCGGCGCACGACCGTTTGACCCGGCCCCCCGGTTTCGGTAGCGGAGAATGATGGAGAACGAAGGAAAAAGGGGATAGCCAAGAAGTCGTCGTCAGCCTGCGAATCGCGCTGAATATAGGCCGTGTTTCACTTCACGCTCGACGGACTCGAAGAAGGGATCGGCGATATGGTTGCTAAAAGCCAACCATGTCGGGCCCGATGGCAAAGAAACCGGAGCGCGAATCCCTCCACCCGCGCTCCGGCACCGCCGCCAGGAGACCAGCAACGGTGATTCCGGTAAGTAGCGCGGCCCGTCCCGGCCAGACCTCCCGGTCGGACCAAGACGGGCCCGCGCAACTTACTAAGGAATGTTGCTATTTCCCGGTACCGTTAAGTTGCACCGTCTGCGTGCCCGCAGCGTCCTTGATGTTCAAAGTCGCCGAGCGTGCACCCGTAGCGGTGGGTGTGAACGTGACTGTGATAGTGCAGTCCCATCCTGCCTTGCGGCCGGTCCCGCAGTTTGACGCCTCAGTGAAGTCTCCCGGATCCGTTCCGCCCAGCGTGATGCTGGTGATCGCGAGCGACGTTTTCTGGTCGTTAGTGAGAATCACCGTCGCGGCTTTCTTGAGGCCGACTGTGACCGTGCCGTAGTTCACATTGAGCGGCGAGAGACTGACCGGCTGCGTCGCATTGAGCATGACGGAAAGGAAGCTGACATTGAATCCTCCGTCGTTCAGCAGCACCACATCCGGCATTCCGTCGCCGTTAAAGTCCGCGACCGCAGCGTTGGATGCAGCTTGACCGGTGTAGTAGAGCTCCGACGATTTGAAAGTGCCATCGCCGTTGCCCTGCAGAATTGCCGGCCCAATCTGAGTCCACGTGCCTCCTGCGTAAGGAATCACGACGTCCAGATTCCCGTCCCCGTTGAAGTCGGCAACTCTCGGATCACCGGGACCTGCATAGCCAAGGCAAACGGGCGAACCGGGAGTAAACGTGCCGTTGCCATTGCCCTGCAGGAATGTGTAGCCACCGCCCGGACATCCCGAATAGGTGGTCGTGGTGACGAACGCGTCGGCTTTGCCATCCTTGTTGAAGTCCGCGGCTGCCAGGGTAACTGGCGGAACCGGCGCCAGCGTCTGGATGGGCGCGCCAAACGTGCCGTTGCCATTCCCCGGCAGGACGTACACCGAAGACGTGTTGCTCACCCTCGGACTCGGCACAACCGCGATATCCATCTTTCCGTCGCCGTTGAAGTCGGCGAAGGCCAGCGGGTTGTAGAAAGCCGCCAACGATGAGACGCTCGTGATCAGTGTGCCCGGGTTGTAGGTTCCGTTGCCTTTGTTGAGCAGCACGCTGATCGTGCCGTCAGAGTTCGAAGTGACGATGTCGAGCTTGCCGTCACCGTTCACATCCACCAGATAGATCTCGCCTTCCTGCGCGCTGGAGGACGCGCCCGTGGCGTAGTACTTGGCCTTGGCGAACTTTCCCGTTCCCAGGCCGGTCAGCACTGCAACCACATTGTTCTGGCAGCCGGTGTTCCCATTGGCGACGAGTGTCGCCACGACGTCGGCCTTGCCGTCGCCATTCACGTCGCCGGTTGCAATCCACTCGGTCTGCTGACCCGAGCAGCTTCCGGCGGGAATGTAGGATGGCGCTCCCAGAGTACCGTGAGGACCTCCGAGCATCACGGCAAAGGACTGGCGGTCGGTTCCTACATTTAGCGGGACGCTGGAGTACGCCGCATCCGGAATCCCATCGCCGTTGAAGTCGGCGGTGACGACATTGTTTCCGGTGAAAAACGCGGCGGTATACGAGTACGCTTGCGCTGTCTGGAAGCTGCCGTCGCCGCGCCCCAGGGATACGGTATTCATGGTAATTCCATCGGTGTCCACCAAATCCAGGGCACCATCACCGTTGAAATCGCCCAGCGCCACAAGAACGTTCCCGGAACCGGCGACCTGTAACGGATAAACTGGTCCGGAGCTAAACGTGCCGTTGCCCTTGCCGTAAAAGGTGAAGACATCGCCGGCGGAGTCGGGAATGACTATGTCCAGCTTCTTATCGTTGTTGATGTCGGCCAGCAGGATGTTGTTGGTAGCGCCGACAAACGGGCCGTTCACCACACCACTCTCGGTGAACACGCCGCCGCCCTGGTTCAGGAACACGATGGCGCCAGATGTCTCGTTGGTCACTACGATGTCGGGCTTCTTGTCTCCGTTGAGATCGCCGATGGCAATGCCATCACCGACTTGTGAGCCAGCGACTCCGGAAGCGTAGTAGGTTGCCGCACCGAAGGTTCCGGAGCCGGCATTCAGGAGAATACCAATGCCATCGTTTTCCACCACGGCAAGGTCCGGCTTGCCATCGCCATTCAGGTCTCCGACTGCCAGGCCGTTGCAGCAACCGGAAGTGCGGCCGGTCGCGTAGGCTACAGGCGTGTGGAAAGTGCCATCGCCGTTGCCGAGAAGGACATAGACGTTCCCGAGGGGTGAGAGCGCGATCAGATCGAGCTTGCCGTCGCCATTTACGTCAGCAGCAACGATACTGCTCGGGCCGGGATTGGTGCTATCTGAACCCGCCGCCTGATAGGTAGCGCCGGCGGTAAAGGTGCCATTGCCGTTGCCGAGATAGATGGTCACCTGCGTGATGCCGTTCGGCGGAACGTTGGAATTGGTGGACCAAACTGCCACGTCGAGCATGTGATCGCCGTTGAAGTCGCCGACGGCTATCGCTTCGGGAAAGATATTCGCCGCAACGATAGGGTTGAGAACAGGAGCCTGGAATGTGCCGTCGCCGTTACCGAAAACTACGTTAAGGTATTCGCCGCTGTCGAGGTCAACAATGTCCAGCTTGCCATCGCCGTTGAAGTCTCCTGTAGCAATGGCTTCGACAGTGCGTACGGTAAGCGCTTGGGTCGCGTCGTACGTTGTGGGTGCCGGAAAGTTGATGTTTTGGCTCTGCGCGGGAAGAGTCCCGGCCATGATCACTACTGCAAGAAGAAAGGCAAGCGCGCACGCAGGCATCGCCGTGCCCCTACCTGGCAAGAAATTCGTAGTCATTTTTGTCTCCTGAGAGTGTGGGTTGTTTTTGGGTTTTCAGTCTTTAGGGATTTGCTCCCCACATGCTCGCCGACTGTCGCCCGGAACTTCATCGCCAGTCAATGATCTGGGGATAGCGAGTGGTTGGTAGGTTAATGGCGAGATAAGAGATGTGTTTGTAATGGGTTACAGATTCTCATTGCCTGAGACGAACGTCCCTGGCCTTCCCCCGAACGTGCCAGTGCGTTGCTCCGTCGGCCAATGGTAGACTGGCACCCTCCCCTGCTGAGCGTCTTTTATGGCGTCTCCACAAGTGTCACCCACTCTAATCCGCTTCGGAACGTTCGAGGCCGATCTGCGTGCGGGCGAGCTGCGCCGGAACGGTGTGAAGGTGCGTCTTCAGGACCTTCCATTTCGGGCGTTGACGCTGCTGTTAACCCATCCCGGGGTCGTGATTACGCGGGACGAGTTCCGTCAGGCCCTCTGGCCAGCAGACGTGTTTGTGGATTTCGAGCAGGGAATCAGCTCCGCCATTATGCGCTTGCGCGACGCCCTCGGGGATTCCGCCGACAACCCCATCTTTGTTCAGACCGTCGAGCGCCGGGGCTACCGCTGGATCAGCCCCGTGCTGCGGCAGTCGGCCGAACCAGAAGTGCAGGATCGAGTTCCGGCTGCCGAGGCTTCTCCCCCGGACCCGCCTGCCCCGATTGAAAACGGAGCGCCTCCTGAAACCGCTCGCCCTGCCTTCACGGCGCGCTATGAGATCGGACTCGCGAGGCCTCCCAAAAAGCGCGGATCGCGCCTGGTGCTTGCGCTGGCCGTGGCCGCCGTCATCGTCGGCGCTGTCGCGGCCGCGGGGCTGTTCCGGCGGCGCGAGCATCCAGCGCCCATCTCGTCAATCGCGGTCCTGCCGTTCGACAACCTCAGCTCTGCCGCGTTTGACGACGCCTTCAGCGACGGCCTCACCGACGAGATCGCGGCTTCTGTCTCTCATCTGGCCGGAGTTCGCGTCGCCGGGCGTCGCTCCGCCTATGCCTTCAAAGGTCAGCACACCGACCTGCGCGCGATCGGCTCGCAGTTGAGTGTCGAAGCCGTGGTCGAGGGCAGTGTGCAGCGCATCGGCGACCGATCCCATGTCACGGTGGAGCTGAACCGCACCCGCGACGGGTTCACCGTCTGGAGCCAGACCTACGACGGTACAACCGCCGACTGGATCCAGATCGAATCGCAGATTGCGGGCTCCATTGCGCGAGCTTTGGCCAAGGATGTTTCGCCGGCGAACGCTCCCGTCGCACGCGATCCCGAGGCCCATGCGCTCTATCTCGAGGCTCGCTACTTTTGGAGTCGCAGAACCTACCCTGACGAACTCAAGAGCGTCGATCTATTGCAGCAGGCGCTCGCGCGTGATCCCAACTATGCGTTGGCATGGTCGGGACTGGCCGATTCCCTGATTTCGATCGGCGACGTGGAAGAAGTCAACCCGGCGGCATACTTGCCGCGAGCTCGAGACGCAGCTCTGAAGGCGCTGCAACTGGACCCGACTCTCGCCGAAGCTCACGCAGCGCTCGGGATGGTGGCCTGCCACTACGACTACGACTGGCCGACCGCAGAACGCGAGTATAAGAAGGCGTTCGCCTTAAATCCCAGCTATGCCAGTGCCCACCAGTATTACGCCCTGGGCCTCATGGCGCACGGACGGCTCGCGGAAGCCGAGGCCCAGCTTGCTATCGCGCGGCGGCTGGATCCGCTGGCCTATATCGTCGACGTCGATCTGGCCATGGTGCGCAAATATCAGCGCGACTACGACGGCGTCATCTCGGTCTCGAAAGGCATTATCGATCGCGACCCGAAATTCCTGCTCGCCTATAACATGCTGACCACCGGCTATTACCTCGAAAAGCGATGGGACGACTATCTCGCCGCCGATGCCAAAAGGCCGATGGATGATGTGACACGCGATCTTGCAAGAGGGCACAACAAGGAAGCGCTGCACGATCTGCAGGCTACGATTAGTCAGGCGCGCGCCGGTCTCGCCCGGCCGAGTTCCGTAGTGCACGACGCAATCCGCCTCGGCAACCGCGACCTCACGCTCGAATGGCTGGAGAAGTCCTACGAGCATCACGACTACTGGGAATTGTTCATCAACGTGGACCCCGAGTTCGACTTTGTGCGCTCCGAGCCGCGGTTTCAGGAGCTGGTAAGGAAGTTGGGAGTGGGGTAAGCGAAAGTCCAACTGGGATCGGAAATACGGACAGTGAGGGCACGGGAGGCGACTAGCGAAGAGCGTGAGCGCCTCTGGTCGCGCCTCGTTACCTATTACGGCGGCTACCAGGTTTACCGGGAGCGGACGGAAAGGCACATCCCGGTCGTGATCCTCGATCCAGTTTGAAAATCTCCACGCGGAATGTCAAGATCGCGTCTTCCGAGAGGCGGGGGAGACACGAAAGCGAAGTCAATGAGAGCTTTAGCGCGGGAAGAAGCCTGAATGTGCCAACAATTTGGGCTCTCTAAAGCACCTTGTCGAGCGCGTTTCAAAAGGCTGAAAACATCGACCTCATTTTTCGCGGGCTTTCGCCCCCTGTTTCGCCTCGTCAGGCATGGTTCGCCCGGTATACCTTCTGCGACTGGTGTGATGCTTACTTCACATCACGAATCAGTACAACGTCTTTGTTTGCTGACCCGCGCACCATCACCAGTTGCTTGCCGTCTGGCGAAAGGTCGAAGCCCCAGCTAAATTCGTCGTTGAAATGTGTAATCTGCTGCGGTTTTCCCCCGGAAAGCGACTGGCTCCAGATGTTCGAAATGCCCCCTTCAGACTTGATGTACATCACGGATCGACCGTCGTGTGCCCAGCGCACACTTTCGGTGTCAATGTTCAGACGCTTTTCAGGAGCACCCGCTTTGATGGACACGATCGAAATTCCCTTTCGAGGTATAGCGGTCGAATCGCCATAGGAGTAGGCAAGCATTTTTCCATCCGGTGAAAAAACCGGATACCGCACACCTTCGGCAGTGCTAAGCCGCACAGGGTCGCCGCCTTCGATGGGAATCTTCCAGATACCGTCTTTGGCATAGACAGCCCACTTGCCGTCGGGTGTGCAAGTCGGGCGAGAGCGAAAAGCGAGGTCGCCAATTAGTTCCTTGGGATTACCGCCGTCATGATCCATTCTCCAGAGGTGTGGAGGACCGGTGCGGTATGAATAAAAGACGATGTGTTTACCATCCCCACAAACAGAAGGCCCGAGGTTGTTCCAACCGCCGTTCGTCGTCAACTGCTTAGCGTTGGTTCCGTCTGCGTCCATACGCCAAACGTTGTACTCTCCCTGTGAGCCTCCCGTGTACGCGATGCTCCCATCGGGGTTCCATGACACTTCGAGCGAATTCCCGCCTGTAGTAATGGGTTTACCTTGATCCGGCTCCGCAACAGGAATCACCCACACGTCGCTAGAATAGCTAAACTGAGTTGTCGCCAGAAGATGACCGTCAGCCGTGAGACTGTTGCCGTCGTAGTTGCTGAGGTCGTTGGTAATTCTTCTGAGTTCCCCTGTTGCGCGAGAGATGTATCCGATTTGTGTAGAACTCCCGGTGCGTTCCTGAGTACTCAAGATTAAACCGCGACCGTCTCGGAGCCATGCCAGCCCCCATAGTCCATGCCAATGTCTGCTGGTTAAAGGGTGTTCCGCGCCCCCCTGAACAGGAATCTCGACCAGACTGTCGTAGCTGCCGCCGGACTCCTCTTTGTAAAGATCAGTAGCAATCGTCTTGCCGTCCGGAGACCAAGCCGGATGATCGAATCCATTGGGGTTCTTTTCTGATGCCAGCTTCTTCTCTCCTCCGCCTTCTTCGTTCGCCGTCATGAGCGCGGATTCTGTTGGGGAGTCCCTCACGAAAACCACATGTGTCCCATCTGGCGAAAACGACACTTCACTATCCACATCGGCAATGAGCTTTCTCTCTGTTCCTCCAAGAACAGGAATTTTGTAGAGCGAGCGAGACGATGTGTCTTCGCCCACAGATTTGACCGGGTAGAGAAAATCGCCATCTTTAGAGAATGTGAGTCCAATGTAGTGTGCGGGTTCAGGCGCAACGACCTGCACGTCGCCTCCCGCTACCTGACGAACCCAAAGACTCTCCATGCCCTCCCCAGCCCCTTCCCGTACAATGCCCTTTACGTAGGCAACGTACTTCCCATCCGGCGAGATCGCGGCTATAAGGCTTTTCCCGGCACTGGTAAGGTGTGTCATTTCGGTTTTCTGAAATGGCGCAGGGTTCGGAGCAAGGTACCTGTAAAGGCCCCACGCAATTATGGCGAGGAGAACAAGACCTATGCCAACAGCCCTCCGACTCCGCTTCCGAGAGACCGGAGAAGCAACGACCGTAGCTGCGCTCTTACCGCTCTCGGTGTCCCGCTTCACCCTCTTCAGATCAGCCCTTAGCTCCGCAGCCGACTGACAGCGAATATCGCGGTCTTTCTCCAGAGCTTTGTTGATGATATCTTCGAGCTTGGACGGCGTGTCAGGGTTGATCCGAACAGGCGGTACAGGCGCTCGATTCATGATGGACTCGAACATCACCGCCGACGTGTCGCCCCTGAACGGAAGTGTGCCTGTACACATCTCGTAAAGCACAGCGCCGAACGAGAACAGGTCAGTGCGAGCGTCCAGTTCTTTGCCACGCACTTGCTCCGGGGACATGTAAGCAACTGTTCCGAGCGTCGAGCCGGGGCTGGTCAGTTGCGCCTCGTCCGTTGTCGATAGCGCCGTCGCCAGTGTTGCCTGTGGCTGTGGAGCGACTTTAGCCAGCCCGAAGTCCAGAATCTTTGCCTGTCCTCTATTCGTGACGAAGATGTTCGCGGGCTTGATGTCACGGTGGACAATCCCCTTCGAGTGGGCAGCGTCGAGCGCATCCGCGATCTGGATGCCCAGATCGACCACCGTCTCGATCTCCAGCGGCTTGCCCGCGATCCGATGCCGAAGGGTCTGCCCCTCCAGCAGTTCCATCGCGATGAAGGTTCGCCCATCGGACTCGTCAATCTCGTAGATCGTGCAGATGTTGGGATGGTTTAGCGCAGACGCGGCTTTGGCTTCCCGCTGGAAGCGGCTGAGAGCTTGCGCGTCGTTGGCGAGTTCATCGGGAAGGAACTTCAGCGCAACATGGCGACCGAGCTTAATGTCTTCTGCCTCATAGACAATGCCCATACCCCCGCCGCCGATCTTGCTGAGGATGCGGTAATGGGAAACCGTTTGCCCCACAGGTTGGGATGGCGTAGCCACTGGCGAGAATGGTACGGGGAGGCTTACGGTGGGGTCAATCGCTTAGCCCATGAGTCGAACGTCCGGCAAAACCGGGACGCGTGATCGTCGCCATCCAGGCAGCAATTTGCTACCAAAGGATTTGCTACCAGCTACGCCGAAACCGGATGAGGGTAGCGAGAGTGCGGCTTAAGTCTTGTGGTTGCAATGAAAAGTTGGTGAGCGCGGAAGGAATCGAACCTTCAACCTACTGATTAAGAGTAGCCTTGTTCGGCGGCCTTCCAAGATTCTTTTGCCATGTGAAATCAATTACTTGCCGACATCCATGCCCGCACGGAACGACTTTTGATCGGTATTGAAAAGGCTAGACTTAGCGCATATGGTATCGAAACGCACGGCACACTTACGACACACCCACCTGGGGTCGCTCGGATCAGCCTACTGACCTTTTTGCCGACGCAGCAGCCTCAGTGACGTTCACTACGCATGGCCGAATTCGGATGGGTACCGGACTAGTCGTCATCCGCCAAAAGGCGATCTTACGAGTATTCTGTTCTTGGCTGGACGTCCGATTACGATACGCTCGCATACTCCACCTTCGCTTGTTTGAAAATGGGAATCTCGGGGTCAGCGTCCTTCCAAAGACCAAAAAGTTCTCGTAGGTAGTCTTCACTCGAATTCTATCGCCAGATAGCCCACCACCGAGAAAGTGCTGCATTTGCGTGAGCCAGCAGCCGCGTCTCTTCCTCTGTTCTCTGCATCCATCCACCAGTGATCGACGGCACGTGGCAGTTGATATACAGGGCGTCAAGAAGTTGAAGATCGCTTTCCGCGTGCGTGTGCGGCTCGTCGGCAGCTTCCAGCAATGGTGCTGCCAGCAAGCCCATAACCAGCGTGGTGGTCATCAGTCTTCTCGGCTTCATCTCGACACCTATCCTTCTATTCCGATGTTCTAACGCGCAGCAAGGTCGCAAGAAAGACGGCAGTATGCCCTTCTGATTCTTACTTTACCCTTCCCGTCTGGCTCCTAGCACTTCGGTCTTCAGCTTGCGATAGGTCGCTTGGATGGGCAGAAACTCTGCTTTGTGTATCTCGCCCAGTTCACCCCAAGGTGCACTTGAATTCTCAGGGCACCTTATGGCCACGCCGAGCACTGCTTTCGTTTCGGGTAGGTCTGCCAGTTCGACCAGAGCGTCTTGAATCCTCTCAATGCCCTGATTGATCTGCCTTATCTGGGTGACGTTGAAAGTAGCACCCGCCGGGTTTGGCGGGAACTGGAAGTCGCAGTCAATGCAATCGATGCGTCGCATCAGGTTGTAAAGCTTGCGTCGCTGTTCTGCTTGCCGCTCGCGGGTCTTTCCCGCTTCCTGTGCTGCAACAGACTCCGCCTGAAGCTTCTCACGCGTTACTTCCCGCTGTCTCTCAGCGAGTTGCTTGTCTGTCGAGCTTCTTTCCTTCTGAAAATGTGTTTTCTTCCACCACTGTTCGGCTTCGGTATTTAGCTGGGCAAGTTCGCGCTCTGAGCAACGCCGAAGTTCGCCAGTAGAGTCAATCGCCACCACAGACTTGAACCGGATTGGCTTTGAGTAGATTTTGAGACGCCCTTCACAAGCCTTGCCCTTCTCAATGTGCTGCCCAACGTGAGCCGTCGTGACCAACATTCGAACGCCGTCGTGGAAAGTCGCTTCGTACTCACATCGGCAGTGCTCGATAGTGACGCCTTTACCCAAGTTCGTGATCGTCACGATGACCGCTCCGACAGAAGGTACGCCGTCGATTTCAAGGCGCATGTCTGAGTTAGGGTTGTCTTCTTCGATGAAGGTGGCCTTAAAGCGAAAGGTCAGACGGATTCGTTCGAGCCACTCCCGTCGCAGTGCCAGACCCGTGCCGATTAGGCCAAAACACAAACCAGCCCACGCTGCTACGAGCGAGCCATTTTTCGCGGTCGTCACCAACCAGTCTGGAACGTGCAGGACGAAGAGAGGCATTGCGAGTGATGACACACGCCTACGACAGCGCGGCTTCTTTGAAGAAAGTGAAGACTGGCTGCATCAACTCTTTCGCAAGTTGCTGGGGTGTCAGCGACATTTCGCCATACGAGAAGTAGGCTTTCCCATCTCTGCCAGTTGTGTACCCGATGGGCTGCTGGCTCTGCCGTACACGTGTCTCTGCTAGGCCGTGTTTCGTTTC
>Ga0187846_10000282_pt1 | contig 30983 bp, 24 predicted proteins | sample TC_taG_FD_161473 | JGI IMG/M metagenome (GOLD analysis project Ga0187846, IMG submission 161473) | Biofilm microbial communities from the roof of an iron ore cave, State of Minas Gerais, Brazil - TC_06 Biofilm (v2) | ecosystem: Environmental > Terrestrial > Deep subsurface > Cave > Wall biofilm... | reverse complement strand
TTGGTCACTCCGGCCAGAGGTTTCGAGGAATTGCGCGAGTGCGTCTGCAGGTATTCGCACCGCACGTCCGATGCGGACGGCCCGAAGCGCGCCCGACTTCCTGAGCCGGTAAATCGTCTTTTTGCTCACGCGGAGCAGGAAGCCAATCTCGGCGTCCGTGTAGGCGAGCGGCGTAATCACGGGGCTTGCTCCCGCGCCTTGAGGCGGGCTTCGATGGCGCTGGCCGGGATGCGCCAAGCGCGACCTTGCTTGTGAGCGCCCGGCAGTTTCCCCTCGTACAGCAGGTCGCGGACATATTTCAGCGTAATCCCCAACTGCAACGCGGCCTGTTGAACTGTTAGCTCTCTAGTTTGTTTCATCAAGTTTCTCCCTTCGAGTACGCTTGACTTCGTGGTGCTCTTGTTTTACTTTAATCGTAGCATTAGGCCTGTGTACTGCAAGACCTACAGCACAAGCAAGGAGGAAGACCTAAAGCAACAATGAAAGCGCACTATCCCATTCGCGCCGTGCTCCGATTCACCGGGCCTCTACCCAGAGAAACGCGCGTAATCGGCAGTCACGTTAAGGGAGTTCTGGGGACTGACTTGGCTGACGTTTCTCGCTGGAAGAGGCCACCGCACGAGGTGTTCGCTAACTTGCCTACGCGCGATTTCAACACTGGCCAGGTAACTGTGAAGCCTGTCTCCGGTGTGGTGAAGGCGAAGGTGGTGGAAGCGTTTGTGAAGAAGTACGGGCTAGTGTCGGGGAGCATCGGTGTAGGCGAGAGTTTCACTGAGGATGTTGTTTATTTCGCCGACGCTCAAGACATACTACGCAGAGCATGGATGGGAGACATTGAGGCGATTAGAGAAATCGAACAACAAGTCGCGGACGTTTTGGAAGCAGTTGCCGCTGTGAAACCCCAAGGAATCGAACTTGTGACAGAGAATTTATGGAGCTTCATCTGCGTTTTGTTTTTGCTCGATCACGCGGCGGGCAAGACGGGCGTCTGCGGCAACCCAGATTGTTTCACCCCCTACTTCATACACAAGCGAACAGACCAAAAGTATTGTGGACGCCAAGAATGTTCCAGCTACGCGCAGAACCGTTACGCCCTTGGGTGGTGGGAGAGGAAGGGATACAAACTTCGGGCCGACAGATCGAAAGCTAAGTCAGCAGAGAGGAGATAGCAAATGGCGCTACTTCGACGCGGTAAATGGTGGTACGCAGACTTCACCGCGAACGGCCAGCGATACAAGCAGTCACTCCACACAAGGGACTGGCGCGAGGCGCTCTCCCGCGAGAAGGAATTGATAGCGCAGGCGAGCGCCGGGAAGCTGGCCCCGTCTAGTCAGCAATTCACGCGGCTTGGCTTTGGCGAGGCTCTCGACCGCTACCTCGCAGATCGGGCCGCGCGGGTGGCTCCGCGTAGCCATCGTACCGAGTCTGACCATGCGAAGCCGCTCCGACACTATTTCGGCACAACCGCAGTCGGGCGCATCTCGTCAGAGACGGTGCTGGACTACGTCCGCCAGCGCAAGGACAAGGGCATTTCAAACGTCACAATCAACATGGAAATTGGGATTTTGCGCCGGTTGCTGAAACGCGCGAGGCGCTGGCATCTAGTCGCAGACGATTGCAAACCGTTGCCGGAACGCCGGGACGTGGGCCGGGCGTTGCGGCACGAAGAAAAGATCAAGCTACTCAAAGTCGCGGCCCGCAAACCTGAATGGCAGATTGCACGGCTCGCGGCAACCCTCGCGCTCAACACAACGATGCGCGCGTGTGAGATTCGCGGGTTGCGCTGGCGGGATGTGGATTTCCTAGAGCGAACGGTGACGGTTCGCCGCAGCGAAACGAAAACGGATGCCGGACACCGGTTGATTCCACTCAACGCGAACGCTTGGGCTGCAATTCTCGAATTGCGGGAGCGAGCGAAGCTACTGGGCGGCAGCGAGCTTCAGCCGGAGTGGTACGTTTTCCCGCATGGCGAAGGGCAGGGGCCTGTGACACGGCCAAAGAACCGGCCAGGGCCGGAAGTCTCAGTGAAGCCCGACCCAACGCAGCCGATGAGCACCTGGCGAACCGCATGGCGCAAGATAGCGAAGGAAGCTGGGCTGTCGGGACTCCGCTTCCACGATTTGCGGCACCACGCGATTACGGAGCTTGCCGAGACGCTGGCGAGCGATCAAACGATCATGTCCATCGCGGGGCACGTCTCGCCCCGGATGCTGGCGCACTATTCGCACATCCGGCTCGACGCGAAGCGGAAGGCCCTCGACGCGCTCTCAGGCGGGGTTTCGGGGGTAGTTACGTCCCAATCTACGTCCCAAAATTCGACCGTATCGCCGCAACTGATTGAAAAGAATGGCGGGGACGACGGGACTCGAACCCGCGACCTCTGCCGTGACAGGGCAGCGTTCTAACCAACTGAACTACGTCCCCAGCGCCAAAGCGGATGGTGGGCGGTCACCGATTTGAACGGTGGACCTTCCCGGTGTAAGCGGGATGCTCTAACCGCTGAGCTAACCGCCCATTGACCCTATCCATCGTAGCAGACCCTCGCATCGGTACGCCAGGAATTCGGCGAGAAGCCAAGACTGCGCAAGAGACGGAGCACAGGCGCACGTTTCAGCGTTGAAAAAACGCCAAGAAGTGACGCTTGTTGGCGCTCAGCGTTCAATCTCCGAGCCGAATTCTCGGCTTCCCCTTGGTGGCACGCTCTTTTGCCGTGAACAGAATGCGCGAATGGACGTTTTTTGCGCCACCTGTACTTTCGTACAGGCGCAAAATTTTGCCCTGTACCAACGTACAGGTTTCCAAGCGGCCTATCGGCTGTTAGCAGATTCACCACGAACGGCGCACCGCGTCGCCAGCGGCTGCGAGCCAGGATGCTACGCTTTTATCTCCGGCGGACTTTGTTCCGCGGCGCACACTCATGTCTTCGCGACTTGGGGAAATTCTTGTCAAAGACAGCCTGATCTCAGCGGATCAGTTGAAGCAGGCGCTGGAGTTTCAGAAGAAGAACGGCGGCCGGCTGGGGACGTGCTTGGTCAAGATGGGCATCGTCAGCGACGAGGACATCACCGCCGTGTTGTCCCGCCAGTATGGCGTTCCCTCCATCAACCTGAAGTTCTACGAAGTGGACCCGGCGGTCATCAAGCTTGTGCCACAGGAGACGGCGGTCCGCTACCAGATCGTTCCGCTCTCTCGCGTCGGCTCGACGCTCACCATCGCGATGACCGACCCGACAAACGTCTTCGCCATGGACGACATCAAGTTCATGACCGGATTCAATGTCGAGCCGGTGGTGGCGTCGGAAACAGCGATCACCGAAGCGATCAACAAGTTCTACGGCGCCGTCGAGAGCGTCGAAGAACTCGATAAGGTGATGAAGGATCTGGCCGGCGACGAAGCCGCGGCCCTCGAGCTTGCCGCCGACGAGCAGGAGATGGACCTGGCGTCGCTCGAGAAAGCGGCTGAAGAAGCGCCGATCATCAAGCTCGTGAACCTGATCCTCACGGACGCCGTGAAAAAGGGCGCGAGCGATATCCACGTCGAGCCTTACGAAAAGGAATACCGCGTGCGGTTCCGTATCGACGGCGTGCTGCAGCATGTGATGGCGCCGCCGATGAAGTTGAAGGACGCCATCACCAGCCGCATCAAGATCATGTCCAAGCTGGACATCAGCGAAAAGCGGCTGCCGCAAGACGGCCGCATCATGATCAAGTACCTGAAAGACGGGAAGAAGAAGGAGCTCGACTTCCGTGTTTCCACAGTGCCCACGTTGTTCGGTGAAAAAATCGTTCTTCGTTTGCTGGACAAGGAAAATCTGCGCCTGGACATGACCAAGCTGGGCTTCGAGGCGGAGTCGCTGCAGAAATTCGAGCGCCAGATTCTGAAACCCTACGGAATGGTTCTAGTGACCGGCCCCACCGGCTCCGGCAAGACGAACACGCTCTATTCCTCGGTGGCCCGGCTGAATACCCCGGAAACGAACATCATGACCGCCGAAGACCCGGTTGAATTCCAGTTGCCCGGGATCAACCAGGTGCAGATGAAGGAACAGATCGGCTTGAACTTTGCGTCGGCTCTGCGCGCTTTCCTGCGGCAAGACCCGAACATCATTCTGGTGGGCGAAATCCGCGACTTCGAAACCGCCGAGATCGGGGTGAAAGCGGCGCTAACCGGCCACCTCGTGCTCTCTACGCTGCACACGAACGATGCGCCCTCGACCATCAGTCGGCTGATGAACATGGGCATCGAGCCGTTCCTCGTGGCCACCTCGGTCAACTTGATCTGCGCACAGCGCCTGGTTCGCCGCGTGTGCGGACAGTGCAAAGAGCCCCTGCAGATCACGCCGCAGGCGCTGATCGATGCGGGCTACACGAAAGACGAGGCGGAGCGCGTCCAGATCCAGCATGGCCGGGGGTGCACCACGTGCAACAACACCGGATACAAAGGCCGCGTGGGGCTCTATGAAGTCATGGAAATCAACGACGAGCTGCGCGAGCTGATTCTGGTTGGGGCCTCGGCGCTGGAGCTCAAGAAGAAGGCTCTCGAGCAGGGGATGATCACGCTGCGGAAAAGCGGATTGATCAAGATCGCCGTGGGGCAAACGACGATGGAAGAGGTTCTGCGCGAAACCGTGCTGTAAGCGGAGGGGAACGATGGCGGGCATCACACTGAGCGAGTTGCTGAAGAAGATGATCGAGTTGGGGGGAAGCGACCTGCATCTTTCAACGAACAGTTCGCCGCGGATCCGCGTGCACGGCAAGCTGCGCCCGCTGGACATGCCTCCGCTGACGGCGGCGGACACCAAGGCGCTGGCCTACAGCGTTCTGACCGATGTTCAGAAGCACCGGCTGGAGGAGACTCTCGAGCTGGACTTTTCGTTCGGCCTGAAGAGCCTGGCCCGCTTCCGCGGCAACATTTTCCACCAGCGCGGCGCCGTGGCCGCCGTGTTCCGGACGATCCCCTGGGAGATCAAGAGCTTCGAAACCCTGGGCCTTCCTCCCACCGTGCGCGGTCTCTGCGAGAAGCCACGCGGCTTGGTACTGGTGACCGGCCCCACTGGATCGGGCAAGTCCACGACGCTGGCAGCGATGCTCGACAAGATCAACAACGAGCGCGAAGAGCACATGATCACCATCGAGGACCCCATCGAATTTCTGCACAACCACAAGAAGTGCTTGGTCAACCAGCGTGAGGTGCATTCGGACACGCACTCCTTTGCAAACTCGCTGCGCGCCGCGCTGCGTGAGGACCCCGACGTGGTGCTCATCGGCGAAATGCGCGACCTGGAGACCATCGAGTCGGCGTTGCGCATCGCCGAAACTGGCCACCTGACCTTCGCAACCTTGCACACCAACTCGGCGGTCTCGACCATCAACCGCATCGTGGACGTCTTTCCGGCGCACCAGCAGCCGCAGGTGCGCGCGCAGCTTTCGATGGTGCTGGAAGGAATCCTTTGCCAGTCGCTGCTGCCCAAAGTGGACGGCCGGGGCCGAATCATGACCATGGAGATCCTGATTCCGAACGCCGCCATCCGCAACCTGATCCGCGAAGACAAGATTCATCAGATTTACTCGGCGATGCAGACCGGGACGGGCACGACCGGCATGCAGACGTTCAACCAGGGTCTCGCGAACGCCTATTTCCAGAAGTCCATCACACTGGAAACGGCGCTCTCGCGGTCTTCGAATCCAGACGAATTGCAGGATCTCATCAACCGTGGAGTGACCTCGCCGCCAGCTGGCGGCCGGGCCCCTGTGCGGCGGTAAGAGCAGAAGAGGAGGGAACAGAACATGCCGGTCTATACCTATCGTGGAGTGAACCGGGCGGGTTCGAGCGTCGCCGGGGAGCGCGCGGCCGCGAGCAAGGCGGAATTGGCCGCGTTGCTCAAGCGCGAGCAGATCAACGTGAGCAAGCTCTCCGAGAAGGGGAAGGAATTTGCGATCCCCACCTTTGGAAGCGGCGTGGACTCGAAGGAGCTGGCCATCTTCACGCGCCAGTTCTCGGTGATGATCGACGCCGGCTTGCCGCTCGTTCAGTGCCTGGAGATTCTGGCAGGCCAGCAGGAGAACAAGACCTTTCAGAAGATACTAAACGGGGTCCGCGCGTCGGTGGAAGGCGGCGCGACGCTGTCGGCTTCGATGAAGCAGTACGACAAGGTTTTCGACGCGCTCTACTACAACATGGTGGAAGCGGGCGAGACCGGCGGTATTCTCGACACGATCTTGCAGCGTCTTTCAACCTACATCGAGAAGAACGTGAAATTGAAGCGCGCCGTAAAGTCGGCGTTGATCTATCCGGTCGCGGTCATCACCATCGCCGGGCTGGTCATCACGCTACTGCTGTGGAAGGTGGTACCGATCTTCGTCACCCTGTTCAACGGTCTGGCCGTAGAGCTGCCGCTTCCGACCCGAATCGTGATCGCCGTCAGCAACTTCATCGGAAGCATTTATGGCGGGCTGGTTCTGGTGATGGCCATCGGAGTCATCGTGGCGCTGAAGTTTTGGTACGGCACGCCGCAGGGCCGCACGATTCTCGACGGCGTATTGCTCAAGCTCCCGCTCGTCGGCATCCTGCTGCGCAAGATCGCAGTAGCGCGTTTCACACGCACCTTGGGTACGCTGATCTCCAGCGGTGTTCCGATTCTGGAGGGCTTGGACATCACGGCGCGAACCTCCGGAAACGCGGTGATCGAGAAAGCGATCCTGCAGACGCGCAAGGCAGTCGAGGCGGGCCGCTCGCTGGTGGACCCCCTCAAGGAAACCGACGTCTTCCCGGGCATGGTGACGCAGATGATCGGCGTCGGCGAGCAAACCGGCGCGATGGACGCCATGCTGCAGAAAATCGCGGACTTCTATGAGGACGAAGTGGACGCTGCCGTGAAAGACCTGCTGACGGCTCTCGAGCCGATCATGATCGTTTTTCTCGGCGGCGTAGTTGGCGGCGTCGTCATTTCCATGTACTTGCCGCTGTTCTCGTTGATCAACAAACTGGCCGGACACTAGACCCGACGGGCAGCCTGAGGGGTGATGTCCGCCGCTCGCTGGACGGAGCGGCGGAGCCCTTCTGCCGGGCGCGTTTCTTGGGAAGAAAGCACGCAGCGACGAGATGTCTTTAATGGCCACAACACCCAGCACGAGCGAATGGCTCCCCTGGCTGGGACGGGTTCGATTCCTGGTCATCACGTTTTTGGTGGTGATCGTTCTCGCGGTCGAGCAACTGACACCGAATCCTCTTCCTGCACGCACTTTCGTTCCGCTGATCGTCCTCTGGTACACGCTCGCCATTCTGTACGTGATTCTGCAGAGATGGATGCCGCAGGCGCACTGGCATGCGCCGTTGCAAATGGTTTGCGACCTCGCGTTGATCACGGGTGTGGTCTATGCCACCGGCGGCCACGAGAGCTATTTCGCGTCGCTCTACGTCCTAGCGATTCTGATGGCCAGCGTGCTTTTCTCGCGGCGGGGCGTCTTTCTGGTGGCGGGAGCAAGCTTTGTTTTGCTTGGCAGCGTCATTGAGCTTACCTACTACGGCCTGATGCCGAAAACATCGAACTCGATGCCCAATGGCCGGGCCCTCGAGTTTTGGCTGGCGACCAACTTCTTTGCTCTCTTCTCCGTCGCTTACCTGGGCAGTTTGCTAGCGCAAACGCTTCGCAAGAAGGGATTCGAACTGGAAGAGAAGAATGAAGAGTTGAGGGACTTGCAGGTGTTCAATCAGGACATCATCGAATCGATGCGCGGCGGACTGCTCACCACGGACGCCGAAGGACGCATCCTCCTGTTGAATCGCGCCGGCGCCGACATCACCGGCCATGGCCTGGGCCTCGTTCGCGGCGATAAGGTCCAGGACCGCTTTCCCGGCTTCTGGCCGGTCGAAACCGATGAACAAGGCAACCCGGTGGCAGCCCGCAAGGAGATTGAGTTTCGCACCCAGACTGGCGCAACGCGCTTTCTGGGTTTGTCGATTTCGCCGCTGCGCACGGGTCAGAACGCCAGCGCAGGCTTTGTTTACAACTTTCAGGATCTCACCGAATTGAAGAGACTGGAGCGCGAGGTAGTGACCAAGGAGCGCATGGCCGCTCTGGGCCGGCTCTCGGCAGCCATCGCGCATGAGATCCGGCAGCCCCTGGCGGCGATGACCGGGGCCCTGAAGGAGCTGGCGCGCCTGGCGCCGCTGGAGGACGACGATAAGAAACTCGTGCATATCGTCAGCCGGGAGTCGCAGCGCCTGAATCAAATCATCACCGATTTCCTGAATTACTCGCGGGACAAGGCGTACGCGTTTCAGGAGGTGGACGCGGCAGCGCTGATTGAGGAGACGCTGCTGGTGATCGAACGCGACCTCACGGCCCATGGGAAGTATCAGATTGAGCGGCGCTTTTCGGCGCCCCACGGCGTCAGGGCGCGGGCCGACCGGGACGCCTTCAAGCAGATCCTCTGGAATCTTTGCAACAACGCGCTGCGGGCAATGCCCGACGGAGGGCTGCTGACGGTGGGGCTGGAAGCCGACAGCGCTGCGGTGCGCATCTCGATCCGAGACAACGGCGTCGGGCTCGACTCGAGCGAGGCAGTGCGAATTTTTGAGCCGTTTCAATCAGGATTTGCCGGAGGGACTGGTCTTGGACTCGCGATCGTCTATCAGATTGTTCAAGCGCACAACGGGCGAATTCGCGTGGAGACCGAAAGAGGGCGTGGCGCTGAATTCATCGTGGAGCTGCCCCGCGCTGTGCGGGCGCGCAACGCAGTCGGGCAAAAGGGCGGCGTAAGGCCCGAGCTTCTCCACGCCGTGGGGAAGGGATAGCGGGTTATGGCTCACCTGTTGATTGTGGACGATGAGCGTTCCATCTGCGAACTGCTGGAGATCAGCTTTCGCAAAGAGGGCCACCGGGTTGAGGTGGTATCGAACGGGGAAGCAGCCAAGCGGCGTCTCACTTCCCAGGTATTCGACATCGTGGTCTCGGACATCTGCATGCCCGACATGGATGGCGTGGAATTGTTGCGCTACTGCAAAGAGATGTCCTCGTCGACGACCTTCCTCTTGATCACCGGCGTCCCCACCATCGACACGGCCATTGCGGCGGTAAATTTCGGCGCGGACCGCTACGTAATTAAAGGGGATCGTCTAGTCGATGAGCTGCGGCTGGCCGTTCGCCAGCTTGCCGAATCGCAAAAGCTGAAGAAAGAAGCAGGCGAGTTGCGCCGCCAGCTTCGGCGGCTCACCGGTTTCGATCACATCATCGGGACGAGCCCGAAGATGCGCGCTTTGTTCGAACTGGTCGAGACGATCGCTCCGCAGTCCAGTCGCGTCCTGATTACCGGCGAGAGCGGGACGGGCAAGGAACTGGTCGCTCGGGCGATTCACGAGAACAGCGCTCGCGCCAGGGCTCCCTTCGTCACCATCAATTGCGGGGCGTTCCCAGAGACACTGCTCGAATCCGAGCTCTTCGGATACTTGCGCGGCGCTTTCACGGGAGCGAACGAGAACCGGCGCGGCCTGTTTCAGGCGGCCGACGGCGGCACTCTGTTCATGGATGAAATCGGCAACATGTCCCTGACGATGCAGGTAAAGCTCTATCGCGTGCTGCAGGAAGGCAAGGTTCGTCCGCTCGGCAGCACCGAGGAATCTGATGTGGACGTTCGCGTGATCGCCGCCACCAACAAGAACCTGGAGAAGGAGATCGCCGAGGGGCGTTTCCGCGAGGACCTCTTCTATCGCCTGAGCGTGATTCCGATCCAGCTTCCTCCGCTGCGTGACCGCCGCGAGGATATTCCTCTATTGGCCAAAGCCTTTCTGGATCGCTATACGAAAACCATGAACAAGAAGATTGAGGGGATCGACCCCGAGGCCCTGCGGCGCCTGGAGGTGTACGAGTGGCCGGGCAACGTTCGGGAGCTGGAGAACACGGTCGAGCGCGCCGTGGCTCTCGAAACAGGCAAGCGAGTTTCTGTGGAGGGATTGCCGGAGCGCATAACGAGTTTCTACCGAGAGTTTCACCCCAATGGTCAGGCTGCCACCAGGGCGCTGCTCATACCCGAGGGCGGTTTGAATCTGGAAAACCACATCGCCGCCACGGAACGGTCGTACCTGCTGGCAGCGCTGGAATGCTCAGGGGGCGTGCGCGTGCGGGCCGCCGAGCTGTTGCAGATGTCTTACAGGTCCTTCCGCCATTACGCCAAGAAGCATGGCGTTTAGAGGCCAGGATTGGTTCTCCGGGTAGGTCGGTTTCGGTCAAACAGAACCGCCAGAAAATGTCATTTTTCGAGCGTTTTCCGCGGGATGGGGCGGGCAAGGGAGTCGGCGATTCACTTGGATGCACCCTATCGTACTGCATTTACGGGCTATACGCGTATGTGTTGAATGCGGCAACCGAGCGCCATCGCTGGCATCTGCTTTGCACTTTTCTCGGCCGTGCCCCGCGAGGGGAGTGCTCGTAACACAGAGATCTCGATCCTAGGAGAGAATCTAATGAAGAAGAGAGAATCAGGTTTTTCGTTGATTGAGTTGCTGATCGTCGTGGCGATCATCTTGATCATCGCGGCGATTGCAATTCCCAACCTGCTCCGTTCCCGCATGGCGGCGAACGAAGCATCGGCAGTGGGCTCGATCCGCACGATGAACACCGCGGCCATCACGTTCAGCTCCACGTATAGCGATGGCTTTCCGCCAACGTTGGCTGTTCTGGGCGGAGTGGGTGCGGTGAACTGCAAGAACGCCGAACTGCTCGATACGGTGCTGGCGGCCGGACAGAAGAGCGGTTATAACTTCGCCCTCCAGCCGGGCGTAGTGGCCGTTGTCACGGTCCCTGCTGGTTGCACCGCGGGCTTCACGGACGGCTACGTTGTGACGGCAACGCCGGTCACGGTGGGCACGACCGGGCAGCGGGCTTTCTGCTCCGATGCCACGGGTGTGATCCGCTTCAACCCGACGGGTGCCGTTGCGCCGGCGCCTCCGCTGTGCCTGACGACCGACCTCCCCATCGGCAGCTAATGGAACTTGGCGAACGGGAAGGGGCGGTTTCCCTTCCCGTTCCCACCTTCCGCGCGCGTATTTGGAGATCACTTCGATGCGAGCCCCGTCCGCCGGACAATCCAACGCGAAGAGGCAGCCGGCGCACTGCGGATTCTCTCTCATTGAGCTTCTGATCGTTGTCGCCATCATTCTGATTATCGCGGCCATTGCAATCCCCAGTATGCTGAGCTCGAGAATGGATGCGAATCAGGCGGCTGCCGTATCGAATGTGCGCACCACCAGCACGGCCTCGGTGTCGTATTGGGTGACCTACAGCAATGGCTACCCCCCTAGCCTCGGCGCGTTGGGAGGTCCCGGAAACGCCGCGGCGACGTGCAATGCGGCGATCTTGATCGACGAGAGCATCGCGACGGCGCCGAACCAAAAGAGCGGCTACCAGTACGCCTACACGGGAACTCAGGGCAATGTCGCCAACCCGCCAGCAGGGTGCACCCCGGGGTTCAACGGATATCTGGTGACGGCGGTGCCCTTGGTGATTGGGCTTACGGGCGACAACAGCTACTGCAGTAGCGAGCCGGGAGTCATTCACTACGACAGCACCGGAGCAACCGCGGGCAGCGCCGGCGCCTGCGACGCATTGCCCGAGCTCTAGCAGAGCCGGCTCAGGCCCTTCAGCGGTCTCTGGCTTTCTCCTCAATGCATTTGGCGCGTGCCGCGTGTCATGCTATAAATGATGTGAACGAGCATGTTCGACGCGCCTGCACCTGAAGCTCGCAACGCGACTCAAAAGGCACCGGCGCCGCAGCTTCGCCGCGAACTCCGCAGTTGGACCCGCGACCTGGCTGTCGCCCTCGGCCTCGCTCTCGTCATCATCATTTTTCTCTACCAGCCGGTGAAGGTAGAAGGCACAAGCATGGCCCCGCTTCTGAGCGATCAGGAGCGAATCTTCATCAACAAGTTCGTTTACCGGTTTGAGCCCATCGAGCGCGGCGACGTCGTCGTCTTCTGGTATCCCCGCGACCACTCCAAATCCTTCATCAAGCGCGTGGTCGGCTTGCCCGGCGAGAGGCTCGAGATTCGCGCCGGGCTCGTGTATGTGGACGGAAAGGAATTGAGAGAGCCCTACGTTCCGGCCAACTATCTGGACGGCTCAACCTACCCGCCCGTGCAGATTCCCGTGGAAGAGTATTTCGTCATGGGCGACCATCGCGACAGCTCCAACGATTCCCGTGTGTTTGGCCCAGTGGGGCGGCAGGAGATTTACGGCAAGGCGGTTTTCGCGTATTGGCCCGTCGATCATTTTGGATCGCTAACTTCGTCCAGCACAGTTGAAGCGTCGCGATGAAATTGTGTGGAGGACACACTGAACGAGGTCCCCGCAGGCCGCGCGATTCTCGCGCTCGAAGACGGGCGAGTCTTTAACGGCCGCGCGGCGGGCGCTCGCACCCGTCGCGGCGGCGAGGTGGTTTTCAACACCAGTCTCACCGGCTACCAGGAAGTTTTCACCGATCCCAGCTACTCCGGCCAGATCGTCTGCCTCACCTATCCGCATATCGGCAATGTCGGCGCGAACGGAGACGATGAAGAATCCGCAAAGCCGTATATTGAAGCGCTCATCGTGCGCGAGTTCGCGCACCTGGCCTCGAGCTGGCGCGCCGGCGAGTCCGCTCAGCGGTATCTCCAGCGCCACGGCGTACCCGTGATCTGGGACCTCGACACACGCGCTCTCGTGCGCCATCTCCGCACCGTCGGCGCGCTGCGCGGTATCGTTTCCACCGACGCTACGTCCGCCGAGAAGCTCGTCGCCGAAGCCCGCTCTCTCCCAACGATGGCCGGCCAGGAGCTAGCCAGCCGCGTCACCTGCTCAAATCGCTACGCCTGGAATCGCAGCTCCATCGATCTTGCCGCCTCCTTCGGCGCCTCCGCCGACCCTGCGTCTGCAAGCAAGGGCTCGTCAGGGCACGACTTCAGTCGTGCCGCAAAGCAGCATGGAGTCGCAGGGATTTCAGTCCATGAGGGAAATCGCTACAAGGTGGTGGCCTACGATTTCGGCATCAAGCAGAACATTCTTCGTCTCTTCGTGGACCACGGCTGCGACGTCACCGTCGTCCCGGCGCAAACTTCCGCCGGAGACGTCCTCGCGCTCAAACCGCATGGCGTGTTCCTCTCCAACGGGCCCGGCGATCCCGAGCCGATCGGCTATGCCATCGACAACATTCGCAAGCTGCTCGGTCGCGTCCCGATCTTCGGCATCTGCCTCGGCCACCAGCTCTGCGGCCTGGCGCTTGGCGGCCGCACCTTCAAGTTGAAGTTTGGCCATCACGGCTCGAATCATCCGGTAAAGAATCTGCTCACGCAGAAGGTGGAAATCACCGCGCAGAATCACGGGTTTTGCGTTGACCCCGATTCGTTGCCGTCAAGGGACGTCGAAGTCACACACGTGAACCTGAACGACCACACTAACGAAGGCATGCGCCATCGCTCGTTGCCGCTCTTCAGCGTCCAATATCATCCCGAGGCCTCGCCCGGCCCTCACGACGCCCGCTACCTCTTCGATGACTTCGTCGCCATGATGAAAGAGGCGAATGCCAAAGCGCACTGACATCAAGAAGATTCTGATCATCGGCTCCGGGCCGATCGTCATCGGCCAGGCGTGCGAGTTCGACTACTCCGGCACGCAGGCCTGCAAGGCTCTGCGCGCCGAGGGCTACGAGGTTGTGCTGGTCAATTCCAATCCCGCGACCATCATGACTGACCCCGAAATCGCCGACCGCACTTACATCGAGCCGCTGGCGAAAGAATACCTCGAAGCCATCATCGTGGCAGAGAGGCCTGACGCGCTACTGCCCACCGTCGGCGGCCAGACCGGCCTCAATCTCGCCGTGGAACTCGCCGAGAGCGGCGTCCTCGACAGATACGGCGTGAAGCTGATTGGCGCGCAGCTTCGCGCCATCAAAGTCGCCGAGGATCGCCTGCTCTTCAAGGACGCCTGCCGGCGCATTGGCATCGAGGTCCCGGCGTCCGCGGTGGTCAACGATATCCCGAAGGCCATCGAGCTTGCCGGCCAGCTCGGCTACCCCGTCGTGATTCGTCCTTCCTTCACGCTGGGCGGCACGGGCGGCTCGATCGCCTACAACCGCGAGGAATTTTCGGACGCCATCGGGCGCGCCCTCGACGCGAGCCCGGTGCACCAGGCGCTTATCGAAGAGTCGGTGCTCGGCTGGAAAGAATACGAGCTCGAAGTGATGCGCGATTTTCGCGACAACTTCGTCGTGATTTGCTCCATCGAGAATTTCGACCCGATGGGTATCCACACGGGCGACTCGATCACGGTTGCTCCCGCACAAACGCTCACCGACAAGGAATACCAGCGCATGCGCGACGCTGCCGCCGCCATCATCCGCGAAGTCGGCGTCGAAACGGGCGGCTCGAACATCCAGTTCGCCGTCGAGCCGGAAACCGGCCGCATGGTCGCGATCGAGATGAACCCGCGCGTTTCGCGCAGTTCGGCGCTGGCGAGCAAGGCGACCGGCTTTCCCATCGCCAAGATCGCCGCCAAGCTCGCCCTGGGCATGACTCTCGACGAAATCCCCAATGACATCACGCGCACCACACCGGCATCCTTCGAGCCGACCATCGACTACGTCGTCGTCAAAATCCCCAAGTGGCAGTTCGAGAAGTTTCCCGGCAGCGACTCTACTCTCTCCACGCAAATGAAATCCGTCGGCGAAGTGATGGCCATCGGCCGCACGTTTCAAGAAGCGCTTTGCAAAGGCATCCGCTCCCTCGAGCCGCATTCTCCTTGGCGCGCGCCCGCGGAAGTCAGCACCGCTCTTTTGCGCGAGCGCCTCTCCGTTCCCGGCCCGGACCGCATCCACTGGCTTTTCGACGCGCTGGAGCGCGGCATGACTCTCGACGAGGTCTGTCAGCTCACGAAAATCGATCCTTGGTTCATCCGGCATCTCGAAGAGATGGTCGCGCTCGACCGGCGCATCGCGGCAACCTCGCTGGGTAACGCCTCGGCGGAGTTGCTGCTCGAAGCCAAGCGCTCCGGCGCCAGCGACGAAGAGCTCGCCAAGCTCTGGAAAACCACCGCCGGCGAAGTGCGCGCCCGGCGCCAGGCTCTTGGGGTTCGCCCCGTCTTCAAGCGCGTGGACACCTGCGCTGCTGAATTCGAGTCCTTTACGCCCTATCTCTACTCGACCTACGAAGAGGAAGACGAATCCGGCGCGGTCGAGCGCCCCAAGGTGGTTATCCTCGGGAGCGGACCCAACCGCATCGGGCAGGGAATTGAGTTCGACTACTGCTGCTGCCACGCGGCGTTCGCGCTGAAGGAAGACGGCTACGAGACGGTAATGGTCAATTGCAACCCCGAGACCGTGTCGACCGACTACGACACTTCCGACCGCCTGTACTTCGAGCCGCTCACCCTCGAAGACGTTCTGGCCATCCTAGACCGCGAGAAGCCGCAGGGCGTGATCGTGCAGTTCGGCGGCCAGACGCCCCTCAATCTGGCTCTCGAGCTTAAGCGCAACGGCGCGCACATTATTGGGACCGATCCCGAGTCCATTGACCTCGCCGAAGACCGTCGCCGTTTCGGGCGTCTGCTCGACGAATTGAAAATCCCGCAGCCGCGCAACGGAACCGCGCTTGCGCCCGAAGAGGCTTCAAAAGTCGCTTCCGAAATCGGCCTGCCCGTTCTCGTTCGTCCCAGCTACGTGCTGGGCGGACGCGCCATGGTGATTGCCTACGACTTGAAAGCCGTTCAGGACTATGTCGCGCAGGCCGCGCTCATCGGCTCTGCGTCCGATCCGCGCCGCCCCATCCTGATCGACCAGTTCCTCGAAGATGCGACCGAAGTGGACGTGGATGCGCTCGCCGACGGCGAAGATGTGGTCCTTGCCGGCATCATGGAGCACATCGAAGAGGCGGGCATTCATTCGGGCGACTCCTCCTGCGTGCTTCCGGCTGTGACGCTTACGGCGTCGGTTCTCGAGCGTATTCGCTACTACACGTCGCGCCTGGCTCGCGCGTTGCACGTGGTCGGGCTGATGAACGTGCAGTACGCCATCCAGCGCGACACGGTGTACGTGCTCGAAGTGAACCCGCGCGCCTCGCGAACCGTTCCCTACGTGAGCAAAGCCACGGGAGTGCCCATCGCGAAAGTAGCGGCGCGACTGATGACCGGGCGCAGGCTGCGCGATCTTCGCTTGCCGCTAGTTGAGGAGGATGGAGTGAAAGAACTCGCCGTCCGCGATTTCTACGCGGTGAAGTCCCCGGTCTTCCCCTTCAACAAGTTTCGCGGCGTCGATACGATCCTTGGCCCCGAAATGCGCTCGACGGGCGAGGTTATGGGCGTTTCCACGGCGTTTGGCCTGGCCTTCGCGAAGGCGCAACTTGCCGCCGGCCAGCGGCTTCCGCTCGAAGGCACCGTGTTTATCAGCGTGAACGACCACGACAAGCGCCAGGTCGCGCCGATTGCCAGGGACTTGATGGCCGCCGGCTTGAAAGTGGTGGCCACACGCGGCACGGCAGCGGCCCTTGCGGAAGCGAGCATCGAAGTCCAATCGGTCTATAAAGTAAACGAAGGCCGCCCGAACATCGTGGACCTCATCAAGACGAGCAAAGTGGGCCTGGTCATCAACACGCCCCTCGGCCGGGAATCCTTTTACGACGAAAAGTCGATCCGTCGCGCGGCCATTCGCTACAACGTCCCCTGCATCACCACGCTCTCGGCGGCCAGCGCCGCGGCGCGCGGCATTCGTGCCATGGCCGGTCAGGCGGTGGAAGTGGCAGCGCTCCAGGACCTGCATCGGCGCAAAAACACGGCCGTCGCACCCAGCGAGCATTCGTGAGGTAAAATCGCCAAATGGAACTGCGCGGCATTTTCGCGCCTCTCACGGCGCCCTTGGCCCTCGACGGCGCCATTGCGCCCGCGCGCCTTCGTGAGAACATCGCTCGCTACAATGGCGCCGGCCTTGCCGGCTACGTCATCAACGGCTCGACCGGCGAATCCGTTTTGCTTCAATGGGAGGAGGTTTACCGGCTGTGGGAGACGGCCCGAGAAGCTGCAGCACCGGGAAAACTGCTCGTCGCGGGAAGCGGCGCTGAGGGGACCCTCGAAACGATCGGCCACACCAACCGCGCCGCCGCGCTCGGCTTCGACCTTGCCCTTGTCCGGACGCCGCACTACTTCAAGCCGCAGATGACGATCGATGCGCTCGCCGAGTACTACCTTCGTGTCGCGGATGCCGCGCGCATTCCCGTCATGGTTTACTCGGTCCCGATCTTCACGCATCTCACTGTGGAAGCGCCGCTCGTTGCCCGCCTCGCGCAGCACCCGAACATCATCGGGATGAAAGACAGCTCCGGCGACGTCAAGGGCGTTGCCGCCATTATCGCCGCGGCTCCGCGCCAGTTCCGGACGCTCGTCGGTTCCGCGTCCACGCTTTTCGAGTCGCTGCAGCTTGGCGCCGTCGGCGCCATCCTGGCGCTCGCCAACGCGTTCCCGGATCTGTGCGCGGAGATCTTCGAAGCTTCGCGCGCCGGCGATGCCGCAAAGGCTCATTCTCTCGCGCAAAAGCTGATTGCTCCGGCGAAGATGCTCGGCCCACAGTACGGCATCCCCGGCCTGAAGTACGCCCTCGACCGCCTGGGCTACTACGGCGGCCCGCCGCGACCGCCGCTTCTGCCGCTTGCCGACGCCGCCCGGCGCGAAATCGACGCGATGATCGCGGGCGTGCTTTCCCAAACGACTGCTGCGAATTAGTTGAGGGGCGTTTTCGGGGCGGGGAAGTACTTTGCCAGCGGCACGTTGGCGCCGCCGATGGTGCCGCTCACGGCGTCACGCAGCATGACGCGCAGCTCGATGGCGTTGGGCTTCACGACGATGTCCTTCGTGTTCGTCACGCCTTCGGTTAGATATTTCTGGTACGTGCTTTGGTCGAGATGCAGGTGAAAGGTCTGATCGAACGCGTCCACGATTTCGCCCCGGTTGTCCATTTGCAGAATCACCGTATCCACCGCGCCGTACCACCGGCTGTCTTTCAGTTCCAGGGCGAAATCGTGCAGGTCCAAGGTCGTGACGGTCCGAAGTTTTCTCTGCTCTCCGTCGAGCTTTAGCACGTGCACCGTCACGCCGATGCCCGTGGGTTCGAGCGGGCTCTTCGCCGATAGAGCGATGATCGCCTGCCGCAACTGCGGCGTCAGTTTCGGCTCGGACATCGCAAAGTAACCCTTGCGCGCGCGAACGTGCATCCCGGGCCGCTTGACCTCTACCTTGATCTCGCGGAACTTTCCGTTCCACTCGATGCCCTGCGGGTAGTAGCCGAGTTCGTAAGTCACGCGGGAATCGTCGATGGCATCGCGGATCGCCCCCCAGATGTCGTTGCGGTTGTAAAAGGCCCTTCCGCCTGTGCGGTCGGCCATGGTGTTCATGGTGTCGAAGTTCGCCGTGCTGGGTGTCGTGAAGCCGCGGATCTGGGCCACCGTTGGCCGGCGATACATGCCTGGGAAGTCCGACCGCACACCCGTGTCTGCGGTCATCAGTCCCCGCGCGTCCACGGGATAGACCGCCACATTGGCGTTAGTCAGCGCGCGCGCCGCTGTCTCGACGTCGTTGGCAAACATCTCCTTGGCATCGGACGTAATGGGCTCGATATTGTCGTAGCCGATGCTGAAGGGAAACGTTCCCGATACCCAGATCAGGTTCTTCCGGCCCGGCAGGGTGCCCACGTGATTGGCGATGGCGGTGAGCGCCTCGATCGTCTGGTGCACTCGGCTCTCGACAAAGGAATTCGCCTCGCGCTGGTACGCTTCGTCGAGAAACGCGGCCACGCTCGGGTTGGGGTTGTCCGAGGTAAGGGGAGTAGAAGCGTCGATCAACGGCGTGTTGCGGCCCGAATAGGCCGCAAGCGCTGCCAGCAGGCTCGTCGCATCGCTGCTAAAGTCGTGCAGGATGCGGATGTCGCGGCCCAGCGAGTAGATGGCCACGCGGTCTTGCGGATGCACCTGCGTCTCAATGAACTTCACAACCTGTTTTTTGGCGTACGCCTGGTCGGTGATTTCCGTGTTGAGGCCGTCGAACAGGATCACCGTAATGCTCGTGGGAACGTTGCCGCGCTCCTGGATGCGGTTCGTATAGGTGTCCGGGGGCTGCGGCGCCGGCGGATGGGGCGGCAGATCATTCGTCTCCACGGAAAAGATTCGAATCTCCTGCAGCTGCTTTTCATCCAAAAGAACGAAGTCGTCTTTGGTCAGGTCGGAGACGGGATTGCCGTGCTTGTCGTGCACCACCACGCTGACCTGCACCAGGCGCGTGGTGGCTCGAATCGCGGGAGGCGGCTGCTTGGCTTGCACCTGCGGTGCGGTCGCAGCCCCGGGCGCGGCCTGCTCGCTCTGTGCGAATGAGTTTCGAGTCCAGGCTTGCGCCCAGCCTGCGGCGAGCAGCGCGCAGGCGGCAGCGGCAAGCGAGAAATCCCGGACGGACGGCAAGGTGCGGCGCCCCATTGACTCTGGATTTTACTGCTAAATGACTTACTCCGCTAGATCAGCCCCGCAATCCAATTCGTCCCCCGCTGCTTTCCCTATGGTGTGCGCTTCGTCCCTTATTGGCATGTTTCCGCAGTCGGCCATGTGTAGCTACTTTGCCTCCTCGTCCTGGCGCCGTGTATCATGAGTGTCTCTATGGAGTCCCACTGTCTTCCTTTCCGGGACACACCCCACAGCACCAGGCTCTTCACTACCTTCCTCGAGGACTTCCCGCGCGTTTCACAGTATTTCGCACATCCTCCGAATGTATCGGGCGTTGCTGCGGCAGCGCGTGAGATCCGCCTCGACCCCGCGGTTCGCCGCAGCGTCGTCGAAGTCCTGCAAGAGCAGAATCGCCGGTTCAGCGCCGGCGGCGAACTCGACGCGGCAACGGCGCGCAGTCTCGATCGCCTCGCAGGCGGTGCCGCAGCGATCGTCACTGGCCAGCAAGTGGGGTTGTTCTCCGGTCCGGCCTACAGCCTGTACAAGGCTATTTCGGCCGCTTGTTGGGCGGAGGAAACCACGCGGAACGGTATTGACGCCGTTCCCGTGTTCTGGCTCGCCACCGAAGATCACGACATTGCCGAGGTGAATCACTCGTTCTGGAACACCCGCAGCGGTCTGGCGCGCTATGAAATCCCCGCAAGTCCGGCAGACCGTGGCCGGCGCGTTGGCGAGATCAAGCTTGGTCCGGCGATCCAAGGCCTCGTGACGTGTGCGGCGGAGACCCTCGAAGGCCCCCGCGCTGATGAAATGGCTCAAGCGCTTCGCGAATCCTGCGCGCCCGAGGAGACCTACGGTACTGCGTTTGGAAAGCTGCTGGCGCGGCTTCTTGCGGGCCGCGGCATTATCTTTGTGGACCCGCTCGACGCGCGACTGCATCGCTTGGCATCGGGCGTCTATCGCCGCGCGCTCGACGAGAGTGCTCCGCTGCGCGATGCGCTTCTCGCGCGCTCGAAGGAGCTTGATCGCGCCGGTTTCCACGCACAGGTGAAGGTTTCGGCGACATCCACGCTGCTGTTCTTCAACGCAAACGGCGAACGCCTGCCCCTGCGCAGCCGCAACGGGGGATTCGTGGCCGGGAAGGATTCCTTCTCGCTCGAGAAACTTCGCACCGTTATCGACAAGACTCCCGAAGCCTTCACGCCGAATGTGCTGCTCCGTTCGATCGTGCAAGACGCGCTTTTTCCGACCGCCGCCTACATTGCAGGGCCGGCCGAAACGGCCTACCTCGCGCAGTCCGAAGTGGTTTACAGGAAGCTCCTCGGCCGCATGCCGGCCATCCTCCCCCGGGGGAGCTTCACGCTCGTGGAGCCCGCGGTGGCGCGCCTGCTCAAGAAGTACTCGCTGGACGTGCGCGACGTCTTCGCGGGGAGCCAGCGGCTGCGGTCGAAAATGCAGCGCCACTCGCTCCCGCAGGGCCTCGCGCGGCGCTTCGAGCGAGACGCGAAGACGCTTAGCAAGCTCTTCAAAGCCTATCGCGCTCCGCTCCAGCGGCTCGACCGCACCTTGCTCGACGCGCTCGATCTCTCCGAGCGCAAAATGCTGCACCAATTCGGGAAGCTCGAGGAAAAATCAGGCCGCGCCGAGAATCTTCGCACCGGTGTGCTCGAGCGCCACGCCCGCCAGTTGCTCGATTCTCTCTATCCGCAGCACGGACTGCAGGAGCGCACTCTCTGCCTGCTGCCAACCCTCGCCACGTATGGCCGCGAGCTTTTGGACGGGCTCGCACGCTTCTGCGGTGCCAACTCTCCGGCGGGCTGTGCCACGCAGCACCACGTCCTCTTCCTGTAGAACTTATCAGCGACGGGCTCGGGCAGAACTCTAGGTATACGCCCATCCGGCGAAGGTCAATGCCAAAAGCAGCAGCAGGAAGCCGAAGCTTACGATGCTCAAGATTCGACCGTGGCCGAGCAGCGAGTCCCGCGTGTCGCTGTTGATAGCGAGCAGAGCGATCACGAAAACGACGACTCCCCATGCCAGCGCCGAAGGCAGGCCCGGATGGCTCTTCATTGTCGCGAGGAAATTCTGGGAAGGTTGTCCGGCAGGTATCCAGGATGGAATGAATGGCGCGACGCTGGCCAGCAGCGCGAAAGTGAGTACCTTGCGAGTGACCCAGCCTTTGATCTTCGGCCGGGATTGGTTCCAAACAAATAAATCCCACGCCAGCAAGCCGATCGCGAGCGGGATCCAGCCATAAATCGAAATCTTGTCGTCCACCCAGAGCCAGCCACGGAACAACCATCGAGCCGGATGCAACGCGGCGCGCTGCGGAAGCAGGAACCAGCCTATTAGCGCGTTGCCCGCAAACGCGACGAACAGGGTGCAAAGGCTCATGAGCTGCAGCCAGTGCCGCCCGGCGATTTCGCCGCATCGCGTACACACGGATTGCCTTGGCAGGAAATTCTGACCGCAACGCTCGCAGAACAAGCCGATTCTCCTCGAGCGCCGGGAAGGGGCGCGATATGAATAGGCTACTGCGTTGCATGGGCGCAATCTACTGTCCTGAGGTGCAGGCGAAAGGTCGCTGAACTGCGAGCTTGGAGGCCACGGCCTTGAAGGCTACACTCTACGGCTCATGTTGAGCAAACGCCTGCTCGCAGACCTGGCCCTTCTGTTCTGCTCGATGATCTGGGGTGCCACGTTCGTGGCGCTTAAGGATGCGCTACCCGACGTCTCTGTCTTTGTTTATCTCGGCGTTCGCTTTGCTATCGCCGCTGCGGCCATGGGCATTGTTTTTTGGCACTCTTTGCGCCAGTTGGATCGGCCGACGCTCTGGGCCGGCGCGCAGATCGGTTTGTTCATGTTCGGCGGCTACGCCTTCCAGACCGCCGGCTTGCAGTTCACTACGCCTTCGAAAGCAGCGTTCATTACCGGCTCCAGCGTGATCGTTGTTCCCGTCATTCTCGCTGTGTTTGAGCGGCGCCGGTTGAGCCCGTGGATCTGGGCAGGCGCCCTGGCCGCGTTTGCGGGCTTGTATCTTCTGACCGTGCCGCAAGAAGGGGTCGGCGGGCTGAATCGCGGCGATCCGCTGGTTCTTGGCGGCGCGGTGATGTTCGCGCTTCACGTCATTTTCATCGGTCGCTATGTGGCGCGCCATTCAGTCGGCTCGCTCGCCTTCCTGCAGGTCGCGACTACAGCTTTGTTGTCAACGACGCTCGTCCCCGTCCTGGCGGCGACTGGCTGGGAGGAGCCGCATCTCGTCTGGACCGGCACGCTGATCTTCGCAGTGCTGATTACAGCTCTCGGCTCGACGGTGATCGGGTTCTCCTTTCAAACTTGGGCGCAGCAATATACGCCACCGGCGCACACAGCAATTTTCATAAGTCTCGAGCCCGTGTTCGCAGTGCTCACTTCGTGGCTCCTGGCGCGCGAGCGCCTGACCGGGCGTATTCTTGGGGGTGGAGGGCTAATCCTTCTGGGAATCCTCATCGCGGAGTTGAGAGGCGCTGCGCCCACGATCCCGGAGTCGCCTGAGCCCATTGTGCGTTCCAGCAGCAACGGCAGCTAGGAAAGAATCATGGGAAGCCTTGGGCGCGAGAGCCTCGTTGAAACGCCCCGCTCTGCTATAATCGCCGTCATGAACACTTCGCTTGCCCGCGCCTTTTGCCTTGCCATGGCTGTGGTTCTGGTTTTCTGCGTCTCACAGGATTGGGCGACGTGCGGCGGCGGCGGCGGGGGTGGAATCGGCGGGATGTCGGAGGCCGAGACCTACCCGGTGCCGTGGAGGATTCAGAAGCCGCAAGACCCGCCGGTTGCGTCCGGCCTTGTGCTCTATTGGTTTCCTTCCTCGGCAGATGAGTTGAAGCGCTCGAGCCTGCGCTACTCGCGCGTGCTGTCGCTCTACGCGTCTCAGTGCGTGGCCATGGAAGTGGCGGACATTCAGTCGCCTGCAGGAACGAAATTCGCCGCCGGCACGAAGCCGCCCGTTGCCGTGCTCACCACCGCTGACGGCGCCCTAGTGGGAAAGGCGCAGAACGAGAGTGGGTTCCTGAGAGTGCAGCAAGTCGAAAAACTGGTGGACGGCGAAGTGCGGCAGCGCGAAAGCGCGCTCGACCAGGAATTGAAAGACGCCAAGAACAAGGCGAAGGCCGGCGACAAGGATGGCGCCATCCCGCTTTACCGCTCCGTTCTCGAACAGAAATGCCTGTTTCCAAGCAGAGCGAAGACCGCGGCAAAGGAACTCAAGAAACTCGGCGTCGCCGACGTAGGCGAGATTCCTGGCGCTCCCGTCTTCGCGCCTCGCCTAAGCGCGCGCATCGAGCGCATCATGCAACGCGGGCTAGCCGCTGAAATCAAGGAAGACTACGTCGCGGCGGAACGCCTGTACAGCGAGGCGCACAGTCTAGATCTCGCTGATCCTGCTCCGCGGCGCCATCTCGGCGAGCTTTACCGCCACGACCTAGGCGATTGGGGAAAGGCCCGGCAAGAGTTCGACGCGATCCTCGAGATGCCGGCCGACTCCATCTCGCGTGCCGTCGCGTTGCACGGCCTCGGCAAAATGACTATCCACGAAGGCGATTTCGCGAAGGGTCTGGGGCTGATGCAACAGTCTGTTGAGACCTATCCGCTCGCGCTGGCGTACCGCAACCTCGCGGTGTACTGGAATTCTGAAGGAGACTCCGCCAAGGCTGCGCAGTACGTGCGCCAGGCGCTCGCGGTGGATCCCGCCGATGCTTACAACGTGGTCTTTGCCGCGACGTTCATGGCCGCCGACGGACGCGGGGATGAAGCCCTCAGAATTGCGAGCGATAATCAGGCGCTGCTGCCTGCTTCCTATAACCTCGCTGCCATCTACGCGCAGGCAGGGCAGCGCGAAAAGGCGCTCGAGCTGCTCGAGCGGCATTTCTTCGAGTACGAGCGTTACGATGCGGTGCGCAGCAAAGAAATGATGGAAGCGCGCGTGGACGCCGTTTTCATTTCGCTGCGCCACGACCCGGCATTCGTTGCGCTAACTAACGGCGCCGATGGCAAGCTCGATCCGGCGAAGTCCATGGGCGCCCGCTCGGCCCCGGCGAACTGAATTCGCACGGACGTGCGGGACGGCTACCTCTGGCTGAATTTCACGTCCACCGGCTCGTACATCACCGGCGTGCGCAGATGGGAAGCTTCAAAGGAAGAGATTTCAGCCTCGTGTCGCAGCGCAAGCCCGATGTCGTCCCAGCCTTTCAGCAGGCATTCGCGGCGGAAGGCGGCAATCTCAAAAGGGCAGCGCAGACCTTTTTCGTCGCTTACGATCTGCTGTTCCAGATCTACCGTCAGACGGTAGCCTTCGTTTTTCTCCGTGCGCGCGAAGAGCTCGTCCATCTGTTCGTTTGAGAGGGTTACCGGCAGGATGCCGTTCTTGAAGCAGTTGTTGTAGAAAATATCGGCGTAGCTCGGCGCGATGACGGCGTGAAAGCCGTAGTCCAGAATCGCCCAGGGCGCGTGCTCGCGGCTCGAGCCGCAGCCGAAATTCGCGCGCGCCAGCAACACCGACGCTCCCTTATAGCGCGGGAAATTCAACGGGAACTCGGGATTCGGCTTTTCGCCCGGCAGGTAGCGCCAGTCGTGGAACAGCACGCGGCCGTAGCCTTCGCGCGTCAGGAATTTCAGAAACTGCTTGGGCACCATCTGGTCGGTGTCCACGTTGACGCGATCGAGTGGCGCCACCAGTCCCGTGTGCCTGGTGAATGGCTGCATCGTTAAGCAGTTCTCCGCACGTAGAAATCTATTCCCCTCCGTCCACGTTCCAGCGGCGCACGTCCACGAAGTGCCCTTCGATCGCCGCCGCCGCGGCCATCAGCGGGCTCACTAGGTGCGTCCGCCCGCCCTTGCCTTGGCGCCCTTCGAAATTGCGGTTCGACGTGCTCGCGCAGCGCTCGCCGGCGAGCAGCACGTCGTCGTTCATGCCGATGCACATCGAGCAGCCCGCGTCGCGCCACTCGAACCCGGCGTCGCGAAAAACCTTGTCGAGCCCTTCTTCCTCGGCTTGCGCCTTCACCCGGCGCGAGCCCGGCACCACCAGCGCTTGCTTCAAATTCTTCGCCACATGCTTCCCGGCTACGACTTTCGCCGCCACGCGCAAATCCTCGATGCGCGAATTCGTGCAGGACCCGATGAACACCCGGTCGAGCGCGATATCCTGCATCGGCGTCCCGGGTTTCAGGTCCATGTACGCGAGCGCGCGCTCCGCGGCTCTTCGGTCCACCGGGTCGGCGAACGAGTGCGGGTCGGGCACGCGCTCTGTCACCTGCGTCACCATGCCGGGGTTGGTGCCCCACGTCACCATTGGCGCCAGCGCGCTCACGTCGAGCGTTACCGTGTCGTCGTATTTCGCACCGTAGTCCGTCGCTAGCGACATCCAGTAATCCACCGCCAACATGAAATCCCGGCCGCGCGGAACGAAGGGGCGTCCTTCGAGATACGCGAAGGTCGTGTCGTCCGGGGCCACCATTCCGGCGCGCGCGCCGCCTTCGATGGACATGTTGCACATGGTCATGCGGCCTTCCATCGAAAGCTTGCGCACCGTTTCGCCCGTGTACTCGACCACGTGTCCGTTTCCGCCGGCGATCCCGATCTTTCCGATGACCGCGAGGATCATGTCCTTCGCGGTGACGCCCTTCGGGCGTTTGCCGGCGAACTCGATCTTCATGGTCTTCGGCTTGAACTGCGAAAGACACTGCGTTGCCAACACGTGCTCGATTTCGCTTGTGCCGATTCCGAAGGCCAGCGCGCCGAACGCGCCGTGCGTCGAAGTGTGGCTGTCGCCGCAGACGATCGTCTGCCCCGGCTGGGTGATGCCCAGCTCGGGCCCGATGATGTGCACGATGCCCTGGTTCTTGCTGTGCATGTCGAACAGGCCGACACCGAATTCCTGGCAGTTGCGCGCAAGCGCTTCGAACTGGCCGGCGGCGTCCGCGTCGAGCACCGGCAGTTCGCGATTTCTCGTCGAAACGGAGTGGTCCATCACCGCAAAGGTCAGCTCAGGGCGCCGCACCTTGCGCCCGGCGGCGCGCAGCCCCGAAAACGCCTGCGGCGAAGTGCCTTCGTGGATCAGGTGCCGGTCAATGTAAATCAGCGAAGGCTGCCCAGGTTCGTCGTGGACGACGTGTTGTTGCCAGATTTTTTCGAAGAGCGTGCGAGGGGCCATACGCTTGATTCGTGCGCCTGCCGGGGCGCTGCTGCCTTAGAGTTTCATCTCAATGAAAGGGTATTGTAACAATTCCAGCGGCCGCGCACCAACGCAACGCCATGCGTGCTCGAATTGGAGATCATCCTGGGATCTAGGTGCGGCAACGCGCTACTTCTTGGGCTGTGCCTCCGCACTCTGGATGGAGACGAGTTCGACTTCGAAAATGAGAGTGGCGTTGGGGCCGATGCCATTTCCCGGGCCGCGCTCGCCATAGGCGAGGTCGGAGGGAATGACGAGCTGCCACTTGGAGCCGACCGGCATGAGTTGCAGCGCCTCGGTCCAGCCTTTGATGACGCCGCGAACCGGGAAGCTGGCGGGCTGGCCGCGCTTGTAGGAGCTGTCGAATTCCGTGCCATCGAGGAGGGTGCCGCGATAGTTGCAGACGACAGTGTCGGTGGCGGCCGGCTTTGCACCTGTGCCTTCGGTGAGGACCTTGTACTGCAGGCCGCTGGGCAGCGTGACGACCCCTTCTTTGATTTTGTTGGCGGCAAGGAATTTCTCGCCTGCTTCCTTGTTCGCGGCTCCCAGCTGCTGCCTCTGTTCCTCCTGCTTCTTGCGCACCTCTGCCTGCAGCTCCCTCATCATGGCTGCGGTTTCCTCGTCGGTCAGCAATGCCTTGCCTCCAGCCATGCCGTCTTTCAGGCCGCGAAGAACCACGTCAGGATCGACATCCACCGACTGGCTATGGAGGTTCCTGCCCCAATTCAGACCGAGGGCATAGCTGGCCTTGTCCTTCTGGGTCGGAAGTTCGGGGATGTCTCGTGGTGCCGGCGGTGGTGCCGGCGGTGGCGCCGGGCGGCCAGTTCCGCCGATTACCGCTCCCGGTTGCTGGGGGGTGCTTGGCGCGGTGGACTGCTGCGCGCCCTGCGTCGGCGCCGGATGAAGGGACGGCTGCTGCGCGCCGGCAATGCCGGCGAGCATGGCTCCGAGTGTCAGCGTCGTTATGGTGCGGGCGAGAATGTCGAGTGATTTGATCATAGGGACATTGTCCCATTCATTGCCCGGGGTGTAAATCCGCCGCACACAGGCTCGCTACTGCCCGTAGGGACCACTCCTGAGCGCCATGCAAGAGCGAGGGCGGTTCGTGAGTTGCCTGTTATAATCCGCGGCGGAGGCGAAAGGGGTCCGGTGATCCTCGTGGCCTTCAAAGCCATTGATCCGGCTCTTCGCGAGACGGGTGGTGGGTTCGACTCCCACACGCTTCCGCCAAGTCCGGCTGTTCACGCCTTGGGCGGTGGTTAGCCTCTTTCTTGACCCTCCTGGCGTCCCGCGCTAGGCTAGGCATAGATTGATTCTCGCGGGCCGGAGGCGTGCGCCTGCCACACTCGACCAAGCAGACGGTACGAATAGTTGGTGGCGTAAACGAATTCTTCGGAACGCTGGACGAGAACCTCAAGCTGTTTGAATCCACCCTGCACGTAACCACGCACCTGCAAGACCGCGACCTCGAAATCGAGGGAGCCCCGCACCAGGTTGAACGCGCCACACAGGTTCTTGACGAATACAACCGTCGCGTGAGCGAAGGCCGCATCCCCAATAGCGACGAGGTGAAGGCACTGCTGCGGGTCGCCGGCGAAAAACCGGCTTCCGAGCTTCGTGGCTCGTTTTCGCCGCTTCGGCCGCGCGTGCTCGGCCGGAAAAGCGTTTCGCCCAAAAGCACGAACCAGCGCCGGTACATCGAAGCGCTCGAGGCGTACGACATGGTTTTCGCCATTGGTCCCGGCGGAACGGGAAAGACCTATCTCGCCGTGGCCATGGCTGTCTCGGCTCTTCTTGCCAAGCAGGTCAACCGTATCATCCTGGCCCGGCCCGCAGTGGAAGCCGGCGAACGGCTCGGATTTCTTCCCGGCACGATTCAGGAGAAGGTCGATCCTTACATGCGGCCGCTCTACGATGCGCTCCACGATCTGGTGGAAGCGGACCGGCTGGAACGCTTCCTGGAAAAGGACATTATCGAAGTGGCTCCCCTGGCTTTCATGCGCGGTCGCACGCTCAACGATTCCTTCGTCATTCTGGACGAAGCTCAGAACACGACCAGCGAGCAAATGAAGATGTTTCTGACCCGCCTGGGTTTCAATTCGAAGGCGGTGATTACGGGGGACATCACGCAGATCGACCTTCCGAACAGCCGCCGCTCGGGGCTTGTCGAGGCCATCGAAATCGTCGGCAAGATCGAAGGCATTGAGATGATCTACTTTGATGAGCGCGATGTGGTGCGGCACAGCCTGGTTCAGCGAATCATCAGAGCGTACGACGAGCACGGCGGCGTCCACGACTCCGGGTCCAGTCGAAACTCGGACCAGAGCAGCTCCGCCAGTCATCGCGCCGGCAATTCTGCGGAGTAGCGGGCCGTATGGTCTTAAACCAGCAACAGCGTATCCGTGTTCCCCTGCGCGAGCTCGAGCGATTCCGGGCGCGTGTTTGCAGGCGCCTGCGGATTGGCGGTAGCGCCGTCAGCGTTTGCCTGGTCACGAACGCTGCGATGGCCTCCTGGAACCGCGCTTATCGTGGAAAACCAGGCCCGACAGACGTACTATCCTTTCCAGCAGATGGTGCGCGGCAGCAGCCGATCAATCGGACCGTCGGCAACGCCGGGCGAGAGCGGTTTCCGCCCACTGGGCCGGCTCATTACCTGGGCGATATCGCCATCGCGCCGGCAGTTGCGAAACGGAACGCGAAACGGTCCCGCCGCGCCCTGGGCGACGAAATGCGCGTGCTCATACTTCACGGGATACTCCATTTGATGGGATATGACCACGAAACCGACGCGGGCGAGATGGAGCGTCGCGAGCGGCGTCTGCGTCGCGAGTTAGGGCTCGTCTGAACATGCCTGCCATTCTGTACACCCTTCTGGTGTTGGCGCTGAGCGCTGGCCTTCTGATCTTTGCTTACCTCGATCGTGTTTATCGCGAGCTGGGCCGCGTGACAACCGGCCGAACCCACGCGCACTTGGAGACATTCGAGGCGGAACTGGAGCCGCGGTTCAGGATGGAGCGCAGGCAAGCGTCGCTTGCGTTCAGCCTGCTCGCTCGTCTCTGGCTCGTTCTAGTGGCCGCTCTGACCGCGCGTGGCGTTACTTTTTTTGTTCCGGGGACGTGGGAAGCGGCGCTGGAGATGGTTCTGTTCTTGAGCGCAGAAGTAGTTTTGTGGATGTATCTTCTGCCGTCCCTTTTGCTCCTGGGTGTGCGGGGAAACTGGGTATCGCCTTTCGTGCCGTTGGTGCGACTCTGCGTGTGGATTGTGTGGCCGCTCCAGGCGGGCCTCGAGATGCTTGTTTCGGTTTTTCATTTGTCGGATGAAGAGGAGCATGGCGCTCCGACGAGTGAGCCGCAGTCCATCGAAGCGCTCGTGGATGCCGCAACCGAAGAGGGAATCATCGAACAGGCCGACGCTCGCCTGATCGAGCAAGTTGTTGAATTCGGCGAAAAGCGCGTGCGCGATGTGATGACACCGCGGCCGGACGTCGTGGCCATTCGCGCATCGGCAAGCCTCGAAGAGCTTGGGGAGCTGGCGGTAGAGACCAAGTTCTCGCGCTTGCCCGTCTATGAGAAGTCGCTCGACGACATCGTGGGCATTGTGATAGCGCGAGACATGCTGGGGGTTCCCGATCGGGAGGCGGCGCATCGGACCGTGAGAGAGCTGGTGCGGCCCGCGCTGTTCGTACCCGACACAAAGTTCGGATCGGAGTTGCTGAGGGAACTGCAGCAGAAGAATCAGCAAATGACGATCGTAATTGACGAATACGGACTCGTGGCTGGAGTCGTGACCGTCGAAGATCTTGTCGAGGAGATCGTGGGCGAAATCGGAGAAGAAGATCGCCGGCCGGCGCCGGACATCGTTCGTGAGGCAGGCGGAACGATGGTGATAGCCGGGAGCGTGCGGGTGGACAAGGTCAGCGAGCTCTTTGGCGCGTATCTCGATCCCTGCTCTCAACACGAGGGCACGGCAACCATTGCCGGACTTCTGAACAGTGTCGCGGGTCACGTGCCCCGCCCCGGTGAAGTATGGGAAGCCGATGGACTCAGGTTCGAGGTTCTGGAAGCCAACCAACGAAAAGTCCTGCGCGTGCGCGCGCGTCGCTTGACGGCGGGCGCAGCTTCATCCAGCGCATCGTGATGACGCCCTCCACGAACTTCAAGTGTGGATTTGTGGCCATCGTAGGCCGCCCGAGCGCCGGTAAATCGACCCTGGTGAATACGCTGGTGGGCCACAAAGTGGCCATTGTGTCGCCCAAGCCGCAGACTACACGCAACCGCATCCAGGGGATTCTGAATCGTGAGGACGCGCAGATCGTTGTGATCGACACGCCCGGAAT
>Ga0187846_10000281_pt1 | contig 31003 bp, 22 predicted proteins | sample TC_taG_FD_161473 | JGI IMG/M metagenome (GOLD analysis project Ga0187846, IMG submission 161473) | Biofilm microbial communities from the roof of an iron ore cave, State of Minas Gerais, Brazil - TC_06 Biofilm (v2) | ecosystem: Environmental > Terrestrial > Deep subsurface > Cave > Wall biofilm... | reverse complement strand
TTTTTGCAACTGCGCCTCCTCGGCCGCCAGCACCAGCATCACCTCTGCTGGAGCGCGGTCACGCCGTAATAACTCTGCCATGACGCGCATGGGCTTGTCGACATGGATGAAGAACGCTTTATAGCCCGCGCACAGGTAATTCAGCCCAGGCTCACCATCGGGCGTCTCAATGAAGCGGTTCTTGGGGCACTCCCCGTGACAGACGAAGCGTACCTCGCACTCGCGACAGTAACGGGGTAAGCTATCACGCTTGTGTAACCCGAACTGCCACAAGCTCTATCATATGTTGATGCTTGATGTTGCCCAGCAAATATTTCGGCTCCACAAAGTGATCACACGAGTAGAGATCACCATTATGTTCTAATGCCAATGCATTGCCGCAGGTCTCCGAGAAGATGCACAGCGCGGGTGGTTCCCCATACCAGGAGGCCAGCGCCGCATCAAACATCTGCACGAACACCGTCCCCACATCCCGGCGCACCCACTCGTCGAAGATCGTGATGAGGAAGGTGCCCCACTGCTCCGGCTTCACCGAGCGCTCGGATACCTGGTTGCCCTCCTGAAAGCCGATCTCGCCCTGCTCATTGATGCGCTCGACAATCGGGATGAACTGGATAAAGTGGGCGCCGACGTCGTCGCGCAAGAAGCGGTACACCTCCAATGGATGATCGGCGTTGGCGGCGTTGACGGTCGTCAGGATGTTGAACTCCACCTGGCGCTCTTGCAAGAGTCGCGCAGCCCGCATGACCTTGTGGAACGTCGGCGCTCCGCCTTTATCCACGCGGTAGGTATCGTGCATGGCTTGCGGACCATCCAGGCTCAGGCCGATCAGAAAATGGTGCTCGCGGAAAAACTCGCACCAGGCCTCGTTCAAGAGGATACCATTGGTCTGCATGGTATGCTCGAAGGTAACGCCTGGACGCGCGTATTGTTTGACGTAGTCCATTGCTCGCTTGAAGAAGTCCAACCCCATCAAGGTCGGTTCGCCGCCCTGCCAGGCAATGGTGACTTCGGGGGATCGCTGCGATTCGATCAACTGGCGGATGTAGGTTTCGAGCGTCTCATCGCTCATGCGAAAGCGGCTGTTAGGGTAGAGCTTCTCCTTCGAGAGGAAAAAGCAATAGGTGCAATCGAGGTTGCAGGTGGCGCCAGAGGGCTTGCCCAATACATGAAAATAGGACGGTGCGTTCTTGGGCCAGGTAGCAGGCAGTCCCGGCATGGTAGCCGGTACTGCATGTGCCGGTATCAACGGTATGATCTTCTGTGTTTGCATGCGTTTCGTTCCATTGCTTCTTTCAATCGGTCTCACTGTCAAGGACACGACTCTGTTTCTAGTGTACAGGCTTTGGAGCGAAAATATATCACTTAAACGCCCCATCTTCGAGCGCTTTCAGATTGAACGCTTGCTGAGTGGTACTGAACCATATATCTCCCGCATAGTGATGCGCATGCAATGCACGGTCGCTAAAGGAAGTTCTGCGGGCAAGCCTCATGTAGAGGCTTGCCCGCTGGGCGCTCAGGCCACATCGTTGCTAAAAGCGCCGGCGGTCACGGCGGCGATCGCGACGGTGGATGCCCGCGGCCGACACGGGTGACAACGGCCTGCCGAAGGGGTCAATGAACAGCGAGCATGGTCCTGCTTTGGCAGGTAGCGTCCCATCAAGCACTTCGACCTTGTAGGTCAGCGTATCTTCTGTCAGTTGTGGATCTCGAATGACCATCGTCACATCTTCGGGGTGTGCGTCTCCTTCCTCCAGGAAGGACACTACGGCGTTCGGTGGATCTTCGGCGAAGCTGTTTTCGCCCTCGCCCCACTCGTCGACGAACTTCCTGGTATGCATGTGGCCCACGACCCGTTGCGGACGGTCTGCAAAGAACAGGGTCGAGTGCGCCGGTCCATGAAACGTGATGCTACCATCACTGGCTGTCAACCCGTGTGCACATTGCACAAACATAGCCTGGATGTCTTCTAATTGTTGTACATTGTTTTCGCTCATCGTTTTCGTTCCTTTCAGTTGAGTAAAGCCGTTATCAGCTCAATCACCCTGATCACAGCTTCAAATAGCTATGAACTTATTGGCCGTCTGCAGATAGGTCTCTTCATCAGCCTCAATCATCAGCTTGTGCATGACCACGATATCGGAATCGGGCACCTTCTCCAGGGGTTGTAGGCACAGACCCGCCTTTAGTCTCCCCTGCTCGATCACCCCCACCTGATCAGGCGCATGTGGTACTCGGTAGATGCACTCTGGATCACGGGGGCTGGGTATATCAAGGTAGCCGTGCCGCTTGAGTTGACGATATTGTTCATCGGTCAGCACTGAGCGCAGCAGTTCATTGGCCCGTCGATTCACCTCTGACCACTCGAGGTAGTAATCTAGGGCAAGTCGCCAGAGCGGAATGAGGGAAAGAGCCACGATGATCCCTATTAAAAGATAGACGAGCACTTCCAGGTTCATCCACCAACTACTTGTGGCACCAGGATAATTTGTGTGGCTTGTGGGTCAAACTGCTCCAGTCGCTCGACTGGCTTGCCTGCTTCGACATGAAAAGCGGTCGAGCCCCGGGCACGCTCGCTTGCAAAGATGCGTTCGGCTTCTCGAATCGCTGCCATCGCTTCCGGGTCACCTGTCAAGGCATCCTGTTCATTCCAGTGCACGCGATCATCCCCACGTTTTGAGATCACTCGTAACATTCCCATTGTTGGTTCTCCCTCTTCAACTCTGTCATGGTTATCAGCCAGTACTTCTGTAAAACTATGCCTTCACCGATGACCACCTTCATGTACACGCTACAAGTCCTGCATCCCCGTTTTTAAAGTATAGCGACGTACGAACGGAAACACATCCTCAAAATGTACTGTTTTTGGAACATCACTCCCAACCAGTATGTTTGCACTAGATCATTTGTTTGTACTGGCAGTACTTGTTAGCTCTAGAATCGGTATGTTTGAAGGATGTGTTCTGGTCCTCCGAACCTTATACTATAAGTGAGGAACCCTATTGACCAATCTTCCTCTGGAACAATCAAACCTACTCGCAGCTCTGGCACGATGAGTATGGAAGCCCAAACCCGGCGTGGTTAGAAGCACCCCAATCCACCCCACAATAAGGAGGTGTCAACATGGCGAAATTCCAACAATCTGTCACTATTAATCAGCCTGTCGAGCAGGTTTTCGCATTCATCAGGGATACCAGGAATACCGCCAGGTGGCATCCATCTGTTTCGGAAGCGAGGTCCACGCTGGAGGGCCCTGCCGAGATTGGAACCCAGGTAACAGAAGTGCGCACCTTCCTTGGACGCAAGATGGAGTTGACCTTTGAGATTGTTGAGCTGGAGCCAAATAAGCGAATAGTCATGAAAAGCATATCAGGTCCACTGCCGCTCAAGATCGCCGTTACCTTCGCCTCACAGGGAAATGACACAGGGATCACCATTGACGCGGAGACGGAGCCCAGGGGACTCCTCAAGCTGGCCGATGGGATGATTGCGGGCATGTTGAAGAAAGAGCTGGAGAACGATCTTTCTGCGGCGAAGCATCTGTTAGAGACTGGCACATGAGAATCGAGTGCTTGCGCCACACGGCGTCCACGTCGTCGCATCGTACTACACGCGCTCTGTGTCGCCGTTGCGTTCCTCTTCCGGTGTGAGGAACCGCGACCGCCATTAGCTCGCCGTCGTGAGCGGTCGCACAGGCACCACAGGATGCCTCCCTTGCGCGGGAGGCATCTTTCTACTGGATTGCGGCTCAGCCGGCAGCTCCCACGCCGACAGCTTGCATCTGCTCGTGCTCGTGCAGAGCCTTCTCATCCTCGTGCAGGGACGGCTTCAGGTCGAAGACTACCCGTTTCAAGATGCCGGTGAAGGCGTACGGGGCCTTGTCCTCGTAGGCGCGGTCGACGACGAGACCATTGTCCCGGCCGATGTCCATGCCCGCGTAGCTCGAGTAGAAGAGGGGCACCGTCCGGTTGAGCCTCCCCTCGCCGATCTGCTCGTCGTTCGCCCATAGCGTGACTCGTCCGCCCGACCCAGGCTTGGGCGCGTCGGTCTCGAACAGCATCTTCAGCGTCACGTCGCCGGTCGGGACCGGCTTCGTCGAGGTCTGCTTGTACGTCTCCACGCCCAGGAACGAGTAGGTGTGGTGCAGCAACCCCTTGTCGTCGACCCACAGGCCGTAGCCGCCGATGAAGTCGGCATTGGCCACGAGCACGCCTTCGGCCCCTCCCTCCGGGATGGTGACCTCCGCCTCGATGGCGTACGAGCGGCCGGCGGTGCGCGGAATCATCATGATCGCGATGTTCTGGACGTCGCCGGCGAAGGTGAACCGCGTCTGCGTGGGCAGCGGGGGGAGGATCCCGAAGAACGGGCAGAGGCCACCGAGCAGTGGCAGCACCCTGTTCCTCTCAGCCTCCTGCCACCACAGGTCCTGAAGCTCCCTGAGCTTGTTCGGGTTCTCCGCGGCGATGTTCCTCGCCTGCGAGAAGTCGTCGGGGAGGTAGTAGAGCTCCCACGGGTCCGCCTCCGGATCCCAACCAGAGTCCGGCCCGTACTTCTTCATCGTCTCGGGCGAGAAGTCCCACGGCGCCTTGTCGAGCCGTGTGGCTGCCCACCAGCCGTCCTTGTAGATCGCACGGCTGCCGAGCATCTCGAAGTATTGCACCGTGTGCCGTTCCTCCGCACTCGGGTCGTCGAACGTGTGAAGGAAGCTGGTGCCGTCCATCGGCTCCTGGGTGAACCCGTCGACCGTCGTCGGCTCAGGGATCCCAACTGCTTCCAGGATCGTCGGGGCGATGTCGATGCAGTGGGTGAACTGCGACAGCAGGTCGCTGCTTGCCTTGATCCGGTTCGGCCAGGCGACGACCATCGGGTCGCGCGTACCACCCAGATGGCTCGCCATCTGCTTGCCCCACTGGAAGGGGGCGTTGCATGCGTGCGCCCACGCCGCCGCACAGTGCGGCGCGGTGAAGGGGCCGCCGAGGCCCTCGATACCTCCGTACTCCTCGATCAGCTTCAGCTGCTGCTCGGCATCGAGCACGAGGCCGTTCAGGAAGGTCATCTCGTTGAACGAGCCGGTGATGGTTCCCTCCATGCTGGCCCCGTTGTCGCCCCAGATGTAGAAGATGAGCGTGTTGTCGAGGTCGCCCATCTCCTTGATGGCGTCGAGCAACCGGCCCACGTTCCAGTCGGCGTTCTCCTGGAATCCTGCATAGACCTCCATCTGCCGGATGTAGAGCTTCTTCTCGGCCTCGTTGAGCGAGTCCCAGGCCGGGAACAGGTCGGGGCGCTCAGTCAGCTCCGCGTCCTGCGGGACGACACCGAGCTTCTTCTGGCGCTCCAGGGTCTCCTCGCGGAGCTTGTCCCAGCCCTGGTCGAACTTCCCCTTGTACCTATCGGCCCACTCTTTGGCAACATGGTGCGGCGCGTGGGCACAGCCGGTCGAGTAGTACATCATCCACGGCTTCTGCGCGTCCTGGGCGCGCACGGCGTGCAGCCACTCAACGGCCTTGTCTGTAAGGTCGTCGGGGAAGTAGTACTGCTGCCCGTCCTTGCCTTCGGGAACGCCGATGATCGCGTTGTCCTGCGAGACGACCGGGTCCCATTGGCCGGCCGCACCGCTCAGGAAGCCCCACCAATGGTCGAAGCCCCAGGACTGCGGCCAGTGGTCGAACGGGCCCGCGGTGCCCTGGACGTTGCCCGGCGTGAGGTGCCATTTGCCGAACCCGCCGGTAACATAGCCGTTCTCCTTGAGGATGCGCGGGAGCGCGGTGCAGCTCCGGGGCCTGGCGGCCGTGTAGCCGGGGAAAGGCCCTGGGAACTCGGCGACGGAGCCGAAACCCACCCGGTGGTGGTTGCGGCCGGTGAGCAGTGCCGCCCGCGTCGGCGAGCACACCGCCGTGACGTGGAAGCGGTTGTACGTGATACCCATCTGCTGCACCCGCGTGAAATTGGGGGAGCTGATCGGACCGCCGAACGTGTCGATGGCGCCGAATCCCGCGTCGTCGATCAGGACGATCAGTACGTTGGGTGCGTCTTCGGGTGACTTTGGCCCGGGGACGATCGACCAGTCGGCGACCGACTGGTCGATGGTGCGACCGATGGTGCCGCCGAAAGCCCGGTCGGGGATTGGAAGCACTGTGCGGTCGGGGCTGAACTTGCGCGCGGCTTCTGCCAGGGCGGCCTTAAGCTCCTTGAGACCACGTTTGTCCATCTGGGCGACCGACTTGGCGGGCGAGTCGGCGAGCGCCTGTTCGGCGGCCAGGCGGTCGTCGTCATCGACGATGGCGATGATGGCCGCCGTGCCCGGCTTGAGCTTATCACCGAGGCCCTGCTCAATACCACTATCGACCTTGTGCTTGGCGAACTTGCCGATCAATCCACCCGCAGCCGCGCCGACGACGATCGAGGCGAGCAGAGGCGGGGAGAAGAGGCCAACCACGAGGCCGACACCGCCGCCCCAGCCCATACCTTTGCGTCCCATATGGTCGCCGGTATGCGTCACGCTTACCTTGCCATCCGCGTCGTGCTGGACCAGGATCACCCCCTCGGACCTGACCTGCTTGTCTTTAATGAGCTTTACCAAGGCCTCAAAATTCTTCTGGGCCGGCTCGAGGCTCTGGTAGCCAGCCATAATGACACTAAACGTGTCTTTCATTGTGTCCTCACTTTCTTCGCCGGATTGACTTGTTCATCCGGCCAAATACAGCATCACCCTTAGCGCTGGAGTCAAAAACACTAACTCCATCCTCGAGTGTCCCTTTGACGATATGAGAAATCTCTGGCGGCAAGTGAATGTGATTAACATCTTGCGGCATCTGTTCACCCGCTTGGCAGGTGAATGTCCTGTTCTCACAGAGAGAAAGCGCTAGGTACAAGCTACAGGTTGTTTCTTCACTCTACTACTGGTACCAGTATAATGCCCAGATGATAAAGAGGCATGCATAAAACGTACTATTTATGCCTGCCGCTGAAAGCTACCTGTTATAGGAAGTCACGCTTGCTCTAGTGTATTTGTACTGGATGAGTCCCAGCTCATTCAGCAAAGTGTGGTTTTGCGTACCCTCGAGCAGATGATAAAGATTTCTTGTGTACCAATCTCTATCAATAAATATCAAGCTATGCCGCGATAACGTCAAAAACTATAACTTTTCTATGTCCAAAGTCGAATGCTTTTTAGGGTGAAATCGACTACAGTTACTCTTAGTCACTCGAGGATATTCTTAGTTCTTGTTAAGCAATGTGTTACATGTAAGATCGGCAGAGGTGTCCAAGAATTGGCCTTATCCGCTGTAGTTTTCTATCAGTTCAAAACACTGCGTTGAGAGCGACAACAAGAGGTGAAGCGCGTGATGGAACGAGTAGACCAACAGCTGGGAAATTATCGTTTGAAACAGTTACTTGGGAAAGGCGCTTTTGCCGAGGTGTACCTCGGTGAGCACCTGTATCTGAACACCCCGGTCGCCGTTAAGGTCTTGCGTTCACGGCTGGACTCGCCCACTCTGACAGATTTTCTCACTGAGGCGCGTCACGTCAGCCACCTGGTTCATCCGCACATCATCCGTGTGTTCGACTTCGGTCTGGAGAGCGAAGTCCCTTTTCTCGTGATGGACTATGCACCCTATGGCAATCTACGCCTCAAGCACCCTTCTGGTAGTGCAGTGCCACTGCCCACTATTGTCACCTACAGTATGGCTCTGGCCTCTGCGTTACAGTATGCCCATGATCAACACCTGATCCATCGGGATCTGAAACCGGAGAATGTGCTGCTGGGACCAAAGCACGAAGTCCTGCTGAACGATTTTGGCCTGGCCTTGCTTACTTCTCATCGAGAGTCATTACAGGTCCAAGAACGCTTCGGTACCCTGCCTTACATGGCCCCTGAACTGATCCGCGGTCAGCCTGTTCCTGCCAGTGATCAATATGCACTTGCGGTGATCGTCTACGAGTGGCTTTGTGGCCATCTCCCCTTTGAAGGCCAGACTGCTCACATTGCCAATCAGCACCTGTATAGCGACCCTCCTTCTTTCTGCGGAGAGCATCCTGACATTCCTCGTGCGGTGGAGCAGGTTGTTTTGAAAGGTCTATCCAAGGAACCCGCACAGCGCTTCGTCGATGTGCTGAGCTTTGCCAGGGCTTTGGAAGAGGCCAGTCAAACAGTCTCGTCTCCACATTCCCTTGCTGCTCTACCAGCATTTAGTCCGCCTCGCGCACGTTCGTCCTTGCATAACCTGGATAAACGCTATCAAAATGTGCCTGTACCTCTCACGCCACTCATTGGGCGTGAGCGAGAGCTACAAACACTACGAGAGCTAATACTACGTCCCGAGGTGCGACTGCTCACGTTAACAGGCATCGGTGGCATCGGCAAGACTCCTCTTGCCCTGACACTTGGGAACGAATTACAAGAGACATTTGCCCAGAGGGTGTGTTTTGTCTCCCTGGCTACCATCTACGATTCCGAGCTTGTCATAGCGGCCATAGCGCATGCGTTTGGACTGCAAGAAAGTGAAGATCGCAGCCCAATGCAACACCTCAAAACCCTCCTGCACGACAAGCAGCTCTTACTCGTGCTTGATAACTTCGAGCAGGTTCTGCTGGCAGCGCCACAGCTCTCTGATCTGCTCTCATTATGTCCTCAGCTCAAGCTACTGGTGACCAGCCGTGCTCTGCTGCATATTGGGGGTGAATACGAATTCAAGGTTCTACCACTTGAGGTACCCGACATGAGACATATACCAAAGCGTGAGAGCCTATCCAAGATTGCATCTGTAGCGCTCTTTGTGCAGCGTACTCAGGCCGTGCTGCCTGGATTCCAGTTGACTGATGAGAACGCACGCGACATCGCTGAAATCTGTACGCGGTTGGAGGGTGTGCCGCTGGCCATCGAGCTGGCGGCGGCGCAGAGCAAATTGTTGCCTCCAAAGGCGTTGCTCTCCCGGCTACTGCATCCTTTAGAGGTATTGACTGGATGGAGAAGGGATGCGCCTGAGCGACAGCAGACCCTACTCAAGACGCTCGACTGGAGTTATAACTTGCTCTCGTCAGATGAGCAAACGCTCTTTCGAAGGCTCGCCGTCTTCGCCGGAGGATGCTCGCTGCAAGCTGTAGAAGCCGTATCGGCAGCGCTCGGAAGCTTGACGATCTCCGTGCTGGATGGCGTGCGATCACTCGTCGACAAAAGCGTGCTGCGGAATATCGCATTTGGGGCGGATGAACCACACCTGTCCCTTTTGGAGATGATCCGCCTGTATGCTTTGAAACGGCTGGCAGATAGCGGAGAGCTCGAACAGGCACGGGATGCGCATGCTACCTACTACCTGGCGTTGGCAGAAGAGGCGGAATCAGCTTTGGTTGATGCTGATCAGCCCACGTGGGCTGATCAGCAGGAACGGGAGGCGGGAAATCTGCGAGCAGCACTGGAGTGGCTATTGGAGCGCAAGAAGGGAGAGGAAGCTCTGCGGTTGGCGGCAGCCCTGAGGCAGTTCTGGTCGCATCCCGGACATCTTACTGAGGGCAGTAGCTTCCTCGAGCAGGCGCTGGAGGTCTCTGAAGAGAGCCAGACGTCAGTCTCACCCAGGGTTCGAGCGAAGGCACTCTTTGCGGCCGGGTGGCTGGCATACAGGCAGAGGGACCCAGAATACGCTGCACCTCTGCTGGAAGAGAGCCTGCGACTCTTCCGCTCCCTGGGGGATAAGCGAGGTGGGGCTTCCGCACTGACCTGCCTGAGCACCATCTTCCATGATCGAAGCGAAGGAGAAATGGCTACTGCTCTGCTCAAAGAAGGCGTCAAGCTCTACAGGAAGATTGCAGAGAACAGTGATCTGACTGAGAGCGTGGTGACAGAGGAGGGAGCGCAAACAATCCCGGAAGTGCTCTCAGAGAGCCCCACGGTGCTTTCTAGGAGGTCTACAGAGCCACTGTTTCCTCCCGCGTATGAAGAACTGACGGTACGTGAAATCGAGGTGCTGCGTCTACTGGCGACGGGACTCAGCAACAAACAGATCGCCGGGCGGCTTGTCTTAAGCCAGCACACCGTCAATGGGCATATCCATTCGATCTATGGCAAGTTGGCCGTCAATTCGCGCAGTGCTGCAACGCGCTATGCGCTTGAATATCAACTGACATGACATCCTTCCTAATTCCGATACTGGCAGCAATATATCCATAGCCTGCCCCCAGGCGAGCGAGAGAGGGCCACTAATGAAAGTTATCAACATCCGAAGGGGCGAGGGCATATCCCTGCTGGTTTGCCCCTAACCACCTGTATGACGCTGTGCCAAAAGCTGTCCTCACGCCAGGAAGCATACAATACAGCAGGATGAGGCCATTGAAGAGGATGGAAATGGATACATCCTCCCAGGTGGATGCGCCAAGCAACATGAGGAAATCGATGCTCAGATAGACGAGGGTGACGATCACCAGGAATATCCAGGCACCAGCTTCGACTCGCCTGAGCGCCATCGTCAGCCAGATATAGACCCAGAAGAGCAACCCATACATCAGCGCTGCAAAGAAGTCGAAGTAGTGGACGGTATACCCAGAAGGACCAACGACGAATGGGATAATCCCCAAGAACTGGAGCGCATGGATGGCAGCCAGGACTGCCGCGATACCAGCCAGGATCGCGAGAATGGTGACTACTACGTGACGTTCTTTTGTGTCATCAAGAGCAGCATTACTGCCGTCCTCTGAGCATGATAGTGTTACTGTCCCTGAAGGGAAAATGAAGCTTCTTTTTAAAAATTGTACAATTGGATGTGATATACTATTGAAGTGCCAGATGCATTATTGCCAAAGAGAAATACCTGTCCTGACTGCATGTACTATTCGCTCAAGGAGTCAGCTTTCGTAATTATCGTTCGACAAGCGGAGCTTCATCATTCCTTGTATGCTCTGTTCGTATCAACGTTCATTATAAACTCATATACATCGGGGAGGTCCGGGGTCAATATCCGCTCACAACACTGATCAAGAGATCTGTGTGCCCCATGGCCCGGAGCTGACTCTTTTCGTGTGATGACTGAGGATTCTCTGTATGCGTTCTACTATCCCACGTGTGCAAGGCGAGCGGCTCTATCAGCCGGAGACCGAGGGTGTTCCCATCGAGCTTGGGACTCCCGCATGGTACGACTGGTTGGAGCAGCATACTGCATTTACCTTCGGTGATCAAACTGGGACCTTTACGGCTCGCAAGAGCATGCTGCGCACCAGGGATTCCTACTGGAAAGCGTACCGAAACCGTCAGGGCAAACTCTATCGTATTCACCTGGGACGCTCGCGCGAGCTGACCCTGGAGCGGCTGCAAGCGGCTGCACGAGCGTTTGCAGGCGAACCTGTTGCAGGTGAGGCGGCAGGCGTACCCTCGACGCCATCCGCTGCTTTCGGGCAGCCGTCTCCCCGCCTGGCGCTCACGGTCGACCATCCAATGGTCCTTCTCCAGACCAAACTCTATCGACCACGCACCCGCAGCGATCTGATCTCTCGCGCCCGTCTCCTTGATCGCCTGAATGTAGGGCTGGGCGGCTACGTCACGCTGGTATCTGCACCGGCCGGGTTTGGCAAGACGACGCTGCTGGCGCAGTGGGTTCAGACGATCGATCACCCGACAGCCTGGCTCTCTCTCGATGAGCACGACAACGAGCCGCGTGTCTTCGTCCAATCGCTGGTCGCCGCCCTGCAAAGCGCCGTTCCCGATATGTTCCAGGGCATCGCCAGCCTGCTCGAAGCTCCACGGTTCCCCTCAGTCAATCAGATCGTCCCTCTCTTCATCAATGACCTGGCCGATCTGCCTGACGATGTGGTCCTGGTGCTGGATGACTATCACCTCATTCGCAATCATGACATCCATAGCTTGCTCGAGCTGTTGATCGAGCATCTACCTCCCCAACTGCACCTGGTGCTCATCAGCCGATCGGATCCGCTGCTGCCACTTGCCAGGTGGCGCGCCCGGGGGTATCTGAACGAGCTGCGTCCCACCGACTTGCGCTTTACCCTCGAGGAGACGGAGGCCTTTCTCACCCATGAGCTAGGCGGCGCGGCGGCAAAAGAGACTGCGGTTTCACTCGAGGAGCGGTCGGGAGGCTGGATTGCGATATTGCGGCTGGCAGCGCTCTCCCTGCGCAACACTGCTCATCCCGCGGTATTTATGGAACAGTTTCATAAGTATACTGACCACTCGGTCAGTAAGTACCTGGTGGAGGAAGTGCTCGCCCAATTAGCGCCCGCCGTGCAGGAGTTTCTGGTGAAGACAGCGGTGCTGGAGCAGTTCTGCGCGGAGTTGTGTGCAGCAGTTATGGGCAGTGATTCCTCGCAGTCTCAGGTGCAAGCCACCCTGGACTACATAGAGCACGCGAACCTCTTTCTTGTCCCCCTGGACGAACGACGGGGCTGGTATCGCTATCACCACCTGTTCAAGCAGTTGATGCAGCAGCGTTTGCAGGAGCAAAGCAGTAAAGAGGAACTTGCAACTCTCCACCTGCGGGCTAGTGCCTGGTATGCAGAGCAGGGACTGATCGAGGAGGCGATCGCGCATACGCTTGAAGCAGGAGATGCACCGGGTGCGGCGAGCCTGGTGGAGGCGCACTTTCTCTCGGCATTCGAGCAACAGCAATTAGTGGCTTTGGAGCGCTGGCTGCATCTGTTGCCGGAGGACCAGATCCAGAGCAGTCCCGGCCTACTTTTCGCGAGAGTGTGGATCTTACAGATACATGGGCAACTCACAGATCTCCCTCGCTTGCTGACGGCTGCCGAGCAGCTCTTAGCAACGAGTGGTAGCGATACAAGTAGCCGGGAAAACCTGGATTCCAGGATCCTCTATGCGTTGATTGCGCTCGGCTGGAGCTTTCTTCAATACTTTGCGGGGCAGGCTCAGGCGAGCCTGGAGAGCGCGCGCTCCGCGCTTGCATGGCTTCCGCCAGATAGGGTGGATGTAGTGAGTTTGATCATGCAATTCCTGGCCTGGTCATACCAGGCTTGCGGGCAGGAAGAGGTTGCGCTCCATGAACTGAAGCAAGCGATGAAAGAATTGTCGGCACATCTGACCATCACCGCTCGCCTACTCTTTTCGCAGGCGGTCGTGTACCTGGCGGCGGGAAAATTGCACCAGGTAGAACACACTGCACGCCATTTGCTCCGGGTCGCCCAGCAGGCTGATCTGTCGGTGAGTCAACAGTTTGCCCACTGGTTGCTGGGTGTGGTGTATTACGAATGGAACGAGCTGGATACTGCGGTCTATCACTTCTCTGTCGTGATCGCCCATCAGCACCTCGCGCACTTTTGGGTGGTGCGGGACGCTCTGTGCGGCTTAGCCTTGACCTATCAAGCTCAGGGGTTAGCTACCCAGGCACAAGAGACGGCTCGAACATTGCTCGCTTTGGCGCAGGAGCAGCACAACATACGCGAGCTTATGACATCCTATGCCTTCTGCGGGCGGCTGGCGCTCTTGCAAGGCGAAGTGGAGCAGTCAGAACAGTGGCTCGAGCTGGCGGGGGAGCAAGTAGTGCTGGGGCCGATGCCGTTCTTTGAGGACCCACCTTTCACCAAAGCCTGGTTGCTGCTGGCCAAAGGCGATGAGGTGAGCATGGCAGAAGGGCAAGCGCTCCTCATCCACCTCTTTCAGCATGTAGAAGCCATGCACAGTACGCGCAAAACGATCAACGTGTTGGCTCTACAAGCCTGGGCGTACGATCTGCAAGGTCGTGAGAACGAGGCGCTCGAGGTACTAGAACGCGCGCTTGCATTGGCGCGTCCCGGTGGGTTCATCCGCGCCTTTGCCGATCTGCCGTCATTAGGCAAAGTGCTTCACGAACTGCGCAAGCGCCGCAAGGCACGAAAGGTGCTCGACAGAGCAGAGGATACATATCTGCAACACATCCTGGAGGCTATACGCTCCAGGGCAGCGCCAACAGTGCCGACGGAAGCGCTGCTGCAGCAAGAGGGTCTGGAACCGTTGACCGACCGCGAACTGCAAATCCTGTACTTGCTCGACAACGATCTCACGAATAAGGAGATTGCGCGTGAACTTGTGCTCACGACGGGAACGATCAAGGTGCATACCAGCAATGTCTATCGCAAGCTCAGCGTGAATAATCGCCGCGCCGCCGTCTCTCTTGCTAAAGCGCTCGGCTTGCTGGCTGCAGAACAAGCCTGATCGGTCAGGCCCGGTGAAACGCCACAACGTCATGCAGACAGCAAGCTCAACCTACATTGAACGCCTCATGAACATTCCTATCCGCAAAGAAGTAGATCACGATGACCGCCGGAATGACCATACTGAGCAGAACCGCCCAGGGGTAGTAAGCGCTAAACAACTGAATTGTACCGCCAATAAGATCAAGGACCTCGAGGATGACGACCAGCCAGACTGCGAGAAAGCTGAGGTGATTGTGGCTGGTAGTGCATTTGCACTAGATAGGGTGGCGCTCCGCTAACATGATGCCCCAATCTATATCCTTTCTATTTGACTTTCGATGGTTCTGGCTCACATTTGGTGATGCCGCTCGCTTGCTCAGTATACATTGAGAGATCGTTCTACAGGAAGACAACTACTTTTGTGGAAGGATCTCGTGAAGATGGAAGTGAAGCCAGCGCTGGCTCTTCCAGAAGGATTAGCAGTCACCACTATCGAGGTGATTGATACCGTGCTCACCATTACAGCCGTTTCCACACAAATCTCCTCGGCTTGCCCGCTCTGTGGCACAAAGGCCACGCGGGTGCATAGCCGCTACACGCGCCAAGTCGCTGACCTGCCATGTAGTGGGCAACAGGTACGCTTGCTCTTACAGGTACGCAAATACTTTTGCGAGGAGCCCACTTGTGTGCGCAAAATCTTTGTAGAACGTCTCACGCCTTTCGTCGCCCCCTGGGAACGTGTCACACGACGCTTGTTTCAGGTCGTTCAGGTGATTGGTCTGGCGACTGGCGGAAGGTTAGGGGTCCGTGTGACGGACCGCTTAGGGATACAGACGACACGCCAGACTATTCTGCGACGTATTATGGCCCTGCCGACTGCACCAGTCGGGCAAGTTATCGAGCTAGGAATCGATGACTTTTCGTTCAAGCGAGGACGTACGTTCGGGACGATCCTCGTCAACATGCAAACGCGCCAGGTCATCGACGTTTTAGCTGACCGCAAAGCAGAGACCTCAGCAGCCTGGATGGCTTCTCACCCGGAAATCAAGCTCGTGAGTCGTGATCGCGGAGCAGATTATGCCTCGGCGGCGACGGCTGGTGCTCCCCAGGCGGTTCAATGTGCAGACAGATTCCACTTACTAAAAAATTTAGGAGAGGCATTAGAAGGGTGCTTGGCGCGCCACCTGGCGGCCAAGCGAAAGACACAGACACCGCAAACGCTTGAGGAGTCCACTCCTCTCGAGGAAGTGCCCCGATCTGCCAGACGTTCTCCCAAAGTTGAGCAGCTTCAGCGAGCGTACCGGGAAGAACGTTTGGCCTGTTATGAGCAAGTGGTGGCCTTGCACAAGCTCGGCAGGAGTCAAGCAATGATCGCCCAACTGGTGGGAATTGGTCACAGCACTGTCGGCAGGTGGCTAGCAGCTTCGGGACCTCCTGAAACGAGGCGTGGTCCCTATGTGAGTCGCCTCGCTCCCTATCTGCCCTATCTGTTTCGACGGTGGGAGTCGGGTTGCCACAATATGGCTCGCCTGCATCAAGAACTCGTAGCGCAAGGCTACAAGGGGTCTTATGCCAGTGTACGCGATCATATTATCCGTCAGCTTCCCGAAGGCAAGAAGAACGGGGCAAATGGCAGCAAACTGACTCCTGCGCCTCTGCCTTCGAAGCAGGCGACCTTCCTCTTCCTCGCCCGCCCAGAACAACTGGAGGTGCAGGAACAAGAGACGGTTCGTCAACTTCGCCAAACCTCTCCAGAAGTGGACCTGGCTTATGATCTTGTTCAGGAGTTTGCACAGATGCTACGCACGCGGACAGGCGAGCAGCTTGATGGCTGGCTAGCATCGGCCCTGGACAGTCAAATCCCCGAATTTCGGAGCTTTGTTGTCGGGGTGGAACGAGACAAAGCAGCGGTAGTCGCAGGACTCACACTTCCCCAAAACAGCGGATTGGTCGAGGGGAAGGTGAACAAGCTGAAACTGATTAAACGCATGGGCTACGGCAGGGCTGGATTTCCTTTACTCCGCCAACGTGTTCTCCACGCCTTGTAGCAGTTAAGGATTGTCACAGATGAAAAACTCTTGCATCCCAGTGAGCAAGCGAGCGGCATCACCAAGAGTGGGCCAGACCCTTTCGATGACTACAAAAACAGTACATTTAATGGGTGTGTTTTCGTTTTGTAGCGGGTATGCTAATAGGAGGAACCATGTGCCTTCAGTTAAACTGCATTCCTTGTAGGCTGGGTGCTAGCACTGGTGGTGGTTGGCAGTATTGTGCTGGTACTGGCCAATTTAGGAGGGTTGATTGGTTAAGCCAGAGTGACAACTAGCAGTGAAGTTACCCAAAGGAACGTAATATGGAAAAATACCGCCCAGGCGCCAGTATGTTTGAACCGGCAACATATCGGATATGTATTCTGGGCACCCTGGACAAGCAGTGGTCCGATTATTGCGGTGGCATGACGATCGAACACGATATTCTGCTGAACAGCTATCCAGTGACGATCCTGACGGGTCAATTACAAGACCAGGCCGCGTTGGTTGGGGTCATTAATTCATTGTATGACATGGGCTGTCCGCTTGTTTCGGTCGAGTGTGTAGAAGTACAGTAGACGCGGCATTCCAGAGGACCTAGTCTTTCCCATTTCCATGAAGTGTTCTACGTAACAAATCGCTGGAGGGATAATTCCATGCACCAGATCTCACAGCAGAGATGAGCAGCCAGTTCGTCGATGAGGGACGTATAGTTGAATCCGCCTGGCTGACGAGATCCGGCCCAAGATGTTCGCAACGCTCTTGCCCCGCGCAAAAACAGTATGTTTTAAGCATGTGTTTTTGTATTTGAGACACTATATTGTGTGCAAGGATTCCAGTTGCTTACGAAGGAGGGAGTAAAGACGCTATTCGAATTTCCTTTTCAAATAACGAACTGCGCTTTCTTCCCAGCGCCGTTCGATCCAGGCGTACAGGTTCGTCTTTGCCTCTTCGCGTGTGAATAGCGCGGGTGCGATTCCATGCTGGTCCATCCAGTGGTCAGACAGCATGTAGCATGTGCTGTTCCAGCCGCTTTTGTTGCCGTGCTCGTTCAGCCTTTCGGAGATTCCTGAAATGACAATATCGGCTGTACTTTGCAGGTCTGTCAAAGAGCGGTCGAAGGCACGTTTGTCAGATGAACGCTGCATGCTCGTTAACATTCTGAGCGTCCTGACGTCGATGCCGTCGTTCTGCTGGATACATTCGTAAATCCTGGCGGCTGGCCTGGCCAGAATACCCGCCGCATAGCGGTCTGTGACCGTCTCGGATGGAGCGAGCAGGCATCTCACGAGCGGAAATATCTCCCTGGAGATCAGGAGCGGCTTGCCTGCAAGAAATCTTCCGTAGGCGGCGATGCCCTCCCTGGCGAAGCGATCTCGCCAGAGCCAGGGATCGGTGTCCATTCCGGTGTGCCACGCGGCGTCCTGTGTGATGGATACAAGAGAGGGATGACCGGGAATGAAGCTCGATAACGGAACGATTCCCAGGTGTTCTACGACATGACAGGCTTCTTCATATGTGTTAACAATGGGATGTGACAAACTCCGACTCCTTTCCGGGCCAGCTTGCATTATTCGGTTGGTCCCATTGGCCTGTTTTCCACATGTTCCATTCAAAGCTCTTCCGCTGTAGTCACATTATAACATAGCATGGGATCGCCCGGTGAGCGCGAGAAAGAACGTATTTAGATGCACCTGTATGGGTATAGGCGTTCATTGATTTAGAGCCGGTTTTTTATTATGCGTTATTCATTGGCAAACCATAATATAAAACGGTGTAATTGGGCCTTCGCGGACATGTCTGTTGCCGGTATTATGCTCAGCGAACCGCATGGTGCGTCTCCAGGTTGAATTCATGCAGTATTTAGTTCGGCATTGATGTAGGTTACATAGAATAGATCGTTTTTCGAAAGCTGTGTACAGAGGTTTATGTGGAACAATCCCTACCTTTCTACATGCGCTTGAAGTACGAACGTGAGCAGCGTGGCTGGTCACAGGAATAGTTAGCTGAAAGAGTCGGCAGCGACCCTAAAACAGTGGCAAGGTGGGAGGGTGGTCTGACGCTTCCTCAAGCGAAATATCGCCGAAAGTAGATAGAACTCTTTGGAATTGAGGCCAGCGAGTTTGGACTGCCTATTCTGCATTTGCGGTATGATTTGCGTCGCTTAGATGTTTCTCATATTGCAGTGAGGCAGGCGTATTTACAGGGAGTGGCGCTACCCGAAGTCATTTTCACCGGTACATATTTTATGGATGCCATCTTTAGTGGTCCTTTCAGCAATATCCTATCGGCCGCTTTCAGCCCAGATGGTCAGCTACTTGCCGCTGGAATAGCTACAGATGAAATCTGGGTCTACCAGGCCCAAAGAGGAACTCCGCTGTTTTACGAACACATAATCTGGCAAGTTGATTGTTTGAACACAACATAACGTCATTAGCAGGATTTGATGTGTGAGGTGAATCAATATGGTTGACCATCTAATGGATACATCCGGCACTGACGACTGAGAGACATCCACAACTCCTGAACGTGTACGTCAAGAGCAGTGATCTCCTGACTTGTTTTTGTCAAACCTGCAGTACCCACGTGAACAACGATTTGCCTACTTGGTCTTTCACTGTTGTCTGAAGCCCAGAGAGATTGAACGTTTTTGCTCACAAGAGTTCAATGACGTACGTGAAGCCCATCGTCTGAGACACACCATAACGGAGCGATTGTTGCGGAACGCTCATTTTCTGCATGGACGGCTTAGCTAACGGGTTTTGGGAAGAGGAGGAAGTGAGGGGATGCCCGAATAATACTCCTCAAAAACCGTGTTAGAAATCCGTATACTAAAAGTTCTTATTCTTATCGTTTTAATAGTGATTAACTGGGTACAAGTTCTTCTTGGTGCCAAATCATTCTAAACGTCAATCATGTGCAATTAGTTTTGTGTAATTGGTTCAATCATCTCATGGCTCATTCTGATTGGAAGGCATCGAGAGATGACGCAGTTAATGTCTGTGCGCGCTGTTGTAGTGGGAATTGATGATTACAAAGACCCACGTTTGCTCACAAGAAAGCTAAAATATGCGGCCGCCGATGCTCAAGCTGTGGCCAGGGCGGTTGATCAATCGACTGCCTTTAAGGTCGAAAAGCTTGCCATCTTTACCAATGAAACTGCGACGCATCTGAAAGTCTGGCATAGCTTGAATGAGGTGTTCCCTCCGCATTTGAGTTTTGATAGCAATACTATTGCCATCTTCTATTTTGCCGGACATGGGATGAAAGACCCTATTGAAGGGGAGCGCATCTATCTCGGTTGCAATGATGTAGAATTTGCAAATCCCATGAAAGGTGGCATTCCCCTTAGCAACATTTATAGCCTCTTGTTGCAAAGCTCAGCAGGCTGCTCAATGGCGATCATCGATGCCTGTTTTAGTGGGGCCATTATCGATCTCAAGCGCATCGAGCATGAATCACCTGCAGAGCTTGCGCGTAAGGAGATTGGAGCATTGCGAGGAGCGGATGATAAAACCGTCGCGATTTTTGCTGCCTGCCGATCTGAACAGTCCGCTCGTGAAGACGACGAGCGCAAACATGGTATTTATACCGATGAGCTGTTGCAAGGCTGGCGCGATGGAAAGGCGCGTGATGAAGAGGGAAAGGTTCATATTCTAGACCTTGCCGCCTATCTGACCAGGCGCTTTGAATATGATGAGCAAACTCCTCGGTCCAATGTTCTGAGCGGACGTTCCATTATCATCTGGCAGCATGATCCCCCTGCATCGGGTACGGCGCTTACTCTACCTAAGCCATTGCCCCCAAGCAAGCTGACTGATGTTGGTGGTCGAATAATCATTCCAACTGCACTACCAGAAGAAGAGCAAAAGTCCTGGCGCGAGATTGTGAAAGGACGGGCCATACCACTCATCTGCGCCGCTTTTGCTTTGTTGGCGTGCAGCCTTAGTACGGTGTTTGTTGAGCCACTGCGGATTGGATTTTTTGCGCTTGTTTTCGGGATGGACATTATTTTCACTTTAACTTGCATAAGAGTTAATCGAGTCATTGGGTTGCTTCTAGCGCTCGTACAGTTGCCACTCTTGGCCGGTTTTGCCTACCAGTATTTTCACTGGGGCGTAGGGATTGCCTCGATTACACCTGTTCTAGCGTTCATGGCTGGCTTCTTGTGGCTCTTTTGGTTGTTATTTGCCTGTGAGATGTTGCTAATGATCTTGATTTTGCTGGATGAATTGATGAGCTAGTAGTCGTTGTATATTCCTTTTTCTCTGTGAATTTTTTCAAAGATGAGAAAATGTCGCGGAATATCTAGCTCACCAGTTAGGAGAAGATGATGACACCGCTACAGGATATAGGCATGGATCTGGGAACAACCAATTCTGTCATAGCCATCGTTGGTGAGGATGGGCTGGCACGGGCGATTCCAAACGCAGACGGTATGCTGATGACCCCATCTGTGGCACTATGGGATGGCACAAAATTTCTAGTTGGTCAGCCCGCGCTCGACTTTGTGCAGGCGGCAAGGGGCGTGGAACGTGAGCGACGTGCGGCGGCGCTGATTCGTGGTGTCAAACGTATGATTGGCAATGCGCCGAAGGATGGCCTGATGTCGAATGGGTACCGTACATCGCCCGTAGAAGTCTCAGCAGCTATTCTTGCCAAACTAGCGCGTGATGCGTCCGAGTGGCTTGGGTTCAAAGTCCAGCACGTTGTAATTGCTGTTCCGGCTCATTTTGGGGACCGGGAGCGTAGCGAGACCAAAGCGGCGGCAGAAATGGCCGGTCTTGTCGTGCTGCAAATTATGAATGAACCAAGTGCGGCGGCACTCACCTACACACGAGGGCGGCAGGCGGAACCGGGAATAGCAGTAGTGTTTGATCTCGGCGGTGGCACGTTTGATGCAACGGTAATGCAACTTGATGAAAAAGAGGCGCGCGTGCTTGCCACGCATGGTATCGAAGAACTGGGAGGCATCAATTTTACTAACAGCCTCTCTACCATGCTGCGACGGCGCTACGAGAAGCTGACAAAAACAGCATATCCAGCTGATAGCCTTTCTGCTGATAAGCTGGTCGCTGTGGCTGAAACCGCCAAGTGCGCCTTGAGCAGCCAGGAAAAAACGATTGCTAAACTGGCCCCCAGCAAGGGACCCGCGCTTGACATAGAGATAACACGCGATCAGTTTGAAGATTTGATCGATCTTTTCATCTACCAACTGCGTGTCTCAGTAGAGACGGCGGTTGAGCATGCCGGCAAGACTCCCGGGGAGGTGACGCAGGTTCTGCTCTGTGGCGGATCTTCGCGAATTCCCGCAGTACAGGCGATGCTCGCTGAGCTCTTCGGGCGTCAGCCTGAACAGACATTGGACCTAGAATTGAGTGTTGCGCTGGGAGCAGCATACCAGGCGTTTTACCTTGTATGTAAAGAGCAGGCACAACAAACAACCGGTGGGCTGCAAATGCTTCCAGCCGGTTTAGTCATCGATTGCATCAGTTATCCCGTCGGGATCGCCGTTCTAGATGCAAGCGGACATCGTTACATGAAGCTAGTAATGCTGCGCCAGGGTGATCCCCTTGATAGGTGGAGCAGTCCTTTCACAGTGCGTATTGCTGGTTCAACCACCGCTTTTCCTCCTATTGCTGTATATAAGGGTGAAAGCGAAGACCTTGATAATAGCGCTTATCTTGGCGATATTAGATTGACCCTGCCACCTGGTACGCAACCAGGAGCACGCGCCACAGTGCGAATGTTGCAAGACCACAGTGGATTGATTGAAGTGAAACTGACGCTAGATGGAAAAGAACTCCCTGGTATCTTACAAAGGCCACAGAGTTAGTACTTGGCTGCTTCTTAGCACTACAAAGGAAAGGGGACGATAGCCAATATGACCGAACAGATTACGGAGATAACTGATGAACAGCGCTATTTTCTTCGTTCAGATGAAGAACTGAAATCTGAATTTTTGGGTAGGTATATAGTTCATGTGCAAACCGGTCAAATCTGCCTGCTGTACCGAGATGGAATTCTCATGAAGCAATTGGGGCCTGGTCGTTATACAGGGTGGAAAGGATTTCGCCATGAGTGGCGTGTGCAGAAGATTAATAAACTTGTAGAATTGCTGCCCGTTCACGTTAAGGGGCGGGTGAAAGGCCCATCTATATCAAGCGACGCGGGGGGAGGGGCAGATCTAGAACTAGCTTGCGATGTCACTGCCGAACTTAGGATTACCTGCCAGATTACGCAAATTGAGAATTTTATCCAATATGGCCATCCAATATCAGTCTTTCTTGCCGCTATAAATGATATGGTGGTTGAGTTTATTGGTCGTCTCTCATACGATCAATATGGTCAGTGGGCGACGGCCATACGAACCTGGACGAAACAGTATCTGGGGCCAAGAGGTGGATTTGATGCAAAGGATCGTGTAGGCATACGGGTTGAAGATGTCTTTGTGATAGACTTCAAGCCGAATACGATCCATGATCGCAATGTCTTATCGATGTATCAACTGATCGAGCGAGGCAAACGCGAAATGGTTGAAGCGCAGTCATACGCAAGGAGGGGTACTGTGGTGGCCGAATCCTTGGCAAAGCAGGGGGAGACTTTGAACATTTTTCCCTCGATTCTGGCTCTGCAGGAAAGTCCTATCGGTCGCGCTCTGATAGAACATGACGCTGACCTGCGCCGCTTGATGGTTGCAACCGGGATAAATCCAAGCATTAGCGTCTCATCCCTTCAAGAAACGACGGGACGACCTGAGAGCAGGCAAACGTGGTCGCTGGGGTATTTGAATCCCCCTCGCCTACCTGTTGCCGGGCAATTGCCAAACGGGCCGATATCGGCCCAGGAGGTGACAGGGCAGATCTTCCCGGTAGATGTGCCTGGTGCTACACAGCCATTTTCCTCGTCAACGCAGGATACACTCAAGGATACCGGTGACTCATTTGTTGATGCCGCCCGCCAGGAGTTAGAAATGACAGAACTGGGACGTGCGGGATTTCAAGTGGCAGGTAGAGGGAAGCCTGTGCCTATCTACGACGCTGCAGGGCAGCCTGTGCCGGGAAGTAAAGCATGGGAACTGACGGTATCCCAGCGCCGCGCTACAGGTTATCTTGCTATGATGTTCCATTGCCCTCCGGGATATCCCAATACGGCACCCTCCGTGAGGGTACAATCACCGATGGGCGGCGGTTATCAATCCATGTTCCCTAACACTATTCATAATTGGAACGCAGGCCGCATGTTGGCTGATGTGGCGCGTGAGATTGCGGATTGTAATCCCTGAGCGAAGGACGTTGAGGCATGCAATTGCCACAGCCCTACTTTCATACTTCGGAACGCACTTTCGCACTGGTGGATCGACCGTATATTCAGCCCTTTGTGGGGTTGATAACAGATACTGTCTTTGGCTACCACACGCTTTGGGCGGCCGAGGTCCCGTTTATCCCTGCCCGTACCGGCAGTGAAGAGAAAATTTTTGACTCTGAGTCTACTAACCGTTTGGATCGCATGATGCAGCGGCAGGTGCGGCTCCTGTATGATCTTGCCCAGATGCGCGATCACCTGACTACATTTGAGTTGCGTCTGATCTCCAGGCCAAAAACCCATGGGCTGGCCCAAGTGGACATTGCGTTTCTCGGTAAAGTCTTTCATCAGGATAAACAAACTTCGATTGATCTGGCCGAGAATCTGTGGGACAAATTCGGTGCGATTTTCCCACGAGAGGCTCCTTTTTCTTATCCGCTCATTCCTGTGTGCCACTATGACCGAGATCAGAACGGGAGGCCCCGCGACATTAAAGAATGGTTCGAGCCCATTCCGTTTGAGCAGCTTACCGCATCCAGTAACATTGTAGAGTTGCGTAAGTACGAGGACTGGCCACAGATACACGATATAGGTGAGACACTGCACGCTCGCGATTATATTCCGCATCCCTTTGTCCCCGCGCTAGACTATTCTGCACTGGCGCGCCTGTTTGAAACGTTGGCGCACCAGCAGCAGACATGCATGGTTGCTATTGCACTTCGCCCACAGAGGCTGACCGATATTGAGGTGGTGCTACTTCATGAGCTTGCCGGTTGGTATGCTCGCGCCGAACGCGGCGAGGTTGGCATCGAAAATCCACTAGTCGATGTTCTGCGGGATCAATTGCAGAGCGATCTTTACGAGTCGTACACCCGCGCTCGCGCTGAACGGGGCAAGAAGGTTTATGATGACCTCGTACGAGAACACCGCAGCCTCTTCACGGTTCGCTTGCAGGTTGTAGGCGGTAAGGATTTTGCACCTGATGCCCTGATAGATGCGCTTGGTTCCGAAATTATGGCAAATGCGGAAAGCGAGCACCCAAGCCGGTGGGAACGGGTGGAACCCAAGATGGAGGAGATACGCTGGGCGCGCCACAATTTGCAGTGGTTGGAGTTCGCGCGTTGGGGAATCTCACCTCTCGTAAAGCAAGATTGGCGTATTGTCCGGCTGCGCGCTTTAGCAACTGTCAACGAGGCTGCCGGAGCTTTTCGCCTGCCTGTCGCTCCCGCGAACGGGAATCTTGTCGGGCTGGACGTGCGCGATGAACCATTTACCTTACCACACTCGTCACCTGCCGCAAAGCAACCTGCTGTCAGCATTGGGACGCTGCTTGATCGAGGCGTACCTATCGATATTGCCTGTATCATTCCAATTTCAACATTCTCAAGCGTCACCCAGATATTCGGAGAAGACAGCGTGGCGCGTTCCTGTGTGCTCAAGCAGGTGCTTTCAGGAATCAGCGTGGCTGGCATCCCATGGGTGCTTTTAGACGCTACTGAAAACGAAAAATTGGCATGTGAGTTAAAAGCGCGTCACTTAAAAGTAGACGAAACTTCGGAACAGATTGATCTTGACATACAGCCGTTTCTGCCGCCGCCCAATGTCCCCCTGCCACGGTTTCTGGATGCACTGCTGCGCGTATTGCAAGTGGTATACAGGCTGGGTGCTGCCTCCTCTGCTCCTTTGCGCCAGGTTTTGATGGAGACATACCAGGCTGCCGGTTGGAACGGGCAAGAAACCGGGCGTATGATACGGCTTACAGCGTTAGCAGATCGAGTCGAGGCGATCTCCCAGCAGTCGTATGTGCCATCCGAGGTGGCTGCGGAATTGCGCACACGTTGTGCTTTGCCTCTACGCGATATGGCTGCTACTGCGGTGAAGGTGCTTGCGGTGCCATATGCATCGACGTTTTCACTCGCGCGCCCACTGGTAATTGAAACCGGCTGGGTGGGTAGTGATCTCAGCCGATCCCTGCTGCGAGCCAGCCTGTGGTTGTGGTACACGCTGGCGCTTACGGTAATGCCTCCATCGTCAGGGACGCAGCGAGGGGTAGTAGTGTTGGAAGAGGCCCATATGCTTTTCGGAAAGCCCGATTCTGAGGGAACTATCTCCACTCTTGCCCCTCTTGTATCAGGTAGCTCCGGAACCTTGCTCGTTGATGATCGACCAGACCTTGTCGAAATGGCCATTATCAGCAAGGCGGCGTTGACCGTGCTGACGCGCCTGGCTAATGCAGAATCGCTTGAGCGGGTAGCGACAGTTATGGGCGCATCTCCGCGCCAGCAAGGACGTATGGTTCGTCTTAGCACTGCTGAGGCAGTCCTCTCCTTGCGTGGAGTAACACCGGTCATGGTCTCGCTTAAGGACTGCTCATAGACAGGGGGGATTTATGCCAGAATTTGGTGGGCTACAAATTGAGGTGCGCTGTGTCAGGTGCGGCAGACTGCCTACGGCTGATATCACCCTGTATGAAATGCAAAATCACCTCTATATCTGCAATTACTGTAGCCAGGAAGCGGAACATCGAGGTAAACATATAACGTGGGTGGGGAGTGTCCAAATGCAATATCTACTCCCTATGATGCCTTCTCTCCCTCTTTCCCCGCCAACTAGCCTTACGGGAAAGCGCCCGTTGACCAGTAATCTTCCCCCGGACAGCGTTTGGGCCAGGCTGGATCTTCCCCTTGATACGCCTTTCTCGAAGATCAAACAAACTGTTAGAGAACAAATGCTATTCTGGTCGAAAGAACCCGACTCGGCTGAGAAGAGAGCCTGGATGGCGTCGTTACGCGAATGTATGGATCAGATTCAAGATGAAGTGGCGTATGAGGAGGAGCGCGAAAAGCATCGTAGGAATACTCGCAAGCAGGGAGATGTGCTCTCCGTAGGTGGGCGCATGGTTCAGTCAGAACTGGAATTCTTACAGGCGTGTGAAGAGACACAAAAAGGATGGGCTGATGGCGAGCGTTATCTGCGAACTGGTGAACTGGGTCAATGGATTCTCTTCCAACTGGAAGAGCGGGAAATGGCGATGCAGGCGCGCCGCTACAAAACGTGGACTGAGGTGTCGGATTTTCGCGCGCTCAATGAGATGCTCTATTGTCTCGTGCCGACGCGTCCATTTCGGTTATACACACGCGAGGCGTGGCAGGAACTTGATACTATACCTTCGGCGGAGGAGCCGCGAGAACTTGCGATGCTATGCGATGTCTACTGGAACATAGCCGTACCACATCTCTATGAAGGATCGATGCTTTACTGGCTGGAATACTCACGAGGTATCAAGGGGTTGCGTACCTATTATGAGAATGCTGTCGTGTGTTACGCAGGGGAGTGGCAGGATCGTTCCGTTGGCCTGGAGCTTGTGCTTGAACGAGCGATTCCGGAACTGGAGGAGCCAGAGCTCGTCGTGGATTTTGACGGCAAAAGAAGCTACTGTACACTCACAGATTGGGATCGGGAGATTCCACATAAAGCGATAAACGTGACCATTACCAATCTGACACGAGGCTTCACCAGCCTTGATATTGCTTTGCAAAGGAGACTGCGTACAACCGAACCGGACTGGATACGCTTGTATTCGTCTCCCTCGCTACGCGGCAGACCTGGGGCAGGGATGCCGGGAAGTGCAAAACTCGAACTAAAGAATCTGTCGCAACTGAAACGCGGTAGGACGTACCAACGCAAGTTGTACTTGCGTGTGCTCGGCGAAAATAAACATGTTACGGAATACTCATTACCTATGACGCTCCGTCCTATGCGCTTTTACCAGGGGTTGCGTGGGAAGCTCTGGATGTGGGGATTGCGTGGTGGTATTCCCGGCCTGCTCTGGAATGCTGCGGCGGGAGGTCTGCTGGCCATGATCCTTTCCTGGGTGATTCCAGCACTTGTGTCTCAGTCTTTATTCGACAGGCCTGAGAAGGTGAGCACTATCTGGTTCCCGGGTAATATGTTGCAAGCAGTTATTACGGGTCTTTTGAATGTGCTGCGATTTGGTGCGCTGATTCCAGTACACCGCCTGGCATTCCCCCTGGTTGTGGCCGCCATAATGGGCTTTGTAGGTTTCTGGACTGGTATCGGTAAGGGTCATAGCGATTATCAAGCGCGACAGAATGCCTCCAATTTTCGCATTAGGGCTTTCTGGATTTCATTAATCTATATGTTGTATCTGCTGTACCCTGATGGGGCCTATAACTCCTTCCAGGTAACGAGTGCGCCCTTCGCGGGGCTACTAATCTTTTTGCTGGCCTGTTTACTGGCTTCTGTTCATTATCGACTTGAGAGATATATTCGCTATCATTACCGTGCGATGCTTAATCCCTCAGGGAGGCGATAACCATATGGTAGAAGAAATCCATAGCACATTTATAAATTATTACGAGTACTTAAACGTTCATCATGGTGCGGATACACCGGAGATTAAAGAGGCACTGGAGAAACTGATAACGAGCGCCGAGGCACAGTTGAACAATCCATTGACTATGAAAAATGCCCGGCACATTGTGAACGAAGTGATTCCTGCAATTCGGCAACATTTACTCTTTGATGTAAGTTTCCGCACTGAGTATGATCGCCAACTGCTGGAAGAGCAGAGAAGACTGGCACACGGAGGTGGGCTGGCTGATGATGAAGGGCTTGATGAACCCTTGCGACAGCCATTTTTCTTTGATCCCTTTGAGGGATATGATACAGAAACACCAGCTTTTTCATTGCGTCAGATCGCCATGAAACTAGACGAGGAGTGGGCGCGAGCGCGCACCTGGATTACTGATGCCTCGGACGAATCACATGTCTTTGTTGGATACCTCATTCATGTGGCCGGGCGTGAGCGTCTCGCAAGGCGTATCGATCAAATTATCGCGACAGTGACAAGAAAAAAAGGAAGGGGCATGGATATCAATGAGGCTATCGAGCGCTGTATCAATATACTCGACCCGCAGATAGAGCGACCAGTCGTTGATATCTATAATGAAACATTCGATGGCAGGGTGCTGTATGCCGGAGACTTTACCTCTGATCAGCCTGCGCAGTCCGAATTGATCCTGGGTCATACTGGCTTGCGCGGTTGTGCTTTTGGTACTATGGAGAGCCGAACGGACTGGCTGCGTTTCCCTGGTGAGCAAGCTATTGTACATTTTAGCCTCATGCCAGATGGAACAGACTCCTGCATCAGTCTCTCACGTGTGAAGGTACCACTCCTGTTCCAGCTAGGTCGACTTGAGCGCAATCGGGAGCATTCTGCACAGTTAACGCTACGTATTGAGAACCACGAGTCCGCTATCGAAGTGCCTGTTGCAGTACGAATTTTTGTTAAGCCATTGCCTCCGCGTGTCTCTTTTGAACCCGTTGCTACTGTCGATGCTCCGGCATGGGCAGGTCTCACGCCGCGCGGGACTCCTGGAAGAGCAGTAGTAATAGCGCGAAACACGGGCGATGAACAACTGGTTCACTTGGCGACGCATCTCTTCACCACTGACCCGGCTGCCCGAGCAGAACCTTCGTTTTTTCATGCGGATGAACTAATTACTTTCTTGATCGATACAAGACATCGTCGGCCTGGGAAGAAGTACGAGGTGGTTTTCCAGGTAGATTATGGAGTATCGTCCGGAGCTATTGGGCCTAAAGAGATTCATGTCCAGGGGAAGCTTCTGCCAACGCCCTGGCAGAGCATGATTCGCCAGAGGTCCCTTGAAAAACGTTTGGGCAGTGGGTGTGGTGGAAGCATAGCCGGTTTTGTTCTGATCGGGTCGTTTAGCGCTGGCTTGGCAGCACATGCTGGTATCGCCTGGCTGCTCTTCCTGACGCTGCCTGTACTGTTTACAATGGTAGTTCGTCCTTCAGCCGCGACGATTGTGAGGCATATGCAACTCACAGGTTTTTGCAGCGTTACCTTAAAAAAGGTGCCGACTTGGGTCTTGCGTTGGCTACCGGTCGGCCTGGGGTTGGCGCTCGCGTTGTTAAGCTTGTTTTTACCGAATGGAAGGACAGGGTTTTTGATTGGATCGATTATTGGGGGTATAGTGGGGGCGGCGGCGGGGTTTATTCTGGATCGTACGGCGGGAGCGAAAATGGCTTCTTCTTAAGGCGTCTGCCTGGTTCGCTCTCTATATAATACTCAGGAGTATGTATATGGGAGTATATGCAGGTGAATTCTTTTGTAGATTACGTAGTTCGCTTGGTGGAAGCTGGTCTCCCCGCGGTCTCCTTTCTCAACGGAGAGCAATGGGGAAAGGAAACTTCCCAGCAAGTATAAATTGGATACGTTGATAATGTAGTTGAAACGAAGGTTGAGACAAAACAATGAACGATAATGATATCCTCGTTTTTTCAAACGAACCTCTTCAACCATCGAGAACGACCGTAACACTGTCCATTCTGAGTCAAGAGAATGTAGTAAAAGGCACTGACACCAGGGGAATACATGATCTGCCGCAGAGGACGGTCCTTGAAGGGCAGATAACCATTGATCCCAGGGGGCGAATCTTCTTCATTCCGCCGCTCGATAGCACTGTAAGTGAACCATTGCTCGTGCCTGATCGAAAGAGGTGGGATTTGTACCTGGTATACCTCCCGTTCACTCTGCATGTTGCGCCGGGAAAGGCATATTACGAGGAGTTGACCTTTTTCATTGATCTGGCAACTCCCGATGTCGTAGCCTATGATCTTTTTCCAGATGGCATCGTCAGCGAGGTCGAGGAAACAAAAACATATACGCTCTCGCCGCAAGTCAAGTTTAAAGAAGTCGGGATCAGCCTGGGGCAGGTAAGCAAGCAGTTTCAGTTTAAAGGATTACACCCGACAATCACCGCATTTGGCAAGAATGAACAGAAATTTTACTGGATTCACCAGGGATTTAAAGAGCAGAAAGCTGTGATCCCTGAGTCGAAACATGCGGCAGTTATTTTGCAGGTTCCGCGCGGAACATCGTTTGTGGAAGGAAACATTTACTACAACATTAAAATCGTCAAGAAAATGGTGGGTGGCTTTAAGCAGAAGGATGGGAAAGTCAACGCGTATTCCATTCGCTGGGATCTGCACGATGCTCCACCATTAGTTAAAGTAGAGGCGGCCATCTACAGGGAAGCTTTACCCCCATATAGCGCGAAATAGCTTGCTATGGATGTGTTGACCCATCAGGCATCGTTGCACCGCGAAGGTGTAGGATCTGTGCTAATTGGTACGGAGTAATCATGGTGCCGTTGAGGTTGGCAAGGTCGAGGTCGGCATCGGCGATGTCAGCACCGATGAGGTCGGCCCCGGTGAGGTCGGCCCGTTCAAGTTGAGCTCTACGCAGGTTGGCACCGAGGAGGATGGCACCTCTGAAGTTAGCTTCCGAGAGAGTGGCTCCCATGAAGTTGGCCCCACTCAGGTCGACTCCGTAGAGGTTGGCATGATCGAGGTTGGCTCCACTCAGGTCGACTTCGATGAGGGTCATTCCGCTGAGATTGGCTCCACTCAGGTCGGCTCCACTCAAATTAACAGCGTGAGTCTTGAACTAGAGGAACTGTCAAGCTCATTTGAACCTTGCCTTAGTATTACAA
>Ga0187846_10000280_pt1 | contig 31019 bp, 21 predicted proteins | sample TC_taG_FD_161473 | JGI IMG/M metagenome (GOLD analysis project Ga0187846, IMG submission 161473) | Biofilm microbial communities from the roof of an iron ore cave, State of Minas Gerais, Brazil - TC_06 Biofilm (v2) | ecosystem: Environmental > Terrestrial > Deep subsurface > Cave > Wall biofilm... | reverse complement strand
GAGGTGAGCGCCATCCGTGCCCGACATTATAGTCCCCAGCAAGGCCCGCAGTACTCCTCTCACTATGGACGGTTGTAGGCAATCCGGAAGAAGGGTGCTACTCCGTTCGGGATTCACGTCAGTCGGCAGGGGGCTGTGATAAGAACGTGATCGTTCCGCGCTCAGAACCTTCAAATCCGTACTCCCGGTCGCCGGTGGGTTCGACCCCCACTCGCTTCCGCCATATTCTTTTCATCCCTGCAAGACTCCCAGCCGGGGCGAAGTAAGCTCGGGCATAGTTACATGCGGTTCTCCTCGAGTTTCCAATCTATGGTCCCGAAACCACGGTGAGCGTCACTTCGGTTGCCGTGTAGCTGATTTCGAAGTGTTCGCTCGAGTTAATGCTGAGCCCTTTCACGGTTGCGAATTGGCCGCTGACCGTGCCTCCCTTTGCGATGGGAAAAACCTCGCCGATCGTCGGGACAAAGCTGTTGACAAGCTTTATGCTCAAAGTCCCACCCAGGCTCACTCCATTCGAAACCGTGATCTGTCCGTAGGTGCCCGTCGTGCTGCCTCCAATCGAGATGTTCAGTGTCCCCTTGGAGGTCTGCGCATAGCTGCCGGTAACGGTCAGCACTGCGGGCTTTGATGTTGAATCCCCGGCGGTGACCGAGGCGGAGGAATTCACAGCGCTCACCACTGTGCCTTTGCCCGCCAGCGATCCCTTCTGCAGCGTCAGACCTGCGGGCGCCGTCAACTTTCCATCGACAGTTGTCGTTCCGGCAGTCTGCGTGTAGCTCCCGCCGACAGACAAGCCGCTGCCAATGCCAACGATGATCTTTCCTGCGTTGCTGAGGCTCGTGGCTGTAGTCAGTGTCTGCCCGTTCTGCAAAGAGAGCGATCCCAGCGTCGCATTAGAGGCAAGCGCCGCCAGCGCATTGGTGTTTGCGACATTGTTCAGGATTTGCGCTGCCGCGCCGGTCAGCGTGATCTTGGCTGCGTTTGTGGCAATGGCGCCCTGCAACCCGAGCGTGCCGGTGACCGTATACGTGCCACCCGACAGCGTCATGCCGGAATAGTTGTTGAACAAGCCGGTAAGGTTGAGGACGCTGCCTTTGTTGACGGCCAGTGTGCCGCTGTTGGTGAACCCGAGAATCGCGTCTGGCGCGATGGTCAACGGTTTGGTTGTGTTGGCAAGGATAGTCCCATCGTTGACTATGCCCATCGGATTGGAGTCGCCGATGCTGCCCGCTCCTTCAATGGTGCTCTGGTTGGTCAGCGTGTTCGTGGAAGCATACCCGAAAATACAGTTAAAGGACGTCATCGTAACTTTCCCCGAGCCGGTTAGGGTTGTCGGTGCCTCCAACGCAATACAGCCGCCGTTGTTCCCCAGCGCGATGGTTCCGTTGTTGTTGATCGTGCCTTTCAGGTTGAGGTTGAATCCGGAAGCGGTAAGCATTCCCTGGTTCGTGACCGCATTCACGCTCCCATCCAGCGTGACATTCTCGCTTTGGATGACCCCTGTGCCACTGGTTGAAAGCGTTCCGCCATTGACCGTTCCAGAATTGAGCAGCACTATGGAACCGGTCTGCGCCTCGATGACGCCTCCGATATTGTTTACCGTGTTCTCAATCTGCAGCGTTCCCCCACTGCTGGCCTCGAGCGTCGCCGTATTAGTGGATGCCTGGCCTACGAGGGAGAGGAGGTTTGCCGGGTCCGTGGCGTTGATCGTTGCCTGGTTTGTAAGCGCCAGAGTGGCGTCGCCGATGGCCCCCGACCCTGCGATATTGGATTGATTGATCAGGGTCGCGGCCCCGTTCTCCGAGTTGATGGTGCCACTGGGAGCGGCCATAGAAACGGATCCACCCTTCAGCGTGACGCTGCCATTGATGAACAAAGCTCCCTTGGCTTGAATCGTCCCCTGGTTGGTGATTGTGCCCCCGAGGGTGGTGCTGCCACCGCTGACGATCGTGAAGGTCGCATTGTTGGTGAGGTTGCTCAATGAGGGATTTCCGCTCCCAGCCACCGTCGTGAAAGCCCCTGACCCTGTACCGATCAGCGCGCCTCCGGAAATAGCGTATGCATCGACCACGACGGTCGATCCGGCAAGAGCCTGGATCGTCCCTCCAGTGTTGTTAAAGGGGACGCCGACGCTCTGCGAGAAAAGCTGCAGCGTGCCGCCATTGCTCGCCTCCACCGTGCCGGTGTTCGTGATCCCGATTCCCGCATGCAGTTGGAGCGTTCCTGCCGCCACGTTGGCGTTGATGAGGGAATTGTTGGTGAACTGCGCGACATCCATGAAGCCCTGGCCCTGAATGATGTTATTGGTGTTGATGACGGTGTCCTGGGACCCCGCGAAGACCGCGTTCGGATTCGCGAGCGTAATGGTTCCGCCACCTGTCATTGTTGCCGTAACCGAGGGTTGGGCAAAATCCAGTCCGTTGCCCGCGCCAACGGTGATGGCCGCCTGGTTGGTGAAGCTCGAGCTGTAAACGAACAGATACCCGGGGGTAACCGTCAGGCTGCCGCCGGTCGCGAGAGTGAAGTTGGCACACTCTCCGGCCAGGTCGCTCGTAACTGCTGAATTGGCGGGGAGCACGCAGTCATTGTTCCGTGTCGGCACCGCGTCCAGCGACCAGTTGGCCTTTTGGCTCCACACGCCGGCGCCGGCGATGAATGTGTCCGTCTGGGCCAAGGCGGGCACAGTCGCGATCCAAAGCAGAACTGAGAGCGCGCGCAAAACCGAGAGTGTCGCTGACCTTGGCTTCGCGTTTGCTTGAGTTGAGAGCTTCGGGTGCATAAATCCTCCATTCCTGGCTTTCGTTGAGCTGCAAGTTCGGTCCGTGGTCGTGCCAACCCCAACTAGTGTTTCATGGCCGACGGCATAGTAGCCGCTGCCTGCTCCTCGGAGGTGATCCTGGAGGGGACAGCGCCAATCGCCAGCTCAGGCGACGCGCCAAACAATTCAGGGTGTAGATACTTTCCCCGTTGGCTGAGCGGCTTTTCTTCCTCCACGGGAATGCGGTGAGCGTCGGCGTAGGCGTCGTGGCGGATGCCGGTTACTTGCCATGAGACCTTCACGCCCGGCTTGCTCGTTCTGATCGTGAAGCGTCCCCGGCTAATCTCCTTGGCGATGATGGCCTGGGCGAACTGGCCGATCACGGTGAGTTGGTAACGGAAGTCGCGGTTCAGAGCCTCGAAGTAGGCGGGCAAAACCACTTTGGCGAGGCCGTTCTTGTTGGTCGTAATGTTGCCGTTGTACACGTTCATCATGTCCGGCGACTCGACGAACGAGTGATAGAGATACTTGTTGGCGGGATCGAGGGGATGGTCGATCTGGAAGGAACCCCCGCCTTTGGACACGTTGCCGTCCACATGCAGGTTTGCGTGGATGTAAACCGTGCTGCTGGGGTTGAAATTGGTGAACGCCAGATTTCCCGCCCCTTCGCTGTTGCCGCTCGCGGCTGAGAGAATATTCCAAGTGGCCGCGCCGGCACTGGTGTTGGCCAGCGTCATCCAGGTCCCAAACGTGTTCGGGCTTTGCACGGCGAGAGGAATGTACGTGCTGTTGCCCACGACGGTCAGAGGGTTGGTGGGCGCGGTGGTTCCGATACCGACGGCGGTGTCGGCAGTAGCGCTATTCACGCCGTTGATGCTGCCCAGCACCAACGAATTGCTGGCCGTGACCTGTGCGTTCGCCCCGATCGCGGTGGCGTTGCTGAGAGCGAGTTGTGTACCTGTGTTGGACAGGTAGCCAACAAAGGTATTGCTCGATCCGGTTGTCGATTGAGCGTTAGTCGGGTTACCAGCATACGTGCCGAGACCTGTGTTGTTGTTGCCGACCGCAAAATTCAGGGCCAGGTAGCCGTCGGCCGTGTTGCCAGTGCCCAAGGTGTTCGAGAAGAGGGCATCGAGCCCGCTGGCGGTGTTGCAGCAGCCGGTGGTGTTGGAGAAGAGAGCACCAGAGCCGCTGGCGTTGTTATACTTGCCCGTGGTGTTGTTGAAGAGCGCGCTAACGCCGCTGGCGTTGTTGAAAATGCCCGTGGTGTTGTCGGCGAGCGCCCCGTAGCCGGTGGCCGTGTTATCGCTGCCGGTGGTGTCGGCGTTGAGGGCAATATAGCCGGTGGCGGTGTTGCCGCCGCTCGTTGTCCCGATGTTGCCCGCAAATCCAAAGAAGGCGTTCGCACTGCCCAACGAACCAAAAGCAAACGGAACACCTCCCAGATCGAAGCTCGTTGTGGCGTTCAGGACCCCGCCATTCACCGTCCCCGTCGCGGTCAGGCTCCCATTTACTGTCTGATTGCCGGAAAAATTGTTGGTTCCGGTGGTGGCGAAAGCGCTGGCGGGCTGTCCTCCGAGCAAACTTGCGTTGAGGTTGGCTACTTGCGTGGCCGAGTTTACCGTGAGTGGCGCGGTTCCGGTTGCCACCGTGGAGATCAGCTGTCCGGTGCTGCTGACATTGCCGGAAACACTGGTGTTTCCCGTTACACTTACTGAGCCGACGAACTTGGCGGACGGGCCGCCTGCGGAATTGATGGCGAGTAAGCCGGTGCCGCTGGCGCTGTTCGTTTGTGCCTGGATGCCCAGTGAGGTCCCCGTGCTTGCGCCGGCCCCGGCAAACAAGGCTATCCCGCTCGTGCTGTTGGTGGAAGCAATCATTGCCGTTCCTCCAGTCGCGGCAGTGCTCACTCCCTGGATACCAATACCGCTTGCACTGGAGGATGTTCCGTAGATTGCCGAAACACTTGGGGCGGCGTTGCTGCTGTAGATTCCCAGCCCTGGGCCGTTCTGGGCAACGTTCAGTATGTTGCTGGAGTTGCTGGCCGCGAGATTGGCGGTTCCACCGCTCAGCAATCCAGTGAACGTGACGTTGCCGGCTACGCTCTGGTTCCCGCTGAAGCCGTTCCCGCCGCTCAGTTGAGGGATCTTGGTCGGGTCCACGTTCAGCGTCACGTTGCCGCTGGTGCCGCCCCCAAGAAGCCCTGATCCGGCCGTGACGCCAGTGATCGTGCCGGCGCCGACGGCAGCGCAGGCCCACGAACTGCCATTCCACTGCAGCACCTGATTGGCGCCGCAGGTGTTAGTCAGCGCCAGGTTCAGAGTGCCGCTCGTTCCCCCACCCGTCAGGCCGCTCCCGGCGGCCGTGGTCACGCCCGTGATCGTGCCGCCGCCGGCAAACACAACGTCCAACTCGGCCGGATGGCTCATCGTCGTGCTTTCCTTGCTGTCGAAACTGGCGTTGAGCGGACTGTTGCCGACCAAGGCAATGCCATCGTTGGTCTGCGTTCCGTCCAGCCACGCGGTCAGCGCCGCTGTGATGTCGATGATCATGTAGTCATGCACACTAGAGGCTGTCAAAGGCACGCTGCTGACGATCGTGGTGCCCAGCGCCGGGGAGAGAGCAGCAGTAATCGTCTTCTCCGACCAGGTCCCATCAATGAAGTCGACGTTGAAGCTGCCCGCCGTGGTCACCGCGTTGACATAAAGCTTCAGAGTCGCTTTGGAGATATTGGCGCCGGTATAGCCGGAGGGCAGCGACGACAGATCAAACTGAATGTAGGTAATCTGCGAGCCGCTCTCGACGTCGAGTACCGCGCTGGTCCCGAAATTCTTGGTCGGGAAGGCGGTGTTGGTATAGGCATCGCCGCTCGGCGTGATCTGGCTGTAAGCCGTGGTACACCAACACAGTGCAAGCAAAAATGACAACAGCGAACCAGCCTTCAGGCTTTTCATAACCCCTCCCCAGGCGTGCTCTCCCAATCCCTTCTCGCTATGTCTTGAGTCCGGCGCCGGTCCCCCCGACATTCGGCAACTTCTCGGTTGCCATCTGTCTGTAAAAACGCAAAAGCCACGCAAAGTAGCTCATGCCGACAAATCTTTTGTTTGATAGGGGTCTTTCCTGGGGCCACCTTGCGGGCCGGGCAGTCATTCTGTTTGCATCTGCGGGCGCGATTGACTTTCGAGGCGAAAGGAGCTAAATTCCTCGCGCTCCGGGAGATACGCCTCGCCCCGACGCGACCGGAGGTAGCTGTTGCGCCCAGTCCCACCTGCCGAAGTGACCGAACTATTGCGGCGCTGGAGTGGCGGCGATGTTGCCGCCAGAGAGGCACTTGTTCCTCTGGTATATGAGGAACTTCGCCGCCTGGCGCGCTACTTTCTGTCCAGCCAGCGTCCCGATCACACCCTGCAAAGCACGGCGATCGTCCACGAAGCGTACCTGCGCCTGGCGGGACGCGACGATGTGCATTGGGAGAACCGGAGCCATTTCTTCGCGGTGGCGGCGCAGTTGATGCGGCGCATCCTGGTGGATCATGCTCGCAGGCGCAACGCAGCAAAACGGGGAGGCCCTAACCTGACGCTCCTGGTCGAGGAAGAGGCCGGATCTTCTTCGCAGCGGGAACTGGATCTGGTCGCTCTCGACGATGCCTTGAAAGCGCTGTCCGCGCTGGACGAAAGACAATCCCGGATTGTCGAACTGCGTTTCTTTGGCGGTCTTTCCATCGAAGACACATCCCGCGTGCTTGAGATTTCGCCCGCAACCGTGAAGCGAGAATGGTCCACGGCCCGTGCCTGGCTCTATGAGGAAATATCCGGGAGGGATCGTTGACTCCGGAACGCTGGCAAAAGGTGAAGGAGTTACTCGGCACGGCGCTGGAGATGCCGCCGGCTCAGCGCGCCACATACCTGGAGCAGGCTTGCGCGTCCGACGCCTCTCTTCGCGCCGACATCGACCGTTTGTTAATCGCCGAAGATGAGGCCGGGGCGGCATTTCTCTCAAGCCCGGCTTCCGCCGCCCCGGCCCTTGGCGACGAGGGGGAACCGAAGGGCTTGTGGATCGGGCGACGAGTCGGCGCCTACGAAATCGTCGAGAACATCGGCGTTGGCGGCATGGGCGAGGTGTTTCGGGCAATTCGCGCCGACGACCAGTATAAGAGAGAGGTCGCGATCAAGCTCGTGCGCGTGGGAGCCGACGCCGACTCGGTGATTCGCCGCTTCAAGCACGAGCGCCAGATTCTCGCCAGCCTCGATCATCCCAACATCGCCCACTTGCTCGACGGGGGAACGACCTTGGAAGGCGTTCCCTATGTCGTGATGGACCTTATCGAGGGAGAGGAGATAGAGGACTACTGCGATTCCCGCAAATTGTCGACCATCGCACGGTTGGAGCTTTTCCTGCAAGTCTGTTCCGCCGTGCAATACGCTCACCAGCGGCTGATCATTCACCGCGACATTAAGCCGTCTAACATTCTTGTCACGGAGGACGGTGTTGCCAAACTTCTCGACTTCGGTATCGCCAAAATCCTGCATCCCGATGGGGTCAGCGATTCCTTCGAACCGACCATGACCCTGCTCCGCATGTTGACGCCCGGATACGCCAGCCCGGAGCAAATCAAAGGCGAAGCCATCACCACGGCAACAGATGTTTATTCCCTCGGCGTGGTGCTCTACGAGTTGCTGACCGGGCATCATCCCTACCGAACCAAGGAAGACACGGTTGAGAAGGTTGCCCGCGCGGCTTGCGAGATCGAGCCCAGGAAACCCAGCAGCGTGGTGCGCATGGAAAGGTCTGAGCGAGATCACAACACACACTCGGCAGACTTGCCGCTCGCGCGCGATCGGCACAAGCTAAGCAAGCAGCTCGCGGGAGACCTGGACAACATTATTCTCATGGCCCTGCGCAAGGAGCCGCAGCGGCGCTACTCGTCGGTGGAGCAGTTCGCGGGCGACATTCGGCGCCACCTTGAGAATCTCCCGGTCAGCGCGCGCAAGGACACTGCGGCCTATCGAGCCTCCAAATTTGTGCGCCGGCATAAGGCGGGCATAGGGGCGACCGTCCTGATTGTGATCTCCCTGGTCGCCGGGATGGCAGTCACTTTGATGGAGAAGCGTCGTGCCGACCGCCGTTTCAACGACGTTCGACGCTTGGCCAATTCTCTGCTATTCGAGATCCACGATTCGATCAAAGATCTGGCCGGCGCAACTCCGGCGCGGGAACTGCTGGTTCGGCGCTCCCAGGAATACCTGGATGGACTGGCACAGGAGGCCAAGGGCGACCCTTCTCTGCAGCAAGAGTTGGCCACCGCTTACCTGAGGCTCGGTCAAGTTCAAGGAGATCCGGGGCAGGCGGACCTGGGCGACAGGACCGGTGCGCTCGGCAACTATCGCAAAGGGCTGGCGATCCTGGAGACTCTATCCCGATCCCGGCCTGATGATCCTAAGCTCCAACGAGAGATGGCCTCCGGCTATGAGCAACTTGCCCGGATTTCTCCGGTCAAAGAAGGCGAAGGTCTTTTCCGGAGGGCGATGGAGATTCTCGAGGCGCTCTTTGCAAAGGACCCCAAGGACGTTGATTCTCGCCGGGCATTGGCCACCAGCTACGTCGACATCAGCTACACGCTGGGCAATCCGTACTCGAACTACCACAGCCATCCAGATGCATTGCAAAGCCTGCAATACGCCCAAAAAGCCCTTGACCTTCGTGAGCAGTTGTTTCACGACGCACCGGACGACTCGTCGGATGTCTACGACGTTTTCGAAAGCTACCATCAGGTCGCCGACATGCTCTGGGTGACCGGTCATCTCGGTCAGGCACTGCAATTACAGATTCGGGCTCAATCCTTGATGCAAGACTTCGTCGGGCGTAATCCGAACAATGGCGAGGCCCGCCGGTTGTTAAGTACCGGCTGCGGGAGAATCGAGACGGTTCAGGAAGAAAATGGCCAGCTCGCCGACGCTCTGGCTACATTGACTCCCTGCGAAAAGGAGATCTTTGTGCTGGGCGCTGCCGATCCCCAGAATATGATGATTCGCCGGCAGGAAGTCTCTGGCCTCAACCTCATAGGCGGGCTCCGGTTGAAAATGGGCGACGTGAAAGGCGCCGTTGAAAACCATCGCAAGGCAGTTGAGATCAGCTTGTCGGTGATCGCCGCAGATGCCTCCAATCCAGACAGCCGCCATCGCCTGGCGAGCAGCTATGAAGGACTAGGCAATGCCCTGGCACAGCAGGGAAATCTTCGTGCAGCGCTCGAGAATTCTCGCAAAGGAGTGGACCTTCGTAAGTCACTGCTTGACGCGGACCCAGACAACGTTCGAGTTCGTGGCGCTCTCGCGAAGAATCTCCTTCACCTTGGGGTCATTCAAGCGAAGAATGCGGACTATGAAGCCGCTCTGGAAAGCTACCGCGGCGCGTTGGCGATCCTGGAACCCATGGCCAGGGGGGATCCGAGTAATTGGCTCACGGAGCGCACGCTTGCAGATCTCTATGCCGGAGCCGGAACTGCGGAAACGGAGATAGCGCGTAAGGGGAAGACTGGCGCCCAAGTTGGGAAGCACAAGCAACAAGCCTGTGATTTGTTCAGACAAAACCTTGGCTTGTGGCGGGACATCCGGGCACGGGATCTCTTGATCAACGTCGACCTTTCGAAAGAGGCACAGGCCGCACAAAAGGTTCAGGAATGCGATGCGCGCCAATTGTGATTGAATGCCCCTTCCTTTTTGACCACGCGCCAGTTTTGATCCCTCAATAGGGGCCTTTTGAACCGGTCGCGTGCCAATCCCGGACGAAACGTATCTCTCGTCGAGCCCGAGCAGCAAGGAAAACACGACCAGGGACGCAACTACCCGGACACTACCCTTTTCCGCCCAATCGAGTAAGATTTTTTGAGGGCCCCGCACAGAGGGGTGCGCCCTTTACCTTCGAGGTTGGAGCGCTTGGAGAATACACGCGACCAGCAAGCCCGCCCCCAATCCAAAACGGCGCTCGTTGAGCAGGCCAATCTCTGCCTGCGTTCGGGCAGCTACTCGCGCGCCCTGGATTTGTTGCGAGGCGCCGCTGCCGAGTTCCCTGACGATGCGCAGCTTTCCGAACTGGAAAAGCTCGCCCTGGATGGCGTCAAGCGCAAAGCCGAAGCCGACCACCTGATTACCGAAAGCCAGGAGCTGTTCGCACAACGGAAGTCGGCCGAAGCCATCCAGTTGTTGCGCAAAGCCTACGATCTGGATCAAAACAATTCTCTCGCCCGCGCCATTCTGGCCAATGCGCTGGTAGAGCACGCGCAGTCCATTGTAGAGACCGATTGGCTGGAGGCAGAGACGCTCGCCAATCAGGCGCTCAAGGTGAACCCGGCGCATCCTACGGCCAAGTCGATCCGCGACCTGGTCGTAGAACGGAAAAAGACAAGCTCGGTGGAGGACTGGGTTTCGCAAGCCCACAAGCTGCAGTCCTCCGGCGATCTCTTCAAAGCTCTGGCTTGGGTTGCGGAGGGATTGGCGGTTCATCCTGAGGATCCCAAGTTGCAGCAGATTCAGGATGAAATCCAGCGCGACCAGGGTGCCCGGCGACGCCAGGCCCGCCGCCGCGACCTGGAAGACCTGCGGGGAATGGCGCGTGAAATCGACGGCGCGAAGGACCAGGCTGCAAAGCAAGCACTCAGTGAGCGCATACAGGCGGTGGTCGCCAGGTATTGGACGGATGGAGAAATCTTATCCATCGCCAATGCGCTGCTACTGCGGCTGGGACTGATCCCCAAGGGTTCAGCATCGCCGCACGGGCCAGGTGCGCCCGTCATCTTTCACGTCCCGCGAACCAGCCCTCCGAAGCCGTCCCGCGCTGCTACCAGCCCGGCTCCGCCCAGCCCGGTTTTGCCCAGTCCGCCGAGTCCGGTTCCGCCTAGTCAAGCTCCGCCCAAGCCGATCGCAAGCGAAAAAATTCCGGCCAGCAATGTGCCGAGCGAAGTTCCGCCCAGCGTGGTGCCGCTGGTCGAAGTTCCGACCGCACCGCCGGAGGAGCAACTGCCTCCGTTACAAGCTGCCACCATTACCACCGGCATTCTCGTGCCGAGCGAAGCTCCGCCCAGCGTGCCGCCGCCGGGCGAGGCCCCAACTGCAGCGCCGGAGGAGCAACTGCCTCCGCTACAAGCTGCCACCGTTATCGGCATTCTCGTGCCGATCGAAGCTCCGCCCAGCGTGGTGCCGCCGGGCGAGGCCTCATCCGAACCGCCGGAGGCGCAGCTCCCAACGCCAGAAGCTGCCACCGTGCCCGCCCCCAGGAGCAAAGGTCTGCGCAGGGTTGTGCCGCGGGGCAAGGTCCGGATCGTTCCCCCCGAACCGGAACTCTCCCCGCAACAAGCCGCGACCGTTTTCGCCGGCCAGCCCTCCGCACCGGCGGCCAGGATCAGATCCCGATTCCGGCGAAAGCAGTCCGCCGGGCCGAACTTCACAAAACTGGTCCTGGTCTCTGTCTCCGCCGCCATCGGCCTGTTCGCCGCGATCTTCTTCTTCGCGCGCCAGGAACCCACTCCCCCCGTAACGCAGACCCCCGCAACCGCGCCGCCCTCCGTCTCCGCGCCTGCCGTCTCTGCTCCGGCCACGTCCGCTCCGGCCACGCCCGCTCCCGCCGTTTCTACTCCCAGCGTCTCCGCCCCCGAACCAACGACTGCCGAACCCTCTCAGCCCGCTTTGCCTCTTTCGTCCGACACCGGCGCCGGAAAAGTCACGCTTGAGAACCAGCAGCCGGGCCAATCCGGTCACAACCTGGGGACAATCCTTGTCGTTACCGGTCAAGACAACGCGAGAGTCTTTCTCAACGGAAAACTTCAGCGGCAACTCACTCAAGCCGGCCAGTTGCGGCTATCGAATCTCGAGCTCAGGAGCTACGTTGTACAAGTCTCGAAGAGCGGCTTTCAAGACCCTCCCCAGCAAGAGGTCCGCCTTCGCAAGGGTGAACAGGCCCGGCTCGTTTTTGACCTCCAACCGCAGCCCCAACCCCAACCGCAATTCCCGCCTCGCCTGGCCGCGCTGACCATCCAGGGGGGCGTTCCCGGGACAACAGTCTTCGTCGATCAAACCCTTGTCGGCACAATTCAGCCCGATGGCACTCTCTCTGTCCCGACTGTCAATCCCGGGGACCACACCGTCGAACTGCGCAAAGAGCGATTCCAGCCCCGGCAGTTCAAGAAACATTTCGTTGCGGGCGGAGCGATCTCTCTCGCTGCCGCGGACGCCGTCCTGGAAGCTGCTCTCGGCGAATTGAGGATCACCTTCGCGCCCGCCGACGCCAAAGTCGCAATCGTGAAAGGTCAGCTCCTGACCATGGTCAGCAGTGGTGTCCCGCTGAATCTTGCCGCCGGTACCTACACTCTTAGCGCGAGAACCGCCGACGGGTTCACGCGCTCTTCAACGCTCGAGGTCGTCGCCGGTCAATCCAGGGTTTTGGATTTGTCTCTTGCCCCAAACGGTATGTCGAAGTGGGATGATCCGGGCGCGTGGAGGCATGAAAGAGATTCTTTCATTCACAAAGGCGGAGACTTCGTCCTGTACGGAGTCGCTCCCGCCTCGGGCACCTTTGTTTTTTCCGTGATGCTTACCAGGGGGCACGTCTTGCAATGGGTACTCAACTACACCGACCCGAAAAACTACGTTCTCTGCCAAATGGACGACAATAACTTCTATCGCGCCGTCATTCGCAACGGGGTAAAGGCGGATGAGATCAAAGTTCCCGACAAAGGCGACAGGAAAGCTTTCCGCACGCTCCACATACGCGTCGGCCCCACGGAGATCGTCCACCAGATCAGGCACGGTGACCGTTGGACCCTCCTGGATCGCTGGACGCAGGCCGGCGCTAATCCCAGCCTGGGCAAGTTTGGCTTCTACATACCGGGTGACGACGAGGTAGCGCTCTCCAGCTTCGTTCACTACGTTGACTTGAACATTCGCTAGCGGCCGAACCGCCGTAACCGCTGAGGGCGGGACCGCATCTTGAAAATCCCTGCTTCCTGCGATACTCTTCAGCTCTGCCTATGACCGCCGTCCGCTAAACCGGCCGCTTGCAGTCTCTGGGCGAAAACGCAGACTCTGCGTCTCGCTCCTGCCCTGTGCTGTCTTCACCTCGGAAAGGAACACTGACATGCAATTCGTGGACAAGGCATTCGCTCGCCGTTTGGAAGCGGTCGAGGAGATGCCGCAAGTGCTCTATGCGCGTGTGTTTCAGAAGATGCGTCCGGAGGTCGGCGCCGCCGAAGAGGAAATCTGCGGCGGGCACATGGTTTTTGCGGGCCTGGGTTCGCCCATCGGGCGAGCCACCGGCGCGGGCCTCGATCGTGCGTTCACCGCCGCGGATCTGGATCGAATCGAGCAGTTCTATCGCGCCCACAAAGCGCCGTCACAGGTGGATTTGTGTCCGCTGCACGATCCGGAAGTATTTGAGATGGTCAAAGAGCGCGGCTACGCCCTCGCCGAACTCAACAACGTGCTCTACCGCGCGCTGGATCCGAACGAGGCTTCTCCTCCAGCTCCGGCTGGGTGCGAGATCCTGCGCAGTTTTCCGGAGGACGCCGCCGCTGCCGGAGCCATCGTGGAAAGTGCCTTCTTTCCCGACGGCGCACCGGAGGCGTTTCGCGGGCTGATCGAGCCGCTCTACCAGATGGAAAGCGCGCTGGCGTTCGTGGCGAAAATTGACGGCAAAATGGTGGCCTGCGGCACCGGGATGGTTGTGCCCGAACACGGTGTCTTCGCCCTCGGCGGTGCGGGAACGCTGGCCGACTATCGCGGACGCGGCCTGCAAACCGCTCTCCTGCGCGCTCGCATGGCGGCTGCGGTGAAGGCAGGATGTGAGTACGCGGTCGTGGTCACGCGGGGCGGCACGACCTCCCAGCGCAACGTAGAGCGGCTGGGCTTCCGCGTGGCTTACAGCAAGGTGACTGTGATCAAGAACCTGGAATCGGGGGATCGGGTAGTCTAGTAGCGCCGTGCCGCGTTAGGCGAAACGATTCCCCGGCCGCTCATTGACTCGATGACTATGAATGTCGACTCCATCCGCGCCTACTGCCTGTCATTTGCGCAGGCCACCGAGAAACTACAATGGGGAGACGACCTGTGCTTCAAGATCAATGGGAAGATATTCACCATGCTCGGACTCGACAACCCGCGCCTGTGTTTCAAGTGCGCGGCGGAGACGTTCGCCGATCTGATTGAGCGCGAAGACATCCGCCCCGCGCCTTACGTAGGCCGCTACAAATGGGTCATGCTTGATCGCCTGGACGCGTTGCGCGACGACGAACTGCGGGAATTGATCCGGCAGTCGTATGAGATGGTCGCAGCGAAAGCTCCAAAGGCGAAAAGAGAGAACGGCAAGCCCAGGCAAAGCGCGACCAGAACCGCCGCCAGGAAAAACACGACAAGAAAGAGGCCCTAACGCTGGTGCAGGGTCGGCCGGAAGGACGACCCATGGTTTTTTAGTATCCGCGAGATTTGACTCTGCTCCCGCCGTCGGCTAGCCTCAAGAGTCCGCCCCTGTCTCGGGACAACTTCAAACAAGGCATGCGATTCCTGCACAAATCATTGATTTTGCTGCTGATCGTGGCATGCGCCGGATGCGCGGCGGAGTCCGCATCCGCATCCACCCAGCCCGTGCACGCCCCCCATGCCGTCGTGGTCAGCGCGCACGAACTGGCCTCGCGTGCGGGAGCCGACATCATGCAGGCGGGCGGCAACGCGGTAGATGCCGCCGTGGCCACGGGTTTCGCGCTGGCCGTGGTGCATGCGCCGGCAGGAAACCTGGGCGGCGGCGGATTCATGCTCATCCGCATGGCCGACGGCAAGACTCACTTTCTCGATTACCGCGAAAAAGCTCCCGCCGCCGCGCGGGCCGACATGTATCTCGATGCGCAGGGCAATGTGATCGAGGGCGCGAGCGAGTACGGATACAAGGCGATTGCGGTGCCGGGTTCGGTGGCCGGCATGGTCTACGCCGAGCAGAAATACGGCAGGCTAAGTCTTAAGCAGGTGATTGCGCCGGCGATTCAGTTCGCGCGCGAAGGCTATCCCCTGACCTGGGAGGAAGCCCGCGATTTTCAGAACGACGCGCATCTGGGGCAGTTCGCCGAATCGCGTCGCATCTTTCAGCGTAACGGCAACTACTACAAGCCGGGAGAAATCCTGCGGCAGCCCGAACTGGCGCGCACACTCGAGCGCATCGCGGAAAAACCCGATGATTTCTACCACGGCAGCATGGCCAGGGAATTGGCCGCCGCGATTCAGAAAGGCGGAGGGCTCGTTACGGCAGATGATCTCGCCCAATACGCGGCAAAGGAGCGGGAGCCGGTTCGGGGGACTTATCGCGGATATGAAATCATCAGTGCGCCTCCCCCGTCGTCGGGCGGAACAGTCCTGATTGAATCTCTGAACATTCTGGAGGGTTACGATCTGGCGTCGCTGGGAAGCCGGTCGGCACACTCGATCCACATCACGACCGAGGCCTTCCGGCGTGCATTCTATGACCGCGCGGAATTCCTCGGAGATCCGGATTTCTCCACGCTTCCCATCGCGCAGCTGCTCGACAAGAAGTATGGCGCCGCATGGAGGGAATCGATCGACCCTGCCCGCGCGAGCCACAGCAATGAGTTGAAGCGGCCGGCAGAGTTCAGCGAACTGGAACGATACGCCGCGACTCACGAGCCGGCACAGGAGATGCGCGAAGGCACGCACACCACGCACTATTCCGTGGTGGACGTAGAAGGCAACGCGGTCGCCGTGACCACGACCATCAACGACTGGTTTGGATCGCGGGTGACGGCGGAGGGCCTGGGCTTTCTGCTGAATGACGAAATGGACGATTTCACGGCGAAGCCGGGAGCGCCGAACTCAGACGGTCTGATTCAAGGGCCGGCGAATGCGATCGGCCCGGGGAAGCGCCCGCTTTCCTCGATGACTCCGACCATCGTGGTGCGCGACGGGAAAACGTTTCTGGTGCTCGGCTCGCCGGGAAGTTCGAAGATCATTACAACCGTCGCCAATGTTCTAATGGGCGTGATCGACTACGGAATGAACATTCAGGAGGCGGTAAACGCTCCGCGATTCCACAACCAGTGGCTGCCCGATGTCGTGAACGTGGAGCGATGGTTCTCGCCCGACACGATGGAGTCCCTGAAGAAAATGGGTTATAGCGTAGAGGTCGGGTTGCACGATGGTTCGGACTGGTCTCCCTATTGGAGTGACGCCGAGTGTATCGAGATCGATCCCAAAACCGGGGAACGCCTGGGCGCCAGCGACGGACGGAGCAACGGGAAGGCAGTGGGATACTGATAAGGGAGTTTTCCTCGAGACGCGCATGGTGAAAGCAGTTTCTACCTACATTTATGTGAAGGAGCGGCTGCATCCCGGGCTGCTCGACGGGCTGGCCCACAGCGGCGTGCAGGCCATCGAAATCTTCGGCGCGCGCCAGCACTTCGATTACGCCAACCGCAAGGCGCACATCAAGGAGATCGCGGACTGGTTCCGCTCCAGCGGAATTGCGCTGAACTCCGTGCACTCGCCGCTCTATTCCGACTACGAGTGGGGACGCACCGGCTCGCCTCCGGTGAATGTCGCTTCCACCGACCGCGCCGGCCGCGTGGACGCGATGGACGAGATCAAACGCGCGCTGGAGATTGCCGAGCAGATTCCTTTCCGCTTCCTGGTGCAGCACCTGGGCACGCCGAATGAATCGTTCAGCGACAAGAAGTTCGAGGCAGCGATGACTTCCATCGAGCATCTGCGCGCTTTTGCCAAGCCGCTCGGCGTCACCATTCTGCTGGAGAACATCCCTAACGAGCTGTCCGCGCCGGAGAAGTTGGTGGAAATGATCCACAGCGCGCATTTTGACGATGTAGGCGTGTGCTTTGACTTTGGCCACGCGCACATGGTCAATTCCGTCCGCGAGTCGTTCGAGATTCTGCGGAATCACATTCGCTCTACGCACGTGCACGACAACGGAAAAGACAAAGACTCGCATCTTTGGCCGGGAGCGGGCACGATCGACTGGAAGGAAGCGATGGAGTTGCTGCGCTCGGTGCCGCAGAAGCCTCCGCTGCTGCTGGAACTCGAGGGTGACGAGAAGGTGAGCCCGCTCGACAAGCTGAAAGCAACATTTGAGAAGCTGGAAAACTCTTGAGAAACTGGGTCGTCGGGCGATTGTGAAATTGAGTAATTCAGGCAGTTGAACCGCTCTTCTGGGTGACAGGATTCCACTTGCTCAATTACTCAATCGCTCAATGACTCAATCTCTCATTTACCAAATCTCACTCATGTCCTCGCCCGTAACCACCATCGCCGAAGTCGGCAAACAAGAAGGCCAGACAGTTACCATCCGCGGCTGGCTCTATAACCTGCGCGAGAGCGGGAAGCTGCTGTTTCCGCAGTTTCGCGACGGCTCCGGAATCATTCAGGGCGTAGTGCCGAAAAACGCCGTCCCGCCCGAAGTGTTCGATGCCGTCAAGACGCTGACCCAGGAATCGAGCGTGATCATCGAAGGCAAGGTCCGCGCGGATAAGCGCGCGCCGGGCGGTTACGAACTGGACGTGGCCAACGTACAGGTGATCCAGCGTGTGCCCGAGTCCGATCCCTATCCCATCACGCCGAAAGAACACGGCACAGATTTCCTGATGGAGCACCGGCATCTGTGGGTACGATCGCAGCGGCAGGCGGCAATTCTGCGCGTGCGGGCTGAGATCATCAAGGCTGCGCGCGATTTTTTCGACAACCGCGGCTTCACGCTCACCGACCCTCCGATCATCACGCCTGCCGCGTGCGAAGGCACGACTACGCTGTTTCCGGTCGACTACTTCGAAGAGCAGGCATTCCTCACACAGTCAGGCCAGCTCTACATTGAAGCTACGGCCATGGCGCTGGGCAAGGTGTACTCCTTCGGCCCGACGTTTCGCGCGGAGAAATCCAAAACGCGGCGGCACCTCACCGAATTCTGGATGGTCGAGCCTGAAGTCGCCTACGCGGAACTCGACGACCTGATGGAGCTGGCAGAGAACTTCATCAGTTTCATTGTTCAGCGGTGCCTGGAGCGGCGACGCACCGACTTGCAGACCATCGGACGAGACATCTCGAAGCTGGAAAAGATCGTGCCGCCGTTCCCCAGGCTGAGCTACGACGACGCGGTAAAGAGTCTCCAGGAAGGTCACGCCAAGGGAGCACTCGAACACAAGTTCGACTGGGGCGGCGACCTGGGGTCGCCCGACGAGACCTATCTTTCCGCGCAGTTCGACAAACCCGTCATGGTGCATCGTTATCCGGCGAAGGTGAAAGCGTTTTACATGGAGCCGGACCCGCGGCGGCCTGAGCTGGCGCTGTGCGTGGACGTGCTGGCTCCCGAGGGCTACGGCGAAATCATCGGCGGCTCGCAGCGCACCGCCTCGCACGAGCTGCTGTTGAAGCGGATTCACGAGCATGGGTTGCCGGAAGAGGCGTTCAAGTGGTATCTCGATTTGCGCAAGTTCGGCAGCGCGCCGCACAGCGGCTTCGGCATGGGGATTGAGCGTGCTGTGGCCTGGATTTGCGGCCTGGAGCATGTACGCGAGACGATTCCGTTCCCCAGAATGCTGTATCGACTGTATCCCTAGGCTGGTGATTGATCCTTTGAGTGATTGAGTCATCGGGATTGAGGAGGGCGTCATGAGGCAGAAACTTTTATGCCTTCTGTTGCTGTTGCTTCCTCTGGCCGTGCGGGCGCAGCGGCCTGAACGCACACCCGACGTGCCGGTCGAAAAGTGGAGCGGGAAGACCATCATGCTCATCGGCGCCCACGCCGATGACGACGCCAATTGCCATGGCACCCTGGCCATGCTGCAGGCCCGCGGAAATCAGGTCTACATCGTGACCCTCACGACCGGAAACGTGGGGACACAGGATCCGAACTTGTCGCGGACACAGCTGGCGCAGATTCGGCGCCAGGAAGAGTTGTCAGCGCTGGCGGAACTGGGCATTCCCGGAGATCACTACATCAACCTGGGCTACGATGACGGCCTGCTCGAGTTTGAAGATCGCAAGGCCGTGGTCGAGAACCTGGTGCGCTGGATTCGCAAACTCCGGCCTTCGGTGCTCATGGCCTGGGATCCGGGAAGGAACTATCAGCGTTGGCACAAGTCCGATCACCGCGCGGCCGCTTATCTGGCGGCAGATGCGGCCCGTGCCGCCATGTGGCGGCTTCTGTTCGAAGGGCAGATCACGCAAGAAGGACTCAAGGAGTACATGGTCCCCGAGTATCTCTTCTACAACGATTACGATCACGACGATGAGAATGTCTGGGTCGACATCACCGACTTCGTAGAGAAGAAAGTGAACGCGTTCGCGAAGTACGTCAGCCAGTACGGGCCCGGCTGGAAGAACTACAAGGCGAATCTGTCGGAAACCGAGATCAAGCAATTGAAAGACGATGCCCGCACCCATGTCAGGATGAAGGACGGCAAGCCGGTGGAGGGATTCCGCTATTACAAGGGCCTGCCGGATGCACTGGGCAAATAGCCCCACCTTATGATGATGACGACTCCGACCTCCTCCAACATCATTGCCAAGAAAATCCGAGTCATCGGCGTGCCACTCGATCTCGGCCAGTCGCGCCGCGGAGTCGATATGGGACCCTCGGCCGTTCGGGTCGCGGGTCTCGAAGCGCGCCTGGAAGCTCTGGGTCATCAGGTGGAAGACGGCGGCAACGTGGCCGTGGCCATTCCCGAGCAGAAGAAGGAAGGCGCGGCCAACGCCAAGTACCTGAAGGAAATCACGGCCACCTGTACCAAGCACGCCGAGCTTGTGCTGAAGACACTCGAGGCAGGGAAAGTTCCTCTGGCGCTCGGCGGCGATCACTCCATGGCCGCGGGCACGGTTTCCGGCGTGGCTGAGTTCTACCGGCGGCAGAACCAGCACATCGGCCTGATCTGGATCGACGCGCACACCGACATCAACACGCCCGACAGTTCGCCCAGCGGCAACGTGCACGGAATGCCGCTGGCCGCGCTGATGGGCTTGTGGCCGTCAGAACTCGCCAACATCTATGATTTTTCTCCCAAGGTGAAGCCGCAGAACTGCGTGCTGGTCGGCGTGCGCGACGTCGATGGGGTAGAGAAAGAAAATGTGATGCGGGCCGGCATCGGCGTCTTCACCATGCGCGACATCGACGAGCGCGGCATGCGCACGGTGATGGAAGAGGCTCTCCGCATGGCCGGACGCGGCACCGCCGGCTATCACATTTCGCTCGATATGGACTGGATCGACCCCGAGGATGCGCCGGGTGTCGGGACTCCCGTGCGCGGCGGTGCAACCTATCGCGAAGCGCATCTTGCCATGGAGATCATCGCCGATCACGGCCGCATGCTGAGTTTCGAAATTGTCGAGGTCAATCCCGTGATCGACGAGCACAACCAGACGGCCGATCTGGCAGTGGAGCTGGCCCTCTCGGCATTTGGGAAAAAGATTCTGTAATTCTCTCGCTGCATCTGAGGTGTGTGATGAAGAAGTCCTTTGGCTGCGTTCAGCTCGCTGCAGTCCTGCTTTTCACTGGTTCGCTTGCCTTTTCTCAAAACCAGGCTCCTCCGCAGGAAAAGACAGCCGTTGTTTACGGCCAGAACATCCGCTACATCGAAGCCGGTCAGGGACCGGTGGTGCTCCTGTTGCACGGGCTGGGGGCGGTCAAGGAAGTCTGGCTGGGCAATTTCGCCGCGCTTGCCGCCAGTCATCACGTTTATGCGCTGGATCAGCTCGGCTACGGCCACTCTGACAAGCCGCTGATCGAATACAAGATCGCCACCTGGGTCGACTTCCTGCAAGGCTTCATGCAATCGCAGAACATCACCAAGGCGACGCTGGTCGGCAACTCGCTCGGCGGATGGATTGCCCTCGACTTTACCGTGCAGCATCCCGAGATGGTCGACAAACTCGTGCTGGTCGATTCGGCGGGGCTGGCGTGGGGGCAGGGAGGGCCGATGATCGATCTGAATCCGTCATCGATTGCCGGCTGGCGCGCGTTGCTGGAATCTCTTTTCTACGATAAGAAACTCGTGACCGACCAGTTCGTGATGCGGGTATTCCAGGACCACATGCGCAACAACGACGGCTATACAATCCAGCGCACGCTGGCCAGTTTTGCGCAGCCGGTGTTTGAGGACGACAAGCTCAAGACGGTTCGTGCGCCTACGCTCGTGGTGTGGGGACGCCAGGACGAATTGATCTCGGTAGAGCGTGCGGAAAAATTCCGCGCGGGGATCCCCGGGGCCAAGGTCGTGGTGTTCGAACAATGCGGACACGTGCCGCAGATCGAGAAGCCCGCCGAGTTCAACCAGGCGGTGCTGGAGTTTCTGGGGAGATAGGCGAGGTCAAGAACCTCATAAGGGAATCAATCCCGTGATTGACGCTTCCTGTTTCTCCGTCCACACTGAAAAGACATGAGCAAGCTTCGCGTCGGCATCCTGTTTGGCGGGCGCAGCGGAGAGCACGAAGTCTCGCTGCTTTCGGCTGCTTCCGTTCTTAACGCCATCGACAAAAACAAGTACGAGGTTGTGCCCATCGGCATCACCAAAGATGGCCGCTGGCTCACGGCGGAGCACGCCGAAAACCTGCTAGCGGGCAAGCCGATCCACGAGCCGCGCCACTTGCGGGCGGGCGACCCGGAGACGACTCCCGGCGCGGCGGTGCTGGCGCAGGGCGAGGCCGTGGTGGTTCCTCCAGAGCCCGTGCATCGCCAGAGCGGGCTGGTGCCGTTTCAGACCGATGCGGGACTCACCCGGCGCGCCAGCGATCGCGCCATCAATGTCGACGTGATTTTTCCCGTGCTGCACGGCACGTTCGGCGAAGATGGAACGATTCAGGGCCTGCTCGAGCTGGCTGACATTCCCTACGTCGGCGCGGGCGTGCTGGGCTCGGCGGCGGGCATGGACAAGGACATCATGAAGTCTTTGTTTATTACCGCCGGCATTCCGATCGTGAAGCACGTCACCATCCTTCGCAGCGCCTGGGAGAAAGAGCCGAAGAAAGTTCAAAAGCAGGTGGAGAGCCGACTGAAGTACCCAGTATTCGTGAAGCCGGCGAATCTGGGATCGTCGGTGGGCATCAGCAAGGCGCACTCTCGCAAGGAACTCGGGCCGGCGATTGAAGAGGCCGCCAGGTTTGATCGCAAGATCGTCATAGAACGGGGCGTCGGCGGCACGAAAGGCAAGGCGCGCGAGATCGAGTGCTCGGTGCTGGGCAACGACGAACCTGTGGCCTCGATCCCGGGCGAGATTGTTCCGGGCAAGGAATTCTACGACTATACGGCGAAGTATCTCGATGAAGGCTCGCAGCTGATCATCCCGGCGAAACTCTCCAGGGCCGACACCAAGCGCGTACAGGAGCTGGCCGTCCGGGCCTTCAAGGCTGTGGACTGCTCGGGGCTGGCGCGCGTCGACTTTCTAATGGAACCCGGATCAGGAAAGAAAGCGGGCAAGATCTATCTGAACGAGATCAATACCATGCCGGGATTCACCGCCATCAGCATGTATCCCAAGCTGTGGGCAGCGTCCGGGATGGCGTATGTCGACCTGATCGACCGGCTGATTCGGCTTGGAATCGAGCGCCACGCGGACAAGAAGAAGAATCAGTACAGCCGGTGAAGCGCGGATGGGGCTCCGACGCGAAACCCTATCTTCCCGCGGCAACCGGCTTCGATTGCAGTCCCTCGTACACCTCTTCGGCGCGGCCCAGAGCTTCCTGTACGTTTTCACAGATGTTCTCGGCGCCGACCACATCTTCAAATTCCGCCTGGTGAATGAGCGTCGAAGGCTGCTCCCGAGCCCCGCAGAGGATCAGCGTGCGCTTGCTGGCGTGCAGCTGTTTGGCTACATCTTCCAGGGCGAACACCCCGGTAGCGTCGAGCGCAGTCATGTTGCGCAGGCGCAGGATCACAACCGGGGGAAGCTTGTGAATGTTCTCGGTGACCGCCGAAATCTTGTCGGTCGCGCCGAACAGAAACGGGCCGTGAATGCGGAAGATGGTCGCATAGTAGGGGATATCCTTGTCCTGCAGAATGTGCACGCGACCATCTTCGACGTAATCGTCGGTCACACGCGACACGGTCGTCGTGCTGGCCACGCGGCTGATGAAGAGCAACGCGGCTAGAATCATCCCGGCTTCGACGGCAACCGTGAGATCGGCAAATACGGTCAGGGCAAAGGTGACGAGCCAGATGCTGATATCAGTTTTGGTGAGCTTCAGCAGCTGTGGAATCTCGCGCCACTCGCCCATGTTGTAAGCGACCACCATGAGGATGCCGGCCAGGGTTGCCATGGGGACGTAGCTGACCAGGGGCGCCGCAAACCGAAGAATGCACAGCAACGTGATCGCGTGAATGATGCCCGCAATGGGCGACTGCGCGCCCGAGCGGATGCTGGTCGCGGTGCGCGCGATGGCGCCCGTGGCCGGCAGCCCACCAAACATCGGCGAGGCGATGTTGGCGACGCCCTGGGCGATCAGCTCCACGTTGGGGTTGTGCCGGTCATGGCTCATGCGGTCCGAAACCACCGCCGACATCAGCGACTCAATCGCACCCAGCATCGCGACGGTGAATGCCGGCCCCAGCAGTCCATGAATCAGATCAGAGCGGAACGGGGGAATTTCCAGGTGCGGCAAGCCGCTGGGGATTCCGCCGAAGCGCGTGCCGATGGTCTCCACAGGCAGCTTGAACACAACCACCGCGCCGGTGGCCAGCAACAAGCCAACGATCGGTCCGGGAATGCGAGGTGACAGGCTGCGGCACAGAAGAATCACAATCACCGTGCCGACTGCGATCGCGGTTGCAGTGTAGGAGAACGTGGGCAGGCTTCTGGCCAGCGCTTCCATGCGCAACCAGAAGACGCCGGGAATCTTGTCGAGCTTGAGGCCAAGAAAATCTTTGACCTGCGTGCTGGCGATGAGCACGGCAATGCCGTTGGTGAAGCCGATGACCACCGGGCGGGGAATGAATTTCACCGCCGCGCCCAGGCCGGTGGCGCCCATGATCACCAGCAGGATTCCGGCCATTACGGTGCACATGAACAGCCCGCTGACGCCATGCGCGGCGACGATGCCGGCCACGACAACAACGAATGCGCCGGTAGGTCCGCCGATTTGCGTTTTGGATCCGCCCAGGGCGGAGATCAGAAACCCGGTAACGATCGCGCAGTAGATGCCCGCCTGCGGCGTCAGACCTGAAGCAATGGCAAACGCCATGGCCAGCGGCAGCGCGACCAGGCCCACGGTGATCCCGGCCACCAGATCGTGGACGAACTTGTGCCGGTTGTAGTCCCGCAAACAAAGGACAGACTTCGGAAGCCAACGTTCTTCAAGGAAAACAATCGCCATTTTTTCATTATGCCTAAATGCGCGAGAGTCGTGGAAGCACGAAATGCGCGCCGCCGGTTACCAATCACGGTCGCTGTTGACGCGGCAGGCTCCGCCCTGTAGCATAGTCTAAACAAGTTCGCCGACCGTCATACGGAAGGCGAACCTGAATTTCATGCAGAGTGGCTGAGGGACGAGCCCTGAGACGCCACGGCAACCGCAACGGGATCATATATCCCGGCTGGCCGGTGCCAACTCTCTCCTGGAAACAGGGAACATGAGATTCGGCTGCGGGCTGTAGCTGCATCCGATAGCCTCTTTTCCTTTTCCTGGAAGAAGAGGCCTTTTGCTTTTCAGGCCGCTTTTTCCGGCTCGTCCTCAGCTATTCGCGGAATGGCGAGTAGCATCATGGCGCATTACGAACTGCGGTGCCGCGAATGCGGCCGGACCTGGGGAAACCAGCCTCGCTCGATCTGCGACGAGTGTTTCTCCCCGTTGGAAGTCACCTACGACTACGATGCCGTGCGCGGGTCAACTACGCGCGAAGGCATCGCCCAGCGGCCGCCGAACATGTGGCGCTACGCGGAACTGCTGCCCCTGCCGCAGGCGTATGAGCCGCGGCTGCCCGTGGGATTCACGCCGCTGTTCCAGGCTCCGCATCTTGCCCGGAGGCTGGGCGCGCATGCGCAGAATCTTTACCTCAAGAATGACTCCGTCTGCCTGCCGACATTGAGCTTCAAGGACCGCGTCGTGGCGGTGGCTCTGGCGCAGGCGCGAGCTTTTGGGTTCGACACGGTGTCGTGTTCCTCCACCGGGAATCTCGCCAACGCGGTAGCGGCACAGGCGGCGCGCGAGGGATTCAAAGCCTGGATCTTCATTCCTGCCGATCTCGAGCCGGCGAAGATTCTGGGCACGCAGGTCTTCGGAGCGAAAGTGGTGCGCATCGCGGGCAGCTACGACCAGGTCAACCGGTTGTGCTCGCAGATCGCCGATGAGCGCAACTGGGGCTTCGTCAACGTCAACCTGCGGCCGTACTACGCCGAAGGCTCGAAGACGGTCGGCTTCGAGATCGCCGAGCAACTGGGCTGGCGCCTGCCGGACAACATCGTCTGCCCGATGGCGGGCGGATCGCTGATCACCAAGATCAAGAAGGCGTTCGATGAATTGATCCTGCTGGGGCTGGTTGAGCCGAAGCAGGTGAAGTTCTTCGGCGCGCAGGCTACCGGCTGTTCTCCGATTTCGACGGCGGTGAAAACGGGAAGCTCGGAAATCGAACCCCAGAAGCCGGCGACGATCGCACGGTCGCTCGCCATCGGTAATCCTGCCGACGGGCATTACGCGATCAAGACCATCAAGCAAAGCGGCGGATGGAGCGAAGACGTCAGCGATCCCGAGGTGATCGATGCGATTCGCCTGCTGGCGGAAACGGAAGGCGTCTTCACCGAAACCGCTGGGGGAGTCACTGTCGGCGCAGCGGGCAAGCTCTACCGTCAGGATCGGATTCTGCCCGAGGAAACGACGGTGCTCTGCATCACGGGAAACGGTCTGAAGACGACCGACGTGCTGGCGGGTGTGTACCGCACCGAGCGGCCGATTGCGCCGAAAATCGCAGAGTTTGAAAGCTACTTGCAGCAGGCGCTGGGCGATCAGGAAGCCGAAACATCGGCGGTGGAGGTCTAAGATGGCGATCACAGTCCGAATTCCAACGGCATTGCAGCGGCATACGGGAGGCGAAGGGTCGCTCACCTGTACCGTCACCAATTTGAAGGAACTTTTTTCGGCGCTGGACGAGAAGTTTCCTGAGCTGAAGCAGCACATTCGCGACGAGGCCGGGCAAGTCCGCCGCTTCCTCAACATTTACGTGAACGAGGAAGACATCCGGTTCCTCGGCGGGCCCAGCTATGTCTTCAGTGATGGGGACGAAGTGCTGCTGGTGCCGTCGATCGCCGGCGGCACCAATTGAGACGCGCTTTCCCGGCGCGGTGGACTAGCGCGTGATGATGGTCGTAGTCTGCTGCATCGGTCCCGAGCTTTTGCGAAGAATCCGCGCCTGCCCGGTGCTCATGTTGGTGCCTGAGCCTGCCAGAGACGTACCGGTCACGCCGTCGTTCACCTGAGCGCAGTCCATGCGCAGGGTGCCGTTGTCGTTGAATACCAGCCCATAGAAGCGCAAGGTGCTGCCCGGCGCGAGCGCCTGCGTGTTAAGCAGCTGCGTGCTGCTGTCCACGTAGACCTCGACTTGACCGGGGTTGGTCAGCAGCGTCGTTTGTCCCTGCTGCACGGCCAGCGCCGGAAACAGGTCGTAAGACGCAAGGGAGACTGCGTAGTCGGTGAAATTGCCGTTCTGCGCCGAGCCCAGGACCGTCCCGTTGATCGTCTGCGGCATCAGCGTGGCCGTGCTCGCAGGGGTGTAGGGATCAGTAGGAACCTGGAATTTGAGCGTCGAAACATAGACGTTCTGGCCGGCAACGACGTTGGAGGCGTTGAAGGCCGGCACAAAGGGCAGCGACGGCAGATTGCTGAACTGGCCCGACACCTGGAAAGCGGCAGCGGAAATGTTGTAGGGCCACTCGACTGGAATCTGGTCCTGGCCCTGGGACAGCCGATTGATGACCCATGCGGATGTTTCTCCGTTCAGCGGGTCTCCACCTATGAGGAGCACCGGGCCGGATTGAACGTCAACCGCGGCCGCGTCGAGCACCGCGATGCGCGACGCCAACAGAGAGCCATCGGTCTGGGTGGCCCCGTCCATGTCGACAAATGTGCCAAGCGCAAGAGCGGAGAAGCCGCTGATCCCCTGATACGTGGTGCTGTTGCTCGTGCTGATAGTGACAGTTCTCGGCCCGTCGGGCAGCGCAAGCGTGAAGCTCGTGCCGTTGCCGCCAATCGCCGTGATCTGTCCGTCAAGTTGCGCAGCTTTGCCGTTTTGCGGACCCGTCGGCTGCGACGAAAACGGGACCGGCGTCAGGTTGAAGGTCGGCGTGATCGAGTACGGCTCGATTCCCGTGACATAACAACCGGTGTAGCTGGCCGACTTCACGACTTGCAGGTCGAGGGACAAGCCCATCGAATCACCCGTGATTGTGATCGGCGACGCCAGATTCACCGTAACCGTTGTGGGCGGCGCGTTGTTGGGATTGGTTCCGTAGGCAAAACTGCTGGTGTCGAGTCCGCCCGCCGGAGTCAGGGTCACGCAGGTGAAAGCGGACTGTCCGATTGTCACGTTGGCAGCGGTGTAAACATCCTGCGGCACACTGAGCGTGGCCAGCGGCTCAATCTCACCGTTGACGTGAATGAATTCGACCCACTGCTGCGTGCCCTTCGGAGTGGTGAGCAACGTGACGGTTTTGCCCGACTGGCTAGTCAAGCTGATGCCCGTCAAGCCGATGTTGAATTCCACGAACTCATCGTTGGCGGTGCTCGATAAAAAGACCGTCACCTGAGTGTTGCCGCTCAGCGGCGGCCTTTTCGCGGCGTTTCCGCTGGAGCCGCATGCCGTAGTGAAGGAAATCGCGAAGAGGGCCACGACCGAAAGCAGAACACTCGAAAAACGGGAAGAATTCTGAGAAGTGCGAAGCACAAAGGCTGGGATCATACGTCCCTCCGATTCACCAAACGGTTCGGCCACGAATAGAGGGCAGGGGACTGAATCTCAAGTTGGATTGGCTGTCCGCGTCTCTCCAACAGCCGAATTCTCTCACGGAAAAGCAGCGTCCGGCGTAAAGAAGCGTAAATGGGAGCCGCCACTAACATCCTCACTTCCGCCGGGACCGGCGTGTTTCGAGGGAATGTCTCCTGCGTGTTTTGTCTCGCCCCATGTTCGGCCTCGCGACATGACGGGCAAAGGGCCGATTACACGAAACGTTGCGGCACACGCCGCGTCTCAGCGCATTGTGCGCTGTGATGTTGAAAGGAAAATCATCTCCGCAACTATTTTGTCCCAACTGGGCAAATTGCGGCTATCCGTTTTCCCGCTGATTCGTCTCTCGTCGCAAAGTCGTCCCTTGAACCGCCGTGCTGGTCACGGATCGAGCGCGCGGTGAGCGGATTCCTGAGACCGACTGCTGGGGGCGGTTATGTTCGGTCGCGCGGCTGTCTTGCTTCTCTTGTTAACCGGTTCAGCGTGGGCGCAGTTTGACAGTGGAACCTCGGATCTGGTGCGCCGGGTGCGAGTGCAGGTCTCGTTTGCGAACCACACGCCCTGCGAATCCTCGACGCGAGTCGTGCTGGTCGGCGGCATGGGCTCTGCTGTAGCCGAGACCTTCACCGATGGAGAATGCCGGGCCGAGTTCTACGATGTCCCGCCGGGCAGATATCGCGTCAGCGTCTCCGGCAGAGATATTGCAAACGCGGACGGCGGCGACGTAGAGATCACGCCGGGAGTGCTGGAAGAAGTGGAGGTCAAGGCGAAGCGGACGAGCGAACCTGATTCCATGGTCCATGCTTCGGCAGGCGCATTCATCTCTGTGAGCGATCTTGGCATTCCGTCGGGAGCAGCGAAGGAGTTTGGCAAAGCGAATCAGTCCATCGGCCGGCAGGAATGGACCAAGGCCATCGACCGGCTGCACAAAGCAATTACGATCTATCCCAACTATGCAGCGGCCTATAACAACCTGGGCGTTGCCTACGCCAACGTCGGCGATCGCGCCCAGGGGCGCGAGGCGTTGCAAAAAGCGATCAGCATTAACGATCACCTGGCAGCCGCGTACGTCAACCTGGCGCGCATCGACATTGCGATCAAGAATCTTCCCGACGCGGAAGCTCTGCTTAACAAAGCTTCCGGCCTTGGCGGGGCGGATGCGCCGACGCTGGTGCTACTCGGTTACGCGCAGCTCATGGATCAGCACCTGGACGAAGCCATCGCCACATCCCGCAAAGCGCATGCGATCCCGCAGGGCCAGCATGCTTATCTGCATCTGGCCGCGGCGCACGCCTTCGAGCTGAAGCATCAGATGGCCGATGTGATCTCGGAGCTGCAAATCTACTTGCGTGAAGAGCCGGGCAGTCCACGAGCGGAGGAGGTGCGCAAGGCTCTGGCCACGCTGCAAGCCGGAACGCACTGAACCGCCCGGAGAAGTCTCAGGGAGTGTTCGGAGTCACCGTTCCCGTGGAGAGGTGCAACTCCTTCGAGCGATCGATTACCCACTGCGGAAACACGGGCGCGCCCTGCGGAATCTTGCCCTGGGTAATCGCCCAGTGGTCGAGCCAGCCCGTTCCCTCCTCGCCGACGTAAGTGTCAGGCAGGCTGTAGGCGGAGTCGGAGAGCGCATCCTCGAGAGTGATGAAACGGTATCCCCGCTTGCGCAGCAGATCGAGCAGCTCTCCGATGTGGTCGGCCTCCAACTGGCTGGCGTGCAGCAGCAGGATCTGCTTAGGCTCATAGCCGACAACCTTGGCTGAGAGTTTCTCCGAATAGTCGAACACGGCATCGTGATAGGCGAGGTAATCGTGCACGATCTGCTGCTGCATGGCGGCGTCGCCTCGGTTTTTGGCGTCTTCGTAGATTCCCGCGAATGCCCAGTCCCACCCGTCGAGCGTAATGGGCGCGATCCGATATCCGCGCTCCACGAGGAATGCCTCGGCCTGCCGCCGGGTTTGAAGATCGCGTCCGGTGTCGAGGTAGGGATGGCGGAAATAGCGCAGCTTCATCTTGCGCGGGGCGAGCAGCAGGTTGAGCACGCTCTCGCCCTGCACCACGTCGTCTTCCCAGGCCTTTAGTCCGGCCTGGTTCAACGAGGTGTGGCTGTAAGTATGGTTGCCCAGGTCAAATCCGTAGTCGAGCCACATCTGGAGGGCTTTGATTCGCTCGTCGACCTCGCCCCACTTGTAGATCTTCTTTTCGTTCACGAAGCCGACGACGGGAATCTTCTGATCGCGGAGCGTTCCCAGCAGCTTCGATGTCATCTCGGTGATGCGGGCGGCGGGCAGACGGTCGGACATGCCCGCGGGAAGGTCATCGATGGTGACGGCGACCTGGCGGTCGGGCCTGGCAGCTTGTGGGGAGGCAAGAACCGGGAAAGCGAGCAGCGCAAAGACAACGGCCACAGACCTGGGAAACCGTTTCACGAAAGCATCCTCCTCATCCGGAACGACGATGGTGCAGGTATTAGAACATGGGAGATATACCGCGCGAGCCGGGTCTGTCCGGTTAATTCCATAGCATGAAAAACGGCCAGGCTGCCGGCAACAAGCTGAGGGCAAGAATTTTCTTGCAACCTTCCGGCGGTTGTGTATAATCTAACTAACTGGTTAATTAGAGCAGTATCCGAAGGTTCCGCCATGGCCCAACTATTCCGCTACCGGCAGTCGGCTCCCCGCATGGGATCGCGGGGGCAGCCTGAAGAAAGCCGCGCCGCCATCCTCAAAGCCGCGGCCGTCGAGTTCGCCGAGCATGGCATCGCCGGCGCCCGCACCGACGCCATCGCCCGCCACGCCCGCGTCAACAAGGCGCTGCTGTACTACTACTTCGAGGACAAGGAAAAGCTCTACGGCGCCGTGCTCGACGACGCGTTCTCCGGGCTGAAATCCGCCGTCTTCCAGGTGCTCGACAGCAATGTGCCGCCCCGCGAAAAGATCCAGGCGTATGTGGGCGCGTATTTCGACTTCATTGCGACCAACCAGCTCTATCCAAAGCTGATGCAGCGCGAAATGATGCGGGCGCGCGGAGGCAAGTCGCCTCTCATTGAGAGGGTGATCAAGAACTACATCCAGCCCATCTACCTGCGCGTGGGCGAAGTGCTGCGACAGGGAATCGAGGACGGCGAGTTCCGTCCGGTGAATCCTGCGCACTTCGTGCCGTCAATGGTGGCGATGATCGTTTTCTACTTCAGCAGCGCGCCCGTGATGCAGAAGATCGTCGGCTTCAATCCGCTGACCCCGGAGCGCATTGCGGAGCGGCGGGCGGCAGTACTCGATTTCGTTTCGGCGGCGCT
>Ga0187846_10000279_pt1 | contig 31031 bp, 33 predicted proteins | sample TC_taG_FD_161473 | JGI IMG/M metagenome (GOLD analysis project Ga0187846, IMG submission 161473) | Biofilm microbial communities from the roof of an iron ore cave, State of Minas Gerais, Brazil - TC_06 Biofilm (v2) | ecosystem: Environmental > Terrestrial > Deep subsurface > Cave > Wall biofilm... | reverse complement strand
CAAGGGGCTTTGTAAAGGTCCACGAAAATAAGATAATCGTCCGCGTAGAACTCCGAAATGCGTCGCCGCTCGTTCGTGCTAAGCTCTGTCTCCGAAATCTTGAGCCCGCCGCGTTGCTCATGCGGAAGGGTATGTGTGCGCCGACGGCGTCCCTCAGTGCGTCGCCAATCTGATTTAATTCAGTAAAGCGGAAAATGCGACTATAATAGGATAAAGTTCTGCCTATGAAGAAGTTTTGCGGATCCGTATGATGGCGAATTGGCGCAGACGCTGATCGATATAAATCGAATTCAGAAATGAACTCGCTCAAAGATGGATTTGGCTTTAAACCCGCTAAGTCTCCTTTCAAGTCACACAGCTTCTCTTCGCCCAGTTCTCGATATTGGATTACGCGGTTGGCAAAAGCCGAGAGAAATCGTTCGACGGGATCGCGTACAACCGCAAAATTATAATATGATTCCGGAGTAGATACGGGTACGAAGCGAGGGGTGCCTTCCCATGAATTATGTATGTGCTGTAAGGCTCCATCTTCACCCCGCGAGCCCTGAAACGGTCTTCCGAATTCGAGTTCGTAGAGGGCCAGTTTAATCGATGTGCACGCGACCTTTGGGGTGGGATGATATGCGACCGGGTAGCGTTTGAGTACGATGGGCACGGCGCAACTCCAATGAACGTGATATCGGATGGTCAGCTAGAGGCGGAATTCGGTTAACAGTTGCCAACCGCCAGATTTTGATCAATTACGTTTGACGGCTTGAGTGCTTCTGTTCGAGGACCTTGTTCCCTCGCGGAACCCGTAGCAGGGGTGCCCATGCCATTAGCAGTCACTCGAGACAAGTAGTGTAAAGCAGTCGATGAACGTTCCATCACATTTCCAGTCGATCTGTTTTTGTCGGATGATCGACAGGCCCTCTTTGTATGCATAGTGAGCAAACAGTTCCTGAGACATAAAATTTCGCCAAGCTGGATTCGAATGTAGATCACCTCCCGGGTTGCGTACATAATTGGAGTGGTGGGCGAACGCTTGGCCCAGCGGGATTAGAATCCTTCGAAACTCTCTTAGATACGAGCGTACGACATCGCTATCAAAGTGCACCATAGAATCAAAAGAATACACGAATGATACGGTGTGATCCTCTAAGCATGGAAAAGCATATCCGTTATTAATATGATATTCAATTCTCGGATCGTCTCCGAATCTCTTTCGTAAAAACAGTATATTTTCCTGATTGATATCGACAAGGTGGAGTTTGCTTGCCAAGGGCAACAATTTAGCCGAATTCCGGCCGTGCCCCGCGGCAAGTTCCACTGTTGTCGAGAAATCGATGCCGGCCGCTGCATCGCTAGTGAGGAAAGGCCATATCATCTCCCTCCACCGGCGCTCCATGCCCCGTTCGGCTGCGTCATAGTAAGGGGAGTTTTTCCAATCCCGGCCAATTTCTTGCGCGGCATTTGTTAAGCGCTTCGCATCCGCCCAGACGCAACTGTGAGGCTCTATAGTCACTTTTCGTTCCTTTCAGGCGAGTGTCCGGGAAGGTGAAGTAATATATAAGTCTATCCTCGTGAAACTCGAATAAATTTTCTTTGAAGGTTCGCCGAATACCTTGGAAGCGTTGAGTGGCTAGTGCTAAAATGAATTCTGTGTCACCTCTAAGCATTAGATTGATAGCGCTCATTGGAAAATTCGAAAACTAAGTGCAACCCGGCCGCTCTCAGTTAGAGCGCCGCAGCGATAGGCCCCATATCTGTCGTCGGCCCAGGCGTAATAGATCAGGCCAGCTAACTGTCCGGCACGGACGAATCGGCGCAAATTGCCGATTGTTTCTTGCATAAGCGTGGCCCGCGGCGCGTCGTTGTCGGGGCAAGCGGCGCTGCTGAGGGGTAGTCCCCATTCGGTGAGCCAGCACGGCTTGCCTTGCCCAGGCGGGCGGCACTCCGCCAGGGTGTCCTGCCCGAGTTGATCGAGCCGCGGGGCCGCGGTGTTGGCCCACGGGTAGGTGTGCACCCCGTAGGCGTCGACCAATGCGTCGATGCCATTAGCGCGAAGGTATCGCAGGGCGGCGCCGATCGCGACAGCATCGGTTTTTGAGCTCGGGCGCGGACCAGGACGACCGGGATCGGAAAGGCCGGCAGAGAGGATGGGCGTACCGCGGTTGACCCGCGAATGGTCACGGATGTCTTTGAGGACGCTCAGGGTTTGCAGGTAAGCACGGTAGCCCTCGGCGACCTGGCGCGCTTCCGGATCGCGTATCAAATCGGCCTCGCCGAATACCCGTCCTTCACCGGGAATGGGGAAATCGCCGTTAAAAGCGGTCCAGTTGATCTCGTTCCCCAATTCGAGGGCAGCGAAGGTGATGCCGAGGTCTTCCAGCTGGTTGAACAAGGGTTCGAACACTGTCCGGAAGCGCGCCGGGTCGGCGCTCGACAGCGGATAGGAGGGCCACATATCCGGCAGCTCCTTGACCGCTGGCCGTTTCCGCGCATCTTCGCGGTATTGCAGACCGACGACCACGTCGGCCTTAATGCCGCGCTGATGAGCCTGGCGGATAAAATCGATGGCGGGCGAGTAATTGTCGCCGCCCCAAGGCGGCGCCAGCGGTGCGCGGACCATGCGGACGCCAGCCGCTTGCAGCTGGTCGAGCACTGCCTCCCGATCTGCAGCGGTAAGGCGCTGGGGATTGACCACGTTGACCCCAACGGCAAGGCTTTCGCCGCGTGCGTCCGGCATTGCGCCCAGTGTAAGCAGCAGACATCCGAATACTGAGATCAGGGGACGCAGCATCATTGCGAGAGGGCCTCAGGCCGCTGTCAGGCGGTCGAGCCGCTCCAGAAAATCCTTTGCCGAGTTCTCCCACGTCCAGGACTGGGCCACTCCAGCCGCAGCAAAGGAGATGCGCAGCAACATGGCACGATCGCGGCAAAGGCTCTCTAGGATTTTCACGGCCTCGCGGGCGATTGCGCCAGTGCCCTTGGCCGGCAGCAGAAATCCGGTTTCGTTGTGCGTTATCGCCTCTGCGACGGCTCCGACCGCCGTCGCGCAGACGACAACCCCGAGCCGCATCGCTTCTAAGATGGTCAGCGGCAGTCCTTCCCAGCGCGATACGACCAGGATGACGTCCGCCCATGTGTAGCAATCGGTCAGTTCCTCGGCCGTCAGCCTGGGCGGCTCGATCTCAATCGACAATTGCTCGAGCTGCTCTTGACCGGCATCGCCGATGACCGAGGCGCCGATCAGACGCCAGTCGATCGTCAGGCCCGCTTCCCGGCTTAACCGGGCCGTTGCCGCCAACCGGTCCAAACCCTTCTGGCGGTCGAGCCGGCCCAGAAACAGCACGCGCAACGGTCCGGGATCGCGCTGTCGCCGGCTCGCCAGAGCCTCCTCGACCGCGGGCACTGGGAGCTCATAGGATGGCGCATTCCACAGGAGCGACAATTTCTCCTCTGGAATTCCCATCGCATGACACCAGTCGACCAGCTGCTGCGAACAGCACGCGAAAACATCATAGGCGTGCTCATATCCGAGGGTCAGGTAGGTGTGACCATTTGGCCGATCTGTGGGCGTCAAATCCGTCACGTGCAGCGAGGCGATCGTTTTTGTGCCCTGCCGTCGCAAGGGTGCCATCAAGGCGTGCGCCTCGGCGCAATGAAAATTGACAACGGCGTGCAGGCCACAGAGCAGACCAAATGCGCGTGAGTGCCGCCCTTTGGTCACCCAGCTCGGATAATGGGACCCCATGTATCGTAATTCTGGATCCCAATGCCCGATCCCAGTGTCACAGAGAGAAAGTTCACGCTGTCGAATGCCTCGATAATCATCGAAGCCGGCTGCGCCGCTTGTTTGCAGAATACGAATAAATGCGTTGACCAGCCTTGATTACGCATCACCGCGGCCAAATTGTACGCCGTCTTCTCGACGCCGCCGAACTCGGCGATTGGCACGACAAATCCAATACGCTTTCTCGGGTCTCGGGAAACCCGAGGGTATACTGGGGAGGCGTTGAGAATTCTCCGGCCAACCCTGAAGAGCTCTTCCTTGGGGGATAACGGCGACTGTCGCCAATCCCAAGGTTGTCCATACGAAACCGTCGACCGGAATTCTCGCATATTCTGAAACAATTGCAGCAAACCGGAATTGGCCCGACCTGCGGAATACTCATGGGTTTTCGGCAGCACGAGCTTGAACGCAGAAATCTGCGGTTGGGGGAAAGGAGTGCCGAGACTCATGATCCAACTATCTCCTGAATCGTCAAGACACTCATCCAACAGCTCGGCACTGACCATGACCAGCCCCGCGCAACGGTGGACATCGCCGTCCTGCGCATCGGAAAGTTCCATGACCTCGATGCGGTCGTCTTCCGAATTTGGCTGCCCGATCAGATAAGCGAACCCGCCGGATTCTAGAGCCGATTCGAGCAACCAGAACGCCCACTGCAACAGTCGAAACCTGACCAATGTCGCTCTTAATGATGAATCTATAACTAAGATGAAGGGGGGCCGGGCATAGCGCGCAGGCGCCGAGCGCGCACGGTAGTATTGTTTGAAGAAATCCGCCACGAACAGCGACTGTCCCTCGATGGCCGGGTCGGACGTCAAGTGTACCGTAGCGGTATCCGTGGTGTAGATCCCATATCGGGGTGCGTCCTGATGCTCGAGCGCCAGCAAATTATCAAATCGAAATAAAATTTTATGTTTTCGATTGATGTAGGAGACGATCTCCGGTCGGTCGCGCTCGGAGTTGCTGAGCATGCTCTCCGGTCGCCTGCGGTACCGGAACCCGAAATTTTCGAGATGTTTGCCACGAAAGCCGAGTTTGATGGCGCCGAGCCAGAAATCCCAATCTTCGAAGCCGAGCCTCATGCTCTCGTCGAACCGGGCACTGTTCTCGAATACCGACCGTCTGACCAGGCTGCCGGCCTCGCAAATGTTTTCCTCGAGGTGCCGGAGCACCGAATATTCACCGGAATAGTCGCTGTTCCATTCCTGTCCGAACATGTCGATGTTCGGATAGACCCAGCCGACCTGCTGGTGCTGCCTGAGCACGTCGTAGGCGCGTTGGAGCGCGCCTGGGAGCAACCGGTTGTCGGCGTCGAGGAAATAGATCGCCTGGACCGTTTCCCAAGCCCCCAGAACGTAATCGATGCCGGTGTTCCGCGCGGCACTCAATCCGCCATTGGGCCGCCTGATGTAGTAGACGCGGTTCGGTACCGCCACGGTGAAGTCAAGGCACGCCTGGTGCGTTTCCGACATCGGGCAACCGTCATTGACGATGACGATAACGAGCCCAAAATCGGTCTCCTGGTTCAGCGCCGAAACGACGGCTTCCGCTAGCAGAACGCTGTGCTTGTAGACAGGAACCACAACGGCGAGCAAAGGTCCCGACGCAGGCACCGCAATCGCCGGTAGATAGGACCTTTGCGCGTCCCGGGTGCCATCGCGCTTCATTGCAACGACGGCTCGTGGAAGGCGTCGACGACAAATTCGAGCCACCGCGCCTGGGCAAAGTTCGCCGCTTGTCCCGCAACAAGACGCGTCGCCAGATAGAGGTCGAGCGGCGTTTCGCTGGGCGCCGAAAGCAACAGATGAATCTGCGTTGCGAAATCCGGATGAACCGTCTGCCAGCCGGAAAAACCGCCTTGTCCGCCGTTCAGCCGCCCCTTAGTGAGGACTTTTCTATAGGGGCTGCGTGGCTCGAGAGCGAGAAGAGCATATTCGACGAACGGACCGTCAGGGTCCTCGGTCTTGATCGTTGCGGTCAGCCGGCGTGCCCCGGCCGGCATTGCACCGGGAAGCCGTGCCACCGACATGCTGCCGTTTATTGGCCGCACCTCGATAGCGACGGGGTCCGTTACGAACCTCACAAGGGGTTCGTGACCTGGCGCGGAGTCGAGTTCGGCTACGCGGCGCAATATGCTGGGCGCCAGTCGACAACCCAGACGACTGGAGTGAGGCTGGCGCCTAACGCCAATGTGCCACGGATGGGCAAGCCGCCGCGACCCGGGCAGGCCGAGGTGCAGCCGCATGGCCAGACTCCGCTCACTATCCTCAACTCCCGCCACAGAGACGCGCGCTTCCGGCACCGGCTGCAGGGTGGTCAGCGATAATCTCGGAGGCGTTGCCGATTGTGTGATCCAGACTGCCGTCAGCACGACCGATTGCCGTGGAGCAATATCAATTTCCGGTAAGTCGAGGAATATCCAGCCGTCCGGCACCATCGCGTACGGGATCGACCATTCGCCCAAAATCCTGTCGTCCTCGCAAGTTCCAACGCTGACGATCAACGATCCCTCTCCGTCGGCAGCAGCTGGCGTCGCGTGCAACTCGATCGCCGCGAGGCCCTGGGAAGAAAGCGGGAGGAGCTGCGTTAGCCGAAATGGTCCATCGGCGCTCTCGGGCCCGAGGGTGGCCTCGCTTGGCTCGCAAGCGAAGGCCAGCCACGTCGGCGGCAGCTGCGAGCGCGTCAGAAAATTTTCAACCGTGTCGAATGCGTTTTGAAGTTGATCATGGACGATGCGGAATGCCGTGTATTGCTTCTGCAGTGCGAGCAGCCGAGCCGCAGAGGAGCCGTACGCGTCGGTAATCGCGTCGAACAATGCGCGGTGCACCGCCGCCACCGCACTATCGCTGCCGCCGGCGAGATCGACAAAGGTCGAATTCGGCAGAAACCCCTCCGCTCCGTCGGACCACGCCTCTCGGAGTGCCTCGAGCACACGCTGGCCGGTCGACGAGACGGCGAGCATTGCCAAGCAAAAGGTAGGCGGGTGGTTCAGCGCAATCCGTGTCGTACCTCTGTTTGCATCTGCTCGGTAGATCTCGATACTGCCGTGTCGACCACGGCGTTCACAAATGTAGAGTGCTATTTTGCGGCTCAACCGGCATAGCTCTGACACCGAATGGAGGTCGACGGCGGGTAATATGACCTTCAACTCGCCATTGTAGATCGTGCTTGATGTTTCGGGGTCGGTGATCACCGAGGGGTGCATGAAATTCTGCCGATCACACTGCTGATTTGTTGGCCGATTTCGCCCCGACTGTCATAGAACCGCACCACGCGGCAGCAGTGTTTTGAGGAGGCCAAGATATGCGGGAATACAGACGGATCTCAGATCGTATCGTTCGATTACTGTCTGCCGCGCCGCTGAACGAAGGCGGTTGTCCCCGTCGCCAAGGGCAGCGATGATATGGTCCGCGAGGCGCTCTTTATCGAAGAACTCGACGAGCCGTCCGTTTACCCCATCGCTGATAACTTCCTCGACCGGTGGTGTGCGCGAGCCGATGACGAGGCAGCCCGCCGACATCGCCTCGATCAATGACCAAGACAGTACGAACGGGTAGGTCAGATAGACATGAACCTTGGAGACCTGCAGCACGGTCAGATATTGCCGGTAGCGCAGGCGGCCGAGAAAGTGTACACGCCGCATGTCCAGCTCTCCCGCCAACTCTGCGCAGAGCTGTTCGCGGTAGGTCGAGGCGCCTTGTGGCCGCCGGCCGTAGCTGACGCCATCAGCGCCGACAATCAGCGCCTGCGCTTCGGGCCGTTCTCGGAGCACTCGCGGCAGTGCCCGCATGAATACGTGGAACCCGCGATAGGGCTCGAGATCGCGGGCGCTGTACGTGACGATCTCGCGCTCGGGCGAAAGACATATTCCGCTGTGCAGCCACAGGCGCGCGGTCGCGTCAGGCTTGACGACGGCCGTATCGATCCCCTCGTGAACGATCGTGATTCGATCGCGGCAGCACTGCGGATAGCGCGAGTGCTGCCAGTAGGTTGGTGTCTGCCCCCAATCGGCTGCATCGAGACCGAGGAGATTCACCGCGTTGCGCGTCCGCAGTCGCATGGCGGTGTCGGGTTCCGGCGGAAATTCGGCGTCAAAATCGACGTCGGATCCGATCGACTGATAAAAGAATTCGAAGTAGCCGAGCAATGGAGTGTGTGGCCATACGTCCTTGACGTAAAGGATCTCTCCCCAGCCGTTGTGGCCGATGATGATGTCGGGGACGTATCCGTCACGATCGAGCCATTGGCAAACTCTCGCCACCGCGAGGCCGTTTTCGACGCTGCTTTCCAGCTCGCGCAGGTAGGTATGTGTGGCGGAGACGGGTTGCGTCGGCCGGTACTCGAGGCTGCGAACGCCGTCTATTTGACCGCTTATCCGTTGCGTCAGGAACATCACCTCGTGCCCGGCTTGCGCCAGATGCCGCGCGATATGAACATACTGGCCAGGGAAGTTCTGATGGACGAAAAGGAACCTCATCGCGCCGTGCCACTCAGCGTCCCGGCTTGTGAGCGGTCGCCCACAGATCGAACGCAGGGCCGGGGCGCAGATTCACTTGGACAAATCCGGCCTCGATCAGCACCTTGTGCAATGTGCGCGCGGTAAAACCGGTGCGATGTGCCATCAACGCATTGCCGCGCGCGAGCGAAGCCGTGTGGCCGAAGATCATGTCGAGAGGCGTGATCGGACCACTCGAAGAATGATAGGCCTGATCTTCCAGCCGGTCCTCCACGACGAGCTGAGCCACCTGCTGCAGATCGGGAAGCGTCAAGAGCAGAAGTCCATGCGGCTTCAGCACCCGAATGAATTCCGCGAGCGCTTGCGGCACTTCATGCCGTTGCAAATGCTCAAGATTATGCGAGGACCATACCGCGTCGATCGAGTTGGCAGCGACCGGACTCATATCGGTGATCGAGCAAACAATATCAGGATGAACGCCGGGATCGAGATCGAGCCTGATCTCCCGCCATTCCGGCCCGTGGAAGTGCCGGTGTAGTTTTTGCCGCAGCGGATAACCGCAGCCGACGTTCAATACGGTCTTATACGCAAGTGCCGCTGAATGAGGGCTGGCCATCGTAGGGGCTGCCGAAACCTATTAGGCAGCGCGTCGAACCACCCGCACATTGATCGCTTCCAATGGATCGTCGGCAATGGCAGGGATGCAGAGCGCTCCGTTGCGGTACGGGCCCGCGATGCCACTCTCAAAAAAAGCGCCCTGATAAAGCACCTCAAACCTGTCGTGGACATGCGGCGCCAGGCGCACCGCAAACCCCGTCAGCGGAAGGTGTTGTCCGCGCGTGCCGCAGAGTTTTCCATCGCCTACCCAGGGTGTCTCGCGGCCGCTTGGGCCCAGCCCCTTGATTTCGATATCTGCTGCTGCCAGCGTGTCGGTCGGCCTGATGCTGAATGCTTCGATCTGCAGCTTGCGGCCGCGATTGCCGATCCAGCCCTGACCTGAGAAACGCCGGTCTCCAAGCTGCTCCACGTGGAGGACGATTTCGGTTCGGATCTCGTCTGGCTCGATGACGGCCTCGAGCGAGTGGGTTGCGCCATTTAAGCGCGGCCGATCGAGACGTCGCGGCTCGAGAACCGGCGGCACGACCACATCTTCGGGAAGGCCGTAGGCCGTCACCAATAGACTGCCGCCGCCCGGGGGCGATTTGACGACGACCGTGCCGCCGTCATGTCCGATCCATGTGGCGGCATCGCTGGATCCACCGATGATTTCGACGGACCCGTTCCGCTGGGCCGGCGGAGCCGACAGATGTATTGCCGGCAACCCGATGCCCGACGGCGGATTGGGAAGCCTTGGCGTCGCGCTGATGTCCAACGCATAAAGACCTTCTTCCAGCCGGACGATACTGGCTCGCGCCGCCAGAAAAGGATATTCCGGAGTGCTGACGGCTATTGCCTCCTCGGTGGGCCTGGATGGTGCGGTCTCAGCCGCCCACTGCGCCGGCATTTTTCGTCTGGCGCGGCCTTTCTCAGTCATTGTGTTCTCCGGCATTTGAAACAAAGTACCTTTGCGAAAGGGCTCAGTACTCGCGGAAAAGGTTGAGAAATTGGTAAATACAAGACCGGACGGCCAGCGCCGATTCAGCGATTTGATGAAAGATTTTCGCAAAACCCGCGAAGATGAGAACTGTTTCTAAATAATTCTGGGTATCGTAAGCGGAAATACGTCCTCGTGAGACGCGGATCGACACCTGTTAGGGCGAGTTCAGAGAGAATGGGCAGCGCCACGACCATCGTCTTCGCCCGAGCGGATCTATCGATCCCAAGCACGGCAGTAAGCTTTGGGTCATCAGCAAATCACGCAGATAACGTGCAAACCCGTTTTTTCGATCTAGTGACTGACAGCAACCCGGATATCATCGTTCTCGATTTTAGCGCTGTACCCCCATCGGGCAGCGACACAATCGTGAGCGTGCGGCGACGCTGCACCGTCCCGATCCTCGTGGTTTGTGAGCCAGGGGACCCGATGACCGAAGATTACCGGATCGCCGGTGCGGCCGAGTGTATTTCTGCGCCGATAGATATTCTCTCGCTCCACCGATCGGTAGAGCGAGTTCTTCGGGTGACCGGACGCGTAATGCCGCTCGAGAATAAACGAGAAAAAGTACCTTCCGGTCGCGAGATGAACTCTGAGAGGCAGCGCGAACTACTGACGGCGACTGCGAGACCAGCGTGATCGTGCCGACAGCTCGACACCCAGCATCGGCAGGCCTGGAACTTCCGGAGTCCGACGAAACAGGAGCATCGATGCTCGGTGCTCTGACGATCGTGGCAAAACATCGGGGGGTCCATCTCAACCCGGTGCAGCTGCGCCGTGATCACCAGCTTCAGTCAAACGAACCTTCGTCGCAGAGGCTGCTCGACATCGCGCGCGCCAGCGGATTGAGAGCGGTTGCGACAAGGCTGAAATTTGGCGACTTGATGCGATTGGGGCCGGCGTTGCCAGCAATCTTGCTTTTGAAGAACGGCAGCGCCATGGTGCTGCTGCGGACCGAGCCGAAGGCACAAACGCCGCACGTCATTCTGCAAGATCCGACTGCCGGTGAGGATGCTCTGCTGATCCTCGATGAGCACCGGCTCGCTTTGGGGTGGGCAGGCGACGTCATTTTGATCAAACGCGATTACCGCCTGCGTGACGAGCATCAGCCCTTTGGACTAGGCCTGATCATCGCCCAGCTCGTGCGCGATCGGCGCATTGCCCGCGATGTTGCGGTCGCGGCGATCATGCTGAGCGTCCTGGCGCTAGGACCGATCGTATTCTGGCGTTTGTTGATCGATCGGGTGCTCTACTACCGGAGTTTTGAGACGCTGGCCGTATTGTGTACGGCGATGCTCGTCTTGATCCTGTTCGAGACTGTATTTGGATATATGCGCCGATTTCTTGTGCTTCACGTGACTGCACGCGTTGATGCAAAACTTTCGACCTACATGTTCGATAAAGTGGTCCGCCTGCCATTGGAATTTTTTGAGCGTTCCTCGACCGGCGTGATCACGCGCGATATGAACGAGATGGTCAAAATCCGCAATTTTTTGACAGGACAGCTGTTCGGCACGGTGCTCGATGGCTTTGTGCTGCTGATCTTCCTGCCGATAATGTTTTTCTTTAGTGCCGTCCTGACAGGGGTGGTGCTCGGGTTTTGCGTGCTCATCTGTCTCTGGATCATGTGGATGCTGCCAGTTCTGCGGGGCAAAGGCGCCGCGGTGTTCGCAGCAGAGGGAGCCAAGAACGCGTTCCTGGTCGAGTCTCTGCAAGGGATCCGCACTGTAAAGTCTCTGGCACTGGATGCGCGGCAGCGGCACGAATGGGATGTGCGTGTCGCCGAGATGGTACGGCTGCGGGTCGACGCATTGCGTACCGCCAACTTGATCCAGACTGTCGTCACGCCGCTCGAACGCCTGATGGTAACCGGGGTCTTCGCACTGGCAGTCTACTTCGCGATATCCACCAACGATCAATTCTATGTCGGCGCTTTGGTTGCCTTCATGATGCTGACCCAGCGGGTGGCTTCGCCGCTTATCCAGCTGTCGCATCTGCTGGAGCAGTACGACGAGGCGCAGATTGCGGTCAGGACAATCTCGAAGCTCGTCAACCAGCCGGCCGAGGAGGGCCGCTCTCGAGCTGGCATCCGCACGCCGCTCAAAGGCCGTATCGAGTTCGAGGACGTGCGCTTTTGCTATCGCGCCGCGGCCAAGCCGGCGATCGACGGCGTTTCCTTTACCGTGCCGGAGGGGACGATCCTTGGGGTCATGGGACGCAGCGGGTCGGGCAAGACGACCGTGGCGCGCCTGTTACAGATGCTGAACAGCAACTACGAAGGCCTGATCAAGATCGACGGCAACGATCTGCGAGAAATCGACATCGACCATCTGCGTTCTAGCCTCGGCGTGGTGCCTCAGGAATGCTTTCTGTTCAGTGGCACCATCCGCGATTCGATCGCTGCGGCAAAGCCGGATGCAAGCTTCGAGGACATTGTGTATGCGGCTCGGCTGGCCGGAGCGGAGGACTTCATCGACCATCTGCCACGTGGCTACGAGACCTACATTCAAGAAGGCTCGACAAATTTGTCCGGCGGCCAGCGCCAGCGCCTCGCCATTGCACGAGCACTGCTCGGCGATCCGCGTATTTTGATCCTCGACGAGGCGACCAGCGCGCTCGACGCCGAAAGCGAGGCGATAGTCAACGCCAATCTGCTGCGCATGGCCAAAGGCCGCACTCTCCTCATCATCTCGCACCGCTTGTCGGTGCTGGTGCCCGCTGATGCAATCCTCGTGCTCGAGCACGGTCGGGTCTATGACATCGGCCGCCACGACGAACTCCTCGAGCGTTGCGACATCTATCGCGGGCTCTGGCACCAGCAAAACCAGCATTTAAAACCAAGGCCGCCACATGGGCTTGTTCCGCTTCGCGCCGGCACTGCAGCGTGAGCCGTCCACCGACGCGCTGATCCGGATTTTTCAGTCCGAGACTGCGGAAATCAGGGAGGACCCCGAGCCCGCTCGGCTGCGGCTCACTCTCCATGCCGTTGCCGGCCTGTTTGCGGCATTGCTTGCCATCAGCGTCGTGATGCCGATGAACCGAGTGGTGACTTCGGTCGCTGGGCAAATCGTTACGACCGAGCCGACGATCGTTCTTCAGGCGCTCGATCCGTCGATCATCAAGACCCTTGACGTGCAAGAAGGCCAACTGGTCAAGGCCGGCGACCTGTTGGCCACCCTCGACCCGACATTCGCGGCAGCCGATGTCAGCGCTCTGACATTACAGATCGCCAGCTTCGACGCTCAAATCGGCCGGACCGAGGCAGAACTCGCTCACCGGGACTTTGATCCGCCTGTCAGAACGGCGCCGCAAGACGCGTACGCCGCCCTGCAACGGGCTTACTACTTGCAACGCAAAGGGCAGTTCGATGCGCAGCTGCAAGCCTACGACGAGCAGATCGCGCAGAATAGGGCCACGATAAGCAAGCTCCAGACCGATCTCGCCCACTATGACGATAGGGTCAAGATCAATGAGCAGATCGAAAATATGCGGGCGAGCCTCGCGGCAAGCCAGTTCGGCAGCCGTCTCAATCTGCTGACCGCCACCGATCAGCGGGTAGAAATACTGCGCAACCTCGATTCCGACCGCAATAGTCTGGTCGAAAGCGAGCATCAGCTGGCCGCGACGATCGCTAATCGCGATGCCTTCGTCGAGCAATGGGCCGCGCAGGTGAGTCAGGAATTGGTGACCGCCAAAAATGGCGTCGACAATGCCCGCGAACAGCTCGCGAAAGCCGCGCGGCATCAGGATCTCGTGCGCTTGGAGGCACGGGAGGAAGCCGTCGTCCTGAAGCTCGCGAAACTTTCCGTCGGCTCTGTGCTGAAGGAGGGAGATCCCTTCATCCAGCTCGCCCCACTGCGTTCTCCGATCGAGGCGGAAGTGCATGTCCTGGCACGCGATGTTGGTTTCTGCCGGCCTGGCGACAAAGTGACCTTGAAGCTCGATCCGTTCCACTTCGTCGAGCACGGAACCGCATCGGGCACGGTCCGCTGGATCAGCGAGGGCGCCTTTACTCAAGACGACAATGGCAGCCCGGTAGATCCATACTACAAGGCGCGCATTGCCCTGACCGAGGTCAATCTCAAGGGAATCCCGGACAGTTTCCGACTCGTGCCAGGGATGACTTTAACCGCCGACATTCAGGTCGGCAGCCGCTCGGTGTTCATGTACATGTGGCGGGGCGTCATCCGCGGGGTCGGCGAGGCGATGCGCGAACCGTGATCGGCTTCTGCAGGCAGCAGCACCACCCCGAAGCAGCGGTACGGCGAGGTCTCGCAGCCTACGAGCGCGCGGACTACGCCGTCGCACTAAAGGATTGGTCGGCGGCTGCAGCGACCGGCAATCCTGAGGCCCTCTACCGGCTGGGACTGCTTCATGCCCGAGGGCACGGAGTGCTGACCAACCTCGCCGATGCGGCGCGCTATTATCTCCAGGCCGCAAAGCAGGGTCACGCAGAGGCGCAATATCAGCTCGGCCTCCTGCATCTCGCCGGGACGCGCGGTGATCGGTCGTCGGTTTGCGCAAAATGGTACGGGGCGGCCAACCTGCAGAACCGCCAGCTCTTGTTTCCGAATGGCGTAGACGTAGCGCAGGACAGTGCCGAAGCGCTGCGTTGGAGCCGAGCGGCCGCCGGACAAGGAAGCGCCGAAGCGCAGGCCGCAACCGGGCTGATGTACGCTCGCGGGGTGGGTTGCGAACAGGATTACCGGGAAGCTCGGCGCTGGTATCAGCTCGCCGCCGCGCAAGGCAACGCAGCCGCCGAGCTTGGCCTTGGGGTCCTTTACGCCAATGGTCATGGCGTGGAAACAGATTTGGTGACTGCGGCGAAATGGTACGAGACGGCCGCAGAGAAGGGGAACGACGCGGCGCAACTGGCGCTCGCCCTGATGTATCTCTCCGGCCAGGGCGTCGAACGGGACAGCGAGAAGGCCGCAGACTGGTTCGCCAAAGCCGCCGCGCAGGGAAATGCGCGCGCTCAGTATGGCCTCGCACTCATGATGCTGCGCGATGACCACGAGTTGAAGAACACGTCCGCCGAAACACTGCTGCGTCGGGCAGCGCGGGCGGGCCACGTTCCGGCAATGCATAGGCTGGCCGCCTTCTACGAGCGCGGGGAAGCCGCGGCGGCGAACTTGATCGAGGCGGCAAAATGGTATCGCGCGGCGGCTGAAGCGGGACATGCCGAGGCGCAATTCTCTCTCGGATGCTTGTACGCGCGCGGTGAGGGACTACCCCAACAGCTCGAAGAAGCCGCGAGATGGTTCGAAGAAGCAGCGGAGCAGGGAGTCGCTGCGGCACAGGTCAATATCGCTGCCATTTGCCTGCAAGGAATCCGAGGCGCACGTGATCCGGCCGAGGCGGCAAATTGGTACCGGCAGGCGGCGGAGCAGGGTCTGACAATAGCCATGGTCCGGTTAGCCTTCCTTTATCTCTCCGGAGAGGGGGTACCGCGCGATCCGCAACTCGGTGCCGCATTGCTGCAGCGCGCAGCCGCCGCCGGTGACTTGGAAGGACAAACCCAACTGGGAACGCTTTACGCACGAGGCGAGGGGGTCGCTCAGGATTTTCCCCAGGCGTTAGTGCTGTTCCGGCAAGCCGCGAATGCCGGCTACTCCCCCGCCCTCGTCCAGCTCGGCCATCTCTATGCTCAGGGGCACGCTAGCGACGCGGATGCGGTCACAGCTGCGCGCTGTTATCACGAAGCCGCAGCAGCCGGTCATCTCGACGCGCAGCGCATCCTCGCATGGAATCATCTGCACGGCCGGGGCGTGCCGAGAGACAAAGCCGCCGCGGCGCTATGGTTCCGCAAGGCTGCCGAGCAAGGCGATGCAGGGGCGCAATTTCAGCTCGCGGCGATGTACTGCACCGGTGAAGGTGTGGTCCGCAACTTCGAAGAGGCCGTCAAGTGGTACCGGCAGGCGGCCGAGCAAGGTGATCGCTACGCACAATACAATCTCGCAATCATGCTGCTAAAAGGGCAAGGTGCATCCCAGGATGAGGCCACAGCCTTTTATTGGTGCTCCGCGGCGGCCGAGCAGGGTCTGGCGGAGGCCGAGCTTCAGCTCGGCGATCTTTATCGCGCCGGCCGCGGCGTCGCGGAGGATCTCGCGACCGCTATCGCCTGGTACGAAAAGGCGGCCGAGCAAGGGCAGGGCGAAGCTGTAGCACGGCTCCACGGGTTGCTCGAGGCCCGAGCAGGATGAGCGGCGTCTAGCGCCCGCAAACTTCCAGCGGCGGAACCAGCGAAGCGTCTGCGCCGGTTCCCGCTTGCACACCTCGTCAATCGAATTGCATGCTGATCGTTTCGGCGACGAGCGCCGGCCGTGCCGCACCTTCGACCTCGATGGTGTTTTCCGAGGTGATGCGCACGCCGCCCTCGACCGGATCGACCGCTTTGATCTTTTGCCGCAGTCGGATCCGCGACCCGGCCGGCACTTGTCCGGTGAACCGGATTCGGTTCGAGCCGTAATTTAAGCCGCGCGAGCGGTGCTTGACGCGGTAGATCGTCTGACCAAGGCGCGGCACCAGTGACAACGTCAGATAACCGTGAGCGATCGTCTTGCCACCCGGCATCTCGCGCTTGGCGCGCTCGACATCGACATGGATCCATTGATGATCGCCCGTCGCGTCGGCGAATTTGTCGATGATCGCCTGGTCGACGGTGAACCAATCGCTGACGCCGATTTCCTTGCCGACATACTGGGCGAGGTCGCCTGGGCGCTCGAGTTCTAGCATTATCTTCCTCTGTCTGGTGTTGCCCCCCGCATCCTCTATCCGATTGAACCCTGGATCGGGAAGGCGGCACGATCGGAGCCGCGGCTCGAGGCCGCAACGGATGCGCTATACCAAAACCGCTCTGCTGACATTCGGCGCCGGCCTTGTCCTGGCGCTCGCTGTGGTCGCCACTGAGACGCAAGGGCTCGAACGCGTCGCCAGTGCGGCGATGGCGCTCGGCATCGCCGCGATCCCGATCGGCATGGCCGTCGACTGGCGCTTGGCGACGAGAGCACCCCGGCGCCCGTCGAGACGGCGCGGCAAATCGCGGACGCGCCGCACCGCACCCGCCGCACGCCGTCGCACGCCGCCGCGAAATCCCGCCCGGCCGCGTCGTCGCTAAGAGTGTCTTGAGAAAATGGTAAAATTGCTTATCTGATACAAGGCCTGCTTACCGGATGGTGGGATCCCTTGCTGGACGGGGCGGACATTGCAACTTGAAAGAGAGATTTTGCTGCAGATTTGCTGCAGGTGCAGCAGACATTAGTCAGCGGCTCAATCTCCTGTTGCAGCTGATCAAAGCACCGGGCGAGTGATTGCGAGCTCCTGCGATCGACAGGGTGACGCGAGCATATCGGCCGTACTAGGATCTGACGCGGAGCCGGCGGCGCGCCGCCGCGCCGCGACCTGAAGCGGGAGAAGACGTGATGGCAAAGAAGAAGATAGCGATCGTCGGCGCGGGGGCGGTCGGCGGTTATGCCGGGGCCCATATGGTGCAGGCCGGCGAGGACGTGACCTATATCGACCCGTGGCCGGAAAACGTCGAAGCCATCCGCAAAGACGGTCTGAGGATCACCCATATCCGGGATGTCGAGCCGTTCACCGTCAAGCCGCGGGCGCTGCATCTGACCGAGGCGCAGCAGCTCAGCAAAGAGGCGCCGATCGACATCGCCTTTATCTGCATGAAGTCTTACGACACCGCGTGGGCGACCGCGATGATCAAGCAATACCTGGCCCCCGGGGCGTATTGCGTATCGCTGCAGAATTGCATGAACGAGGAGACGATCGCCGGCATCGTCGGCTGGGGCAAGACCCTGGGCTCGATCGCCAGCTCCATCACCGTCGAATTGCACGCGCCGGGTCAGGTTCGCCGCGCCGCCGGCAAATCAGGCTCGCGCCACACCGTATTTCGCGTTGGCGAGGTGCACGGCCGCATCACCGACCGGGCCAAGGAAGTCTGCCGCCTCGTCGGCTACGCCGACAGCGCGATGGTGACCGAGAATTTGTGGGGCGAGCGCTGGTCGAAGCTCGTCACCAACGTCATGGGCAATGGACTGTCGGCCTGCACCGGGCTGATCTCTCGCGACATGATCAAGAACGACGCGATCCGCCATTTTTCGACCCGGCTCGGCAGCGAGGCGATCCGGGTCGGCCAGGCGCTCGGCTACACCTTTGACGAGGTCAGCCATATGGATCCGGAGACGATCGCCCGCGCCGGCGAAGGCGACGCCGCGGCAACCAGGGAAATCGACGAGCATCGTCTGGCCGAGGCCAACCGCCCGGGAGGCGGCGAGCATCGCCCGTCGACCGGCCAGGACATGTTCAAGGGCCGCCGCACCGAGATCCAGTTTCTGAACGGCTTTGTCGTTCGCAAGGGTGAGGAGGTCGGCATCCCGACACCGACCAACAAGATCCTGACCGAGATCGTCACGCGGGTCGAAAAGGGCGAGCTGAAGCCGGACCCGAAGCACATCGTCGATCTGCGGCTCAACTGAGGCGGGCGCGGCGCGCATGCTCGCCGTTGTCAACACACCCGGCGGCAGTGCGTCGGTCGAATTGCGCGAGGTCACCGAGCCGCAGCCGGCGCCCAATGAGGCGCTGGTCGAGGTGCGTGCCTTTTCGCTCAATCGCGGTGAGTTGCGGCTCTTTCAGATCCGCCCCGAAGGATGGCGGCCGGGGCAAGACATCAGCGGGGTGGTGCTGAAGCAGGCGGCCGACGGCAGCGGACCCACCGCGGGCACCCGCGTCGTCGCATTGACCGACAATGCCGGCTGGGCCGAGCGCGCCGCCGTGCCGGCGCATCGGATGGCGGCATTGCCGGACAACGTCCGCTTCGAAGAGGCAGCGGCCCTGCCGGTGGCCGGTCTGACGGCGCTGCGCACCTTGCGTCACGGCGCACCGCTCCTCGGCAAGCGCGTGCTGATCACCGGTGCGGCCGGCGGGGTCGGACATATGGCGGTTCAAATCGCCGCGCGATCGGGCGCCCGCGTCACCACCGTCGTCGGCGGACCCGAGCGTGGTCGCCATCTGCGCGGTGCGGCCGAGATCGTCGAAGGCATCGATAAGGCGCAAGGCGCGTTTGCGCTGATCCTCGAATCCGCCGGCGGGGCTTCGCTCGCCGCCGCGATCGCGCGCATCGAGGCGAGGGGGACGATTGTTATTTTCGGCAATTCGTCGGGGGAGCCGACGGCGCTCAGCTTCCGTGAGTTCGCCGAGCACCCGAATGCCCGCATCCAGAGCTTTTCTTATTTCACCTCCGAGGCCGAGGACCGGTTCGCGCCGGATCTCGCACTGTTGGCCTCGCTCGTCGGCGACGGCTCGCTCAAACCGGTCCTTTCCGAGCACAGCTGGCGGGACATACCAAAGGTCGGCCCCGAGTTGCGCGACCGTCGTATCGCCGGCAAGGCGGTGTTCCGCATCGATCAAGCCTGAAGGGAGCAGCATCCATGACGATCAAGGTAGGCGATAAACTTCCCTCGGTGACCCTGCGCTATGTCACCCCGGACGGGGTTAAGGCAGTCACCACCGACGAGTTCTTCGCCGGCAAAAAGGTGGTCCTGTTCGGGCTTCCCGGCGCCTATACGCGGACCTGCTCGGAGCGCCATCTGCCGGGCTATGTCACGCACGCAGCCGAGCTCAAGGCCAAAGGGATCCACACGATCGCTTGTCTGGCGGCCAACGACCACTTTGTGATGAATGCTTGGGGCAAGGAGCGCGGGGCTAGCGACAAGGTGGTGATGCTAGGCGACGGCAGTGGCGATTTCACCCGCGCGATCGGCCTCGAGCTCGACCGTGTGAAAGAGGGCATGGGCATGCGCTCGCAGCGTTATTCGATGCTGGTCGAGAACGGCGTCGTCAAAGCGCTGAATGTCGAGCAGCCCGGCCAGTTCGATGTCTCCAGCGCCGAGGCGATGCTAAAGGCGATCTGAGCCTTCGCGATGCGGCGCTGGTCTTGGGCCGTGGCGATGCTCGCGGCCGGCGCCAGTGCGGTGCCGGCGCGTGCACAGCAAGCGGCCGGCGACGGACCAGCGACACTCACCCTGCCGCCGCACCCGACCGATGCCGGCAAGCCGGTCATCTATGATCCGCCATTCGTCGCGAAATCCGACGCGGAGAGAGACTGCTCGCCCGGATTCTCGTGCCGGTTGCGGCTGCTTGGCGTTATCCAGAACAATGGTGCCGTCGAACTCAGGGCGACTGCGTTCACTTGGTGAGCGTTGCCGCGGCGACGAAGGCTTCTACTTTCGCGAGGTCCTTGCCGCCCCCGTCGGCCCGATCGGTCCTGGTCTTCGAATCGACGCCGGCCGGACGGACCGCGGCAATCGCCCCGGCGACATTCTCGGGGCCGAGCCCGCCCGCGAGAATGACCGGAATGCCAACCTCGTCGACGATGCGACGGCTGATGCTCCAATCGTGGGCACGGCCCAGCGCCCCGAACTGCCCTGTCCCGAGGTCGTAGCTGTCGAGCAGCAGGAGGTCGGCCACATCGCGATACGATTGGGCGACTTCTATGCTCTTCTCGTCGATGACCGGAATCGCCCGCATAATTGGGATTTGCGGAAAGCGAGTCTTGAGAGCGCTCGTCATTGCGACCGAGAAGTCATCGATGTTGGCCTGCAGCTGGACAATGTCTGGCCGGGTTTCCCGGATGATTCGGGCCACCTCCTCGATACCCGCGGAAACCGACAACGCGACGCGCTTTTTGCGGGCCGGCACAGCCGCGAAGATCGCATTGGTTTGAGCGATCGACAGCTCGCGAGGAAACGCGCCGTCGCCGACGAGTACCCCGATATGATCGACGCCCAGCCGGACCAGCGCCGCGGCCTCTTCCGCGGTCTGGACCTCGAAGATCTGCACCAGCATCCGGGCTGACATATCATATTCCGGGGGCGTAAACCGCGAGGTCTTCATGCTGGACGATATCAACGCCTTTGTGCCAGGTCCGCGAGTGCACATCGAAGGGCGGCCCGGCGGCCCGCTTTCCGGGCTGACCTTCGCGGCCAAGGACTTGTTCGACGTCGCGGGGTGCCCGACCGGTGGCGGCAATCCCGATTGGGCACGGTCGAACCCGATCCCGACGCGCCATGCCTGGGCGGTGCAACGGTTGCTCGATGCCGGCGCCACACTGATCGGCAAGACGATCACCGACGAGGTGTCGCTCGGGATCGTCGGAGAAAACGCGTTCTACGGTACGCCGATTAACAGCCGAGCGCCGGACCGGGTGCCGGGCGGCTCCTCCTCGGGCTCGGCCGCCGCCGTCGCGGCCGGGCTCTGCGACACGGCGCTCGGCACCGACACCGGCGGCTCGGTGCGGGTACCGGCGAGCTTTTGCGGTCTTTACGGCATACGGCCGACGCACGGGCGGCTCGACGTTTCGGGCATGATGCAGCAAGCACCGAGTTCGGACACGACCGGCTGGTTCGCCCGCGACGTCGCCACCTTCGCGAGCGTGTCGAGCGTAATGCTTGGCGAGGCGATCGCGACAACATTGCCGCACCGGTTGATTATCGCGATCGATGCCTTCGCCTTTGCCGATCCCGAAGTCGGCGACGCGCTGCGGTCGATGGTCGACCGGCTGCGTGCGTTGATCAGCGACGCGCGAGAGGAGGTGATGGCACCAGCGGGGATCACCCAATGGGCGCGGGCCCAGCGCACTCTGCAGCCCTCCGAGGCATGGCTTACCTTCAAGGACTGGGTCGACCGCGACAACCCGCGCTTTGCCTTCAGCGTCGCGCGGAACATCATCCTCGGATCAATGATCCCGGAGAGCGAACGCGGCTGGGCCCGGCTGGTTCGCCATGAAGCGCGCGGGCGCTTGCGTTATTTGCTGCCTGAAGGGACCATCCTGTGCCTGCCGACCACGCCGTTTCCGGCTCCCAAGCGGGGAGAACCGCTTTCGGTGGCGAGCGCGCAGCGCGACCGCCTGCTGTGTCTGTGTTGCCAAGGCGGGCTCACCGGCGTGCCGCAAGTCAGCATTCCTGGCGCCACGGTCGACGGTCTGCCGGTCGGCCTTTCGATCGTCGGCGGCTCCGGCTGCGACGCGACACTGGTGGCCGTCGCCCGCGCATTGGCGGCCGCATGACAGCCGGCCGCAACCCGCGCACCGTCGAGGAGGCGGCGCGGGCCTTTGTCGCCCGTGTCGAAGCGCTGTTCATGCCGTGGAACATTCCGGCCCTGCTCGCCGGTTTCACCGATGACTGCATCGTCCGCTTTGGCGATTTCCCGGAATTTCGTGGTCGCGCGGCACTCGAGAGGCTGTTCCGAGCTCGCAGCGAGCGACAGGAGGACTACCGGCTCCGCAAGGAGTTGCGCGCGCTGATGGATGACACGATCGCCAATTACTGGGAAGGCGAGTGGAGGGATCGCGTGACGGGCGTCCGCATGGCCGGCCGCGGAGTCGAGATCTGGGTGATGCGAGACGGCAAAATCGCCGTCTGGGAGGCGGCGTTCAATATCAACGAGATAGGAAAGCCGAGCGCGATGGGGCTGGTTAAAGGCGGTGAGTAGCTGGCGCACCCGGCGAGATTCGAACTCACGACCTCTGCCTTCGGAGGGCAGTTACGCGCGTTTGCTCCGGTTTGTAGCAAGCAGACCGAGGTTGCTAACAGCCGCGTAGTTGCTTGGTTTTCCGTTGACGACCATTGCCTTCGTTTGATACAGTTTGCTCGTTCCTGCTTGCTATGTGCTTTCTAGCAAGCGGATAGCAAGCGGCCGAGGTGAAACACCATGCGGAAACAGATCGGACTGCGCGAGGTGCGGGCGCTAGGGCCGGGCCAGACGGTCTGGGATACCGCGGTGACCGGCTTCTTCGCGCGGCGCCAGAAGAGCGAGGCCGTCAGCTACGGCGTGTTTTACCGCACAGCCGAGGGCCGGGAGCGCTGGCCCACGATCGGCCGGCACGGCGCGCCTTGGACGCCCGAGACGGCGCGACGGGAAGCGCGGCGCATCCTCGGGGAGGTTGTGAAGGGCACCGATCCCGCGGCCGAGAAGCGCGCCGCGCGCAAGGCAAAGACGACTGCCGAGCTGTGCGACGCCTATCTCGCCGACGCCGAGGCCGGCCGGCTGCTGACGCGCGGCAAAGCGAAAAAGCCCTCCACGCTCGCCACCGATAAGGGCCGCATCGAGCGCCACATCAAGCCGGTACTCGGCCGCATGGCGGTTACTGCTGTCGAGCGCGAGGATGTCGAGCGCTTCATGTACGCGGTCGCCGACGGCGAAACCGCGACGCGCACCAAGACGCGGAAGCGCGGGCTCGCGCGGGTGACCGGCGGCAAGGGTACTGCAACGCGCACCGTCGGGCTGCTCGGCGCGATCTTCACCTATGCCGTACGCCACCGCATGCGCGCGGACAACCCGGTGCATGGCGTGATCCGCTTTGCGGACGGACGGCGCGAGCGGCGTCTGTCGGATCACGAGTACCTAGCGCTCGGCAAGGCCTTTCGCGCCGCCGAGGGCGCGGCGATCTGGCCGGCCGCAGTGGCAACAGCGCGTTTCCTGGGGCTGACCGGGTGGCGCAAGGGTGAGGCGCTGGGGTTGCGCTGGGCCGAGGTAGATCTTGCGCGCCGCACGGCCACACTCGCCGACAGTAAGACCGGGCGCAGCATTCGGCCGCTCTCGCATGCGGCATGCGATGTGTTGCGCGCGTTGCCGCCCATGCGCGGCGAGCTGGTGTTTTCGGCAACGCGCGGCGACGGCCGTATGACCGGCTTCCCGAAGTTATGGGCGCGAATCGCTAAGCTCGGAGAGTTGCCGGCGGACGTAACCCCGCATGTCCTGCGTCACAGCTTCGCGAGCCTCGCCGCCGACCTCGGCTATAGCGAGCCGACCATCGCCGCGCTGGTCGGGCACAAAGGGCGCTCGATCACGTCCCGCTACGTGCACTCGGCCGATGCCGTGCTGCTCGCTGCTGCAGATGCGGTGGCGGACCGCACCGCCGAGTTGATGGGCGAGGGCAAGCGCGACGGCGAGGTGGTGCCACTGCGCGCCACGCGATAGCATCCCGATCGCGGCGGATAGGGTCTGCAGCCCGACACGCCCGGCACCGCATCGGGCTTCTGCCGCGACCAACCCTGCGGAGCGCGCCTTGCGGAGGCGCCTATGCCGTTGCCGGGACCGGCTTGGCTTTCATTGCCCGAGACCGTGCGGTTCGTCATCGAGCGTACCGGCGAGGCCGAGGATCGCGTCCGCTCGACCCTGATCGAAGCGGCGCTCGCCGGGACAACAACTGCGACTGGGTCTCGCCACCTGTCCGCGCTTGATCCGGAGCGGTATCACGCACGTTACTTCGCTCACCCCGTTCTTGCCGAGCGCGAGGTTTTGCCGGCGTGGGCGTGGGGAACCGCGATGATTTCCTGGGCGCAAAGCCGCGTCGGCATGTATGACCTTGTGCGGTTCACTCGAGCCGAAATCGAGCGCTGGCTTAGCACAGCCGAACCAGAACGGCGCGCGCAACACGAGGAACCGACGAGTCCCGGCGACCGACCTACCGGGTCGCCTGCCACATTCGCCAGGAAGTACATTGCCGATTGCCAAGCCGCGGGCGGCCACGCCACGAAGGCCGGACTGCTGTCCACATGGCAAACCGCTGGAGGGAAAGGCCACCGCGACGCTCTGCGGAAAGCCTTTGACGACGCCATGGGCGAGGAAGCCCCGACGCGCGGCCGGCCGAGAAAATCTCGGGAATAAATCGCCGAATTAAAATCGCCGCGATTTTGCGATTTTTGCCGGCGATTTTTTGTGCCGGTACAGACGGAGGCAACACCCCCACCAAGGGAGTTGCCCATGGATCCCGAGACCCGGTTGCGCCGCCGCGCCGCCGCTAAGGCTCTGACCGACGTCGGATTTCCGACCGCAGCCGCCACCTTGGCGACGCTGGCATGTCGCGGAGGCGGCCCGCCGTTCCAGCGCTATGGACGAATCCCGCTCTATCAATGGGGACCCACGCTCGCCTGGGCACAATCGCGCCTGAGCCCCCCGATGAGCTCGACCTCCGAGGCTGATGCGACGGCATGACTGCGACCAGTGTGTCCCTCTCGGCGACGCCTTTGCGCGACGAGGAACCGGACAGGCGCGCGCCTCCGGCCAATGTCGAGGCTGAGCAAGCCCTACTCGGGGCTGTGCTGATCGACAACCGCGCCTTCCATCGCGTTGCCGGTCTGCTCCGGCCGGGAGATTTCAGCTACGCGGTGCACGAGCGCATTTGGGCCGCGATCGGCGAGATCATCCACGACGGCGACCAAGCGAACCCGGTGACGCTGAAGACCCTGTTCGACCAGGACCAGGATTTGGCGGCCTTGGGCGGCGCGAAATATCTGGTGACGCTCGCTACGTCGGCTGTAACCGTAACCGGCGCCGAGGACTATGCTCGGCTGGTGCGCGAGATGGCAGCCCGGCGCGAGCTGATCCTCGCGATCGAAACAGCAATAGGCGAGGCCTATTCCGGCAACGAATCGGCTGGCGAGATCGTCGCCCGGCTGCAAAGACAGATTGGCGGCATCGAGTGCGCCACCAGCCGCCTCAAACCGCGGACGGCGGCCGAGTTGCTGGCGCTCGTTCTGCCGCCACGCGAGATGATCCTCGATCCCTGGTTGCCACGGCAAGGGCTGGCAATGATCCACTCGGTGCGCGGCATCGGCAAGACGCACCTGGCGCTTAGCCTGGGCTATGCTGTCGCCTGTGGCGCCGGGCTGCTGAGCTGGAAGGCGCCAGATCCTCGTCGAGTGATCTATCTCGACGGCGAGATGCCTGCCGCAGCGATGCAACGCCGGCTTGCCGCGGTTGTTGCGGGCTTCAACCCCGAGCCGCCTGCACCCGACTATTTCCAGCTGCTCTGCACAGATGACACCCCCAATGGGTTGCCTGATCTCGCTACCGTAGAAGGTCAACGCGCGACTGATGCGGTGATCGGCGAGGCCGAGCTGATCGTCGTCGACAACCTCTCATGCCTAGCCCGCTCTGGCAAAGAGAACGAGGGCGAGAGCTGGCTCCCGGTGCAGGGCTGGGCACTGGCGCACCGTCGAGCCGGCCGCAGCGTGTTGTTTGCCCATCATTCCGGGAAAGGCGGGCTGCAACGCGGAACGAGTCGCCGTGAGGACGTGCTCGACACTGTGCTCGGGCTGCGCCATCCGTCCGACTACACCCCCGATCAAGGCGCCCGATTCGAGGTGGTATTCGAGAAAGCCCGCGGGCTCTACGGCGACGACGCGCAGGGATTCGAGGCGCGATACGAGGAGCGCGACGGCGCCGCGGTCTGGACACGCACCGAGATCGCCGACGCAGTCCTGCTCCGGGTGGTCGATGCATTGCGCGACGGCTTGTCGATCCGCGAGACGGCTGAGAAACTCGGAATCAGTCGCTCGAAGGTCGAACGTCTGAAAAAGCGCGCCGACGCAAAAGGCATGCTGTCGGGTCGGGAGGCGGCCGATGACTGATTGCCCGCCGCAACCTTCAGGGGCGTCGAGCACAACACCACAGTATGCTGTCTCGCTGTCTCGGCCCCTAGGGAGCGAGACACCGAGACACCCGCCGTTTTGCCGAGACAGCGGCGAGACAACAGCCGAGACAGGCGGGCTGAAAGCCTTGGCCCGCCTTGTGTTGGCGCGAGACACCCGGCGAGACAGTAATCGAGACAGGGTGTCTCGGCAGCCACCGGAAATCGAGACGCCGAGCGAGACAGTTTCATCCGGCGAGACAGCCGAGAGCGATAGCGAGCGGTCGCCGGCGACCTGGTCAAAGGATGAGGCGGGAACGGCGCCGGCCACGGTGATCGCGCCGGTGCAATGGTTCGGGGCGGACAGGGCCGCGGACGAGCCGCCCTATGACCAGCCCTGGCTGGCCCGTCGCGGCGTGATCCGCTATCCCGGCGGCCGGTTCGAGCATTTCTGCGCCATCTGCGGCGGCTGGGGCGCGTTCGGCTTAGGTGTCACGGGCGACGCACCGGGCCGCTGGTACTGCTTCCGGCATCGGCCGCAGAGCTGACATGACCAAGCCCGCAGCCTGCGCCTGGTGCGGGCGCGCCTTCACCCCGCGCGCGACGGGCGGCCACCCGCAGCGCTTCTGCCGCCCGCCCTGCCGTCGCAGTCTCGACACCGCCGGGCGCCGCTGGGTGGCGGACGCCATGGCTGCCGGCGCCTTGACCGTCGCGACGCTGCGGAGCGGCTATGCCGCAACGCGCGTGTTGGCGCAAGATGCGGACTCGTCCGGCGTCGATCGCGAGGACGGGAAACCCGCCTCTGTAGCGCCACCCGAGCGCCCCGGCGAGACGTTCCTCAGGATCACGCTCGACCGGATGACCGCGATGCAGCTACGCGAGCTAAGGTGGGGTGACCCCTTCCACCCCGCCACTCCCGAGGAAATGACCCCCGTGGTATCGGCGCTGCTGCGCCAAGCGGTGCCGGCTTTCCTGATGCGACGCTGAAAATCGGATGCAGGTTTCCGACCGGCTTTCCATAAGGGTCGGGTTTATCGAGCCAGCACGAGAACGTGGCGCCTGTTGTCGAGCGTCCAGGACGGGAGTTTGGATAGGAAGCTTTGGCCGAGTAGCGCTTCGCTGCTGACCGCCGGCCCGACGCTTGCAGCTACATTCCTCACGACGTGCTCACCAACTCGCATTTCGCGGATGTTGAAGCGAGGACTGCGCAAGGTACTTCCGTTTGCAAGGACATATGAGCTTGCGCCGATGAAATCTCCCTCCGACAGTGTGCCCGTTCGGATAAGGGTAAGGACCACCTCGGCCGGAAGCTGAACCTCTGTGGCACCGGTATCCAAGACAAACGGGATGCTGATCGCCCGGTTTATTACCACAGGGACAGCAAAGACCCCGCCGTATGGCTGAAGCCGAACCTCGTCTTTGGGCTCGGCCTCAACGACGGCAGAAGATGTTACCGGGCTTTCTGCCGGTGCTTCACCGGTGCCGCCGCCGAGCTCCTCAAGGCGACAGCGCTGCAGGGCAGCCTCGTCTGCGTCCTTGGATCGTGCAACAATGCCAAATTGTTCGCGCGTCTCGATAACGGCCTGTAAGGCTCTACATTTTTCACTGACGAATATCTGATATTGTCCTGACTGGTATGGTCGCAGAGCAGGCGGCGCGCATCCCGCAAGCAATGCAACCAGTGTCAAGACGCCAAAGGCACGGTTTAACGCTTTCAAGTGTTTGAGCCATTGTAGGAATGATCCCACCGGATCGCGAAGTCGTGCGTTTCAGAATGCCTGCGGTCATCTGTAAACGCCCATCCCAGTGCCGTAGGGGTTACTGGGGCTCTGCGGGCTATAGGGGCTCCCGTAGGGGCTGTAGGGATTGTTGATGCTGTTGGGGCTGTAAGGGCTGCCATAGGGGCCGAAGGGATTGGCGACGCTGTTCGGGTCGAACCGGTTGGCATTCAAGTTGCCGTGGTATCCGCCCTGACTGTCATAAAGCTTAGGACTGTTAAATGTCGTGCCATACGGGTTCGAGAAGGTCCCGGGCGGCTGCGGCGGCGCGGGTGGCAAGAACGGGTTCGCCGTGTAGTTGCCCATGTACTGCGCGTGTGCGGCCCCAATTGCCATCAAAAGCACAACTGCCGCGATAGCTATCATACGCATCGCAATCCTCCCAAGGTACGAAGCCCGACGCCGAGAAAATGTTAACGACGTGACAGGAGCGTCGAAACTCGCAAAGGTGTCGGGAATGTCGGCTGTCTGACGCGTGAAAGCAATGATTTTAATCATTAAGGAAGAATTATACATCATTTATGTTCCTGTGTCAGACAAACACCCTTTCACGTTGCGCCAAGCCGATCAAGCCCGCACCGACTTCGCCATCATCGAAGGCGACCTCGAATTCTTGATGCAGCGGATCGCCAGGCTGCCGACCGCGGCGGACCTCTGGCGTGCGGCAGTGCTGATTGCGTTTGTCGCCGCGGTGCTGGGCATCGTTGGGATCGAGGCTCTCTGGCGATGCTTCCCGGCATGCAGCTCGATCTGACCGATCAGGAAGCTGCGGCGCTCCTCAGTCTCCTTAACCGGGTGATCGAGGACGATCGCTATCCGCTCTCGCCACGCATTCGCATGCTGCGCGATATCCGGGCGAAGCTTCCCGGTGCTCCGGCACCAACACCGCCAGCGCGACCACCAACTCAAGAGGAACGCAATCCGCGGCGAGCGCCGCGCTCCGGTCGATCGCGCCGGTAGGGCCGATGCCCTCGTTGCTCGGAGAGCTATCGCCGCTCCGTGCCCGTGACCACAATATCGACCGATCGGCTCCCGCAGCGCGAGCACACGAGCCGATTGCGCCAATCGAGAACGCTGGTCCCGGCGCCATATTGCCGGGCCATCTCCGCCGGGTCGGGCTCGACCTGGTGGCCGCACGCCTTGCACCACACGATCAGCCGGGCGTGAGCCGCAGCCGCATTTCCCAGCGTCATCGGCGGGCCAGGCTCGGATTTCACCCGTCGCCTTTCGCGTTACCGGCCGCGGCGCGCGTCACCGAACCCATCAGACGCGCCCCCGCAGCGGCAGGACATTCTTGGCGCCATGACCCCGGCCAGCCCAGACGCGCCATCGGAAGCTCGGCGCCGATAATACCCCACCTGTCCCCAGGGCAAACGTTGTTGTCTTGAACGCCCAAAGCCGACATAACGACGCGTACCGCGGCCGAAAATCAGGAGTATCGGCTTGACCGGAATGCGGTTGTGCGCGCTGGCGATGACGGCTCTCTTGCTTGCATCCGCTCCGGCGGCTGCGGCACAGACTATCACCGAGTTCCCCCTGCCAACACCGCCACCGAGTGGCGACGGTATAAGAATAGCGGCCGGCCCCGACGGCGCGTTGTGGTTCACCGCGCTTCACTGGAACAAGATTGGCCGGATCACGACCGCCGGGGCGGTCACCGAGTTCCTCATACCCGTACCGGCACCGGCACGAGCAATTGTTTCCACCAACATAGCTGCCGGCTCTGACTGCGCTCTATGGTTTGGCTTCATGACAGCTATTTCCGATCGCCCCATTGCCGCCTCTGCAGGCATCGGGCGGATCACGACCACTGGAGAATTCACCGCGTTCCCGTTACCGTCAACCGAGTCGATGCCCGTGTTCGCAATTGCCGCCGGCCCCGACGGCGCGTTGTGGTTCGGCGAACCGCTCGTCAACAAAATCGGGCGGATCACGACCACCGGAGCGCTTAACGAGTTCCCGCTACCGACCCCACGTAGCCACCTTCTGGGAATAACGGCCGGCCCCGACGGCGCATTGTGGTTCCCCCGTGGTGGCAACAAATTCGGGCGGATCACGACCGACGGAGCGATCAGCGAGTTCGTCATACCGACGCCCAATAGCGTTCCCCAGGGAATAACGGCCGGCCCCGACGGCGCGTTGTGGTTCACCGAGTACGGCAGGAATAAAATTGGGCGGATCACTACCGCTGGGACGATTACCGAGTTCCCGCTACCGATGCCACGTGCGTTGTGGTTCCTCGAACAGCTTGTCAATAAAATTGGGAGGATCGCCGGGGCGATTAACGAGTTCCAGTTATCGACGTCGAATAGCCGCTCCGGCCAAATAACGGCCGGCCCCGACGGCGCGTTGTGGTTCACCGAGGCCAACAAAATCGGGCGGATCACGACCACCGGCGAATTTAGAGAATTCCTGCTGCCGACGCCGGACAGCCGCCCCAACGACATAACGGCCGGCCCCGACGGCGCGGTATGGTTCACCGAGGGCTTCCCCGACAAGAACAGCAAGATCGGCCGCATCGGGCAGATCGATGAAGACGTTAAAACGGACCTGCAGACGTTCGATTGGGAAAGGTGGGTTTTATACTTAGAGATAGTGGCTTCGTCGGGAATCATTATCGCCAGACGATTGAAGCGTCTCCATCTGCATTAGGCTTGGATCTGGCAGTGTTGCCAACTTGTGTTGCGGCGCAAGCAACAATGTGGATGAACAAAACGGTAGAGAATCGCGCGCAGTTTCGAAGGCGGCCCCCAATTTTCGCACCCCCCTCCGCACGGCCCGGAATTTTCCCCAAGTAGCGGACAGCGTCGAGCACCAGTTTGCATCGAGGAGCGCCGCCCTCGCGGGCGCGGGCGTGTATCCCTCAGTTAGGCCGATTCAGCGGGGCAAATTCGGGCCACCCCCTCCCCGGGCCTTAGGATTTCCCCAAGTAAGGCCACTAGTCCTGCTTTGCCTTCTCGCCGGCTGCTTGGCGCTCCAGCGTGCCGTCGAGCATCGCCTTGTGG
>Ga0187846_10000278_pt1 | contig 31178 bp, 26 predicted proteins | sample TC_taG_FD_161473 | JGI IMG/M metagenome (GOLD analysis project Ga0187846, IMG submission 161473) | Biofilm microbial communities from the roof of an iron ore cave, State of Minas Gerais, Brazil - TC_06 Biofilm (v2) | ecosystem: Environmental > Terrestrial > Deep subsurface > Cave > Wall biofilm... | reverse complement strand
TTCACGCATCGAAGGATCCGCATCACGTACCCCACTGAGATGGGGGCCCCGAGTGCCCCCGCTGGACGGCCTCATTCATCGGGTCCCAAGAAAAAGCGGGCTCGTCTCACGCTGCGGTGGCCTCGGCCGTGGACACTCCCCGTTGCGGCATCACTCCTGGCGATCACCGTTGTGATCGCACTGGCATTCACGCGTCATACCATCACCGCCCCGGGACCCGAAACTCGCGGTGGCCCAAACGGGTCGACGGACACGTCCTCTCTAGTTGACAGCAGCAGCCGCGCCACCGCCCACCACCCTAACCCCAAGCTGGCCGACTCATTTTATGAGCTCGGACGTGCGCGGATGGCCTTGGGACAGATGGTGCCTGCTCTCTACGCGTTCTCCGAGGCAGTCGAGCTGAACCCGGGGCATGTTGCCGCGCGCGTGGCGTTGGGAAGTCTGCTTCTGGCTAACCACCAGTACCGGGCGGCCCACGAACAGGCTGTCCTTGCGCTGCGGGCCGACCCGAGCTCGGCCGCCGCCGCATCGTTGCTGGCCCAAAGCTCTGCGCCGCCGGGTACCCAGACCCCCGGAGACCCGCCACAGGCATCTGGCGGTGGTCCTTCGTCCGGAGCGGCCGTGACGTCGGGCGGAGGGAGCGCCGCGCCGGGTGGAACCTCGAGCACATCGAGCGGGACGTCGACGCAATCCAGCGGTGGGTTCAGCCAACTACGGGCAACGACAACAACTGCAGCCCCGGTTGCCCCGCAATCCGGCGCATCGACGACTCAAACGACCCAGACAGCAGCAGCGGTCGACCCACCACCGCAATGCCCGCCCTGTCAGTTGCAACTTCTGAACAGCGTCCACTCACGCCATGGCAACGCAGGACGTTTGGTGTGGAGCGATGATGGGAAGACCGTTTTCTTGGCCAACGACGAGGGCGTGATGTCGGCGGTCAAGATCGACGCCACGGATCCTAGTGCTCCTCGCCTTGCGGCGATGAATGGCGACGTCAATTATTTGTGGGCTGCTGCACAGAAGGGCGGGCTTCTTGTCTACCATGCTTCCGTTTCAGGGGATATCATCAGGATTGACCCGCAAACGTTCGCCACGGTGTGGCAGACTCAGCACGGCGGCACGCATGCTCTTGCCACGGATGGGTCGCGTATCTTCGTCGGGGATGAGACTCGTCAAGGAAGTTTAGGTTGGTTGCAAATACTTGACAGCGCGGGGAACAATCTGCAAGGTGTGGGGGTCCCCGAGGGTTGGGCTGGAGTGTTCACGACAGTGTACGATGCATCAACTCAACGCGTCTATGTCACCTCTGCCCCAGATGCTTCCCAGAATTCGCCGGGAGGAATTTACATCTTCGACGTGTCGAGCAACGCTCCAGCATATCTGGGTAAATTGCCCTCCCCTGGCTACGATTTTGCTGTCTTAGGACATCGGCTGTGGCGCCAAAATGGTGCGGGGATGCTAGAGGCCTGGGACGTGACTGATCCTAGGAATCCGAGGATCCTGGGAACATTCACTGGCCCAACCCAAACCGATGATAAGGGCGCATCGGTCCCCACCAACTTTGGATACATGGTAGTGAATTCGTCAGGAACGCGCCTTTACGTGAACTACGAGTATCGACAGGTAAACTTTCGAGCCGATCTGCCCGCCGGGTTCATGATCTTTGATGTCAGCGGCACAGCTCCGGTGCTGTTGCAGCGACAGGACTGGCCTCTCCCGTATTATCGGGAGGAGCCCATGAGTGTGGCTCTCTCACCCGATGGGGCCACCCTGGCTGTCTCGTATTGGACCTTCGGTGTCCGATTTTACCGTGTCACGAATGATCAGGTGGCGCCACTCGGTCTAGTGCCGACGACCGGGGAGGCGCGCGACGTGTATGTAGACAATACGGGCCTCCTGCACATTTTTGCCGTTGACAGCACCCAGATTATGAATCCTCAGACGGGCAACATGGTCAACGTGATTCCGCACCCCGGGAAGGGAGTTGAAGGTGGGTGGAAGCCGTTTGCGGACGGGAGTGTGATCTTGCGCGGTGAGCCGCCGACGGTACTCAACATCCATGACGGGGTAGAGGACCAGCGGGGTACGGTGCTAGACGCGCTTCCAACCTACATCTGGGACAACTACTTTGAGGCCCCCTACCTCTACAGCGGGGCTGAGAACGGGACGTTGTACATCCACCGGATCGGGGCGTTCAACGGGGAGGCTTACCCCTTCCAATTAGTTGGGTCGGCAACCGCGCCCATCGTATCCGGTCAGCAGGGTGCACCATTCCTCATGGGTGTGACAAAGATCGGAAACACCGTGTGGGCACTCGGTCCCTCGGTGGGGATCGTCGCCTTCGATGTCACGAACCCGGCCGCGCCCACTTTGGTGTTTCACGACCCCGTTACGTTCCACCAGAACGGTGGTCACGTCGGCATCGTCGCCACTCAGGGGAGAGTGTATGCTGGAGCTGGCGACGCGGGGGTCATTATTTATGACCCCGTGCGATTCGCGCGAACCGGAGCGATCTCTGGCCTCAACGTCAACTTCCTGGATCTCCTAGATCAGCAGTACCTCATCGTGGCGAATTACTGGTACCCACAACTGCCGGATGGTACTTATGTGTATGCCTTACGCCCGAACCCCGACGCGCCAGTCCTCGTCGATCACTTTCCAAAACCTCAAGCGAGCTCGAACTTCCGGGTCCGAGTGTTTGGACAAGAAATCTTTCGAGTGCCTTTATACGGCGTAGATATTCTGCAGCTCCATTGAATGATCGTGGCGGTCTATTGCGGAAGTTATCTTCCCATCAACCAACCGCTCCGCTGCCCCCCTCCCGGTGGAAGGGGGCAGCGGGGGAGATGATTGCACCCTCCCACAATGTGACGAAGCGGTCGGCGATGGATGACAGTGCATAGTTCTCGGCGGCTTGAATGTTTCGATGCCCCATCGCTGCTGCCTCCTTCGGCGTAGTAAGAAGCTGTATCATGCGCTCGGCAAGCGTACCTTCGTCGCCGGGAGGTACCAAGAAACCGTTGGTTCCATCCTCAATAATCGACGGAATGCCCATGACATTTGATGCCACGATGGGCAAACCACAGCTCATCGCCTCGACGAGCACAATCCCGAATGGCTCCGCGAGGCTCGGAAGGACGAAGAGATCCGAGGCGCGCATGAACCCGATCACGTCGTCGTTTGACCAGCTGCCTGCGAAGAAAATGCGGCCGGTCAGACCGAGGCGGTCTGCCATATCGGCGAGCGAGCGCTTCTCCTCACCCTCTCCCACTAAGACCAGCATGGCCGAAGGGCACCGTTTCAACACGTGAGGCATGGCACGGAGCAGGTGTGCCACTCCTTTAACGACGGTCAGCCGGCCAACAAAGAGGACGATTTTGGCCTCGGCAGGCAAGCGCAGTCGTAAGCGTGCTGTTTCCTGGTCGAGCTTGTGGGCCTCGCGTGTTCTTACTCCGTTTGGAATGACTTCGGCCAGGCGGGCAGAGAGCGTGAGCGCTCTGGATTGAAGATCACCGGAGACCGTCACCACGCGGGTGCTGTGAGTTAAGGTCCAAGGGATATAGGTACGGCGAGCCCACGGCCCAGCCTTATAGAGATCGTAGCCTTGAATGGAGGTAACCGTGGGGATTCCCAAGATCCTCCCCACGATCAGCGCCAAGCAGCCACAAGAAAGCGACTGCCCCTGGATAACATGGGGGCGGACTTGCCGGGCAATGGGCAACAAAAGGCCTGCGCGCTGAACCATGCGAGTCATTGGAAGGTTGAGCGGTCGAAGACGGTAGACATCTAGGTTCCCATTTGACTCCCGAGGCGGGGCACTGTAGCGAGTATTCACGACGACTGAGACTCGGTACCCTCTTGAGGCTAACTCTTCGCTGAGAAATTGCGTGGACATTGCCGTGCCGGCGATCCGATCCGGGGGGTACTCGTTCGTCACAAACATCACCTTAGTTAACACGCGCCGACGCCACACGTCTCCCAGAAGTTGTCGGTTCTAGGTCTAACGACAATGGTCCGGACCGTGCGCTCGCTATGCCCGAGATCTTAGGCGGGTACGGATCCAGGCCCATGGAGGTGGATACCACAGATCGATGTAAGTCAGCAGCCGTTGCCGCGTTTCGATTGACAGCACACGTCTATTCAGGGAACCACGGCGCCCGGTGAGCGCCCCCCATACTCCTCGCGCCACAGCCCAGGTTCTCTGCAAGTCGCCGCGGAGCAGCCGATACGCGATGATTTCGGTGCTCACTCGGATGCTCAACCGGAACGCGTGGTTGAGGGGAAAATACTTCCAGATAGTCCACAGCGTGTTCCTGGTGCAGTAGTACTCTCGGCGAAGATTCGTCCGATTAGTAGGAGACACCGCATGCACGAATACAATCTGGGGGAAATATCGAACAGTATATCCTGCCTCCATTATGCGTGCCGCGAGGTCCAGTTCATTACCGTATAGAAAGAATGCGCTATCAAATGGGCCGGCCCGCTCGATCGCCGCCCGCCTAATACCCACACCGCAGCCAATAAATGTCGGCACTTCTTGTTGCGTTTCCTCCGCCGACGTATCGGTCTGTGAGGCAGTCGGGCTGACAATCCTACAGGCAGCAATACCCAGGCGCGGATCACCTTGAAAGGCTCCCCAAAGGCGGTGGATGGCGTCGGGGAGAGGGTAGGAGTCATCGTCCAGGAGGACGATGATCTCTCCTTTGGCCGCACGCATCCCAATGTTCAGACCTTCAATACCGACGTTTCGCGGGAGCCCGATCGTGCGGACCCACGGAAAACGCGACTGGACCAGCTGCAGGCTCCCGTCAGTCGATCCGTTATCGACGACTATCGCCTCGCGGAGGCTGCCCGCGTGTTGAGACACCGCTTCCAGCGTCCTCTGAAGGTCATCCTTTCTATTCCAGCTAAGGATGACAATGGACACGAGCGAATCAGCGGAGGGCATAAGTCTCCTCCCTCGTCCCGGCGAGAATCCGGTTTACAACCTCGACACCTTGCATGAAAGAATGATCGCTATTGCCGATCTCGTAGCGCCAGCCGCCGAATCGACCGCGCGAGTAAATCCCGTGGGTCTCCAGGAATGCGTGCGCTTCACTGAGCAACGCGTCGCGGCCCAGGAACGGCAGCGGGTAAGCATAGCTCATGCCCTTGGACCAAACCGAGAGGATATTGTCTCTTTTGAGAAAACCGAGTTCCTCGAGCCGCGATACCGTGTCGCTGATGGCTCGGCGGCGGTCGAGCGGGCGGTGCGGTGAAAATGCGATTTCCATCAAGAGGGAATAGGTGTCGGATCTCGGCACCACTGAGGGCGAGTAGTTTGACAGGAAAGTCAGCCGATAGAACGGATACTGGGGCTCTGGGAAATACACCCAGTGCTTAGAACTCGGACTCTTGCCTCGTGCGCCGATGCCGATGACGAAGACCCGATTCCGCAAAAACCGTCCTGTGGCGGCCTGCAATTGAGAAGGCAGGGCGCTGGTGAGGAGGCGCAGGAGCAGCGGCAAAGGGAGGGAGGAGATGAGACTCTCATAGTGCACGTCAGTCCCATTACGAAAGACAACACGGCGCTCTTGCACGTCCACGGCCGCCACCGCCTGGCGCAGCCGTACGCGCTCCGGATCGACGAATCTGGCCACTCCACGCGGCAGTCCGCCAAAGCCACCCTCGAGCGGATAAGAGAAGACACTATTCGGGCCCCACTGGCTTTCCTCGCGGAAGATGAAACGGCGCATGACCTTGGGGAGATCGATCGTCGCGACCCGCTCGTCAATCCATCCGTAGTCCATCACATTGAGCGGGTGAGCCCACACTTTTTCATTGTACGGGACCATGAACTGTCTGGCGATACCGCCTCCAAAAGAGGCTTCAATCCACTCCAGAAAATTCGCCGGGGTACGCTGTCCGTTTGCGGAGGCCTCCTCGATGAGTCCAGCGATGCACTCGTACGCCAGAGCTGGCGGAAGATGAAAGAGGTGCTCCTGGAAAGGGTATTTAACCCAGTGCCCCGCTATCCAGATCCAGCTCGCCCGTTGATGATTGAGGCGTTTCCCCTCGAGCGCGCGGTCCACGATGCTATCGAAATATGGGTAGTGCGAGAACAGAACGTGTCCACCCTCATCGAACGTAAACCCTTCGGCCGTTGTGAAACTGGCCGCGTGACCGCCCACGTATGGATGTTGATCATAAACGACAAAGTCATTGTTACCCAACTCGGTGAGGCGGTAGGCCGACCCAAGGCCTGTGAGCCCCGCGCCTAGGACTGCAATCCCTACGCGCTTGCTCATCGCGTCATCGCCGTGCCAGCGTGATTGAGGGCCTCTTCGTATACGCGCGTGAGTTCTCTTACATGTTCATCCATCGATTTTGGTGGCATGACACGGGCTGACAAGCGCGAAATGAGCTCTGGCTCATGAACGACGCGCAAGATTTGGGCCCGCAGCGCCGACGCACTTCCGGGTGAAAACAACAAGCCATTGACCTCGTGTTGGACGTATTCGGGGATGGCACCGTGGTTGGCGCCAATAATCGGCAGCCCCGAGGCCTGCGCTTCGTAGCCCACCAGCCCCTGGGTCTCTGGGACAATCGACGCGTACACTAAGAGATCCATCTGCTCGAGGACCGTATCGAGTTGATGGTGCGAATACGGTCCGGAGAAGTAAAGTCGCGCCGAGTTTCCGGCCAAGGCCCTGAGAAATTCTTCATCCTCCCGTTCGACGGGACCATAGAAGGTGAATTGCGCCAGTTCGGCGGGGACGCCTCGGGCCGCCTCGGCGATGATGTGCGCTCCTTTGATGGGGGTGACCCGTCCAAGATATCCAAAACGCACGGGGTAGCGGTCAAATCTCCGCTGCTGCCATTGCACCCGAGCACTCGCCAGTGTTGATAGGGGCATGACGTGGATACGGTCAGCGGGGTAGCCGTTCTGAAGATACATTGATTTCACAGATCTCGAGACCGCGAGCACAGCGTTTGCTGTGAGCACCGCTTCACGCATGCGCGACGCCCGCGTGTTGTATGCCTGCGCGAGCGCCGGATCAGGTGGCTCGTGACTCGGCTGGCGGGGGGGAACGATGAATTGCGACTGTGAGCGACCGCGAAGGCGTTGGGTGAGACGCACGCTTCTTCGAAGAAACCGGCGCAGATCCGGGGATGGCATTGCCTCATCCAGGCGATGGAGAACTCCTCGAAAGCCCATCACGGTGGTACTGCAATAACGAGCGCAGTTTAATCCTCCTGCGGGGCCCTCACACGGCACGAAGCCGGGCCTCGTTAGGAAGAGCTTCCTGCAGAACGGCCAGAAATCGTGGAGCGTGATCACAACGGGGAACCCATTCCGGCGGGCAAGGGGGACAAAAGCCGCGGGAATTCCAATAAGATCATGGAGGTGGATCAGATCGGGTCTGATTCCCCTGAGAGCTTCGGTCAGTAGGGCCTCGACTGCGGGCAGCGCCGTATCTTGATTCAGCCTCGTTTGAGAGGGCGGCGACAGAAGCGGGGAGTTCACAACATAGGCGATCTGTCCCGCTGCTCGCGGGTCCCAACGCAGATGGCTAGATTGCCGCCAGGAATGCTCCCCGGTGCAGAGATGAGAAACGGTGTGCCCAGCCATGGTGAGCGCCTCGGTGAGATCGCGTGCGTACGTTCCCACACCTGTCATGACACTATATGGGTAGCCATTTGTTATCAGCAGGACCTTCATGGAGTCGACCCTGCACGATTCTTATGGCCCGAAGGAATCGCAGCTCGGCACGAAAAGCCAGTTCGAACTTTTCCATCGACCGATGAAGAAGCCACTGGTGATCGACCCGGTAGCCTGCGCACGGCCATCATTCGAAAGAGTTGCGCGGTTTCAGTGGGACTTCTAATAAACGTTCGGCCTAACCAGGCAAGCGCCCGCGGAAGGGCACCCGCGCGGAGGCAGACCATGCAAGCCCCCAGTCCGAGCGCGGAGTTCGTGATTTCAGGATCCAGGCCGTTTCGGACGGCGCGGCGCTTATGGCGCCGGCCGGCAAGAGCCACCATCCGGCGCACCCTCGCATGGAAATCCACCAAGCAACGCGATGTGTTCTGGATCGTTTGGTACCCGTAGGGGTTCATTCCGTTGAGAAACCCAAAAAAGGTCGCCGGCCGAGAAATCATGTCCGGCCAAAGCCGCATCGCCCGCTCGAAGTAATTCCCAGCGTCGTCGAGGCGGCCCGTGGCGGCATAATCCGCGGCCGCCTCGACGTAGGCTCCATACAGCATCTGGCGCCAGTGCCAGCGGTAAGGTGACGCCTCGAGCGCTCGGTGTCTGCGATGAATCACACAGAGTTTGCCCTCTAGCAAAAGACGAGGATCTGCAGCCTGCTGCTGCGTATGGAGCCGCCTTTGCACGAGATACGCATGAACTGGGCGAAGGGCGAAGCCCCGCAAAACTAGCCGCAGAAGGAAATCCCAATCCCATGGATGGCCGACGCAGCCCTGGAAGCCGTCGACCTGATGGAAAAGGTCAATTGGAAACACCCATGTGGAGGGAAGACACGAAGACCCAGCTTTGAGATCGAGCAGTGACCGGGCAGTGGGCATCGAGCGCTGGGGGAGCACACTCCCAGTTTCGTCGATAAGCTCGTAGCCGCAGGCAACGAGCCCCAAGACCCTATTAGCGTGGAAAACCGGCATTTGGATTTCAAGTTTCCGCGGCATCCAAACGTCATCCGCGTCTAGCAGAGCTACATACCGCCCCCGAGCCTCTGCGATGCCGCGAGCAATGGTTGCGATAATGGAGTGCTGCGCCTGATAGACATACCGTGTCTCAGGGAATCCAGCGACACGCTCCTTCGTGTTGTCCGTGGAACCGTCATCAACAACAATGACCTCGAAGTCACGATAGGTTTGCGCATACACACTAGATAGGGCCTGTTCAATGAAGTGCCCATAGTTGTACGTGGGGATGATTACACTCACCGAGGGGTCCGTCATCGACCAACGTCCACAGATCGGGCTTTGAGCTTGTCTCGCCCCTTCGCCCTACTTTCGCCCCATGGGCGGACAACGGTCTCTTGCAGGTATCCCAACCGTTTCCTAGCAGCGAGCTCGCACTCAAAGCCTCGCTGGTCGTTACCGAAACTGTAGAATAAGAGCATCTTCACGCAATCTTTCGCCGTAATGGTCGCTTCATGGACCAAATCGCGTTCGAAAATCGGCTCACCTTGAGTGAAAAGAAACCCATCACTCCTCCCTTGCCAATATGCCCTCTCGCGGAAGTATCGCTTTGTCAGCCTTGAGGAAGGCACTTGGTGAATCACAAGAGCCTGCCCGTTATAATAGAGTGCGCCTCCCGCTCGGTGGATACGGACACACAGGTCAAAGTCCTCGCCGCATAACAGTTGTGAGCCGACCCGTCCCAGATGAGTGTTAAAGAGACCAATGCGGGCGAGCACGTCTTTCCTGACCGAAAGGTTCCCGGTCCAAGCAGCGTCAGGATATTCTAGTTTGATCGTGTTCTCTCCATAATCCAGGCACCCGAGCAGGCCGGCCATATCGACGCGGGGCGAAATTGGGTCGAACCAAGAAGGGTACCCCCCGGGCAATTTCTGAATAATCCTTCCACCCACAGCCCACGCGTCCGGGTGCTCCCGATAGGTTGTGGCGAGAGCCCGCAGCCAGGTTGGGTGGGCGGTGGCGTCGTCCTCGGTAAACGCGATGATCTCCCCATGGGCTGCGCCAATACCCGCATTCCGGGCGGCGGATACCCCCTGCATGCTCTCGAAAAGAAAGCGGAGTCGGCCTGGAGCCCTGCGCTCAAAGGAATGAATAACGTCCATGGTATCGTCTGAAGAGTTATTATTGACGACGATAATCTCGTAAGGAGAATCCAAATCTTGAACAAGCAGGCTCTCCAGAGCCAAAGCAAGAGTCCGCGCTCGATTATAGGTCGGCACTACGACCGAGTACACTCGAGTCCCCCCTCACGGCATTCGCCTCGGTATGCGCGACCTAGTTAAGCTAGTCCTTTGCGATCCGACATCCTGTGGTCTTTCCATTCCCGCGATAATGGTCTGATACAAATAACCGAACCGCCGCCGGGCTTTCAATTCACATTCGAACGCTTGGGAAGTGTCGCCGGTCATGTAGCATCCCAAAGCATGCGCCCATTTCTTCAGCGTGTCCAAACCGATGCTGGCGGCTTTCTTCCACGCGGGACGTCGGGGATCTTGCGGGAAAACGATGGCGTCGCTTCTACCATCCCAGTACACTCTCTTGCGAAAGAAGTGCTTGGTCATGCGCGCACGAGGGACGAGGTGGATCACCGCGGCCTGCCCACAATAGTAGACTGCGCCTCCGGCTCGCTGTATCCGGTGACACATCTCATTGTCCTCGCTGCTCAGGAACCCTACTCCCAAACGGGTGTTAAAAAAGCCAACCCGTGAGAGACACTCGCGTGTCATAGAAAAATTGCCGCCCCAAACCGTGTCCGGATAAGCGATTTTTACCGTTTCATCGCCTCGGTCCATCAGACCAAGGAGCTCAGTCAGCACGGGGGACATTGGGTCAAACCACATAGGGCACTGCAGAGGCAGCTCCAATATGATCCGACCACCTACGGACCAAGCGTCTGGATGGGCCTTATATGCCGCAGCGAGGCTGCGGAGCCAGTTTGGTTGGGTGATGATATCATCGTCCGTGAACGCGATGATCTCTCCCTTGGCGACGCGGATTCCCGCATTGCGCGCGGCCGATGCTCCTTGCGTGCCCTCAAACAGATAGCGGAATGCGCCTGGGGCCTTGCGCTCAAAGCAATAGACGACTTCACGGGTCTCATCTGACGAATTGTTATCGACCACGATGACCTCGTACGAAAAATCCACATCCTGCATGAGCACGCTATCCAGGGTCGCCGCCAGCGTCTGTGCTCGATTATAGGTGGGAACCACGACCGAATACACTCAAAGGCCTCCAGATGTTGCTTTACCCTCCAGAAGGTCCGCGTCGGCCATCAATGCGGAACCGACTGGTGCAGTTGCTCAGGGCGATCGGATTTGTCCGGTCTCTCCGCGTCCGGTAAGGATACGGCCGCGGCTTTCTTTCCGTCCAACAGCATTCGGAGGTCTTCCTGCAAATAACCCAGCCTTCTACGCGCGGCCAGCTCACACTCAAAACCCCGCCGATCGTTGATGATGGCATAGAACAACAGCATCTTTACACAATCTTTCGCCATGACAAACGCCTCACGGGCGCGTTCGGATAAGGACAAGTCCTTGTCATGGACCAGTGGATCTCTGTCGGTCCGCCCCCGCCAGTACGCCCTCTCCCGCAGGCAGCGCTTGGTCATACGTGCAGGAGGCACCAGATGAGTCACAATCGCCTGGCCAGAATAATAAATAGCACCTCCAGCCCGGTGGATGCGTAAGCACAGCTCTAGTTCTCCGCCACTAAGAAGCCGAGTGCCAATTCGTCCCAAGCGGGCGTTGAAGAGACCGACGACCGAAAGGGCTTCTCTCCTGACCGAGAAATTCCCGGCCCATACTGCCTCCGGGTACTTAAGCTTAACAGTGTCGTCCCCGAGATCCAGATAACTAAGGAGCCCTGCCACGTCGAAGTGGCCTTTAGTCGGATGGAACCAATGAGGACAAGCTTCTGGCAGCCTCAGCACGATCTTTCCGCCGACGCACCATGCGTCCGAATGGGTTTGATAGACTTTCGCTATCGATCGCAGCCAATTCGAGTCGGGGATGGCATCATCTTCAGTGAACGCGATGATTTCACCCTGAGCTGCGCCAATACCCGCATTTCGCGCCGAGGAGACTCCTTGGGTCGCTTCGGGCAGGTAGCGAAGTCTGCCTGGAGCTCTGCGCTCAAAAGATTGGACGACGCCTCTGGTGTCGTCTGATGAATTGTTATCGACGACGATGATTTCGTAGGGGAGACCCCCTTCTTGGGCGAGTAAGCTTTCCAGCGTCGTGACGAGCATCCGCGCGCGGTTATAGGTTGGCACCACAACCGAATACATTCAAATGCCTCCGTATTCGCGCATCAGCGCCGGCCATTTCTCGCGATTAGACTCTGGTGCAGGTAACCGAGGCGACTCCGCGCCTTGAGCTCGGACTCAAATGCACGAGCGGCATCGCCTTTGCTATACTGACGCAGCGCGCATGCCCATTTTCCGACCGCGTCTGATCCGATGCTCGCGACCTTCTTCCAGGCGGCGCGTCGGGAATCTTGCGGGAAGAGAATCCCGTGAGTTCTTCCCACCCAGTAGGCCCGCTCGCGGAAGAAACGTTTCGTGATGCGCCCCCTGGGTACGAGGTGGGTAACCATCGCGTGACCACAATAGTAGATTGTTCTTCCCGCTCGCTGGATGCGTAGGCACAAATCGCTTTCCTCACCAACCAAGTGGTGCTCACCACCTAAATTGTGATCCATTCCCACGGCACCGAGCTCAGGATTAAAGAGGCCTATCGATGAGATAACATCTCGTCTCAGCGAAAAGTTCGCCCCCCATACGTCTGATGGGTACTCAAGCTTGGTAACGCAGTCGCCGAGATCGAAACAGCTGAGAAATCCGAGCATGTATTCAGACGTCGGGTCAAACCATCGGGGGAGCACTCCAAGGGGGCCAAGCAGTATCTTGCCGCCGATGCAGGCCGCATCGGGATATTCCTGATAGGCCGCTACGAGAGCCTGCAACCAATTCGGATGGACGATGACGTCGTCGTCTGTAAAGGCGATGATTTCGCCCCGGGCGGCGTTGATGCCAGAATTTCTCGCTACCGAAAGCCCTTGCTTCCCCTCGAATACATAACGCAGGGTATCCGGTGCCCTCACTCGAAGGGTGTGCACAATTGACCTGGTCTCATCGGAGGAATTGTTATCGACGACGATGATCTCAAAAGGGGGATCGCTTGCCTGAGCTAGCAAGCTCTTCAAGGTCGCAGCAAGAGATTGCCCTCGATTAAACGTCGCCACCACTATAGAAAACACTTAGCTCCCCTTGCGGCATCTGGCTTGCGCCACGCTCTTGCTACCATTGCCACTCATATTCTGTGTGAATTGGAGCATCCGTGTGAATGTGGCTTGCCGGTGCCCGGCCATTCCCCGCAGGTCCCTCGGCCACCTGAAAGGCGCCGACGACTTGCCAGTCGAAGACGTCTTGCTCGGTTCGGCCGCTCCGTACCGAGCACCAGGCTTGGTAGACGCGAGGAAGAAGTGGTAACCGATTGATTCGGCATGACACGGTGCGGGGCCCGAGCAACACCTCAGGGGCTTGAGCATCGACGGGCATCGGGCAGAGGATTAGGGTTCCGGGACGTCCGTCGCTGATGCCCAGCGAGAAAATCGGTCGCTCGATCGGGAGAGATGCAGTTACTTCGAGCCGGATCTCAACCGTTTCGCCTGTCCGGAATGCGGCCTGCTCAATGCCAGCTTCGTCATGAAAGGAAATGTTTTCGATCGTCAACGCAGAAGACGACGAAGGCACAATTTCCCGGCGCATTCGCTCCTGATAGCGCGCATCGACCCAACCGAGATACGTGCGCACGACGTCGTTAACGTCCCCGATCATTTGGACCTTCCCATCCAGCAGGTAGAGGCCGCGGCTGCAGATCGTCTCCACCGCTGTCAAGTCATGCGAAACGAACAGCAATGTTTTGCCGCTCTTTAGAAGTTCCAGCATGCGCTCCTTGCACTTGACCTGAAAACTGGCATCCCCCACGGCGAGGACCTCATCCACGACAAAGATATCTGGGTCGAGGTGGCTCGCGATGGAGAATCCCAGGCGCAGCTGCATTCCCGTCGAGTACATCTTCACCGGAATGTCCAAGACGTGCGGAAGTTCGGCGAAGTCCACAATCACGTCGAAGCGGCGCGCGATCTCTCGTCGAGACATCCCGAGGATGCGCCCGTACAGCCAGATATTCTCGCGGCCAGTGAGTTCCGGATGGATCCCTGAACCGACTTCGATGAGGGCCCCGATCCTTCCACGGAGGCGGATGCGCCCCCTCGTGGGATGGGAGATCCGGGTTAGCAGTTTGAGGGCTGTGGATTTCCCCGCCCCATTTGGGCCGACCAGGGCGAATGCCTCGCCCTCCTGGACTTCGAAGGATACATGGTCCAACGCCGTTCGCTTTTCCGGTTCTCTGACTTGACCTTGGAGCTGGCTCAGGATCTTCCGGCCGATTCGCACCAGATCGTGCCGGAGGTGCCAATGGCGCATTTCACCGATGTACTGTTTGGTGACGTCCTCAAACCGCACGGCCCACGTCATGGCTTAGATCACATCCGCAAAGCCTGGTTCCATGTACTTGAACAACCGGTACCCCCCCCACGCGATGAGCAGGCTTACACTGGCGCTGACCGCAAGAAGTCCCAGATCCGGCGGGCGCCCCTCAGCCAGTGTCCGGCTGAAACCATCGAGAATGCCCGCCGCGGGGTTTGCGACGATGTAGACATCCCTCAAATGTGAAGGCACATGTGAAAGGGGATAGACCACCGGGCTCGCGAACATCCAAATCTGCAGGAGTAGCGGCAAGGCATACCGGAAGTCGCGGTAATAGACGTACAGGGCGGCTAGCATCATTGCCACTCCGGTGGCCAACATGCTGAGCACCGCCATCAGGGGGAGGATGAAGACGACCGCCCAGGAGAGCCGCGTGCCGAGCATCGGCCCGAGGATGAATAGGAGCGCAAGCCCGATGGCGAAATCGAGACCGCTCCCCAGCACGGTTCCGAGGACCGGCGCCTCGCGTGCAAAATAGATCTTGCGGACCAACGCTCCCTCCTGAATCAGCGATTGGGCCCCGAAGGCCACCGCGGTCTGCAAGAATAGCCAAGGGACAAGCGCAGACAGCGCGAACGCCGGGTAGGAAGTATGCCCCGCTGAGAGGTGGACCATGCGCCCGAAGATGATCGTGAAGATGGTCAAGAAAGCTAAAGGTTGAAGGACCACCCACGCGACCCCGAGCGCCGCCTGCTTATACTTCAAGCGCACGTTGCGCTCGGCAAAAGCCCAGATCACTTCCCTGGAGATCCACAGCTCCCGGACCCCCTGGACGAGGGACGATCGCCGACCCCCTTCGATGACGAGTTCGACCGCGTTACTCATGTGGTCCACCCCATTCCGCCGCTCCGCGATCGCCCCGAATAGAGCGGATCCGCTGCTTCTGAGACAGGCACCTCAACCGATGCCGGAGCGGTCACGAGTTCGCGGTGGAGAACCGCAACGAGGCCGACGACCGTAAAGAAGAACGCGCCGGCGCGGGCCGCCGAAATCGACGGGCTGAAAAAGCTGTACAACGCGTATCCAAGCAGGCAGTGCTGGAGGCCAGCGATCAGTGGCAACTCGGGGAGGTCGCGCTGCTTGGCGGTTCGGTACGTTTCGCGCGCGGTGCGCGCGATCCGCGAGGCCAGCCACAGAAAGATCGCGAAGCCAAGGAGGCCCGTATACACGATTTGGCCCGCGTACTCGTTGTCAATCCTTCCGAGGGCAACGCTTCCCAATCCCCATCCTAATAGCGGGGACGACGTCAGCACCTCCCAGGTGTGTGTGATGCCGGGCATGAGACGGTCCACGATGGACACGCCCTCGGCGCTGGCCTCGGGCGCGAACACCGATCCCAACGTTGAGAATCTCGCCATGATGTGCTGGGGAAGGGCTGGGAGGGCAATCCAGAGGAAGATGCCCAAAATGGGAAGCGAAAGCAAGATCGATGGCTTCCGCGAGAAACCGACGATCGCGAGCATGAGGAGCGTGGCCACAAGGTAGTTTCTCCCGTAGCTGTACGGAAGAACCCACAACGAGCCCAGCAGGATGGCCGCCGCGAGCGCGGACGTTGCGGCCCGACGAGAGTTAACGAGGAATCCCAACGAGAGGGCCACATTCAACATCGAGGCGAGCGCCGGCTCATGAATCGGCGTCCCCTCCGGTCCAAGCGCGATATGGCCGGTCTCCTGGAAACGGCCGAACGAGGAGATGCTCATGGCCGCCAGCGACGCCATGAAAAGGTACACGAATCGTCGCACATCCTGCGTGGACCGGAGGGTATCCCTGAGCACGCAGAAATACAGGACGAATTCCAGCCGCTTCAAGAGGTGCAATCCCGACGCTGAAAGTTTGCTCACCCCCCAGAGATCGGCGGTTCCAATCGCGGCGCCCCAGAGCGTGGCCGCCAGCCCGATGGCAAAATAGGCGGCCAGTGGACGATCGATGGGGGTCGAAGTTCGAGGCGGGCTCAACAGCCGCCGTCCCGCCCACACGACCACCAGCACGCTCAGCATGAGGTCGTCGGGGCGGATGAGGACTCGGCCCACCTGGATCTCGCCGGCAAGCGCGATCGTTGGGATCAGAATCCACAAGGCGGCCCTAGGACTGAGGAGGGCCAGGACGGCGTACGCACCCCCGAGGAAGAGCCCCGTTTGCGCGGGCGAGCCGAGGGCGGTAAGCATCGTCACACCGATCCTGGCACCCGCGTCGGCTGCGGCTGGAACCAGCGGGTTGTCAGGGGCACAGCGGCGAGCAGGCACAGACTGGGAACCATCGGCACCGTGTATCGAGTAGCCCCGCTAAAAATGAGCGTCGCCACGAGCGTGAACGCGATCAGCCCGAACGGGAGGACGAGAGGCCGCCAGCGACGGGTCGAGAGGACAAATCCCAGAAGCGCCGCGGTGAGGAACGCCACCTGGAACACACCGACGGTTTTCGGAACCCGCACGTCCGCTTCGTTCATCGCCCGGGAGAATCCAACCAGACGGGTGAGCTTACGGACCAGCAGCCGCTCATACTCGTGGGGATGTTGGCGGATCCACGCCCAGGCGGTCTCCACATATCGCCGGTTCGCGGCGGTGAGGCTGAGACCTTGCCACCCGTAGTTGCCATCATCGGGAGGCGGCCCCGCGGTCCACGTAGTGTGCGTGGGCCAGACGAGGCCGCCATCGGCACTGGGGTTATTGCCGGCCCAGAACACGACGCCGCCGTTGCTCTGGACCGGCACGACCGCCCCGAGCGCCAGATAGTTCCTGATCGTCCAGGGCGTGAGCACGGCGATCGTTCCCACCACTACGAGCGCAAAGGTACGATACGTTGACGGCGCGCGGATCCCCCACACGCTCGCCGTCCAAACCACCACGAACGGCAGGAACCCCAAAAACACGGCCCGGGTCAGTGCCGCGAAGCCCACCAAAGCGCCCAGGAGGAGCGTCGCGCCTGTTGTCGGGCGCTCGGCGACCCGGAGTGACTGGTAGAGAATGAGCAGCACGAGGAATAAGAACAGGCTCTCCGTCAAGTGCAGCCCAGCCAGATACGCCGCGAGGGGGTGGACACTGAGCACCAGCGCGGCCACCAGCCCGGTCGCGTAACCGAGCATGCGTCTGCCGATCTCGAACAGCAGGATGCAGCCAACCGCGCCTATGACCGCCTGGATCAGCCGTATAAATTCAGGGCTGTGGAACACCCGGTAGAGGCCCGCGAGGAAGAAGATATAGAGGGGAGGGGTGATGGCGGTCCGCTTTCCGTCGAAGCGGTACCCTTTCCCCTCAAGGAGGCTCTGGACGATGGCAATGTGGATCCGGCTGTCGGCCGCAGGTTCGACCGCGGCGGGCGTTGAGAATCCCACCGTCGCGTCGATGACGACGACGCGCACGAGCAGGGCGAACAGGAAGATGGCGACCAGGATGAGACGGTGCTCCAGATTCGATCCTTGGGAGAACAGGGCGTTCGCACGCATCAGAGTCGGACAACATGCGAATTCGTCCTGCTCCGGAACACGTTGCGCGTGTCGACGATAAGCGGCACGCGTTCCGAGATCCACGTGTAATCGATGTCGCTGTGGTCGGTCGCGATGACTGCGCAATCCATCGTCTCAAGGGTTTGATCTGTCAGCGGCGTCGACACCAGCGTGGTCCCCGGATTTGGAAGCACGATTTGCGGTACGTGGGGATCGTGGTAGTGGACCACGGCCCCTCGTTTTCCGAGCAACTCGATGATTTTAAGGGCAGGGGACTCCCGCGCATCGGAGATGTCCTTCTTGTACGCCGCCCCAAGGATCAAGGTCTTGGCGCCCCGCAATGCCTTTCCCCGGGCTCCCAGCGCCTCCGTGATCCTGGACACGACGTAGTATGGCATGCTGTCGTTCACCGTGGCGGCAAGCTCGATGAAGCGCACATGGAAGTCGAATTCTCGCGCCTTGGCCGCCAGATAGTAGGGATCGACCGGGATGCAGTGGCCTCCGACCCCCGGGCCGGGATAGAACGGCATGAACCCGTAGGGTTTGGTCGCCGCCGCGTCGATGATCTCCCACACGTCGAGCCCCATCCGCGCGCAGAGGAGGGTCAGTTCGTTCACGAGGGCGATATTGACGTTCCGGAAGACGTTTTCGTAGACCTTGACCATTTCCGCCACGGTAGGGGATGACACGGGGACCACTTGGGGGGTGACCTGCTGGTAGAGCTGGCAGGCCAGAGCTGTGCACTGGCTCGTAAGCCCCCCAACGATCTTGGGAACGTGGCGAATTGCCCTGCGCCGGTTCCCGGGGTCGAGGCGCTCTGGGGAAAATGCCAGGTAGAAATCCCGTCCCGCGACGAGCCCGGACCGCTCGAGCATCGGCTTGATCACCTCGACGGTCGTGCCCGGATACGTCGTGCTCTCCAGAATAATGAGCTGTGCCGGATGGAGATGGGGAGCCAGCTTGCCAACGGCGGCCTTGACGTGGGAAAGGTCCGGCTCCTTTGATCGGGTAAGCGGGGTGGGGACGCAGATGATCACCGCGTCCGCCTCGCCCGAGACCGCTGGGTCCAGGGTAGCGTCAAGCAGCCCGCGACCCACGAGCGCAGCCAGATCCGCTTCGCCGACGTCGTCGATGTACGACTTCCCCGCGTTCACCGCAGCCACTCGGTCCTGGTCGACGTCCAGACCCCAGACGCGGTAGCCGACCGTGGCCAGCTGCGCGGCGAGCGGAAGGCCCACATACCCTAGTCCCACAACGACGATCGTCGCAGTTCGGCTGGAGAGCTTGTGATCGAGTGTCTCAGGCATGAGGTTATAGGCTCCTAGCCATCGTGGCGAAGAACGCGTGGATGTCTTGGGCGATCTGCTGTGGAAGGAACGGATTCGACTTGAGAAAGACGCCGACCGCCATGCCGAGCAATGCGATGAGGGTGAGGCTGACCGCGACCGTGGGAAACGTCGGGGGTTTGATCGGGCGGCGGGTGTATTTGTCATGCAGGTAATAGCTGTCGTCGTACTCCGCGGACACTTTGTTGACCACCATTCCCAAGAGCGGCGCGTGCGCGCGATCCAGCAGGCGCTTGGTTTCGATTTCTAGGCCTCGAGGAGGCAATCCCGCGGCGATAACGAGGATTACCCCGTCGACGATTGCGGCGAGCGCTCGCGACTCCGCGAACGGCAGGAGGGGTGGGGCGTCGATGAGGATCGCGTCCGCGTGCGGCCTCAGGTCGTTGAGGAGTTGCATCATCGTCGGAGACCCGAAGAGGTCTGCGATCTCCACCGTGGGCCAATTGCCGACCGGCAGCACCCGGACGTTATCAATCGCGCACGCACACAACGCCTCGGACGCCGGAATCCCGCCCACCAGCGCGTCCATCAAATCATGCTCTCCGGTGGCGCCAAACAACCGGCGGACGGATGGCCGCCGCAGGTCGGCATCCACCACCACGACACGCTTGCCCCCCTGGGCGATCGTCTTCGCCAAGTGATACACAATTGTGGAAACCCCCGTCCCCGGAGCGGGGCTGGTAAACATCAGCGCCTTTGCCTCACCGTTCGGGGCATGGAGGCCGAGGGCTGTCTTGAGCACCCGGTACGCTTCCTCGAACGGAGGATTGTGGCGGGGCACGCTGGCCAGCACTGGGAGGCCGAGCAACCGCTCGCCATCCCGCGCCGTCTTCAGCGTATCGTCGATCTGATGCTGGAAGAAGGCAAATCCCATCCCGGCGACCGCGCCCAAGATGCCGGCGAGCCCGAGGCGCCCAAGGACTTGAAGCGGGGCCGGCCCCTGAGCGCTCGTGGCCGGATCGACGACTGAGAGAAGTGTGCGGTTTGTGGGCGTCTCCTCCTGAATCCTCAAATCGTTCAGCTTGGTTTCTAGATTGATGTAGGAGCTCTCTAGGATCTGGCGCTCCCTGTTCATGTCCGCATACTGCCGCTCGACATTGTTGAGACCAGGCAGTTGCTTCTGCTCGAGCGGCACGATCGCCGCCAACGCGGCTTCCCTGGCCTGCAGCGCCACGCGCTGCGTTTCCAAGTCGATCAGGGTCCGCACCAGGCCCTCATAGATCGGGTTGATCTGCACGAACTCCGCAGCCACGACCCGCTGCGTCTCGCGCGCGAGGCCTGCGTTCAGCGCGGCGATTTGCTGCTTGAGGGCGACGACCGTGGGATGGGCTTCCGTATAAATCTGTTGGGCGGTCGCCAGCTGCACCTCGAGAGTCACCAGGTCGGTCCGCATTTTCTGGGACACTGGGTTGGTGGCCAGCTCCAGACTCGTGTTGGTAGGGGACAGCGCGCGGAGGCGCGCCCGGATGTCTTCGATCCGGGCGGCCAGTTCCTTCTCGTTGACCGACTCGGCCCGCTGCTGATTGAGGAGATCGGTCATTCGCGCAGCCTCCGCGTCTATTTGAGGCTGCAGGGCGATGATGCCGTGCGCCTGTTTGAACGCGTTCATGTCATTCTCGCTCTGGGCCAGCCGCTGCCGGGTATCCTCCACCTGCTGCTCGACGTACTGGCGTGCGAGCGTGATGGCGTGGCGGTTGACCTCTTGGACGTAGGCGACCGCGGCGTCGGCGTACGTGTTGGCCAGCAACACCGCGGAGGCTCGATTCTTGTCGCGCACGGAAAGGGTAATCAGGTTGCCCTGCTTGCTGGCGCCAACGCGGGACCGCAGCTCCCATGGCGAGAGGCTCAGCCCCAGTTGCTGAATCACCCGCTCGGCCAGGGTGCGGCTCCTTGCCAAGTCCATCACCAGCGTGCCGTCGTCCGGCGGGGCCGGGACCGCCCGATCGGCGTTCAGCACGAGCAGGTATTGGCTCTCGTCCGGCGGAGACGTGGTGAGCGTCACCGAAGCCGTATATTCGAACAGATGAGGAAGGACAGCTCCGAGCCCCACCGCGACGGCGACGCCGATACCGAGCAGGATGATCCGGTAGCGTCTGCGGAGGACCCGATAGTATGTCCAAAACTCCATCGCGTACCCCTTCCGGCGCCGTTACGGGTTGTTCGCGTTCCCGAAGAAGATGAACCGCAGCAGCGACAGCCCGGTGAGGATGTTCAGGATATTCCCGATGTTGGGATTCTGGTGGGGGACGTAGATGACGTCGCCGGCCTTGAGTGGGACGTTCTGGTCAAGCTTGCCCCCCCGCATGAAGTCCCAAAGATTCAGATGGGTGACCGTGGGCGTCTCACCGTTTTGCCGGGCCAGACTGACGTCTTTCATCGATGCCGGGTCGGCGGGTCCCCCCGCGAGCATGATCGCGTCCATGACGTGGCTGGGATACCCCGCCGCGTCCATCGTGTAGATCCCGGGTTTCACCACCGCGCCCAGAACCAGCAGCCGGTCCGTCGTCTCGGGCATGTAGACGATGTCGCCCGGCTGCATCTCGACGTTCTGGGTTGCATCTCCCAGGCGTAAGAGTGCGTCGAGATTAGCCTTGACCGGTTGACCATTGCGCATGATCGAGATTTTTATTGGATCCGCCTTCAGCGTGGGTCCGCCGGCTTGGACGATGACGTCGAGGATGCGGTCTTGACCAGTGATCAAGGTCACGTATCCTGGCTTGGCGACTTCGCCGACGGCGAGGACGCGTGCGGTGTTGTCCGGGACGATCAGCACGTCCCCCGCGCGCAACGGCTCGTTCTGGGAGAGATCTCCCCCCATGAGTTTCTCGATGTTGACCGGCTTGGCGCTTACGCCGACCTTTCGGATGACGAGCGCCCGACTGAGCGCGGCCCGGTCGGTGGGGCCTCCGCTGACGGACAGGAGCTGCAGCACCGTTGCCCCAAGGCGGAGATCGTATGGGCCCGGGCGGGCGACCTGCCCGAGTATGTACACGACGTCTCCGCCCAGCCCCGCTTGGGGGGCGGCCGCCTGACGGAAGGTCACGATAACTTTGGGCTCCTTGACAAACTTCAACAGCGCCTGTTTCACTTGGTCCTGCATTTGCGGGATCGTCATCCCGATGACCTTTACTCCCCCAACCAGCGGCAGGAAAATCGTGCCTTCGGTACTGACGGTGACCTGGCGGCTGAAATCGGGTTCTCCAACGACGAGGACGTCGAGCTCATCCCCCGCGCGCGCCACGTACTCCTGGGGATGCACCAGAGCCGGCGGCAGCCCCAGCACGAACGCCAAGAGCAGGCTGATGAGTCGGCACATGCCTGGAGCCCCGCGTGTGACCCGCCAGATCATCGGCGGGTCTCCCGCGTCGGCCGCACGGCCTCAACCGACCGGAACGAGGCCGTCGCTTCGCTCATGATGTAGTATAGTTCGCGCTGCCCGTTCTGGCTTGCGCCAAAGTAGAGACCCTTCACCATCCACACGGCGGAGCCGTGAACTACGAAGTCGCCGACGTGATAGTAGTTGGTGCCCCCGCACTGGCGGGCTGGGATACTGATCTCGACGGGCTCGCCCTGTATCATGCGTCTTCTCTCCACCCTTACCGCATAAGGCCATTCCGAAGCGCGTAGGCGACGGCCTGGGTCCGGTTGCGGGCGCCGATTTTGCGCAGAATCGAGCGGATGTGGCTCTTCACGGTGGACTCGCCAAGACAGGCCTTTTGGGCGATCTCGCGGTCGGTCGATCCTTTGGTCATCTCCACGATGATCTCTAACTCCCGATTGGTGAGGCCGGCCGGGTGTCCACCATCCCGCACCCGGGACCGCTCCTGCATGAGAACCCGGAATCGCTCGATGAGCTGCCGGGTGATGTAGGGGTGCATCACTGTCTTGCCGTCGCAGACCCCATGGATCGCGCGAATGAGGTTCTCCGGGCTGATGTCCTTGAGCACGTAGCCGCTCGCACCGGCTTCAAACGCGCCAAAGGCCCGCTCCTCATCGGGGTTCTCAGAGAGCACGATCACCTCCGCGTGGGCCCCGTGCTCCTTGATCATGGCGATGGCTTGGGGAGTGTCCAAGCCCGGCATGTCCTGGTCGAGCAGGACCACATCTGGGTTGTGTTGGGGAATGAGCTGAGCGGCCTCCTGGACATCCGAGGCCTCAGCGACAATCTTCACCGAATCCCGGTCTTGGAGGAGACTCCGTATACCCTGCCGGACCAACGTCATATCATCAACGATCATCACACGCACGGGTCCCCCCCCTTTAGTATTCCCACGTTCGGCCATTGGCCATTAGAATCCGACATTGACAGGGCGGGCCCTTGGTTCTTCTGGGGGAATCTCCCTCTCAATTGGATGACCATTAGTATCGTTCGGATGAACAGGATCGAACGACGGGGAACCAGAGAGGAATTCGATTTCTGGCTGGCGTAAACTAAGCATTGCCATAAGAGCCCGTATCGAACGATTTGATCGCGCTTGATCTAGCGGATAGTTCACCACCTGGATCAGATTCAATACCCATAGTTAAGTTGAAATCCCGGCGGGTTTTTGTGGCCTAAACGCGAGTCTTTCCCGCTCAGGGGGCACGTTCGGTGCCGGGGGGGTACCGATGGCCGTACGGGTGATGCTTGTGGAGGATCACGGCATCGTCCGGCTGGGGTTACGCGCGTCACTCCAGTCCGAGCCCGACGTTACCGTGGTCGCGGAAGCATCGGGAGTCAAGGATGCCGTGCGCAAAGCCACGGAAGCGAAGCCGGACGTGGTTCTCATGGATATCAAGCTTGCCGATGGTAGCGGGATCGAAGCGACTCGTTTGATCAAAGAGTGCTGTCCCACCGCACAGGTACTCATTCTTACCGTATACGACGATCAGGAAACGGCGCTTCACGCGCTGCGGGCGGGCGCCGTCGGCTATGTCCTCAAGGATCTCCCCCCCGAGCACCTCGCCCAAGCCATCCGCTCCGTGCACTCAAACCGCACCATGCTCAACCCCACGATCGCCCGTCGCCTTGTGGAACGTCTCGCCGAAACCGAGCGGGAGGGGATGAACGTCGGGATGGGGCGAGGGCCGGGATTAACCGAGCGCGAAACCGAGGTGCTCAAGGGTGTGGCGGCGGGGCTAGGTGACAAGGAGATCGCGTCACACCTTCTGCTTTCGGAGCCCACGGTGAAGAGCCACCTTCGCTCGCTCTACCAGAAACTGCACATTCACAACCGCGCACAGGCGGCCGCGTACGCCGTAAAAAACCGCTTGATCCCGTAAGTCTTCTCCCCGTCGAGGTGATCCGGAATCCTCCAAAAGGATGAAGGCACGATGGTCGATCGGCGGGGAAACACGAGACCGATGAAGCGCTACGAAACAGGTATCGCATTGGGAGTCCTCGCTGGTTTTCTGGTGTATCTCTACTATCCCGTCATCAAATCGCTTGTCACTCAATGGTCAATCGACACGACGTTTGGGTATGGGTACGCGATTCCCCCCGTGGTCGCCTACCTCGTCTGGAACCGGCGCCACGACCTCCGTGTGGATCCCCGGGGAGGATCGTGGTGGGGGTACGTCTTCCTGGTGACGGGATTGGCGGGCCTGGTGCTCGGACGGGCAGGGGGGGTCCAATTGGTCGCCCGGGGATCGCTCATCATCGTGCTGCTGGGCCTCGTCGTGTTCATGGGCGGCTGGCAGATGGCCCGGCGTCTCGCCTTCCCCCTTGCTTTTCTGGCCATCATGATTCCACTTCCGCCGGGCGTCTTTTCCAGGCTGACTTGGCCGCTGCAAGTCTTCACCGCGAAATTTTCCACCTCGGCGCTCCATCTCGCCGGGTATCCGGTCCTGTTGCAGGGTATCTACATCGATCTTCCGTCGGTGCGCCTCGAAGTCGCGGCGGCCTGCAGCGGGTTTCGGTCGATGATCGCCCTCGGCGCGACCGCGATCCTCCTTGGGTACATGACGCACGATCGATGGCTGGATCGCCTGCTCCTCGTCCTCTCGGTGGTCCCGATCGCCATTCTCGCGAACGCAGTCCGCGTCACGTCAAATATTATGATGGGGTTCTATACGGGGGCGTTTCACACGATTGCCGGGTGGGTCGTGTTCGTGCTGGCGACGGGATGCCTCCTGATCGTCAACGCTTTCCTCTCTCACCGAAAGACGCTTGCGACCGTCCCATGAGCCGGTGGCGCTATGCGCTGGTGCTCGCTACGGTGGCGGTCACGGGCGTGGCCCTAGGGGCGTTTGTCGGGCGCGCCGTTCCGCTTCCTGTGCCGCTGTCCGAGTTGCCGTTCCGCGTCGCGTCCTGGTCGGGGCAAGCCGAGTCGATTCCGCCGGAGCTGCTGCAACGGACGCGACCGGATGACGCCATCAGCCGACGGTACCGCGACGCGTATGGAGGAATCGTCGACCTCTACGTCGGGTACTTCGCCCGCGAGGCGTCGCGCGCGGAATCGCTCAGCGCATGTCAGGGGGAGTGCACCGTGCTCGAGGCGGGAAATGAGGCCCTGACCACTCAAAATGGGCGGATCGTTGTCACGGACGTGCGTGTGCGCCAGGATGCGACGGAGAAAGTGGTACTGTATTGGTTCCAGTACGGCCACAAGGCGTTCCGGGATGTCTACCGTACCCGACTCGATTTGGCGGAGCGAACGATCCTGCAGCGCCGATCCGACGGGGCGCTCGTGAGAATCTCTTCGCCCATCGATGGAACCGTGGGACAGGCGCGCGACCGTTGCGCGGCCTTCGCGAAGCAGTTATTTCCCCTGCTCAACCAGTATCTTCCGGACTGAATTCTCGACCGCCCACGCCGCCCGCCGGGCGACTGGGAGAACTCCGGGGTTACGCAGGGCGCCCGATCACGGCCGGCTCGCCCACCAGCAGGCGCAGGCTCTGGGGACCCTCGTTGAACAGGAGATCGACCACGGAGAGCTCCGGGAGAAACCCCTGGGCGGGGAACTGCTGGCGGTACCGGGGGCAGTCCCAACTCTGGATCTGAAGAGAGATGCCGGCTTCGGCGAACGCCTCAGCATCGAGGTGGTTCCCTGCGGCGAAGGCTCCGGTGAGGTAGTGACCGGCTCCCAACCCGCGGCAGAGATCGATCAGCCGCGTCGTCCCGCTCCCCGGGATGCCCAAGCTCGAGCTCCGGACGAGTGGGGTATTGATGCCCATCGCGCGGGCGACCGCCTCCAGGAGAAACACGCTGAGCGCCGCCAGTCGGTCCCACCGAGAGCGAAAGACCTGCTCGAAGATTTCGGCGTGCTGTCGGAAGAACGGGGCCTTCCCGTAGTTGAACAACAGCGACTTCCAATGCTTCTCGCGCCACGGGGAATCGGAGGTGATTTCCACTTCGGAGATGGGTTTGAACGATGCACTCCGCACCGGGACGGTCAGCAGGACTGGTCCATGGGGGCCCTTGATCCTATTACGATTCTGCCACCCATTCTTGGTGAACTGCGCATCATCCAAAAGCACAAAGACATCGCACGATGCCATCTTGTGCATGTACCGGAGCCACGGGAGGTAATGGGGCTGGTGAATCGCGACGATCACGTCGCGAGAACTCCTTGTGGGTCCCCCGGAATCATCGGCGATGATTCACTCACAAAGTCATGCTCACGGCACCACGCGATCGTCTGCAGGAGTCCGTTCCGGAGCGACACTTGCGGACGAAACCCCAAGACCATTTTCGCGCGGCTAATATCCGGCACGCGACGGCGGGTGTCCTCGTAGCTTTGTCCGTAATAATCTTCGTAGGGTAGGAGGGTCACCGGGGACTGAGACTCACACAGTGCCTTGATGAGCGCGGCGAGATCCACGATCTGCATCTCAGTCGTATTGCCGATGTTAAAGACCCGCCCTTCCGCTTCGATGACGCTCCCCGCCAAGAGAATCCCTGCGACGGTGTCTGCGACATAGGTGAAGCAACGAGTCTGGCGACCGTCCCCGTGCACGGTCATTGGTTCTCCGCGAAGCGCCTGCTTAATGAACCGCGCGACCACCGTCCCATACCCGTTCGAGTGGATCCGCGGGCCAAATGAGTTGAAGAAGCGGAGCGTCACCACCGGCAACCCTTTCGCGGCGTACGCAAATGCAAAATGCTCATCGATCGCTTTCGCCGACGAGTACGACCAGCGGTTGATGGACGTGGATCCTAGCACCCGGTCGTCGTCCTCGCGAAGGGGCGCCTTGCAGCTCTTCCCGTATACCTCCGACGAGGAGGCCAGCACAACTTTGCGATGATGCTCGTAGGCTGCCGCCAGGATGTTCGCGGTGCCCTCGACGTTGGCGGTGATGGCGCGGAGCGGATCGTGGACGATATACCGGACCCCCACGGCCGCCGCCAGATGGTAGATGATGTCGCAGGAGGCGACCAGGTCGGTGACGACCTCTCGATTGAGGATCGAGTCTTCTACAAACCGGAAGCGTGGGTGGCCAACGTGGTGTTTGATATTACCGATTCTACCGGTGGAAAGATGATCGAGGACACAGACGTCATCGCCTCGCATGACGAGCGCATCCACGAGGTGCGATCCGATAAAGCCCGCCCCACCAGTCACCAGTGCGCGCATGAGTCCCTCTCGTCTTCGGTGGATTCCTATTTCTACGTTACCCCGTCGGTGGTTGGTGCTCTGTTATTTTTACCTTAACCTGTCGCGGCAACGCCTTGTACCGGTCAATCGGGGGAAATCAGTTGATCATTCGAATGAGATTATACGAAGGGGTTCCCCCTCATTCGAACGATCACGTATGGCTTGAGGCTAGTGTTTCGGTTTCTTAATTTCGAGCCAGTGCGCGTACAGGCGCTCAATCTTGTCGATCATTCGGTCCACACTGTAAGCCTGCGCGGCCGTCTGCCCCTTCCGTCCCATCGCCGAAGCGCCGGCCGGGTCGGTCAAACACCGGACAATAGCCCGCGCCAGGGCAGATGGATCTGCTGGAGGCACCAGAAAGCCGGTCTCTTCGTCCGTCACGATATCCTGGATGCCGCTGACTCGAGAGCCAACCACGGGTCGACCCGCAGCAAGCGCCTCCACCGCAGCCCGACCCATCCCCTCATTGAGAGAGGGCAAAACCACAACATCGAACAGGGGCATGAGTTCAGGGACGTCCCTGCGCAACCCCAAAAAGGCGACGGCGCCATTCAGCCCCAAGAGCCGGGCGCGCTCTTCGAGTCGAGGGCGCATCGGGCCGTCGCCAACGAACACCACCGTCGCGGCAGGTACCGACGAACGGATCATGGGGACCGCCTCAAGGAGGCAGTCCACCCCTTTGACCGGCACGAGACGCGCGACGCAGCCAACCAGCGGTGCCCCCGGCCTGAGACCCAGTTCCCGGCGTTTCGCGCCCAGATCGACCTGCGCGTTCTGGAAGCGGTCCACGTCCACGCCGCTGTGGATCACCGTGAACAGCTCGTTCGGCCCAACGCCAAAGCGAAGGTGATCCTGACGTTCCGCTTCCGTCAAACACACGATCTGGTCGGTCCACCGAGCCAGCCAGCGCTCGACGTGCCTGAGCGCCTCCGACCCCGAGCGGTTGATGTATCCGTGGAACGCGTGCCCGTGGGGCGTGTGGATGACGATCGGCACATGCGCCAGCCGAGCGGTCAATCTCCCGAGAATACCCGCCTTCGTGGTGTGCGTGTGCACGATGTGATACCGGTCCCGTCGCGTGAGTGCGTAGAGTCGACCGGCGGCCGCGAGGTCCTTCGCCGGATGTGGATGGCGCACCAGCTCAGGAATCCGCTCGAATGCCACGCCGGGAGGCAGGCGGTCTTCGAGGCTCCCCTCCGGCCCGGCGGTGGGACCGCTAATCAGCGTGACTTCGTACTTGCTGCGGTCGAGCCGGGCGGCGGTGAGCAAAGTATTTTCCTGGGCGCCGCCGAGCACCAGCCGGGTGATCACGTGGGCAACCCGGATCTTGGAGGGCACGGTCGGCCCAGGCATGTCACTCCCCAAACAGCGCCGATTCGACAAGACCGCAGAGGATGTGCCCGATGGTGATGTGGGCCTCCTGGACGCGCTGGGGGTTGACCGAGGGGACGATGACCGCGAGATCGACCGCGGCGGCGAGCGCGCCTCCCGTGCCCCCCGTGAGCGCCACGGTCGTCGCGCCTCTCTTCTTGGCCGCGGCGACTGCCTCGAGCACGTTCGCCGAATTTCCGCTGGTGCTGATGGCGATCGCCACGTCCCCCGGCTGCGCCCAGGCCTCGATCTGACGGGCAAACACGTACGGATATCCGTAGTCGTTTCCGATCGCCGTGAGCACAGATGAGTTTGTCGTGAGCGCGAGGGCTGGAAGGGCGGGCCGCGTCAGCTGCAGCCGCCCGACCAGCTCGGCCACAATGTGCTGCGCATCGGCGGCGCTTCCCCCGTTCCCAAAGGCGATGACTTTGCGGTTGGCTCGGTAGGCGTCGATCATCGCGTCGGCGATGCGGCGGATCGCGGGGACATCGCGTTCACCCATCGCCACTTTCACCCGAGCGCTCTCGCGGAGCTGCTGGGCTATCTCCTCATCGCTCGGCACGCGGTGCACCCCGCCATCATGGGCTTGTCGTCTGCCAGGTCTGGAGGCCGCGAAAGTCGAATCCAAATTCGACGACCTTCGTGCCGAGCGCTTCAAGCTTCTCGGCCAGGATGTGCTTCTGGTTGAACTCGCAGTAGAAGAGAAAGTAGCCGCCCCCGCCGGCCCCGAGCAGTTTTCCCCCCAGCGCGCCGTGTCGCCTGGCGACGTCATACACCTCGTTGATGGTGGGATTGGTGATCTCGCTGTCTAACGCGGTCTTGAGCCGCCACCCCTCATGGAGCATGGATCCGAAGTCCCGAAGCCGCCCCTGCAGCAACGCGTTCTTCATCTCAATCGTCAAGGCCTTAAGCCCGTCCAGCGCGCGGACGACCTCCTCTCGGCGCTGGACGTACGACGCCACTTGACGTTCGATGATGTGCGCCGAGAGTCGGGTCTTGCCCGTATAACAGAGCACCAGATGGTACTCGAGTTCATTTAAGGTTTCAGAGTCGATGCGGAGGGGATTCACCACCACGGCGTCAGGATGAAACTCGATGAAATTGAAGCCTCCGAACGTGGCGGCGTACTGGTCCTGCATCCCCCCCTTGATGCCAAGTTCGATCCGCTCGACGTGATGCGCAAGCTGGGCGATCTCGTAGGTGCTCAAGGGCAGCCTCAGCCAGTGGCGGAACACACCGACCAGCCCGACCACGGCGGTCGAAGAGGCCCCGAGCCCGGATCCCGGGGGAGCGTCCATGTGCATGAATAGGTCGACGCCTGGTGCCACGCCCATGTGCTTGATGACGGCCTTCACCAGATCGAGCTTGCCATTGTACGCGAGGTCCGCCCCGCTCCGGTAGTTGGCGATCACGTCGTAGTCGAGCGAAGTGACCCGAATGTCGCCATTCTGATTCGGGGCGAGGCTACAGTAGGCGTACTTGTCGATGGTCGTGCTGAGGGCGACCCCGCCGCGTTCTTGCGGGTAGGGGGGGACGTCCGTGCCGCCCCCCGAGAAACTGATCCGCAGCGGCGCCTTGCTGCGCACGATCATGGTTCGCGGCCTTTCTCGGGCGCGCCATCGAAGACCCGCGCCAACGTGGTGCCCCATGCCCGTTCGAGCGTTTCAGCCTGGTATCTTCCTTGCGTGCCCAATCGAGCCGCCTCGGTCCGGTCGAGGAGTAGCCGGATGATGGCGTCGGCCAGCCCGTCGACATCGGTGGGGTTCACGAGGATGCCGGTTTCGCCGTCGAGCACCGCGTCGGCGATTCCCCCGCTCCGCCCGCCGATCACCGGCTTCCCGCACGCGCCCGCTTCCAGGAAGACCGCCCCAAATCCCTCTACCCCATCGCGCTGCGGAAGGGCACGGCTCGGCATCACAAAGACGTCGCAGGCTGCGTACAAAAAGGGGAGGTCCTCGGAGGCCACGTGGCCGATGAATCGGACCTGTTCGCCGCACCCCAGATCCTGTGCGAGCGTTCGCAGCCGGGGCTCCTCGGGGCCGCTGCCCGCGATGACGTAGCGCACGGGTCCGGTGCGCTCCTGCACGCGCTTGAGCGCGCGGATCACCATGTCGTGTCCTTTGCGTTCGACGAGCCGGCCCACGGTCAGGAGAACTGCCGCCCCGTCGAGCTCGTACTTCTCG
>Ga0187846_10000277_pt1 | contig 31361 bp, 32 predicted proteins | sample TC_taG_FD_161473 | JGI IMG/M metagenome (GOLD analysis project Ga0187846, IMG submission 161473) | Biofilm microbial communities from the roof of an iron ore cave, State of Minas Gerais, Brazil - TC_06 Biofilm (v2) | ecosystem: Environmental > Terrestrial > Deep subsurface > Cave > Wall biofilm... | reverse complement strand
ATCTATTACGAGATGCGGGATGCGCTGAGCTTGTTCCCGAACGGTCGCGGCGACGAGGACGAGCGCCTGCCGCTCTCTCACGCCGCCGAGCCGCTCCCCGCCTGGCTCCTCGAAGACTGGCCCGGCCCAGCCGCTTTCGCGAAGGTCGAACGCCTGCGCCAACAGGCGCCAGCCGCAGCCGAGTGACCGGGTAGAGCGAAAGCGAATTCGCCCAAGCTCGCCTATTTATCGGTGCGGTGAGGGCCCGCTCCTTGCGGAGCAGCCCCATTGCGGCGGGTCAGCGGCATCTCAGCCGAGAGCTCGCAATCGTCATTCAATCGCGGCTTTCAACGCAAGAGCCTCCTGAGAAATCTCACCGTCCTTGCGGGCGACGATGAGCAGCGGGAGCAAGAAGACCAGCGGCACTGCGATTAGCGTTGTCGCCGAATTGGCGACTACCAGCGAGCTAAACGAAAGATGGTATCGGTCCAGCAGGTTCGACCCGAACCAGTCGGTTCCGAATAAGGCCAGATTTCGCACGCTGATCATGATCGAAAAGCCCAGTCCTTCGCTCCCGGCGGGAGTCGAACGCACGGCGAGATCCATCAGCGCCAGTTCGGCCAATGTGTAGCCAAAGCCGTTTAGTCCCTCGATCGCCTGGGCGTATCCTAGAGACGAGTAGAATAGGTAGCCCAAGTTGGCGATCGTGGCGGCGAGCATGCACCAAACCAGCAATGTGCGCAGACTAACCCGGCGGCACAAAATTCCGTACCCGACGGCGGCCGCGATGCCGCTAATTCCCGCGACCAGCTGCAGGAAGCCCTGTGTTTGCGTGCTAAAGTGCAACTCGTTCTGCTGCTTGTAAAAGAGGGCTGTCGCAAAACCTGGAGCGATGTAGAAGAGCGCCATCAGACCCGCGGCTGCCCACATTGTCCGGGCGGTTACTATGTTGACGAGTTGCCTTTTGGTGTTGCCCAAGACCTCGCGTGAGTCGAGCCCTTGGCGCTGTTCGTGCAAAAACAGAATAGTTACGGGCACCAACAAAAACATGATGCCGCCACACGCCGCAGCGGTCCAGCCGAAGGCAATGCTAGCAAGATATCCGGCGGCGGGGCCATTGATCACCAGGCAGGCCTGCTGAACGAACTGGCGGATCGCGGTGAGGCGGCCGGAGCCGGACGTGGCCTGGGCGGTTTCGACCATGTAGCCGCCGACGGCAGTGCTCGCGATCACCATAAAGGCGTTGACCACTATCGCCACGACTAGCAGGTCGCGGTATTCGTGGGGTGTCACGATCAACACCAACCACGACAAGGCGGCTAAGACGGCGCTAATCAGAATGTAGCTTTTGCGGCGGTTGCCAAAGAGCGGGAAGGCGTCCGTCAAGATGCCGGCGAAGGGTTTTAAATACCAGGCCAGCCCCGCCCAGAAAAAGAACGCGGCATTTGCGGTTCGGTCCGCATGTAATTCGTTTTTGAGCAGATTCTGGAGCGGGAGGCGCGCCAGCACCTGCGTTTGCGCCAGGGTCGTGGCCAACACCCCCGCCACGATGACGAGCGCTGCGTAAGTGAGGGCCTTGTCGGGCCTAATTCGGATGTCGGTCGCCGTAGCCACTTGGGGTTTCTTACCGTCTGACGGATCAGCACTTGCGCACCGTTGGAGCACGCTTCCTACCACCAAAACCTGTTGGGATTAGACGATGCGCGGCGGGTGCACGACACAGGCGGCAACGGCCTGGCCGAGCCAGACCCCGATCTTGCCCTGGCCTGTCCTTCGGATAGAACCATTGGCGGCCGGCGAGCGCCTTGTTCAGTCCCCCGACAATCGCCTCCCGGAACAAAGCCGTCAGGCCGGCACGCCACCGCAAGGTATTGATCGCGAGTGACTGCTCACACAGCTCCCACAGCGCTAAGTACTATGCGAATTAGTTCGTCTGGACTATTCGTCGTTCCCTGCGCACCTCGGCGTTCAGCTTCGGTTACGTGCTCCCGCGCGCGTGAACCAGCGTATATGAGGTATGGCGTGTCGTCCCCTCTGGAGCGAACGGCTTCCAATAGAGTATATCCGGCACGCGGGTCTGGCGGCCTCCCCATATCGGATATGATTACATCAAACTTGGTGCTCGAAAGAATTTTGAGGGCTTCATCAGTCGAGGTTGCAATTTTGAACTGAAGCCCATAACGCTGTAATGCCTCACGTTCATAAAAATTGTTGTCTGGTCGATCATCTACCCACAGTATCTGTTTATGTTGGGATGGAGCGAGTGTAGGTTTTTTCTGACTCGCCACCTGCTGTGAGGCATCCTCAAACTGTCGATCCAGGCGATCATCCTTCAGCCGATCTGCGCTCGCGGCGCGGCGCCTCTCGACGACGACATCATCAGTTCTCTGTAGTGCTTCGGCAATTTGTTGCGATAGTTCCCGGACCGCTTTCCTCACACTCGGATCGTTGATCGGCAATTCCGACCACTCTCGCCAATCATAACGCTGACGTTTGCTGAGCTCCACAGCGAGAGGATCAGCACTTCGCAGATGAGCCTTCTCCAACGACGGAACGGTTATGAAATAAACTGGAAGGATTAGATCGTCCCTGTCTAAGGTCCTTTCATGCTCCACGAATTTGTTGAACTCGTCCCTACAGTGATCACTACCGAAGAAGCATGGGGTCAGTATTGGTATAAGGAAGTTTGCGGAAGATATGGAATCCGATATTCGCTTCTCCCATTGTTGCCCTAGTTGGATCGCGTCCACATCCTGAAAAATCTCGAACGCTTGATCACCCGTGACGACTCTCACCCCTAGCTCAAGCAGCTTGCGTAGCGCGGTTATATTTCCTCCAAAGTATTCGTCGTCCAATCGCGTATAACTAAAAAAAGCCTGTGCGTGCGTCATGACGCTGATCCGAGTCGGTCCGCGTTGCTAAAATTTTCTACAGCAGATTGGAGGGAGGGAAACTGTAGATGTTTGCACCCGCGCACGGGGCCACCCGACTTAGGGCAGCCCCGCGCGGACAGTACGCAGCCGCTCAGCTGTGCCAGCGGAATTGCTGCGGCTTTCTGGCCGAGCCCTGTGAGAGCACGATGTTGACTAGCGCCGGTCCCCGGTGGTTCATCGCTTCGTCGAGGGCGCCGCGGATGTGCTTCGGGTCCTCGACAAAGAAGCCCTTGCCGCCAAAGGCTTCCATGACGCGGTCATAGCGCGCGCCGTAGATCAGCGAGTTGGGCTTCATGTTGAACATCGGATTTTCCGGGATCTCGGGCATGCCGGGACCGATGCCGCCATTGTTGAGCACGACGATCTTGACCGGCAGGTTGTAGCGCGCGAGCGTCTCCATCTCCATGCCGCTAAAGCCGATCGCCGAGTCGCCCGACAGGTGGATGATCGGGCGGTCCGGGTGCACGATCGCGGCGGCGATCGCCTGGCCAAGCCCGAGGCCCATCGTGCCGTAGGTGCCGGCGTTAAGGCAGGCCTTGGCACTAAACACCGGCAGCATGGTCAGGCCGATATCCATCGTACCGGCACCCTCGGCCGACAGGATCGAGTTCTTCGGCATCCAGGCGGCGATGTCCTTGAAGGCGCGGTAGTAGGTCGCCGGGGCGCTGTCGTCGTTGACCTGCGGCTTGATCTGCTCCGCATTTTCGGACGCCTTCTTGCTGATCATCTGCCGCCATGGCGATTCCTTGGGATGGAACCACTGGCGGCCTGCGAGTGCGGCGTTCATCTGTGCCATGATCGCCTTGCCGTCGCCGACGAGCGCCACATCGGTCGCCTTGTTGTGGCCGATCTCCTCGGGCGCGATGTCGAGCTGGATGACCTTGACGTCCGGCGCATAGCGCGGCGGTTGCCCGAAATGGAAGATCCAGGTGAAGCGCGCGCCCATCAGGAACACGACGTCTGCGTTCTGCAATGCCAAGGTGCGGGCCGCCGCCACCGACAGCGGATGGTCGTCCGGCATGACACCCTTGCCCATCGGCGAGCGCAGGAACGGCACTTGCGTCTTCTCGATAAAGGCGCGCACCTCACTTTCGGCGTTGGCCCAAGCCATCCCCTTGCCGACGAGGATGAGCGGCCGCTCGGCCCGCTCGAGCATGTTGAGCGCCGCGTCGATATTCTCCGGCGGCGCCTGGAAGCGCGGCGGGTCGGGGCATTTTTGCACCTGCACGACGTCCTTCTCGTCGCACTTGCCGGTGATGATGTCGTCCGGCATGTCGAGATAAGCAGCGCCGGGACGGCCGTAGGTCGCGTTGCGGGTCGCCTCCGCGACATAATACGGGATCCGCTTTACGCTATCGATGGCGTGGGCGAATTTGCAGAGCGGCGCGGCGAGCAGCACCTGGCGCTCTTCCTGGAAAGCGCCCATGCCGCGGCGATAGGTCTCCGAGGCGCCGCCGATCAGGATCATCGGCCAGCAATTCTGTTGCGCATCAGCGAGGCCGGCGAGGCCGTGCACGACACCGGGGCCGGTCACCACGATGCAGGCGCCGGGCCGGCCGGTCAGATAGCCGTACGCCCGGGCAGCATAGGAAGCGGCCTGCTCGTTGCGCATGCCGATATAGGCGACACCCTCCTTCTGCGCCGCCGCGGCGATCGGGCCGACGGGAAACCCGACGACGCCAAAGAGGTGGTTTATGCCCTGCTGTTTGAGGCTCCTCGCGACCAACGTGGCGCCGTCGACTTCGCTCATGCTGTTCCTCCTTTTGTGATGGACGGACGCGTCACGTCCGCTTGGCGAAGAACTCGTCGCAAGCAAGATTACGCATTTATGTCGGGCCGGGAAAGGGACCCGGCCCGATTCCTCGCGCAAGCGCTACCAGCATCAACGAAAACGGCGGAGCACTCGGGGGCAAGACTGGTCTACAATTAGCGCGCGCAGTCGACGGCGACGGTAGGGAGGAGCGTATGCGCGGTAGCGCGATTCAACTCACGAGGAGAGAGATCCTGGCGGCGGCCGCTATCGGCGCGCTCGCCGGTCCGGTTGATTTGGCGCGCGCTGCCACCCCCGAAGCGCAGCTGACCTGGGGTGTCCACATCTCGCTGGCGCCGATATGGTTCGATCCGGCAGCGATCTCGGGAATCATCACCCCGTTCATGGTGCTCTACGCGCTGCACGATGCGGTGGTGAAGCCGATGCCGGGGCAAGCGCTGGCGCCGAGCCTTGCCGAGTCCTGGTCCGCGTCGGAAGACGGGCTCACCTACGAGTTCGTGCTGCGCCAAGGCGCGACATTCCACAATGGCGATCCGGTAACCGCCGAGGACGTCAAGTTTTCGTTTGAGCGCTATCGCGGCACGGCGCGCGATCTGATGAAGGATCGGGTGGCCGCGATCGAGACTTCCGATCCCCGCCATGTCCGCTTCAAGCTCAAGCAGCCATGGCCAGACTTTCTGACATTCTACGGCAGCGCGTCGGGGGCGGGCTGGATCGTGCCCAAGAACTATGTCGAGAAGGTCGGCGACGAGGGGTTCAAGAAGGCGCCTATTGGCGCCGGACCATATAAGTTCGTCTCGTTCACCCCCGGTGTGGAGCTGGTCTTCGAAGCCTTTGACCAGTATTGGCGCAAGACGCCCAATGTAAAGCGTCTGATTTTCAAGGTGATCCCGGAAGAGACTACGCGGCTGGCGGCGCTCAAGCGCGGCGAGGTCGACATTGCCTATTCGGTCCGCGGCGAGCTGGCCGAAGAGCTGCAGCGCACCCCCGGGCTGACCCTGAAGCCGGCCGTCGTTCAAGGCGTCTTCAACATCTACTTTCCCGACCAGTGGGATGCCAAATCGCCGTGGCACGACGAGCGGGTGCGGCGCGCGGCCAGCCTGGCGATCGACCGCGATGGCCTCAACCAGGCGCTGACCCTCGGTTATTCGTTGGTTACCGGCAACCCGGTCGTCGCGGATAATTACGAATTCTTCTGGCAGCCGCCGGCTCCCGTCTACGATCCCGACAAGGCCAAGCAGGTCCTCGCCGAGGCTGGTTTCCCCAAGGGCTTCGATGGCGGCGATTATTACTGCGACTCGTCCTATTCCAATATTGGCGAGGCTGTGCTCGACAACCTTCAGGCAATCGGCATCCGGATGAAGCTGCGGCCGATCGAGCGGGCCGCGTTCATCAAAGGATATGCCGAGAAAACGTTCAAAAACGTCATTCAGTCGGGCCCCGGCGCTTTCGGCAACGCCGCGACCCGATACGAGGCTTATGTCATTAAAGGCGGCCCGTTTGTTTACGGCAGCTACCCGGACATCGACGCACTCTACCAGCAGCAGACCATCGAGCTCGACAACAAGAAGCGCGAGGCAATCCTGCAGAAAATGCAGCAGCTGGTTTACGAGCGCACGGTCTTTGCACCGATCTGGCAATTGGCCTTTCTCAACGGCGTCGGATCGCGGGTCGGCGAGTCGGGGTTCGGTTTGATCGCGCGGTTTCCGTACACCTCGCCCTACGAGGACATCACGCTGAAGGGCGCGTAATCGACGAGAATCACATATTTTCTCGGGGCGAGATTTGTCCTACCTTCCCGCGCAAGGCCAGAACATACGGGCCGGCAGAACGGAGGCGGAGGGTGGGCTCATTTGCCAATCGTCATGGGAAACATGAATCGGGCCTAAACGGGTCCGGCATTACTCGACGCGAGGCGCTCGCTCTCACAGCGTTCGCTCTCGCCGCCGCTCCCGGCTCAGCTTTTGCCGGCGGCCCGGAGGGGCAGCTGACCTGGGGCATTCATGTCTCATTGGCGCCGACCTGGTTCGACCCGGCCGAGACGCCCGGGATCATTACCCCCTTTATGGTCCTCTACGCGCTGCACGATGGAATGGTGAAGCCAATGCCGGGTCAGCCGCTGGCGCCGAGCCTCGCCGAGTCGTTCTCCGCGGCCGAGGATGGCCTTACCTACGATTTCGTCGTGCGCAAAAGCGCCACCTTTCACAACGGCGATCCAGTGACGGCCGAGGATGTCAAATTCTCGTTCGAGCGCTACCGCGGCACGTCCCACGACCTGATCAAGAACCGAGTCGCGGCTGTGGAAACCGCGGATCCTCAGCACGTCCGCTTCAAGCTCAAAGCACCGTGGCCCGATTTTCTTACTTTCTATGCGACCGCTACCGGAGCCGGCTGGATCGTGCCCAAGAAATACGTCGAGAAAGTCGGCGACGACGGCTTCAAAAAGGCGCCCATCGGCGCCGGTCCCTATAAATTCGTCTCGTTCACACCGGGCGTCGAGTTGGTGCTCGAAGCCTTCGACCAGTATTGGCGCAAGACGCCGAGCGTCAAGCGCCTGGTGTTCAAGTCGATCCCTGAAGAAACGACGCGCCTCGCAGCACTCCAGCGCGGCGAGGTGGACATCGTCTATTCGATCCGCGGCGAACTTGCGGAGGAGCTGCAGCGCACGCCGGGGCTCACCCTCAAGCCGGTCGTGCCGCCGGCGCCGTTCTGGGTCTACTTCGCCGACCAGTGGGACCCGAAATCGCCGTGGAACGACGAGCGGGTGCGGCGGGCCGCCAGCTTCGCCTTGGACCGCCAGGCTATGAACGACGCGATCACCCTTGGCTACTCGAAGATCACTGGCAGTATCATTCCCTATAGTTTCGACTTCTTCTGGCAACCGCCCTTACCGACTTACGACCCGGCCAGGGCCACGCAACTGCTGGCTGAGGCGGGACACCCCGACGGTTTCGATGCCGGGGACTTCTACTGCGACTCGTCCTATTCGAATGTCGCCGAGGCTGCGCTCGACAATTTCCAGGGGGTGGGGTTCCGGCTCAGGCTGCGGCCGCTCGAACGAGCAGCTTTCGTCGAGGCATATTCGGGCAAAAAGCTCAAGAACGTGATCCTGGGCGGTAGCGGCGCCTTTGGCAACGCCGCGACCCGCTTCGAGGCGTTCGTCGTGAAGGGCGGTGCTTATGTCTATGGCAGCTACCCGGACATCGATGCGCTCTACCAGCAGCAGGCAGCCGAGCTCGACCACAAGAAACGCGCGGCGATCCTCGACAAGATGCAGCAGATCCTCGCCGAGCGGATGATTTACGCGCCGATCTGGCAGCTCGGTTTTATCAACGGCGTGGGACCGCGGGTCGGAGAGTCGGGGTTCGGCTTGATCACCGACTTCGCCTACACGGGACCCTTCGAAGATATCACGATCAAGTCGGCGTAGCAGCAAGGGAGGTGAACCGTGGAACAAGATAACCGAGGCCCATCGATCGGCAGCGGTGTGAGACGCCGCGATGTTCTTGCTCTCACCGCGCTCGGCTTGGTTACCGGCGTCCCCGGATCGGCCGGTGCTGCCACCCCGGAGGGGCAGCTGACCTGGGGCATCCACGTTTCGCTGGCGCCGACTTGGTTCGACCCTGCCGACACCCAGGGGATCATCACCCCCTTCATGGTGCTCTACGCGCTGCACGACGCGGTGGTCAAGCCGATGCCGAACAATCCAATGGCGGCGTGCCTGGCCCAATCGTTTGCGGCGTCGGAGGACGGGCTCAGCTACGAGTTCGTGCTGCGCGAGAACGCGAAGTTTCACAACGGCGAGCCGGTCACCGCTGAGGACGTCAAATTCTCGTTCGAGCGCTATCGCGGCGCGTCCCACGACCTGATCAAGGATCGGGTGGCGGCCGTGGAGACCCCCGATCCTCGGCGCGTCCGCTTCCGGCTGAAGGCGCCGTGGCCGGACTTCCTGACCTTTTACGCGACCGCCAGCGGCGCCGGCTGGATCGTGCCCAAAAAATATGTCGAGCAGGTCGGAGATGAGGGGTTCAAGAAGGCGCCGGTGGGAGCGGGACCCTACAAGTTCGTCTCGTTCACTCCCGGCGTGGAACTGGTGTTCGAGGCCTTCGACCAATATTGGCGCAAGACCCCGAGTGTCAAACGCCTGGTTTTCAAAGTGATCCCCGACGAGACGACGCGGCTCGCGGCGCTCCAGCGCGGCGAAATCGACATCGTCTATTCGATCCGCGGCGAGCTCGCCGAGGAGCTCAAGCGCACCCCTGGGCTGACCCTCAAGCCGGTCGTCCCCCAGGGGCCTTGGTGGATCTACTTCCCCGAGCAGTGGAACCCGAAATCGCCCTGGCATGACGAGCGGCTGCGGCGGGCGGCGAGCCTGGCGATCGACCGCAAAGGCATCGACCAGGCGATCACCCTCGGCTACTCGAAGATCACCGGCAGCATCATCCCCTACACCTTCGAATATTTTTGGCAGCCGCCGGAGCCGGCCTACGATCCGGCCAAGGCCAAGCAGCTTCTTGCTGAAGCGGGCTATGCCAACGGCTTCGACGCCGGCGATCACTACGTCGACTCGTCCTATTCAAATTTTGGTGAAGCGGTGCTCGACAACCTGCTGACCGTGGGCATTCGCGCGAAGCTCCGACCGCTCGAGCGGGCCGCATTTTTCGAGGGCTATTCCAACCAGAAGTTCAAGACTGGGATCGTCCAGGCGGCGAGCGCCGCGTTTGGCAACGCCGCGACCCGCCTTGCCGCGTTCGTCGTCAAGGGCGGACCCTATGCCTATGGCAACGACCCCGAAATCGACGCCCTCTTCCAGCAGCAAGCCGCCGAGCTCGACCACAAGAAGCGCGAGGCTACCCTGGACAAGATGCAGCAGCTGGTGTCCGAACGGGTGATTTATGCGCCGCTGATGCAACTCGCCTTTATCAACGGCGTCGGGCCGCGGGTGGGAGAATCGGGGTTCAGCCTGATCCCGGGCTTCGCCTACACCGGACCCTTCGAGGACATCACGATCAAACGCTCGTAGCAGTAGGTCGGCTGCCACGCTCGGTCCGTCGGCGAAATAGCCGAGACTTCCGCGCATACCTGGTCTACAATCGGATCAAAGCTCAACCCTGGGAGGTAATAAGGGGAGGCGGATGGCGTCATCCAGAAACCGCGGGTCGGCTAGCGACAGCGGGGTGAAGGGCGACCGGCGCGGCTGGAAAACAACATGAAGCGCTACATCGGCCGGCGAGTTGCCTACTGCCTGCTGTCGTTGTTCCTGTTGTCGGTGACGATCTTTTTCTTTGTCCGGGTGACCGGCGATCCGGCGACATTGCTCGTCGAACCGGGGGCCAGCGAGGCCGATATCGCTGCCATGGACCATCAGTTTGGTCTCGACCGCCCGCTTTGGGTGCAATACGGGATCTTTATTGCGAGCCTCGCGCACGGCGATCTCGGTAAGTCCTTTTACTACCGCGTGCCGGTTATGGATCTGTATCTGTCGCGGCTGCCGAACTCGCTCTATTTGGCGGCGGTGGCGATGGTCTTTTCATTGCTGATCGGCATTCCAAGCGGCGTTCTCGCCTCGGTGCGGGTCGGCCGCTTCTGGGACCGCGCGGGAAAGCTGTTCACCTTGCTCGGTCTGTCATTGCCGTCCTTTTGGGTCGGGCTGGTGTTGATCCTGGTCTTTTCGGTCTATCTGGGATGGCTGCCGTCGTCCGGTGCCGGGACGCCGCTGCATCTGATCATGCCGGCCTTTGCGCTCGGCTGGTATTTCGCCGCCGCCCATATGCGGTTGACCCGGTCGTCGATGCTCGAAGTATTGGGCTCGGAATACGTCAAGCTCGCCCGGTTGAAGGGCCTGCCGCAGTCGCTGGTAATCGCCAAGCACGCGTTCAAGAACGCCCTGATCCCGGTGCTGACCTTGGCCGGGATCAATCTCGTCATCATGGTCAATGTCGCGACTGTCGTGGAGGTCGTGTTTGCCTGGCCCGGCATCGGCCGGCTGCTCTACGAGGGCATCACTTTTCGCGACTTCCCGGTAGTCCAGGGGGTCGTGCTGATGGGTGGTGCGATGATCGTCATCGTCAACCTGGTGGTCGACGTCCTTTACGCGGTGATCGACCCGCGCATTCGGCTGGAGAGCTGACGGCCGTGACCATAACCGCTCCTGCAGAAACTTACGATCTTCCGTCGCGCGTCTCTTCCCGCTTCGATTTTCTGCGGCTCAAGGACTTCCCGCTGATCCCGGCGTTGATCCTCGGCAGCATCGCCCTTGTGGCAATCTTCGCCAACGTCCTCGCCCCCCATAATCCCGAGATCGGCAGTCTTACCGCGCGCTTCAAACCACCCTTCTGGCAGACCGGTGGTAGCACCAAATATCTGCTCGGCACCGACCAGCTCGGCCGCGACGTCCTCTCTCGGCTGATCTTTGGGGCCCGGGTCTCGATGGTCGTGGGCTTCACCGCGGTGATCTTCGCCGGCGCCGTTGGCACGACGCTGGGCATCATCTCGGGCTATCTCGGCGGCTGGGTCGACCAGGTGATCATGCGGATCACCGACACTTGGCTGGCGTTGCCGGCACTGATGTTCGCGATCTTCCTGGCTGCGATCGTTGGGCCCAGCATGTGGAACATCGTCATCATCCTCGGCCTAGTTTATTGGACGCGTTATGCCCGGGTCATTCGTGGCGAGGTCCTGTCGCTCAAAGAACGCGAATTCGTCCGCCTGGCGATCGTTGCCGGGTGCTCGAAATGGACGATCATGTATCGGCACATCCTGCCCAACGTGATCAACTCGGCGATCGTGATCGGCACCTTGATGCTCGGCGTCGTTATCATCACAGAGGCCTCGCTGTCCTTCCTCGGCCTTGGCGTCCCGCCACCCCAGGCTGCCTGGGGGCTGATGCTTTCCGACGGCAAGCAGAGTCTGATGGTCGGCCGGTGGTGGCTCAGCGTGCTGCCCGGCCTCTGCATCATGCTGATGGTGCTCTCGGCCAACGTTCTCGGCGACTGGCTGCGTGTCAAGCTCGATCCCCAGCTCCGCCAGCTATGAGCCGACCGGGCAGGGGCTGCCGGTGAGAACCGGGCCGCTGCTCGAGATCGAGAACCTCTCCACCCATTACGTCTCCTCCCGGGGCACCCGGGTCGTGCGTGCGGTCGATCAGGTCTCGCTGCGCATAAATGCCGGGGAGACCCTCGGCATCGTCGGCGAGTCCGGCTCCGGCAAGAGCACCTTGGCCCTCACGATCCTGCGCGTGCTGCCGCCGGCGGCCCGCATCGTCAGCGGCAAGATGCTGTTCGAGGGCGAGGATCTGCTGCAGAAATCCGACGTCGAGATGCAGCATGTGCGGGGTAAGCGGATCGCCATGATCCTGCAGGACCCGATGGCGTCGCTCAACCCGCTGTTCACGATCGGCGACCAGGTGGCCGAGCCGATCCGGGTGCATGAGGGCACCCCGCGCGCCACCGCGTGGCGCCGGGCGCGCGAGCTGTTGAAGGCGGTGCGCATCCCCGCGCCGGAGACGCGGTTGACGCAGTATCCGCACGAGATGTCGGGGGGCATGCGCCAGCGCATCGTCGGCGCCATCGGCATCTCCTGCGAGCCTCGCCTGTTAATCGCCGACGAGCCGACCACCAGCCTCGACCTGACGATCCAGGCGCAATACCTGAACCTGCTTCGCGAGCTGCAACGCGCCCATGGCCTCGCTCTGATTTTCATCACCCACAATCTCGGCATCGTCGCCAAGATGTGCGACCAGCTCGCCGTCATGTATGCCGGGCGCGTCGTCGAGGCGGGGCCAGTCTCACGCATCTTCAACGCACCGGCCCACCCCTACACCGAGGCGCTGCTGAACTCGATCCCGCGGGTGAGCGACAGCACACAGCGGTTGACTGCGATTGAAGGCCAGCCGCCCGACTTGGCGGCATTACCGCCAGGCTGCGCGTTCGCGCCGCGATGCGTCAAGGTTTTCGATCGCTGTCGCGTCGAGGCGCCGCCCGAGTTCACGCCGGGTGGACGCCGCACCGCGCGATGTTGGCTGGCCTCGAATTCCACTCCTTCCGACGTGCTGGTTCAGAGCGGTGCAGCCTGATGGCCGTTCTCGAGGCGGCGGCCCTCACCAAGCATTTTCAGGCCAGGCGCGGGATCTTCGGCGGCGACCGTGGCGTGGTGCGTGCGGTCGATGGGATCTCGTTTACGATCGAGCCCAGGCGGACACTCGGTGTCGTCGGCGAATCAGGCTGCGGCAAGACGACCACGGCAAAGCTCGTGCTCGGGCTCGAGGACCCAACCGGCGGTACTATTCGCTTCGAGGGGCGGGACCTGCAGGGTCTCGACACCGCCGGGCGCCGGCACTACCGCAAATCTGTACAGGCCGTCTTTCAGGATCCGTATGCCTCGCTCAACCCGCGCATGCGGGTCCACGCGATCATCGCCGAGCCGCTTGTCACCAATGAGACGCTCTCCGCCGCCGAGGCGCGCAGCCGGGTCCTCCATCTGCTCGACCTCGTCGGGCTGCCGCCCCGCGCGGCAGATCTCTTCCCGCACGAATTCTCGGGTGGGCAGCGCCAGCGCATCGCAATCGCCCGGGCGCTGGCATTGTCGCCCAAGCTCATCGTGCTCGACGAGCCGGTCTCCGCCCTCGATGTGTCGATCCGGGCGCAGATCCTGAACCTGCTGCGAGACCTCCAGGCCGAGCTCGGTCTTTCCTACGTGTTCATCGCCCACGATCTCGCCGCCGTCGCCCATATGAGCCACACGATCGTGGTCATGTATCTCGGCAAGATCGTCGAGAGCGGCGATGCTCGCACCCTCACCCGCTCGCCAAAGCATCCCTACACCGAGGCGCTGTTTTCGGCGGCCTTGCCGAGCCACCCCGACGAGCGGCGCGAGGAGATTATCCTCTCAGGCGAGGTGCCGAGCCCGCTCAATCCGCCCTCTGGCTGCCGCTTCCACCCGCGCTGCCCACACGCAATGGCGCGCTGCGGCGAAGAGGAGCCGATGCTCGCGGATGTCGAAGGCCGTCTCGTGGCCTGCCACCTCTACGACACGGCCGAGCGCCGGGCGCCGATCAGGATCGCCGCCGGGGTGTCCCCGGTGTCGTGAGCATGCTGCGCCGCGAGGTCGTCATCCTCATCGGCTGCGCGGTGGCGGGTTGGCCGCTGACGGCGCGTGCGCAGCAAAAGGCGATGCCGGTGATCGGCTATCTCAGCGTCGGATCCCCAGAGTCTGACGATTTCCGTCTCACCGGCTTCCGGCAGGGTCTGAAAGAGACCGGCTATGTCGAGGGCCAGAACGTCGCGACCGAATACCGTTGGGCGCAAGGCCAAAACGGTCGATTGCCGGCCCTGGCTGCCGATCTGGTTCGCCAGCAGGTAGCCGTAATTGCGACCGTTGGTCCCCCTTCGGCGCTCGCCGCCAAAGACGCGACCGCGTCGATCCCGATCGTTTTCGTTGTCGGCATCGACCCGGTTCAGGCCGGCCTTATCGCCAGCCTCAACCGTCCGGGTGGCAACATTACAGGTGTTGCGATCCTCTCCGCAGAGCTGGCGGCAAAACGGCTCGATTTGCTGCACGAATTGGTGCCGACAGCAACCTTCGTCGCTCTGTTGGTCAATCCGACGAATGCTGTTTCCGACTCTATGACGAGAAACCTGCAGGATGCCGCGCGCTCCCTTGGTCTGCAGGTACATGTTCTGCGAGCAAGCACCGCGAGCGAGATCGATGCAGCCTTCGGGGCCCTTGTCGAGCTCCGAGCCGGTGCACTCGTCCTCGGCGGCGATCCGTTTTTCACTAACCAGCGCGCTCAAATTGTCGCTCTGGCGGCCCGCCACGCCGTGCCCGCGATCTACGGGGTGCGCCTGTTCCCCGCGGCCGGCGGCTTGATGAGCTACGGAACCGATCTTGCCGACAGCTTTCGCCAGGCCGGCGTCTACGCTGGGAAAATCCTCAAGGGTGCCAAACCCACTGATCTGCCGGTCCAGCAGGTGGCGAAAGTCGAGCTGGTCATCAATCTGAAGACGGCCAAGACGCTCGGGCTCACGATACCCCTGACATTGTCTGGCCGCGCCGACGAGGTGATTGAATGAAATCGGACGGGAAGATGCACCTGAATTTCCTTCTGCTCGCGGCCACGGTCGCGCTGACATTGTTTGCCCAGCCGGCACATGCAGCCGAACCCTATCACCTCCGCCTCGGCTGGGTAGTCACGCCGGCGGACCTGGTGACCCTGATGTTCGTCAAGCCGGGGCTGGCGCCGCATGCCGGCAAGACCTACATCCCGGAACTCACGCACTTCGCCGGCACCCCGGCCGAGATGACCGCGCTAGCCACCGGCGATATCGATTGCGCCGCACTCGCCTATTCGACCTTTGCGCTCGGGATCGAGAATGCCGGGATGGCGGATCTGCGGATCATCGGTGACGAGTTTCAGGACGGGGTTCCGGGCTATCACACCAACGCGTTTGTCGTCCGCAACGACAGTCCGATCAAAACGGTCGAGGACCTCAAGGGGAAGATCCTGGCGACAAACCAGACCGGTGCGGCGATCGATATGGCATTGCGCGCGATGCTGGCAAAGCATCATCTGCAGGACAAGCGCGACTTGACGATCATCGAAGTCCGCTTCCCGGACCAGAAGGCGATGCTCAAAGAAGGCAAGGTCGATCTGATCACCTCTGTTTTGCCGTTCGGCCGCGATCCCGAGCTGATGGCAATTTCGCGCCCGCTGTTCACCCAGGAGGAGGCGATTGGCCGCTCGCAGATGATCATTCGGATGGCGCGCGACGGGTTTTTGCAAAAGCACCGCGCGGTGATGGTCGACTTCATGGAGGATTATCTCCACGCGCTGCATTACCTGACCGACCCGGCACATCATCAAGAGGCCGTCGAGATTGTCGCCCAGGTAACAAAGCAGAAACCCGCATTATTCGAGGGCTGGATCTTCACCAATCAAGATTATTACCGCGATCCCAAGGCCTTGCCGAACCTTGAGGCGCTGCAAAAGAATGTCGATCTGCAGCACCAGCTCGGCTTTCTGCGCTCGCCGCTCGAGGTCAAGAAATATGCCGACCTCGGCCTCGTGACCGAAGCCGCCCAGCGCCTCGACGCGGCGGCGACGCAGTAATCCAGGCTAAACGGTCGTCGGCTCCTGCGCCTCTTGGTGCCAGATCAAGAGACGGCGGCGCAGCGCGGCCATACCTTTGACGAGGCACAGCCCGGCGATCGCGATCTCGACGATGCCGGCGAAGACACCGGGGGAGTCGGCAAAACGTGACGCCTCGATCATGGCACCCCCCAAGCCCTGGCCGGCCATCAGCATTTCGGTGACGATCGTCACGATCATCGAGACGGGGAGCGCAACCTGCAGGCCGGTCAGGATCTGCGGCAGCGCCGCCGGCAGGACGATCTCGCGCAGCAGCTCCCGCTCGCCGGCACCGAGGCTACGCGCTGACCACAAGAGCTCACGGTCGACCCCTTCGGCTGCGGCCATCGTCGCAACGATCACAGGGAAAATGGCGTTGAAGGCGGCCATCGAGATCTTCGAGACGTCGTAGAGACCCAGCCACAGCATAAAGATCGGCAGGAAGGCGATCTTCGGCATCGGGAAGCCGACCGAGACGATCGGATCAAAAAACCAACGAATGAATTTGTTGCGGGTCATGACGATGCCGAGCATCACGCCGCCGACGGCGGCGATCGCGAACCCGGCCAAAGCGCGATAGAGCGTCAAACCAAGATTGATGATCAGCTCGCCCGACAGCGCATCGTCCCAGACCCGCTCCAGCACCGTGGACAGCGGCGGCAGCAAAAATGAGCTGACCGCGCCGCTGCGCGAGGCCGCCTCCCAGGCGAGGACGAGCGCGATCAGCGGTAGGAGGCCGCCGATACGGCGTGTAATTGCCGTGCCGAGCGGCTCGAGACGCAGCCCGGCTGCTGCCGACCGCGGCAGAACCAGGCTCTCTCCATCCTCTATTCGCGCCATGCGAGAACTCGGCGCATCAGCATCAAATAGAAGCGGTCGGCGGCGAAGCCCAGCGCCGCTACGGTCATCACCACCGCGAACATCGCGTCATAGACGCCGCCGTCGCCGAGAAACCCGATCATGTAGCCCAATCCCTGCCTGGCGACGATCAACTCGGAGGCGACGAGCAAGACAAAGGCGAAGGCAAGAGCCGTACGGATGCCGCTCAGCAATTCCGGCAGCGCGCTCGGCAGCACGATTTCCCACAGGACCCGCGCGCGGCTCGCGCCCAGACTGCGCGCCGACCAGATCAGCACTTGCTCGGTCCCACGCGCGCCGTTGAACGCGCTCAAGGTGACCGGCAGCATGCAGCCGATAAAAATCAGCACAACCTTCGAAGCGTCGCCAAAGCCGAGCCACAGCACCATGACCGGTATCAGTGCCGATTTGGGCATCGGGTAGAAAAATTGAACAATCGGATTGATGACGACCCGAACCGGCAGATACCAGGCCATCAGCACGCCGATGGCACTACCGCAGATGATCGCCAGGCCGAGCCCGGCGGCGCCGCGCGAGATCGAAGCGACGCCGTTGGTCCAAAGATCCCCGCTCGCGGCGAGACTGAGCCAGGCGGCTGCGACCTTGTCGAGCGGCGGAAGGGCCGAGGGCGAAACGATGCCCAGCCGTGAGACCGCCTCCCAGGCGAGCGCTAGCAGAAGCAGCGGCGCGTAGCGCGGCAAGGCTGAAGTCATGCGACAACGCCTTGTTCGGCCAGGATCGCCTCGCCGCGCACCAGGTTCCAAACGTGATCGACGATCTCGACAAAGGCCGGGCTGCGGGAGAGGCCGGGGTCATCCTTGTCGAAACGGGTTTCAACGATCTCCTTGATGCGGCCTGGGCGGGCTGACATCACCGCTATGCGCTCGGCAAGAAACACCGCCTCGTGCACATCATGCGTGACGAAGATCACGGTCTTGCGCGAGCGCTGCCAGATGTTGAGGAGTTCGGCCTGCATGAGGCTGCGGGTCTGCGCATCGAGCGCGCCGAACGGCTCGTCCATCAGCAGAATGTGCGGGTCGATCGCCAGTGTCCGGGCGATCGCGGCGCGCTGTTTCATCCCGCCCGAGAGCTGTGAGGGGTAGCTGTCCTCGAAGCCCGTCAGCCCGACCAGGTCGATGAACTCGCGCGCATGGCGGGTGCGCTCATCGCGAGGGATACCCTGCTTTTCGAGACCATAGAGCACGTTCTGAAGCACCGTCTTCCACGGAAACAGCGCGAAATGCTGGAAGACGATGCCGCGGTCGGGGCCGGGCCCCGCGATCGGCTTACCTTCGATCAGTATCGCTCCGTGCTCGACCGGTAGGAACCCGCCCACGAGGTAGAGAAGGGTGCTCTTGCCGCAGCCGCTCGGGCCGAGCAATGCCACGAACTCGCGCTCGCCTATCTCGAGCGACACGTTGTCGAGCGCGGCTACCGGATTGCCCCGTGGCGATCGGTAAATGTGGCTGACCCGGTCGATGACGATCTGCGCCGCAGCGTCGCGGTTCTCAGCCAACTTGGTAGTGGATGAAGTCGGTAATCAACCCCAACGCCCGCAAAGCGTCAGGCGCGGCGGGATCCCTGGCAATGAAGGCGTGCGGCTGGCCCTCGAAGCGGTGGAACGAGATCGAGCCGCCGGCCCTAGCGTAAGCGGCGGCAAAGTTAGCCGCCATGTCGGGGGTCAGGTTGTCGTCGGCCGTACCCTGCATGATCAGCGCAGGAGGTTTCTCGACGGCCTCGCCGTGTTCGACGATCAGCTGAGGATTGCCTTCAGCCATCGCTTCCACGGAGGGCCAGAACTGATGGTGGGCCTCCACGAGTCGTTCGTTTCCGCGTTCCTGCACCGCGCGATATCGTGCGAGCGGATCGGCGACCGGCCAGCAGACCACCACAAAGGCCAGGCTCGCATCCGTCCCGGCCAGCGGGACGGCGGCATAGCGAGGGTCGCGCGGACGCAACGTGTTGAGCAGCAGCAGATGCCCGCCGGACGAAGTGCCGAGACCACCCACGAGATCGATGCGCGTCGCAAACCGCTCGGCGTTCGCCTTCAGAAAGCGGATACCGAAATTCACGTCGGCGACGGCCTGGGGATAGCGCGCCGCCGGCGGCATGCGGAAGTCGATTGACAGCACGACGATGCCGTGGGCCGCGAGATATTCGCCGATCGTGAAATTGTTGAGCCGGTCGCCCATGGTCCATGCGCCGCCATGCACTTCGAGCACCGCGGGGAACGGGCCGATGCCTTCCGGGCAGTAGAAGCGGGCGAGCAGTGGCGCCGCGCCTGGAGGGCGGAAATATTCGAGGTCTTCACTATGGACGGGCATTGCAGTCGCTTGGGTTGTGGGCGATGCCGCCCCAACATATCACATCGGCGGCTTGACCCCATCCTTCTCCGCCGTCACCCGGGCGGCGGAAAGGCTGCCGTCAGGTTTTTTCAAGGCGACGATAAAGACGGCAGCGCCCGGCTTTAGCAGGCCTGCATCACCCGCTCCGTAACCAAATATGGGGGTGTCGGTGCCGACGACGATTTCCGACTCGTTCCCTTTATAGGAGACCTTCAGGGTTTGACCCTGCGGCGCACCGGTAATACCGGATACGGTGGCATTTGTCATCAGGCTGTCCGGCATCAGATCCCAGGCAAACTGGCCTTCGGCGACCCCACGCAAGGATTCGGGGAAGATGCGGAGCTCGACGGCGTGGTTCTTGCCGTCCGTTCCCTTCATCGAGGTGGTGGCAACTAATCACCGGCCTTGATATCGCCGAGGCCCTTCTTGACGAGATAGGAGACGGTGAAGCTCGGTGCTAGCACGATCGTCAGTTCCGGGCCCTCACGGGACTTGACCGTCAAGTTCTGGCCGTCGAGCTTCTCGACCGTGCCGCGGATGCGGGTCGGTGTCCCCTCGGGGGCGTTCTGAGCTATTGCGGGCAAGGCCAGCAGAGCGACCAGTGCGCCGGCGAACAGCAATTTCGTCATGGCGGTCCTCCCTTGGTTCGAGCCGTTGCGGTTTCTAGCATGAACGGTCAGGCACCTGAGGTTCAGTGGATCTCACAATTTGGTGACCGTCCCAGTCCAGCCTCCTCACTTGGTCGGCCGATAAGGTTTGCCGAGCGCGCGCGGCGGGCGTGCCGTGCGCACGAAGCCAGCTAAAATCGTCACCGTAATCAGATACGGAAGCGCCTGAATCAGCTGCACTGGCACCGCCCCAATGCCGGGGAGCACAACCCCTTGCAGACGCGCCTGCACCGCGTCGGCGGCGGCGAACAGCAGGCAAGCCGAGAGCACCGGCCAGGGTCGCCACTTGCCAAAAATCAACGCTGCGAGAGCGAGATAGCCGCGTCCGGCACTCATGTCGCGCAGAAAGCCGTTGCCTTGCGCCATCGACAGGCAGACGCCTGCGACCCCGCACAGTGCCCCATTTACTGCAAGTGCCGCAAAGCGCAGGAAGGCGACCGACAGCCCCGCGGCGGCTACCGCTTCAGGGCTCTCGCCGACCGCTCGCAACCGCAGGCCGATCCGGGTGCGAGCCAGCACGAAAGCGGTCAGCGGCACGGCGAGCCAAGCGATATAGACCGGCAGGCTGTGCCCGCTAATGACCGTGGCATAAACCCGCCCGACAATTGGGACTTCGCTTAGTGACTGGGCCGCCGGTAGCGTGATCGGACCAAAGCGCGCCGCGGCCGGCAAGGATGGTGTCGTACCGCGTTGCCCGAACCACGCCGAAGCGAGGCTCGGCGTGGCGCCCGCGGCGATCAGGTTGAGCGCCATGCCCGATACGATCTGGTCGCCGCCAACGGTGATCGCAGCAATTCCGTGCAGCAGTGCCAATAGAAGTGCTGCGGCTATGCCGGCACCGAGTCCCAACGCGGCAGAACCGGTCAGGGAGGCGACCGAAGCGCCGGCGAAGGCCGCGGCAAGCATCTTGCCCTCGAGCCCGATATCGACGACCCCGGAACGCTCGGCATAAAGGCCGGCGAGTGCCGCCAAGACGAGCGGTGCCGCGAGCCGCACGGTCGAGGCTGCGAGCGACAACAGCAGAGGGCTCAGGCTGTCTGTCGTACCGGCGCCATCCATAGAGTTCGCAGGGACCGACCGATATAGCCACGCGCGACGCCGTCGAGCATGCCGCAGACAAAGATCACGATACCCTCGGCGACGGTGACCACGTCGCGGGTGACACTAGGCATGTCGAACGAGAGTGCCGCCCCGCCTTGGTTCAGCGCGCCGAATAGGACCGCTGCGAGGACGATACCGAGCGGATGGCCGCGTCCCAGCAATGCAACCGCGATCCCGACGAAGCCAGCTCCCGCGGTAAGATCCGCTGTTAACCGGTGTTGCGCGCCGAACAACTCGTTGATCGCAAGCAGTCCCGCAAAGGCGCCGCCGCTGCACACCGCGAGCACGACGACCCGCGGCACCCGTATGCCGGCGGCGCGCGCCGCCAACGGGTTAAGGCCGGCAGCGCGGATCTCGTAGCCGAGCGGGGTCCGGTGCAGCAGGACCCAATAGAATGCCGCCGCAAGGAGCGCCAAGAGCGCCGTCGGGTTGAGCGGCGCCTCGCCGGCATCGAAGCGGGTGCCGACGGCGAGGTTCGCCAAAGTCGGCAGCCACAGCGCCGATGGAAAGGCCCGCGTCTCAAGCGCGCTCTGGCCGGGAGCGATCAGTACCTCGACGAGGAGCCAAGTCATCAGCGCTGTAGCGATGAAGTTGAACATGATCGTGGTGATCACGAGATGGCCGCCGCGGCGCGCCTGCAGCCATGCCGGGACGAAGGCCCAGGCTGCGCCGAACGCAGCGGCCGCGAGCACAGCCACGGCAAGAACGAGCGGTCGAGGCGTACCGCCGAGTGCCAGAACCACCAACGTGGCGCCGAGGCCCCCCAACGCGGCCTGGCCTTCACCCCCAATGTTGAACAGACCAGCCTGGAACGGCAACGCCACGGCAAGCCCCGCGAACACGTAGTCGGTCGCATAAAACAAGCTGTAGCCGATCCCCTCGGGGTCGCCGAGCGCGCCCCGCAACAGAGTGAAGAGCGCTCGAATGGGATTCTCGCCGATGATCAAAACCAGACCGGCAACCGCAATAAGGGCGACCACGAGACTCGCGGCAGGGATCAGCAGAGCCGCGAGGACGCGGCAAAGCCGCCGCATCACGCCGCGGTCAGGAGCGGAGGAGGCGATAGCGAGCGTCTAGTGTCGGCGGCCCGTCGCTCGTCACGATGCCGCGGCCAACGAGATCGATCAGGTGCGCGTGCACCGACCTTCCGGCTGCGCGACACAGCCCCGGCTCGAGTCCGACATAGAGCCGCTCGACCATCGCATCGATATGCCCGACTCCGGCCGAAAGGCAGTCGAAGATGCCGACCTCGCGTTCGTGTCGATGGGCAATGAACGCGCGGACGTGCGGTTGCGGCTCGGTGATCGCGGGTCCGTGGGTCGGCCAATAGACTGTGTCACGGCGGCCGAGCAGCTTGTCCAGCGAAGCCATGTAGGCAGTCATATCCCCGTCGGGCGGCGATATCACGCTCGTCGACCAGCCCATGACATGGTCGCCACTGAACAGGACTCCATCGTCCGGCAGCGCGAAGCAGAGATGATTCGAGGTATGACCGGGGGTGTGGACCGCCTCGAAACGCCAGCCCTTGCCGGCGATAGCATCTCCGTCGCCTATGTTGACATCGGGTACGAAATCCCAGTCCCCGCCTTCCTCGACCCCAGGCTCGCCGCGCTTCCCACCGGCATGCGGGCCGTAACCATAGGTCACCGCACCGGTCGCCGCCTTTAGCGGCGCAGCCGCCGGCGAATGGTCGCGATGAGTGTGGGTGATCAGGATGTGGGTCACGCGCTCCCCAGAGAGGCCGGCGAGCAATGCCTCGACATGCTCGGCGAGCTCGGGACCAGGGTCGATCACTGCAACATCGCCACTGCCAATGACGTAGGTGCCGGTGCCTCGGAAGGTAAAGGGACTAGGGTTGCGCGCGACGATGCGGCGGATTCTCGGCGCGACTGGTTCGAGCCGGCCGTATTCGAACGAGAACTCGCGGCGAAACGGAATGTCGACAGCCATGGCCGGGAGATTACATGAGATCCACCCGCCACCCCAGGGGTTGCCGTGATATTCTTCAGTGCCGAGGGAGATTGGTCGCGATGAAGATCAAGCTGGACATCGATTGCACGCCGGACGAGGTACGCGAATTCTTCGGGCTGCCGCAGGTCAAGCCGCTACAGGAGGAACTGCTCAAAGAAGTCCAGGAACGGCTGCGGGCGAACATCAAGGCGATGGACCCCGAGACCATGCTGAGGACTTGGCTGCCGGCCACCCTCAAAGGGTTCGAGCAGCTGCAAGAGATGTTTTTCTCACGGATGGGCAGTGCCGGCGGCAAGCGAAAATAGCCGTCGCCATCGCGCTGCGGAATCCGCCGATCCCGCCGCCCTTGGTAATCCCGGAGCAGCTCACTTGTCCGGGCGGCGCGGATAGACCTCCTCAGCGACGTCGTCGATCCAATGGCGCCAAAGACCGGAGACTTCGATGATCTTCGCCTCGATCGCTCCTCTGTCGAGCTGATAGACGACGGCGCCGAGCCGGTGCTCTCCGGGCATCGGCGGCGCCTTCGCCGCCGGCCCGACGAGAAACGCAGAAGAGGGCGCCCAGATGTAGCGGGTGCCGCCGAGCACGAAATCATGCGCTTTGTGCAGGTGGCCGCTGGCGACCAGTCCGACGGAATGGCGGCGCAGCAGCGAGAGTAGACGCGCGCGCGGCTGCGGCTTGACCGACCAATATCCGGTGTCGCCCTCGTCCGGGCCGTCGAGAAACAGCGGACGATGAAGGAACCACGCGATGCGCCGCCCCGCGGCATCATTCATGACCGCATCGAGCCAGTCGTCCTGCAGCGCCTCTTCGCGCTCACCGCTGCCGAGCAGCATGGCATCGAACCCGATCAGACGGCAGTCCTCGACATCCTCGATCCACCGGTCCGGACCGAAATGGGTGCGCCAGCGCCGGAGCCGTTCGTCGTTGACCGGTTGACGCCGGTCGCCCGCGTCGCCGACATCGTGGTTGCCGGGCACTGCGCGAAGCCGCACGCCCAAGCCGCGTATCAGCTCGGCCGCATACCGCATATCCGCCTCGACATCGGCGCCGTCCACTGTGACGTCCCCTGTATGGATGACAAGATCGGGGCGCTGTTCGGCGATCCAACGGGCGAGCGGCGGCCAATTGTCGGTAAAGTGCGCCTTACCGGGGCTCAGATGCGTGTCCGAGATCTGAATTACCCGCATCGTTCCTCGCGCAGAAAAGCGGCCAGCTCTGACATCGTTGCAAAGACGTGCGAGCATCCTGCGGCGAGCAACCGATCGGCGTGACCCTTCGGGCAGTGGCCGCCGCCGCAAAAGCCGACGACCGGCATCCGGGCGGCAACCGCCGCTTCGACCCCCGGAATGCTGTCCTCCACCACGATGCAGTCTTCCGCCGCCGCGCGGAGGCGCTCGGCAGCGAATAAGAACAGGTCAGGCGCCGGCTTGCCATGAGCGACTTGGATGGCGCTGAAAACGTGTGGGTCGAAATATCTGAGCAGCCCGGTCGATGCGAGTCGTTGGCGGACTCGGCCGAGATGGCCGTTCGAGGCAACGCAGCGCGATCCGGGCAACGCGGCAAGGAGGTCCTCCACCCCTACCATCGCCGACAGCTCAAGCTCCAAGGCCGCCGCCGAGCGGGTAGCAAATGTCTCGAAAAACGTGTCGGGCAGCCCTCGCCCGAACTGGGTTGCGACCGCAGCAGAGAGAGTGGCGCGGTTCTTGCCGAAGCCGAGTGTGATGGCATCTTCGATCGTCGTCGGAAAATCGACCGCGACCAGGCATTCGGCAAGAACGCGGGCGAAGATGACCTCGCTGTCGACTAGGACACCATCACAATCGAAGATGACGAGATCGGGCACGCGCTGTCTTTCGCTCCGGGGCTGCAGTTTGCAGCATATATGACCCCCGATATAGTGGTCTGTCATCCCTGGAGAGGACCTGCGCCATGCCTCGCTTCTGCGCAAATCTCGGGTTTCTGTTCGGCGAAGTGCCGTTTCTCGATCGCTTCGATGCCGCGGCCCTGGCCAGCTTCACCGGGGTCGAATACGCTTCGCCCTACGACTACCCGGTGGCCGAGCTGCGCGCCCGACTGAGCGCGGCGGGCCTCACCCAGGTACTGATCAACAGCCCGGCCGGCAATCGGGCGGCGGGCGAGCGCGGCATGGCGTGCGTACCCGGGCGCGTCGCTGCGTTCCGCGACGGCATCGCCCAGGCGCTCGATTACGCGGTGGCGCTTGACTGCAAACTGGTGCACATGATGGCCGGAGTTCCGCCGCCGGACGTCGCGTGCGACACTGCAGCGGCGCTCTACGCTGCCAACCTCGCGTGGGCGGCGGAAAAGGCTCTGGCGGCTCGTGTCAGGCTCGTCATCGAGCCGCTCAATCCACGCGACGCCCCCGGCTATTTGTTGCGCACCCAAGAGCAGGGTGCCGCTATCGTCGCGGCGATCGGGCGCGACCGACTCGGGCTGCAGTTCGACATCTATCATTGTCAGACCGCACAGGGCGACGTAACCCGGAGACTTGAGACGCTGATGCCGGCGATCGACCACATGCAGCTCGCCGATGTGCCCGGCCGCCACGAGCCCGGCACCGGCGAAATCGGCTGGGATTACGTCTTCCGGCGCATCGACGAACTGGGCTATGCGGGCTGGATCGGCTGCGAGTACAACCCCATCGGTGACACCGTCGCGGGGCTGGCCTGGCGCAATCGCTACGGGGTCTGATGCTTTAGCCGCGGCCGATATAGGGCATTTTGGTCGCCATCACGGTCATGAACTGGACGTTCGCCTCGAGCGACAGCGAGGCCATGTAGACGACCCCCTTGGCGACGTCGCGGACATCCATGCGCGGCTCGGCTTCGACCCTGCCGGTCGCCTGTAACCTGCCGCGCGCGGTGTCCTCGTTGCGCGTCGTCGCGGCGTTGCCGATGTCGATCTGGCCGCAGGCGATGTTGTATTGGCGCCCGTCGAGCGACAATGACCGGGTCAACCCGGTCAGAGCGTGCTTGGTCGAGGCGTAAGGCGCCGAATTGCGCCGCGGGACATGGGCCGAGACCGAACCATTGTTGATGATGCGCCCGCCCTGGGGCGCCTGGGCCTTCATCATGCGGAAGGCATGCTGGGCGCACAGGAACGAGCCGGTCAGGTTGGTTGCGACCACGTCCGACCATTGCTCGAAGGTCAGGTCTTCGAACGGGATGCCACGGGTGCTGGTCCCGGCGTTATTGAACAACAGGTCGAGGCGGCGGTAGGTCTCTTTGACTCTGTCGAACAGCGCCCCGACCGACGCCGGATCGCGCACATCCGTCGGCACGACCAGGGTTCGCGGCGGCGAAGCTTCGGCGAGTGTTGCGGTCTCTTCCAGCATGTCGCGCCGGCGGCCCGCCAGCACCACCGCCCAGCCGGCCTCCAGCAGCGCATGCGCGCTCGCTCGCCCGATACCGCTGCCCGCGCCGGTGACGACGGCAATCTTCGTTGGCGTGTCCATGTCGTGCTTTCTCCTTTTTAGAGCCGCCGCACCGATATCCGCCGTCTCGGTGAGACCAGCTCGTCCTGTGCTGCGACCAGCGCCAATTCGCCGCCGCCTGAGCGCATCGTCGTCTCGATCACGCCGTAGATCGCGGCGATCGTCGTAGCGAGCGCGTCGGGCACCGGTTTGCCCTTGAGCAGCCAGCCCAGAAAGAGTGCCGCCACCGCGTCGCCGCAGCCGGTCGCTTCAATCGGCAGGTGCGGTGTCTCGACCGCCCACACACCATCGGGTCCCGCTGCAACCGCGGTGACATGCTCGGCGTCGGTTTCCAGGCTCGTCGCCAGCACGATACCGGGCCCGCATTGCCGTAACGCCGCCACCGCATCACGAGCCTCCGCCAGGCTGCGCACTGGGCCACCGCTCAACCATTCGAGCTCGAAACGGTTCGGCGTCACGACATCGGCCAATGCCAGCGCGCGGTCGCGAAAGAACTCCGGGATACCTGAGCGCACATAGTAGCCGAGCCCGACATCGCCCATCACAGGATCACAGCAGTAGAGCGCACGCGGATTTGCTTTCTTGACCCGCGCGACGATGTCGAGCAGCACCGGCCCGGTCTCCACCTCGCCGAGATAGCCGGACAGCACGGCATCGCAACGCGGCAGCACGCCCAATTCGGCGATACCCTCGAAGAGGGTGGCGATCTCGTTCGCCGGAACGGTGCCGCCGCGCCACCTTTCGTAGCCCGTATGGTTTGAGAATGCGACGGTGTTGAGCGACCACGTCTCGCAACCGAGGCGCTGCAGGGGAAACAGCGCCGCCGTGTTTCCGACATTGCCGCAGGCGACCCAGGATTGCACGGAAAGCACGATCGGCATGTCAGTCCATGCCCGAATTCATACGGTCGAACACACGCTTGATATCGAGAAACACAATCGCGCCGCTGGCGACGAAAAAACCGAGCCCCGCGGCATGCATGGCGCCGCTTTCCCACGCATGGGCGATGAACAGGCCGAGGAGCCCGATGATCGCGAACAACGGGATTACGAAGGCGAGGTGCTTCATGTCGTCGACGAGCAGAAAATTGCCCCAGCCCGAGGCCCCGCCGTCGAGCCGATGCTTCAGTCGCAGAAAGGCGAGCGCGATCGCCCCGAGGCTGAGCAGCAGGCCGCACTGATAGTCGCCGGGCTGCGCGTCGGCGCTCGCCACGAAGGCGCCGATCACGGCGAGTACCCCGAGGATCAAGAATTGGATCCAAAAGCCGAACCACGACCGGAAGCCCCGTCCCGCGTCGCCGGGTGTCCGGCTCGTCTCGTCCATGCCCGTATCCATCGCGGGCAGCAATTTAGCGCATTTCGGGCGAAATGGGCGTTGACGCTGATATAACAGGATGTTGAACGGAGATCGGCCGATGCGTGCTGCCTTCCGCCCCCGCCGCAGCCTGCTCTACATGCCCGGTTCAAACCCGCGGGCTCTGGAAAAGGCGCGCAGCCTGCCGGCCGACGGCCTGATCATCGACCTCGAAGATGCAGTAGTTGCGGAGGCGAAAGAAGGCGCCCGAGCGATTGTCGCAGTAGCGTTGGCAGCCGGCGGCTATGGCTCCCGCGAGCTCGTGCTACGCGTCAATCCACTCGACACGCCGCGGGGCCATGCCGATCTTGCTGCGGCGGCGACGATGCCAATCGACGCGGTGCTGCTGCCCAAGGTCGAGAGCGCCGACCGCGTGCGGCTGACCGTGTCGCTGCTCGACGCGCTGGGAGCGCCGGAACGGCTCACCGTGTGGTGCATGATCGAAACGCCGCTCGGCGTGCTTGCGGCGCGCGAGATCGCTGCGGCGAGCCCCAGACTGGGGGCACTCGTGCTCGGCACCTCCGATCTGACCAAGGAACTGCGCGCTCTTGCTACCCGCGATCGCCTGCCGCTGATCACCTCGCTCGGATTGGTGATGCTCGCTGCCCGGGCGTATGGGCTCGCGATCCTCGATGGTGTCCATCTCGATCTCTCCGATGAGGAGGGCTTCGCCCTATCCTGCCGTCAGGGCCGCGAACTCGGCTTCGACGGCAAGACATTGATCCACCCGAAGCAGATCGCCCCAGCCAACCTTGCCTATGCGCCAAGCCCGGAAGAGATCGAATACTCGCGCCGAGTCATCGCCGCCCATGCCGAAGCAGGCGCCGCCGGCAGGGGCATCGTGCTTGTCGACGGCAAGCTGATCGAAGGCCTTCACGTCGAGAATGCGCGCCGACTGCTAGCGCTGGCGGAGGAGATCGACCGGATTACCTCCGTTGACACTCCCCGGCACCCGGTCTAAGTGACCGCGGCACGCGCGGCGGCGGATGCCGCCGCCGTTTGTCTGGGATGTCAATGCCGGGACTACTCTAGATGAGATCCGCCAACCGGCCGCTCTCGCCGCACCTTCAGATTTACCGCTGGCAGCTGACCTCCGTCTTGTCGATCCTGCACCGCGCCGCCGGCGTGGCGCTCAGTGCCGGTGCGGTCCTGCTGGTGTGGTGGCTCGTTGCTGCCGCTTCCGGGCCCGACGCCTATGATGATGTCGAGGATTTTCTGGGCTCCTGGCTCGGGCTTCTGCTGCTTTTCGCCTGGACGGTCTCCTTGTTTTACCATTTGTGCAACGGGATCCGGCATCTTGTCTGGGATACCGGCCATGGCCTCGACCTCAGATCCACCTATATCGGCGGATGGCTGGTGGTCGGGGGGACCGGCATATTGACGTTGATCGCCTGGATCGCCTGGATTGCCACCTGGGCGTCCTAATATGGCGGCAACGCGGATGCGTTCGCCGCTCGGCCGTGCGGTCGGTCTGGGCTCGGCGAAGGAAGGAGTCGAACATTGGTGGCTTCAGCGCATCACTGCAGTGGCGCTGGTGCCGCTCAGCCTATGGTTCGTGATCGCCATCATTCGCCTCGTCGGTGCCGATCTCGACAGCGTGGGAGATTGGATCGGCCGCCCGCTGCCGGCGATTCTGCTGGTGCTGCTGCTGATCGCTACCTACTACCACGCTTCGCTCGGGCTGCAGGTCGTGATCGAGGACTATGTCCACGCCGAGCTCCCGAAGCTCGGTCTGGTAATCGTCGTTCGTCTGGCATGCTTCGCCCTTGCTGTCGCTGGCATTTTCGCTGTGCTCAGCATAGCCGTTGGAATGTCGAGCTGACCGCGGTTCCGTGATGCCCCCGGCTTATCCGATCACCGATCACAGCTATGACATCGTCGTCGTCGGCGCGGGCGGAGCAGGATTGCGTGCGACCCTTGGCGCCACTGTCGAAGGACTCAAGACCGCCTGCATCTCCAAGGTGTTTCCGACCCGCAGTCATACCGTCGCCGCGCAGGGCGGCGTCAGTGCGGCACTCGGCAACATGGGCGAGGACGACTGGCGCTGGCACATGTACGACACGGTCAAAGGCTCCGACTGGCTCGGCGACCAGGACGCGATCGAATACATGTGTCGCAATGCGATCCCCGCGGTCATCGAGCTTGAGCACTTCGGCGTGCCGTTCTCGCGGACCGAGGACGGGCGAATTTATCAGCGGCCGTTTGGCGGTCATATGCAGGATTACGGCGAAGGCGATCCGGCGCGGCGCGCCTGCGCCGCCGCCGACCGAACCGGGCACGCGATCATCCACACGCTTTACCAGCAGTGCCTGCGTCATAATGCCGAATTCTTTGTCGAGTATTTCGCGCTCGATCTGATCATGGACGATGAGGGCGTTTGCCGCGGGGTCATGGCGTGGAACCTCGAAGACGGCACATTGCATCGCTTTCGCGCCCATCTCGTGGTCCTCGCCACCGGCGGCTATGGCCGGACGTATTTTTCCTGCACCTCGGCCCACACCTGCACCGGCGACGGCAATGCGATGGTCTTGCGTGCCGGGCTGGCGTTGCAGGACATGGAGTTCATTCAGTTCCATCCGACGGGCATTTATGGCGCGGGCTGCCTGATCACCGAGGGCGCGCGTGGCGAGGGTGGCTATCTGACCAACAGCGAGGGCGAGCGCTTCATGGAGCGCTACGCGCCGCATGCCAAGGACCTCGCCTCGCGCGACGTCGTCAGCCGGGCGATGACGATCGAGATCCGCGAGGGCCGCGGCTGCGGGCCGCAGAGTGATCATATTCTCTTACACCTCGAGCACCTGGCACCCGAGGTATTGCATCAAAGGCTCCCGGGAATATCCGAGACGGCGCGGATCTTCGCCGGCGTCGACGTCACGCGCGAGCCGATTCCGGTATTGCCGACCGTGCACTACAATATGGGTGGGATCCCGACCAACCATCACGGCGAGGTTCTGCGGCCGACCGAGCAGGACCCGGATGCGGTCGTTCCCGGCCTGATGGCGGTCGGCGAGGCCGCCTGCGTGTCGGTGCACGGCGCCAATCGGCTCGGCTGCAACTCACTGCTTGATATCGTCGTTTTCGGGCGTGCCGCGGCACAGCGCGCCGCCGAGCTGGTACGCCCTGGCACGCCGCATCCACCCTTCCAGAATGGCGCCGGCGATGCGGCAGTCGATCGGCTCGACAAAGTGCGGCATGCGAAGGGCCCGCGCAAGACCGCCGAGATCCGGCTCGATATGCAGCGTGTGATGCAGAACAACTGCGCCGTCTTCCGCACCGCCGAAGTGCTGCGGGAAGGTGTCAGCAGGATCGACGTGGTCGCGAACAGCTTTGCCGATCTGGGCATCTCAGACCGTTCGATGATCTGGAACAGCGACCTCGCCGAGGCGCTCGAGCTTGAAAACCTGTTGGAACAGGCAGTTGTCGCCTTGCACTCGGCGGAAAACCGCACCGAGAGCCGCGGGGCCCACGCACGCGAGGACTACCCCGAGCGCGACGACCGGAATTGGCTCAAGCATACGCTCGTCTGGCTCGATGGCGAGCGTCAAATCGAGATCGGCTACCGGCCCGTGCATCTCTTCACGTTGTCGAACGAGGTGCAGGCTTTCCCGCCCAAGGCGCGGGTCTATTAGGACGCGACAGATGTTGGGAATTACTCCTCTACCCGTCGTTCCCGCGAAAGCGCACTGTTGTCCGGGATTTTTGCGCGGGAAGGGGATGCACGGCAGACAATCCCTATATTTTGGGTCAAAATCGTGTCGCCAAACATGATTTTGAGGTCTGCCGTGCCGCACAGTCGTAGCGCA
>Ga0187846_10000276_pt1 | contig 31367 bp, 25 predicted proteins | sample TC_taG_FD_161473 | JGI IMG/M metagenome (GOLD analysis project Ga0187846, IMG submission 161473) | Biofilm microbial communities from the roof of an iron ore cave, State of Minas Gerais, Brazil - TC_06 Biofilm (v2) | ecosystem: Environmental > Terrestrial > Deep subsurface > Cave > Wall biofilm... | reverse complement strand
ATGCTGACCGGGTTCGAAAAGTTGACCTGTTGCCAGCCGCTCGCGGTCTCGTTGCTGAAGGTGGCGCTGGCGAGCAGGGTGCCCGAGCTGGTCCATAGATCGCCCGTGTGAGTGCCGGTATTCTGCGGCCCCTTATAGAAGCGGATGCCGATGATCGAGCCATTCGTCGAAGCTTGGAACTTGACCCCGAGATCGACCGCGCTAGGGTCGTTTTCCGTTACGGTGCCCGGTGTGGCGCTAGGGCTAAACAGGCTTGCCGTCGCCGGCCCGCCGGAAATATTGACCATGGTCGTTTGGGTCGCGCTACTGACCGTGCCGTCATTGACCACCCACGAGATCGACCGGCTCGGATCGACGCCGAAATTAGTCGGGTTTTGACTGGTCGAGGAGTAGCTGATGCTGTCCAGCACCTGCTGGTAATGCGCCAAGGTGTCATTGCCGGTCAGGCTCAGGACCCCGGTCGATGCGCTGTAGCTCCCGCTGATGCTGGTGCCGGTAGTCGACGCCGACAGTGCGTCGCCGGTCGCCAAGCCGCCCGTGATCGACACCGTTCCCGAGACCAGGCTGGTGCTTTCGGGGTCGCTCACCGTCGTGCCCGACGACAATGTCGTCGGTGGCCCAAGGACGGTATAAGAGGCCGACGCCGCCACATTACTGAGCACTGGCGGCAAGTGACCACTGTCGTTAAACACCACATCGACCCAGTAATTATCGCCTGTGACTGAAACGTTACTGGGGAAACTGCTGCTGGCGCTATACGTATACACCCCATTGAGGCTGTCGCCCGCAGCGGTCAGAGATCCATTGCTCTGGCCTTGATATGTTGCAAAATAATCAGGGGTATCGGCATAATTCCCGGCATTGGTGTGATACGAGGCGATATAAGTCGTGCCTGGCGTAATACTCACCGGGTTCGAAAAGTTGACCTGTTGCCACCCGCTTGCAGTCTCGTTGGTGAAGGTGGCGCTGGCGAGGAGGGTTCCCGAGGCGCTCCAGAGGTCGCCGATATGGGTGCCAGTGTTTGTCGAACCCTTATAAAAGCGGATGCCGGTAATCTGCCCAGATGTTGCGGCACTAAACTTAACCCCGACTTCTATCGCATTTGCGTCATTCCCAATGGGCGGAGTAGTGCCAGGATTGAAGAGGCTTAACGCGACCGACGGCGTCACGTTGTACGAGACGCCCGGACTCGGCGTCTCGAGATTGAGGCTGTCGTCGACGGATCGAGACTCGATCGCGTATGTTCCAGGCGCCGCTGCCATGAAACTGTAGGTCCAGTTCATGCTCGCCGAGCCGACCTGACCACTCGCCGGGTGCCACGTCTTTCCACCGTCGGACGAGACTTGAACGCCACCGATGACACCGCCCCCTGCATCGGTCGCTGTGCCGGTGACCGTCACCGTTTGACCCTCTGCGACACTCGTGCTCGAAACCGTGGAGATAGTGGATGTGGGTGGTGTTTTGTCTGTCGATTGGCTGGCGATGACGAGACTTGCCTGAAGCGTTTGCGGCTGTACTCCCATGTCGGCGAACAGGTTCACCATCGCCTGCTGGACATTCGGATCTGCCGTGTTCGATGAGTAAGGAGACGGTGAATTGTCATGTTGGTTCGACAGCCCCCACGACCAGAAGACGGTCCCGGCTCCGAACACGAGCGCGCCACTCGTCGGATTACGATACTCGACAAGATTATGCGTCGCCGTCCCCGAAGTATCGACATTCCCCCAGTCGGTATTGTACGCGGTCGATTCCTGCACCGTTGTCGAAGAAAGATCGATGAGACCGGCTGGCATAAACCCATTATCGGGCGATGAGTCCCATTCGTAGCCGAGGAGGTCTCCTTCCAATGATGCCGTCTGCCCCGGTGCGGTAGCGGCGACGCTGGTATTGCGCCAGAAACGCAGCTGCGTGTCGCCGTAGGGGACCGTGATACCCAAAGTGTCCGAGGTCTGATCGACCTGAAAGAATGTGCCCGTCAACTCGTTTGACGGCATTGGCGGAGAGCCGAGACGCGGATCTTCAAACGTGCCGGTGTCCTTCCCGGAGGGGTCGATCTCTTGGTTGAAATGAGTGTCCTTGTAGCTGACGAGGGTACGGTTGGGATCAGCGCTGCTGTCGATGCTTGGCGATAGGCGGGTTTGCCAGAAGATCTCGTTGCCGCTGAGGAAGGCGAGGTTTACACCCGCGTTGGCCGCGGCTTGGACGTTGGCGACTTGACTGTCGGTCCAATATTCGTCATGCCCGGCATCCATAAAGACTTTGTGGTTGAGTAGCAGCGAGCCATTCGTCGCAGTATCAATACCGGAAATATAGGAAACGTCGTAACCGTTCTGTTCCAGCCAATAGATCGCCGAGTATTCGGCGCCAAACAAATAATCTTGCGGACCCGCATAGGTTCCACCACCGTCGCGGGTTATGATGGGTCGATTGTAGCTGACCGCAAAGGCCGCACCTTGGCCTAAGTTGGGAGGAGGCGGGTTTGCCGGACCGTCGCCGCCGTAAAGGTTGGCGCCCCCCCAGCCATTATAAGCCTGCCACGTCTCGTCCGAGGTCTGAAAGACGATGTCGCTGGTGGAACTGGGATTGGTGATGACGAACGGGATTTGGAAGATCTGCGACCCGTCGATCACGTTTGCGACATAGACGCCGGATGTGGTGGTGCTGGGGACCGCCCAGCTGTCGGTGACACTCCAATTTCCCGCATCGACGAGACCGGTAGTCGAGTCGGTGAGGGGGTTCGGCTGAACGACGGGGCTCCCCGAGTGGTTTAGGGTTGTGACAAGCGCGGCGCCGTCACCGCCGTAATAGCCCAACCGGTAGATGTTGATCTGATAGGTGCCATTGCCGGTCTGGTTGTTGATTTTGAACTGAACGGTGCCCCCGACAGGCGTGCTTATGCTCGTTGTAAAGCCCTGGATCTTTGTCGAATCTTGTCCCGGGTTGATCATCCACACGCTCTCAGGTGTGCCCGGCTTCTCGTTCTCAAGGACGATGGGGTTCGGATTTGATAGTGCCGCTGTTGCAGCAGATGCCGCTGTAGGAGGCGCCGCTGTAGGAGGCGCCGCTATGGCAGCAGGTATTACGGTGTTTGTGTTCTGGTCAAAGGGGATATCGATGCTTCTCGGAATGTGAGGTCCCCCGGGAAACACCTCATCCAAGTCAAGATGTGCACTTTGGGGGACGGAAGGGTTTGGCTTGAATCGGAGTCCACTCAGCTGCGCCGATGTCAGGCTTTGACCGACGCTGACCGGGGTATTCCCATCCGATAGCACCACCGTGCCGTTCACCGGCAGCGCCGTCACCTGTGTGGTAACGGCGGAGGCACCCTCGCTCGGGGCCGCGATATCGAGCGCCCTCCCAAAGACGGAGTTGTAGTCGCCCGGCGTATCTTTCCTGGACGCTGTGAACGGCGTCGCGGTAGCCACGGCCGACGTATTGCTCGAGGCTATCACCACGGTCGCGATCGCAGACACGGTGTTGCCGCCCGGGTCGGACACGGTAAACGCAAAGTCTGCGCTCTGGCTGGAGCTATTGGGCGCCGGCTTGAACTCCAGCCCGGTCAGCTGCGCCACCGTCAACGTCTCACCTACAGCGACGGCGGTGACCCCGTCCGACAGCAGGACGGTCCCGTCAGCCGGCAGCGCCGTCACTGTCACTGTCAGCTGCGCGGAGCTATAATTCGTATCTCTCGGGGTCGGGATGAGTATCGCCGTCGCCAAGCTGTTGTCCGCGACGGTCAGCGAAGTCGAATTCTCAGACAAGCTCATGAGCGCTCTCCCGCCTTGAGCCCCTGCCCCACGGACGGCTGCAGACGAAATATCGACCGGTGTGCCTTGCTATGCAGGCGAACCGGCCCTCCTTCGACGGTCCCGGCACTAGACCCCGTTGTCACAAATTTCTCCCTATCTCCAAGCAAATGCAATAAATTATTATGGTTAATTTTATAGCAAAAGTGCTTCGAGTTTGTGGGCCCGGCTATCGACAGCGGTACATTTGTAGATTATTTCCCGATATAAACAGAAAGAGTACGGAGTTCTGAGGCTCTCTTTGATGCATTTAGCGCTGAGTGCGACGATGGCCCATGACTCGGGCCGGCACACCGGCCACAACACTATGCGGCGCCACATCCCGGGTCACGACAGCCCCTGCCCCGATCGTCGCGCCCTCGCCAATGGTAAGTCCGCATAAAATCGTCGCGTGCGATCCGATCGACGCCCGTCTGCAGACCCGCGTCGGTTCCAATTGCCAATCGGTGGGTTGCTGCAGCGCTCCGGCATCGGTGGTCGCGCGCGGGAATCGGTCGTTGGTGAACATCACGCCGTGCCCTACAAAGACTTCGTCTTCGATAGTCACTCCTTCGCAGATGAAGGAATGCGACGATATTTTGCAGCGCGAGCCAATCTCGGCACCGCTCTGAATTTCGACAAACGCTCCGATCACAGTCTGGTCGCCGATGATACAACCGTAGAGGTTGACGAGTTCGGGCTGAGGAATGCGCACCCCTTCACCTAGCTTGACGCTGTCGCTAATCGGCATACCGGTTCCCCTTTTGACGCAGCACTACCGCTTACCGAAACAACAGAGGCTTTGGTATTGCAAAGGGGATATCTCTTGCCGCCAGGTCAACGCGACGACGGCGGCATAAACGCCGAACTCCTCCGGCTTGAGCAACCGAGAGAGAATCACTGTCGACACCAAAAAGAAGATCGCCCTTCTATAGCGTTCGACGCCGGAGAAAAAATCGATCGGTGTAGCCGATCCATCAAACCCTGACCGCTAACAGCCGGCGACGCCTATTGGGTTGCAGGGCATCAAGTGCTCAGAGGTGTGATCGTATTTCGCCATCTTGTCGCGGCTCGCACAAAATCCATTGTTTTTAGGGTTGATAAGGAAAGCTGAATCGGTGATCGGTTGAAAGAAGTCGATTGATCCGCCGGGTGGCGAATTTTGCCTCGTGAGCAACTGAAATAACTAATAATTACACCCGCCTGTCGTGGCAATTTTGTATTTCGCTTGCGGTGAAGCGGCGTTGCCATCTGATATGCTGCTCGCCGTCGGTGCGCTGCGCGTGGGATATGGTCGGGCCTTCGCGGAACCGATGGGGAGCACATCGATGTCATGCATGCCATTTTGTGACGGTCACCGAGTAGAGGCGGGTCAGCCTACTTGTTCAACAAGTGTGGACCGGATTTCCCGAATGTCGTGTTCATGCCTCCACCCGATGACCCTCGCCGGGACGCCAGCGACGGTTGCGAAATCCGGCACGTCGGTGGTGACGACCGCGCCGGCGCCGACGATGCTCGCGCGGCCGACCGTTACCCCTGGCAACAGAACCGCGTTGACGCCGATATCAGCCCATGCACAAACCCGTACCGGGCGGATCTCTAAATCCGTTTGAATGGTCGGAACATCGATCGGCAAGCCTGTATGCTCGGAGCCGAGCACCTTGGCGCCCGGCCCCCAGCCGACAAATTCCTCGAGCACCAAGTCTCGCGCGTCGAAATAGCTCTGCGGTCCGATCCATACCCCTTCGCCGAATCTGCACCGGCCGTCGAAACGGCCTTGGATAACGGTCTGGTCTCCGACAAAAACACAGTCGCCAATCTCAAAGGTTTCCGGGTGTATCAAGCTGACATTCCGCCCAATCGTTACCCCGGAACCGAGCTTCTTGGCCAGCGCGCGAAGACAGGCCCGCCGCATCAGCACGTCGAGATAACCCGAACAGGGGGAGAAGCGCGCAAACGCCTCTAACAGCTGTTCGCGGTCGAGACGTGCTCGGAGATCCGCCGCGAGGTCCACTTCGAATTGCGGATCAGGCGCCGCCTGCCGCCCGCCATGGACGGCCTTGACGACGCGGGGGCCGACTCGTCGGCGGGAATTTCGGACAGATGCGACTGGGATCATAACCTTCTCTCGCAAAGTCGCTGCCCCAGGCTCACCGGGGTACCTCGTGCGGCGATGGAGCAGGATGTCGCCTCCAGTATCTCGACAACGCGCAACCCAGTAGAGCCGCTTGAGATCGGAGCAGTACCTCGGCGAAGGCAGTCGACGAAGTGTTCGGCCTCCGTTTGCAGCGCCTCCTTGGCAGGCAGGTGGGGCGCCCACATATCTCCGGCTCGATAGCCGATCCGCATCTGATGTGCGGTTTCCGGTGAGCCGTTCACCGTAATCCCCTTATCATACACCTTAATTTTCTCGGTCGGTTCCAGATCATCGTACACAATCATCTTGCGGCTCCCGCCGATAAATGTCTGCCGCACCTTGACCGGCGATAGCCAATTGACGCTGATTTGGGCGATGCAGGAGCTGCGAAAGAACAGCGTGAGATGCGCCATGTTCTCCGGGCTCCCCGGAACATGGCTCGCCGCGGTCGCGGATACCGCAACCGGGTCTTCGTCAAAGACGTATTGAATAATCGAGATGTCGTGAACTGCCAAATCCCAGATCACGTTGACGTCGTTCTGAAACAAACCCAGGCTGGAGCGGACACCGTTATAATAATAGATGTCACCGAGGACGCCCGTGCCGATCAGCTCACGAATTTTCTGGACAGCAGGAGTGTAAAGAAAGGTATGGTCCACCATCAAAACCAGGTTGCGGCGGGTAGCCTCTTCGATTAGATGCCGTGCCTGCTCGGCGGTCCGGGCAAGCGGCTTCTCCATCAGAACGTGCTTGCCGGCGTCGAGTGCTGCCAGAGCAAGCTCGTAATGGGTGCAGACGGGGGTTGCGATCGCGATTGCGTCGACCCTGCTGTCCTCTAAGAGATCATCAAACTCGGTCGTCACCGTGATGCCGGCGTAACGTCGCCGGACAAGCGCCAGCTTCTCGGGGTCTAGGTCGCTGACGGAAACGACTCTTGCCCCCTCGGTGTTGGCAAAATTACGCACCAGATTCGGACCCCAATAGCCGTAGCCGATCACCGCCACGCCGACGGCCCCCGAGGGCGGCTCGTCACCCAAGATCTTCACCGCTGTGTCTTCCCGCTCAGACATGTCAATACGCGTTGGCGCGGGACGCCAAAATTCCGGCAGTCCTCAGCAAAATTTTCAGATCGAACCAAGGGGACCAGTGTTCGATGTAATGGAGATCGTGTGCCACCCGCGCCCGCGCCTTATCCAGAGTGTCGATCTCGCCGCGCAGCCCATTGACTTGGGCCCAGCCTGTGATGCCCGGCTTGACACGATGTCGATGGAGATATTCCTCGACGGCCTCGCAGTAGAGGCGACCACCGGCCTTCATCGCGATCGCATGCGGTCGAGGACCAACGAGCGACATATCACCGCGAAGCACATTGATCAGTTGCGGCAACTCGTCGATACTCAACGAGCGCAAGACGCGCCCCACGCGAGTGATCCTCGGGTCGTTTTGCACCGTGCGCTGCGCGCCGGACTGGTCGCCTCGGTCGACATACATCGTGCGAAATTTGAGAACCTTGATCACATCATTATTGAAACCAAAGCGCTCTTGAGCAAAGAACACAGGCCCGCTACTATCGGCCTTGATTAACAGCGCGGTAATCGCCATCAAAGGACCAAAAAAGAGAAACAACAGCGCGCTAAGAACCTTGTCTTCGATCCACTTGGCGACTGCGCGCCAATGCTTGAGGGGGCGATCAGCGATCTCGAGCACTGGCACGGTGCCGACGTAACTCATTCCTCGAACCTGGAACCTTTCCGCGATCGGTTCGATGCTGAGGCGCAGATCGGTCGCAATCCCTTTCAGCTTCCAGAAAAGCGCCTTGAGCTGCTCCTCGGCGTCAAGCGGCAGCGCGATGATTACTTCGTCTACCGGAACCTGGCGCGCTGCCCGAATAAGGTCGTCGGTTGTGCCCATCACATTCGCACTGAGGACCGAATTAGTCAGCCTCGGCTCGCGGTCATCGAAAATCCCGCGGACGGTAATGCTTTTGTCCTCCGCCTCCCGGAGTTTCGCGATCAGCCGTTGGCCCTCCTTGCCAGCTCCGACGACAACAATGTTACGAGTGAGCTGACCGCACTCTACCCAACGCATCACCACAAGGTGGAGAACACCTCGCGCCATCAACAGCAGAGCCGGTGCACCGGTGAACCAGGCAAGCGCCCAGCCACGCGAATAGCTCTCTGAGAGCTTGCCGAGAAATGCCGCCAGCAGCAGGGTCGACAGCGCAATGCCCCACATCATTGGAATGCGGATCAGCTGCCAATTCAACCTCAACAGCTGCTTCAGCTGATAGCCGCCCTGGCGCTCAAAACCTGCTACGAAAACCGTCGCGCCAAAGACCGCGATCAAGAAGTACCGCCCAGGCTCGGCGGTAGAAGGCTTAATAAGGTCAAAATACCAGGTGAATGCGGCCGCACCCGCGATTAACACGAGGCAAAAGTCGAATGCCGCGACAGCTGCAGCCAGAATCTCCGGCGACAGCCGTGCGCGACGTCCAACGCCGTGTTCCCAATACGCCTCGCGCGTACTCAAATCATCAGACGCGCGCGTAATCCCGGAACCGGCAGCGGCGTACTGTTGAGTGTCGGTCACTATTGACATGCGCGTACGGAAGATAACTTCTCTCTTGAAAGAGTTATTTCTTGCAGTTTCTAAGCTAGGGTCGACGAATTGGTTGATGTTATCGAATTTGATTCATTTTGCAACAAATTGATTCACAAAACTGAACCTAGTTTTATTTAACCATAAACTGCTGCTTTAACTATAATGTATCAACAATAAAATCGACAGGTTTGTCACTATATTCGCGAAATAGGAGAAAGGAATAGCGCACAGACACCGGCGATCGGATTACTCGGTGGGAGGCAGATCCGTTGCCACTTGCCGAACTGTGCGTAGATCCGATGTTCGGGCGTGATAGGGGCGCGGCGTAGCAAAGAGCCTTGCAGATCCTGACCTGCCTTGGACAATCGCCGGCACGCCGTCGCCCGCGCCTGTACCAAGTCGCTCACCGTCTTCATGGGCGGCACCGGGAATCCAGATCGGGGGTAAACTCAGCGGCCCAACGCTGCTGGGTCAGTATGAGCACGTTGCGATCAATCTTAGTCCTAACCGGTTAGCCCGCGTTCATTGGGATCAGCGACAAGGCCGCCACGAGACGGTCGTGCCCGCTTCCGTTACAGGCTTGGCAGCCTTTCCCGACCGCTCGAGAGAAGGTCTGGTGAAAGAAATCTACTAAAGACGAAACCGCCGTTGGTGCGAGCAAATCCTAGGCAGAACAACATTTGTGTCGTCATTCCATGACGCGCGGGGGCACTTTGGCGAGCTGGTTGAGCCGACGACGCGCTTCTTCTTTGTCCGGAAAATCCTTGCTAGCCTCTGCGGCGCGCTGCAGCGCATGCCTCGCGTCATCTCTGTTGCCTATCATCGAGAGCGCCATTCCCAGATGAAACTGGAGTTCCGGTTCTGCCGGCAGCTTCGCGACGCTCTGCTCCAACAGAGAAAGCGCGCTGTGATACAAACCCTTCTTGAAGTAAATCCAGCCTAGGGTGTCGGCGGCGTGGGGATCGTCGGGCAGTGCCTTTCGGGCCCTCTCGGCCAACTGGTACGCCTTGTCGAGCTGCGACAGCCGATCAGAATAAATATTGGCCAGATTGTTGAGAGCGGGCCCAAAGTTCGGGTTGATTGCGAGCAGCCTCTCGTACGCTTCTTGGGCTGCACCGAATCGCCCGAGCTGAGTTTGGATCAGCCCGATCTGCATCAATGCAGCAACGTTGTTGTTTTTGGCTACGAACGGCATCAGATCGTCCAGTGCTTCTTGATATTTGTGCTGAGCGAGGTAATTCCAGGCAAGCAGCAAGTGAGCTGCTTCGAGATTGCCATTCAAGTCCAAAGCCTTTCGCAAACTGGCTTCCGCGCGTGTGAAATCTTGTCGAGTCACGTCGATCTCGGCTTCGAGACACCACAGCCCGGCAATTTCCGGGTATCTTTCGATCTCCGCCTGCACCCGCGTCATCGCGGCTGAATCTCGATGTTCAGCAAGATCCAAGCCTGCGAGCTGCTGTAACGCCGGCAGATAGGCCGGCGCGACGCGCAGCGCCTCCTCGAAAGCCATTCGCGCGTCTTGCGGCTGGTCTTGACGGGCGAACAGCATTCCGATCAGAAACGACGGTTGGGGATCTCTCGGAAATATTTTCACCATTTGCCGGTAGACTGCCATCGCCTGATCGGTATTTTTCTCGATGAGATAGGCGCTAGCCAGCATCAGATGCGCGCTGAGCCCTTGCGGTCGCTTCTGGACCACCTGTGTGAGCGACGCAATTGCGGGCGCGAGCTCGCCTCTTGCGATATTGATGTCGTCGCGTAGCAAGATGGCCTCATCGAAATCGGGTGCCAAGTTTATCGCTTGGGTGAGGCTGCGGACGGCAGCTTCAACGTTATGGCTTGCCAATTCGGCCAGAGCCATTCGGTAGTGAATGCCGGGCATACGATAATATAATGTGCGCAACCGATCGAACTCGATTAGCGCCTCGAGAACTTTGCCTTCGATAATTTTTAGACTGGCTCGCACCAATAAGGCTTGATAATTCGCAGGATCGCGCAACAGAATCCGCTCGATGATGTCGGCGCAGTCGTGGTCTTGCCCCTTTCCGCACGCGAGGTTCATCAGGCCGACCCATGCCGGAAGATAATCCGGAGCCTTCGTGGTGATTTCTGCCAGAGATTTGCGCGCCGCCTCGAACCCTCCCGTTTGGCGCTTGAAATCGGCATAACGGAGACGCCAGGGCGATCGCAGGGGTGCAAGTTCAGCCGCCGCGCCGAGAAAATGGTTCGCCTCCTTAAGCTGGCGCCGCATCCAATAAAGGTTGCCGAGCACGAATTTCGCAGCGGCGGATTCCGGATCGAGTTGCAGTGCTTCGTTGAGCTCGCGTTCGGCGTTTGGCGGGTCCCGTTGCCGTAAATCCAGCATTGCCAAAGCTAGATGGTATCCGGCGCGGTCTCGGTGGGTTTGCCGAAGAGCCTCGATACGCTGTCGCGTTTCCTCGATCTCTTCTGGCGCGCGGACAGCATCGGTCAACAGCAGCAAGGCTTGTTCATCGCCCGGCTGCCGCGCCAGGATTTGCTTTGCTGCGTCCCTAGCTTCGCCATAACTGCCGACCGCCAAAAAAGTCGCGCCGAGCTTTAGCAGAATCGTCTTGTTTTCGGGCTCGAGCAACCTGGCGCGTTGCAAATATTTATAGGCTTTGGCCAGCCTTCCCTGCTCCAAGTATATAATGCCGAGTTGTCGGGTCGCCACCGGGTTGTCCGAAGAGATCCGGAGGACATCGCGATATTCGACCTCCGCCTTACGATAGTCTTGAGCTGCGAAAGCACGGTCGCCGCGGAACAGAGCAAGGTTTGCCCGCGATTCATTGGACACCTCAGAATCGGCGGTGCCCGTTACGAGCAACAAGATAAAAACCAGTGATAGCAACAGACATTTTCCTGCAATAGCAATCCGGAGCCGGCGCCCGCGCCTTCTTCCGGCGCCCCGCCCCGATCGCCAACTATCGCCGCCAGGCGAAACCGGAGCGGCGTCACTGGTGGATGTGGAACGCCGTGCTCGACCTTGGTTCATGTTCAGTGCTCGCGGTGCCCGGACTGATAAATCACTCGCATGTCTGGTCTCTAAGGCAAATACAGCTAGAGTACCCCGGCGTCGCGAAGTTCGTACCAGGGCAATTGTTCGGCCTCACAGGCTCTTGATGCCACAACGGCGATCACGGAGGTTTGATGGCGCACGAGCCCTATCCCGCGAAGAAACCGCGACCACACTTCACTGACGGCAGTCAGTGACGTTGGTTGAGCAGAGTAAACTTGCCCGCGAAAAACGACGAAGATGTGGTCTGTCGGCCCGGCAAACCGGCGAGCGAATTGCCAATTATCACCTCCGGACCAGATCTTCCCGGCGAGCAGCCGACACTCACCTGCGGTGGCCTGAATGGCTGGCGATTGCCCCATACTGTCTTCGGTCACGAGGACGTCAAAGTGATGACGCGCAAAGAACTCGACGAGGCCGTCGGTCAGTTCGCTCGGGTCGTCGGGATGTACAGTGAGCTTCCAGCCCAGCGTCAGCGGTAGCAACAGAGCGATGAACCATTTAAGCGCGGGAGAACAGCTCATGTCTTACGCCGTACAAACTGATCGCGACTGCCAAGCCCAGACCAACCACGTTTACGATGTTATCACCCCACTCGTTGTGGATTGCCGTATAATAACCGACGCTTAACCCCATTAGGCTCAGCCGTATGACGTTCACAATGACCATCGCGGCGCAGCCGGCCGCACACCACAATAGACCCGGCGAGGACCAGCGGCGCCCAGCCACCTGACCGACGACAGCCCAGATTACGAAAGCGTACGGCGCGTTTACGATGGAAGAGCAGGGCGGCCAAATGGTCATGTAGCCCGAACCATCGGCGAACCGAACCATGTTGCCGGCACGATCTGTACCCAGCACCCAACCCACCAGTGATGCATCAAATTTCAAGATGGGATTAACGAAAAGATGAAACGCCAAATTGCTCCATAGCATCGGCACGGTAGTAGCGAGGAAGATCAGCGCTCCCCGGCGCCGCAATGGCGGAGGGCGGTTCGTAAGCAACAGCATGTAGATGCTCAGGCCCGTCAGGGCCAACCAGCTCATGCCGGCACTGGGGAGCATGATCAGAATCAGTGCGACTGCCGCCACCGCGATATCAAGCGATCGGATAGCATCGCGTTTTTCGCGCATGAGAAACAGGAGGCCAATCCCACAGGCGCACCACACGATCGCGCTGGTATCGAAGCTGTCCAGCAGAGCTGCGGTCCACCCGAGCCGATTGATCGACTGGATCGCGCGCCCCCCGAGACCGTTGATGCAGCCAAGAAAGCAAAGGCCCGCGAAAAGCTCGTCGCGGGCCATCGAACCGAGCACCGTCCTTGCTAATCTGCCGGGTGTGGCGACCTGGTGGGTTTGGACGGACAATTTTTAGACCTACGGGAGGACCCGCGCAACCGGCGAGAGCGCGCGAGGGACACCGGTCTAGAGACCGGCCGGCATTGACAATTGTCCTCTCTCCGCCCTCCGGCGCAGCCGCCAAGCGAGCAAAAAGCCGCCGCCCAGCAACGCGAACGCGGGAAGCCCGGCACCGATGACGGGTCCAGGCGCAGGCGCGTCGACGACTTGTCCCCCCGTGAGGGTGACGCTGCTTCCGCCGATGATCTCGCCGTTAACGCGACCGGAAGCCATCGTGACGGAGGCATTCGGGGCGAGAATGGTCCCGTCCACCACGCCTCCGGTTATCGTGACGCTTCCGGCTCCGGTATCGTTGAACACGACGTCGTTTGCGCTCAGGCCCCCGGTCAGCACGATCTGCGCTGTGTTTAGCGTCATGGCGCCGGAATCGTTCAAGACAAATTCGGTACCGGCCGACCCGCTTAAGGTCAGGACCTGGCCATTCAGGGTGATTCCGCTCAGATCGATGACGTTGAGCCCCCCTGAATTAAGAGCGTTGATGATCGTGCTCGCGTTGATCTGGCCGTTGGCGACGCTCTGCGTGGCCTTCAGGGCTGTGAAAGCAGTGGAGGCACCCTGTGCAGCGCTCACGGCTGAGGAGAGATCGAATTTGGTATTGATACTCCCTGTTACCGATCCTCCGGTGTGGGTGAAGATCACCCCCGTGCCGAGATCGGCACTGCCGTTGATGGTGCCACCCGTAAGTGTAAAACTCCCGCCGGTGACGCCCACATTACCGACGACCGACCCCCCGTTCATCGTGACGCTGCCAGTGCCGACCTCCAGAACCGCCCAATTCCCTGCGGCGCCCAGTTCGCTACCGATATAATCTGCCGACGCCGGCCGGATCGGAACGCCCGCTAACAGAATGACCGCCGCGACCGTTGCGAAAAGTGGTGGTATTTTGACCGAGATAACTGCCATGCGCCCCCGCGGGACACAAGTTCCTGGGCAATAAACAAGCTAGCGAGCCACGCGGCTGCATAGATCGTCAAGAGGATTTGCGGCACAGGTTATCAAATGTTTGCAAAATTGTACTAAGATAGTTAATACCCTGGCCGAACTTGGTACCGCTAACCGGCGTTAGGAGCGGACCCCGAAAATAGGATCACGAGCTAAAGTGAAAGTGGGGTGCATCCCTGTACTGAGACAGAATAAATGGGGACAGGTGATTGCAGCACGAGCGGCGTGTCCACCTAGTCCACAGAAAGGACCCGCGCGGAGCGGAGCGCCCCCACGAGGCTGGCGCAGCGTAGCGCGGGAGGTCCCTGTGGGACCCAGACAGACGACCCGCTGAAGGTACAAACGGTTCTCATGGCACTCGGGCGATCCGGTCGGCCGCCTCAGGCTGGGCCCTGTGCAACACGCCGGTTTCAAACTCGACAGGGGGTTGGTAACCGAGGGCCGAATGCAGGCGCTGGCGGTGGTAGATCTCCTCGATGAAGCAGCCGATCAACCGTCGCGCCGCGGCGATGTCGCGGTAGGCGCGCCCGTCGACTTCCTCCTGCTTGAGGGTCTTCATGAAGCTCTCTGCCTTGGCGTTGTCGTAAGGGTTGTCGACCCGGTTCATGCTCGGCCGGATGCGGTGCGCCGCCAGGCTGACATCAAGGTACGTCTCCAGCGCCCAGCCGACAACCCGGCGGCTGAAGGCGTCGATCACCGCGCCAAGGTAGGCAAAGCCCTCGGCCAACCGGACATAAGTGATGTCGGCAACCCACAGCTGGTCGAGCCCGGTCGGCTGCATACCGCGCGCCAGGTTGGGCACCACGCGCCAGTGGTGGCGGGAATCCGTCGTCGCCGGCACGAAGGCCCGTTTTCTCAGGCACAACCGGTTGTCCTCGCGCGTCAACCGCAGCACCCGCTTGTGGTTGACCGGCATCCCGTCGCGACGCAGCTGCGCAGCGATCCGACGGCACCTCGGCCAATCCCTCAGAAATAGTCCTGGCTCAAAGCTTGGGGTAGGCAGGTCGCTTGCCGTCGCCGAAAACAGAAAACCGATCGTCGCGCAACGCATCGTCCTCGCGCTTCAATGTCTAGTCGGTGTAAGATATTGCCACGTCGGCAAAATGCGGTTCAATCACGCTCTCGCTGCTCGCTCCCTCGGAGGCCGGCCGCTCTCCTTCAACACGTTCCCTGGCGGCGTATCGCGGCGGAAGTCCAAGCGATTGATTGAGACTCCATTTTGGCATTTGAGTCGGTGATTTCCGGCACTCGATCGATTTTTATCCCTGCTCTGAGGGAAAGACCGGCACCAGGTTCAATCGAAGCGGCTGGCGCCCCACGCGAGCACAGCGTAACCACCCGGGAGCGGCGCCCCGACACGGGTAATTGCCCTCCTCCCGACGCGGGCGTTGTCCGGCCCGAATGCGATCGCCGTGATCCGCACTGTGAGTACGTCGGGGGGCGGCTGGTTCGGCGAAACCGGAGCAGCCTGAGCCATACCGGCAAGGGCCGCAACCACGACCGGGTCGGCGCTCGCCGGGTTCGGCTGGGGCGGACCGAAGAGTGTCAGATGGGGTCGGATCGCTGCGAGCACGGCCGGGGTCATGCCGAGCACACGGCCGAGCTCATCGAGGGTTTCGAGCGGCTCCCCCGGCGGGCCATAATCGAGCCCCGCCGCCCGATAGTCGGCGAGCTGTGCGTTCTGCGGCCGGGGGGCCGGTGCGGACCCGACCCATTCGCCAATTGCGGCTGCTAGACGCCGTGCGCTTTCGGGATCGCTCCCGGTGGTGCGCAGCAACGCTTCGAGGAGGTCCGCCGAAGCCGTGCTGGGATTGATCCACCCGGCCTCGTCTTCGAGCTGGACCATGACCCGACTGTTGCCGATCGTGAGCTCGCGCGCCTGTCCATTCAGCGGCCAGCGCTGATCCGGGTTCGGCTCCAACTGGTTGAAGATCGCAGCATAGATCGCTCCGTCATCGGCGGCTTCGGCGACCGCATCGGCGACGAGATTGCGGGCGATTCGGATTTCGATTCGCCCGCTCGCCGTCAGATGGGCGACGATGAAGGCGATGAGCACCAATGTCCACAGCACGATGAGCAGCGCAAAGCCGCGGCTGCGGCGCCAAACCAAGGGTCGCGCAGCGATTCGCGGCGTCAAAGCTTACAAGCCTTTCGGGTTGGCCACGCCGCCCAAGCTGCGCTTGCACTGGACTGGGTGGTTCTTGGTCGATTGACGACGAGGCCACACTCGGCGTCCTAAGTTGAGGTGGGACGATATCGGACAGATCTTGGACACTTTAAATTGGCAATCTCAATGAGTTATTGATATAACTGCCGTCCCCTACCGGATTCGAACCCCTGTTGCCGCCGTGCGAGAGCGGTATCGTCGGGGTGCATTTGCTAAGATGCCAAAGTCCGCGCTGATAGGCAGACTAGGCGTCGAGGCTTTCCCGTGGTTTGCGCGTCGCGCGCTGCAGTTCGGCATCGGCTATTGCCGGGGCGACAGCAGTCGTCACCGCCTCCGTGATCTCCTCCTGCACCGCGAAGATGTCGGCGAGTTCACGGTCGTAGCGCTCCGCCCAGACATGCCTGCTGGTCTCGGCCTCGACCAGCTGACCAGTGACGCGAATACGGTTGCCGGATTTGCGCAGGCTGCCTTCGAGCACATACCGGACACCTAATTCGCGCCCGATCTGCTTCACATCGACCGAACGAACCTTGTGGGTGAAGGACGAGTTGCGCGCGATCACGAATAGCGACGGGTAGCGCGACAGTGCGGTGCTGATGTCCTCAGCGATGCCGTGGGCTAGGTACTCCTGCTCCATGTCGATCAGCATCTTGGTGGCCCGCAACTCGGCCGAGGCCGAGTTGTTGACGAGCTGGGCGATGACCGCCTCGCGCTTGGTGACCTGCCGACGTTTGCCGTTCTCGGTGACGGTCACTTTCTCGTTGCGTGCAGCGGCCAATAATGCAGGCAGGTTTTTCGCCGGCCGGCCACGCGGGTTGCCGGACTGGCCCTTCCTGAAGCGGGTGTGCACTGGCGGCTTGCGGTAGTTCGCCGCGTATTGGCGCCCTGTCTCTGACATCTTGTCCTCGGGGAAGTTTGCGCTCATATATCAACGTTTACACAATTTGTCAATACAGCAATATACAATTACAAAGGAAACCCACCCTGTTCGCCCCCTGATAAGCCGAATCCGCCCCCTGCACGGCGTGATCCGGAGCCCTGTTCGTGCGAACCGTCAGCTGATGTCTAAGCGGCTGATTTAGAATGCTTTGTCCTAGATAATTCGGGCAATTCTCAAGGTGGAATTGAAAATTCACCCTGTTTTCCGGCTTTTACAGGGGTCGAAGCGCGCTCTAATGTAGCATCCGAGCCGCTCTTAGGATCATCCTCGGCAAGCGGGCGGGGTTAGGCCGCGAGGCGAGAAGGAGAAGCGAATGGCATTCGAGTTCGGCATGTTCCACGAGTTTCAGCGGACCGCCGGTGTAACCGACGAGGAAGCGTTCGCCACCTCGTTCGACGAGATCGATGCAGCCGAGCGCTGGGGGCTCGACGCGATGTGGCTCGCCGAGATCCACGTCAACCCGGACCGGTCGGTGTGCTCGGCGCCGCTTACCCTCGCCAGCGCTATCGCCGCCCGCACCAAGCGCATGAAGATCGGAACCGGCGTTCAGGTACTGCCGCTCTGCCATCCGCTGCGGCTGGCTGAAGAGGCCGCGACGGTCGACCAGATCAGCCGTGGCCGCCTGATTTTCGGGATCGGACGCAGTGGTTTCCCGCGTACCTATGAAGCTTACGGCGTACCGTACGGCGAAAGCCGCGAGCGCTTTGCCGAAACGCTCGAAATCTTGAAGCGGGCGTGGACCGAGCCGTCCTTCTCCTATCACGGCAAGTACTACAGCTTCGAAAACGTCCGGCTCGCGCCGAAGCCGTATCAAAAGCCTTGGCCCGACATCCGCATCGCCGCCAACAGCACGGACACGTTCCCGAACATCGCCAAGCTCGGGCACGGTGTCCTGGTCGCGGTCCGGCAAGGCACGCTCGAGGAGTTGGAACCGAACATCTCCGCCTACCGCAAAGCCTGGAAAGAGGCGGGGCATCCCGGCGAAGGCAAGGTCTTCCTGCGCGCCCCGGTCTATGTCGCTGACACCGACAAGCAGGCCCGCGACGAGCCCGAAGAGAGCATCATGTATTTCTACCGTTATCTCGGCGAGCGGCTCGAGGACTCGGCAACCCGCGCGGGGGTCCAGCAAGGCGAGCTGCGAGCGGCACGGGGACGGCGGCTGCAGACGATCACCTACGAGGAGGCGCTGCGCGAAAAACTGATTGTCGGTGCCCCTGAGAGGGTTGCCGACCGGCTGATGGGCCTGCAGGAAACCCTCGGTCTCGACGGCATCCTATGCGAGATGAACTGCGGCACCAAGATCCCGCATCAGAGAGTGATGAAATCGCTGCAGCTGTTGTGTGAAAAGGTGAAGCCGCAAGTGCACTGACCGCGGTCTTGCCCGCAGGAACGCGTGTGTAGCCTCTGAGCAGCGGCCGAGACGACGTGATCGCCTCGGTATCGTTGATCCTGCACACCCTTGCGGCCGTCGTCTGGGTCGGCGGTATGTTCTTTGCCCATCAAGTGCTACGACCCGCTGCCGCGGTACTCGAACCCGGACCACGCCTCGCGCTGTGGTCACGTGTCCTCGGCCGGTTCTTCGCCTGGGTCTTCGCCGCGATCGTCCTGCTGCTGCTGAGCGGGTATACGATGGTTTTTGGCGTTTTTAACGGGTTCGGCGGCGTCGGGCTCCACATCCACCTGATGCAGGGGATCGGCATACTAATGATACTGCTGTTCTTCCACCTCTATTTCGCCCCGTGGCGCCGGTTCCGTGACGCGGTCGCACGACAAGACTGGACCGAGGGCGGGCGGCAGCTCGGCCAAATCCGCACCATTGTGACCATCAACCTGGTACTCGGGATCATCGTCGTCGCCATCGGCAGCAGCGGCCGGTATTGGGGCTGAGAACTAAGGGTTACGGGTTTCGGCGCGGCGGGAGAAACGCGACGGATCGATCCGTCGCAGGCTCGCTTCCATCGAAGTCTTGCCATCCGGTGAGATCCAGGTGGCCTTTAATCCGCCATTGCCGCGCGGGTGAAAGCGCAGTTTGCTTTTACCTTCTTCCTCGAAGACGAAGTCGTCATCGTCAACGCGGCCCTCGCGCCGCGTCCATTCGGCCGGCTCGTCTTCATCGATCCCCGGCCCGATGGCGTAGACGGCAGCGAGTTCCTGCCCGCGCACCTCGTCGATAGCGGCGAGTAGCTCTCTCCCGTTCGGGTAGAACCCGTACCAAGCGCCGTGTACAGCCTTGCCTCGCCCCGGGTCAGGCGCACCCAACGCCGCGGGCGCCGAGGCCCCGATCGCCGACGCTGTTACAGGCGTTGTCGAGCGTGGACGGAGAAGCTCATCCGGCAGACGAAGTTCGGCACTGGGCGCCTCGCCCCATACGGGCTGGCAAACGAGTTCGCCCTTGAGCGCGTCATCATCGACAAAATCATGGATGCAATCGCCGAACCGGCGCAGGAACAAACCAGTGGACGATGCCCAATGGCCGACAAGAAACGCCGGCTGGTCGACGACTGCATAGCCGAGCCCATGCTCGGAAAGGATCGCTCGCGACCGCTCCCCGCGTCCCCCCGGGTCGAAATCGTCACCGTGGAAATAGAACAGCATGACCCGAGCGCGCCTGACCTGCTCGAGCAACGGGTAGAGCCGGATCGCGTTCAGACGCCAAGATCCGTAAAATTCATCGAAACTGCCGAACGCCGCGGGCGCGGTCGCGACGATCGCATCTATATCGTCCGAGGCATCGGCCGCCATCAGCGCAAGAAAGGCGCCGAAGGACTGTCCGGCTAACACGATGCGACGATAGCCCTTGTGCTTGAGCTGGGCTACATAGTCGATGAGGCGGCGCGCGCTGTCGGTCAGCGTGTCGCCATCGCGCAGACGATCAAAGCGCAATACATCCCAACCGCCATCGCGCAGGACTCGGAGAAAGGGCGGCGTCGCTGACTCAGAATCTTCGACAGTGATCGAGCGGCCGTGGCTCCAGACGAGGACCCCCATCGCGTGCTCGGGGCCCAACAAATCCTGCTTGAACGCAGGATCGAGCCCCATTCCCGCCACCGGCGAGTTGGACAACACCCCAATAATGAGAACGAGCGCAGATACCCCGGCCAGAAAACACCGCCACATTCCTCGTGCCCCCACCCCTTGCCTTGACCCTGGCTGCACGGAGGAAGTCTAACGAAGTGTTACCCTTTGTGTCACTTCGTAAACAACAGAGGAGGGCCGGGGCTTCGAAGCCAAGACTTTGACGAGGCAGCGGTTTTCACGAGCTGCGGCGAACTGGCGCAGATCGCGGTCGAATAAAGCCTATCGCTGTTGCCGCAGCGTCATCAGAACCACGGCGGCGAGAAGCACGCCAAAGGCCTCGAAGCCGGCGTTGATTTCGCCGAATGCCATGCTCAACAAAGTGGCTGCAAGGGTGGCCGATCCGATCAGCAGCGGCATGGCACGATCCCGGTGTTTGACTTGGGAGTGACAAACGCAATGTAACGGTTAGGGCATTATCGTTATTCCCCAGCGCGGGAGGGACAGAATGGCGATTCTTTACGTCGCGCGCAGCGTCAAGCTCTGCCGCTGGGCGTCGGATGTCGGGCTCGGCAAGAACGTCTATAAGATCGGCGTTACTTCGGGCGACCCCAAGGAACTCGCGGCTGTGGGTTGGGCCGGCGAAACCGATTGGACGATCACCCGCAAGCAAGCGGTAGAAGATTTGAGCGAAGAGGAGGCGCTCGCGAGGCTTGCACGGAAGGAAAAGATCATCGAACCGAACCTCTACCCGAAGCTCAAAGGGGCCAATGGGGTATTCCGGCTCGCCCCTGCGCGGGTCGAGAGTCACATCATTGTGACGCGAGCCCTCGCAGGGCAGAGCGACCGGGTCGAGATCAAGCTGAAACCGACCGATTTCGCCGACTACCTGATCCACAACACGCTGCGGTAGGACCATGCGCCGGCGGAACCATGAGCTGACGGTTTCTTCCTAAATTTCGAGGAACACGGTTTCTGTCTCGCCACTCGGGCCGCGCTGCAGCCGAATGTCTATTTGCCAACCATCGGCACCTTCGGGTCTGGCGATCAGTGTGGCCCGGCGCCTCGGGTCTTCAATTGATGACAATAGCAGATCGGTTTCGTTGAGCGGCTCGCCAGCGAAATAGACGCGGGTAACAAGGCCCTTGAGGAGGCCGCGCGCGAGGATCGTGATGGCGAAGTGGGGCGCCTGTTGCGCGTTGCCGCGGCCGGGCACCGGCCCCGGCTTGAGAGTCTTGAAAAGGAATCTGCCCGCATCGTCCGTGCGCGACCGGCCAAAGGCCGAAAAGTGTTCGTCCGCCGGCGGGTCGGCCTGCCACAGCTCGACGGCGGCATCCGTCACCGGATTGCCGTCGCCGTCGACAACGGTCCCGTTCAACGTCACCCTCTGGCCCGCGGCGCCAAACCGCGTCAAATCGGCCCATTCCGGATGTTCGATCAGGTGCCAGAAGGGTCCGATCGTCTGGCTGCTGGTGGTGCTCGGCATCCTCGGCCTCCAACAAAGTGGTCCGGCTTTTGCGCTGTGAACCGGGATACGGATCGCGTAAGCTGGGGCGTGTTCGCTTATATCATCAGACGCATCGTCGCGACGATCCCAGTCATGGCGGTGGTCGCGCTGTTTGTCTTCTCGTTGTTGCATCTGAGCCCGGGCGACCCTGCGGTCATCATCGCCGGTGATACCGCGACATTGGATGATATCGCCCGGATCCGCCAGAAGCTCGGCCTCGACCAGCCGCTTTACATCCAGTTCGTGACCTGGGTCTGGGCGTTGCTGCACGGCGACCTCGGCACCTCGATATTCACCAATCTTCCGGTCTCTAAGTTGATCGCACAGCGGGTCGAGCCGACGCTGACCTTGACGATCTCGACGTTGTTGGTCTCTGTCCTCGCGGCGGTCCCGATGGGCGTGCTCGCGGCGTGGAAGGCCGGCTCGTGGATCGACCGGGTGGTCATGGTCTTCGCGGTGCTCGGGTTTTCGGTGCCGGTCTTCGTGCTGGCCTATCTCTTGATCTATGTTTTCGCTATCTCCACCGACCTCTTGCCGGTGCAAGGGTTTGTCACGATCGGGGGTGGGTTGTGGCCGTTTCTGTCGCACCTGGTCATGCCGACCCTCGCCCTTGGCATGGTGTTTGCGGCGCTGATCGCCCGCATGACGCGCGCCAGCATGCTCGACGTCTTGGCCCAGGACTATATCCGCACCGCGCAGGCGAAGGGCCTGGCGAACAACAAGGTGCTGATCGGCCATGCGCTGAAGAACGCGGCCGTGCCGATCGTCACGATCATCGGCATCGGGGTGGCGGCACTGATTTCCGGCGTCGTCGTCACCGAGACCGTGTTCGCGATCCCCGGTCTCGGCCGGCTGACGGTCGACGCGATCCTGCGCCGCGACTACCCGATCATCCAGGGGATCATCCTGGTATTCTCGGCGGCCTATGTGCTGATCAATCTGCTCGTCGATTTGAGCTACACGCTACTCGACCCCCGCATCCGGTATTGATGCGATGACCGTAGCGCCCGTCGATCTCACCCTTGTCGACGCGCGCTCGGCACGACGGAGCGGACTGCGCACCTACATCCGCCGCCATCCGACGATCGCTGTCGGTGGAGTTCTGCTCGGGTTGATGGCGCTGATGGCGATCTTTGCCCCTTATCTCGGCACCGTCGACCCCCAGGCCCTGTCGCCGATCCGCCGGCTGCGCTGGCCGTCGGCGCAAAACTGGTTCGGCACCGACATGCTCGGGCGCGACATCTACAGCCGCACGGTCTATGGCGCGCGCATCTCCCTGACGGTCGGGATCAGTGTCGCCCTCGCAAGCACAATTCTCGGTCTTATCATCGGCCTCGTCACCGGCTTCAGCCGCTGGACCGACGCAATCGTGATGCGGATCATGGACGGGCTGATGTCGATCCCGGCGATCCTGATCGCGATCGCGCTGATGGCCCTGACGCGTGCCAGTCTCCAGAATGTGATCATCGCAATCACCGTCGCAGAGGTGCCGCGGGTCACGCGGCTTGTCCGCGGCGTCGTGCTGACCTTGCGCGAGCTGCCCTTTGTCGAGGCGGCACACGCCAGCGGAACCGGCTTTTTCCGAATTCTGTGGCGGCACATCCTGCCCAACACTCTGCCGCCGCTGCTGGTGCAGGCAACCTTCGTGGCCGCCTCGGCGATGATCGTCGAGGCGATCCTGTCGTTTCTCGGCGCCGGCACACCGCCCAACATCCCGAGCTGGGGCAACATCATGGCCGAGGGGCGGAGCCTCTTCCAGGTCGCCTATTACATCGTGCTCTTTCCCGGCGCATTTCTGTCGGTCACCGTGCTGGCCATCAATCTGTTGGGCGACGGGCTGCGCGACGCGCTCGATCCGCGCTTAGCACGGCGGATGTAGCCAATGGCCGAGGCGGCCTATGTCGCCACCCTTCCCAAGGCGCCGTCCGCCCTGACCGAGCCGCTCCTCGAAGTCGCCGATCTCCGAACCTGGTTCTTCACCCGCGACGGGGTTGTGCGCGCCGTCGACGGTGTCTCGTTTCACGTTTTGCCGGGTGAGACCCTGGCGATCGTCGGCGAGAGCGGGTGTGGCAAGAGCGTAACGGCACTCTCGGTATTGCGGCTGATACCGTCACCACCGGGGCGCGTTGTCTCCGGCTCGATCCGCCTTGCCGGACGCAACCTGTTGGACCTCGGCGAGGCCCAGATGCGCCAGGTCCGCGGCAACGAGATCTCGATGATCTTTCAGGAGCCGATGACCTCGCTGAACCCTGTGCTGACGATCGGCCGCCAGATCGCCGAGACCCTGACGCTGCACCAGGGACTGAGCCGCAACAAGGCGCTGAGCAGGGCGGTCGACATTTTGCGCCTCGTGCACATCCCCGAGGCTGGGCGGCGCATTGCCGAATACCCGCACCAGCTCTCGGGCGGCATGCGGCAGCGGGTGATGATCGCGATGGCGCTCGCCTGCAACCCGAAGCTCCTGATTGCCGACGAGCCGACGACCGCGCTCGACGTGACGATCCAGGCGCAGATCCTCGATCTGATGCGCGAGTTGAAACAGAAGATCGACGCGGCGATCGTGCTGATCACCCATGATCTCGGCGTGGTCGCCGAGATGGCGCAGCGCGTCGTCGTCATGTATGCCGGCAGAAAGGCAGAGGAGGCGCCGGTCGGGCCGCTGTTCCGCCGGCCGCTCCACCCCTATACCAAGGGGCTGTTGAACTCAGTGCCGCGGCTCGGCGCTACGCTTGAGAGTGAGCGGGCGCCGCGGCTCGCCGAGATTCCCGGGACGGTGCCCTCGCTGAAGGAGGCCATCCCGGGCTGCCCGTTCGAGGCGCGTTGCACCTTTGCGACCGACATATGCCGGCGCGAGATGCCGCAATTCGAAGAGAAGGAACCCGGGCATTACGCCGCCTGCTTCCACTCAGACCGGGTGGCGCTGGAGTGACCTCGGCTGAGCCGCTGCTCTCTGTCCCCCTCTTATCAGTCAGGCGCCTCGTCAAGCATTTCCCGGTCAGGAAGGGTCTGTTGCAACGGGCGGTCGGGCAGGTGCATGCGGTCGACGGCATCTCATTCGATATCGCCGAAGGCGAGACCCTGGGTCTTGTCGGCGAGAGCGGCTGCGGCAAGTCGACCGCCGGCAAGGCGATCCTCAAACTGATCGATCCGACCGACGGCGAGGTCCGCATCAAGGGCGAACGCATCGACGGCCTGTCACGGCGCGAGATGCGGCCCTGGCGCCGCCGGCTCCAGGTGGTCTTTCAGGACCCCTATTCCTCGCTCAACCCGCGCCTCAGAATTCGCGACATTATCGGGGAGCCGCTCATCAATTACGGCGTCTCAGCCGGCCATGAGCTGGAAGACCGGGTCAAAGAGCTGGCCCTCAAGGTGGGTCTGCGCGCCGAGGCGCTCGATCGCTTCCCGCACGAATTTTCCGGCGGCCAACGCCAACGCATCGGTATCGCCCGCGCCTTGGCGTTGCACCCGAGCCTGATCGTTTGCGACGAGCCGGTCTCGGCGCTAGACGTCTCGGTGCAGGCGCAGGTGATCAACCTCTTGGCCGACCTGCAACGCGAGTTCGGACTCTCTTACCTGTTCGTCGCCCACGACCTCGCAGTGGTCGAGCACATCAGCCACCGCATCGCGGTCATGTACCTCGGCAAGATCGTCGAGCTCGCTGACAAGCAGGCGCTCTTCACCCGCCCGCAGCACCCCTACACCGAGGCGTTGTTATCGGCGGTGCCGGTTCCGGACCCCGAAGCATCACGCCGGCGGATCATCCTCAAGGGCGACGTGCCGAGCCCTATCAACCCGCCCTCGGGTTGCCGCTTCCACACCCGCTGTCCCCACGCCTTCTCGCGCTGCCTCAAGGAGGAGCCGGAAATGCGCGAGGTGCTCCCTGGCCACCACGTCGCCTGCCATCTGCGCGACTTGCCGCCCGCTGTGCTCGCGCAAGCTGCGGCGGTCCCGGCCTAGTCTTAAGGGCCAGCTTCCGACGGAGGCCCCGCCTCTCCCGTTCCCTGCCGCACAGGGAAAACCCGGGTAAAAAAAATTGCGGCTCACCCATACCGAAAAACCCGTGTAATCATATACTTGCGTACGCTACGCGACAAAAATTGAAGGTGTGGCAGGGAAACGGCAGGGAAAGCCAAAATCCACTCCGATCGCCGTTTGGCATCACCCGCTCATTGCCAGCATACTAATTTGTTAATTGATAATTCGGCATGGTCCCGCTATATCGTGCCGAACTTCGCGATGGCAAGAGGGCGGCAGTGTCGCTGGCGCCGCGTCGGGTGAACAAGATGACGGGAGACCCCATGTCCGAGAAAAAGATGTCCGAGAACAAGACGTCCGAGCACAAGCGCGATTACCAGGTCGGCCGCGGCAAGCCGCCGGTGCATACCCGATTCAAGAAAGGCCAGTCAGGCAAACCCGCACGGACCGCGCCCGAAAAACCTGCCGACATTGCTGGTCGAGGCACTCAACGACAAGGTGGTCGTGACCATCGACGGCGAGCGCCGGGAGATCACCAAGCGTGAGGCGGTCGCTACTCAGCTCGTCAACAAATCTACCGGTGCCGATCTGGGCGCGACCAAGATGCTGATCGACGCGCTGAAAGACGCCGAGAAAAAAGCCGGTGTGGCACAACCGCCCGAGCCCGCCCCGTTCACCGCGGCGGACGAGGAGGTCATGGCGGCTTTCATCGCAAGGCTGCCGGCAATCCTGGGAGGAGGAACTTCGATGATCCCGATCAGACGCAGATATCGTCAGCCCATATCCAGCGCCAGACCGGTGACGCTTCCCGTTGTTCCAGGCGGTAGCTGACACGCTGCGGCTCGATTTCGTCAGCTTCGCGCAGCGCTGCCTCCGTGTATAGGGGAAATGGGGGTCGGAGTAGATTGGCAGCCGCGTGTCGTCAGCGACTTTGGGGCGTCGTCCCTGGGGCCAGGGAGTGACGCACCGGCCCCTGCACAGAGGCGCCCTCACCGGCGGCGCCGGTCCCGGACCGCGACGCGCGACAGCGCATAATCGTCAAAGGCGACGTGCCGAGCCGACCAACCCGCCCTCCGGCTGTCGCTTCCACACCCGCTGCCCCTACGGCTGGTGCTGTCCTAATTCGGGGCCGAGTGCCTTAAGCTGAGGCGGCAAGTGTCCTCGTATATGGTCCACGTGAACTTGTCGGCGGCCGTCATCGCTCGGGCGACGATCCGGCGGTCTCAGCCTCTCTCTTAAAATCATTTCTTCGTATATCCTCTCTCGCCAAATCGACGCAGCGCTCTGGGGCGCCGCGGTTATAGGGTGGCAAAAGTCAACGATTTTCCGTATGATCCGAAGCGTCGCTTGCCCGCTACAGCCCTTGTGGAGGGCGCTGTAGCGGGTCGCCAAGGCCCGTTTGGACCGGGCCGCCCTCGGCCGAGGGATCAGCTCGGATCCGAGGGTAAGAGGAACGAACGCCGGGCCACGGGAGTTGCTTCCGTGGTCCGATGTTCTCAGGCAACTCCCTTGATGAGAACTACTCGCGGGTCATCGTTCGGCGGTGTTCCCGGTTCAGGAACGATCTTCCAGATGCCGCCCCCTAGGGCCGTTGCCCGGTTGCGGCGTTGAAGCGACAGGAGCGCTCCCTGGAATTTGTTTCTGCGGGTCGATTGGGTAACGCCGTCGATTCCTCGGTTGAGGGCTTCCTGCAACAGGCGCTCGGTTGTCCATTCAGCGCCATCGGCCAGGGCATTCTCGACGAACGTCGAAATCGCCGATCCTACCGATCGCGGCGCGGCACTCCGTTTCGGCCTGACGGCGTTTTTCGGGTTCGCTGTAGAGCGCTTAGGGAGCTTACGAGAGCGCCCCTTTCCTAGAAGCTTTGAGGACTTTGCGGAGGTCTCAGGGGTTGCCCTAGCGTTGGGATACCAGGAAGCGAGGCCGTAGGCGTTGGTGCCGGGCAGTTTGTGGAACACTGTAGTTGCCTTCCGCATCAACGCCCGGACACCGATCAAGGCAATTTCATCGGATTTGGCTTCGAATCGATAGCCACCCGCCTTCAGGGCTGCGACGACTTCCTTCGGGGTTGCCGGCCCCTCTCCGCTACCGCGACGCATTTCCAGCAGCTCGCGAATCGCAGTCATTTGTTTCTTGCCATAAAAACTATCGCGCTTGATTTGTGTCGGGATCGGAAGCGCCGCAGTGCTGGCATTCTGAATGCTGGCATCCTCAGCGTAGCGGGGCGGCAATCCTCGGGCCTGCAACAACGCGTTAATGGCATTCCGAGCCTCAGCGGCCTTGCGCTCTGCGTCCAATATGATCCGTTCGAATACGGCGATTGCCGGAGCAAGATCGTCGCTCATCGCTCTCATACTCCCAGCCAAAATATGGCCGTCAAATCCGCTTATGCTGCCGTTCAAACGAAAAGTCAAGCGCGTCGCATCTTAATGGCTCGCGCCGACGCTATTCGATATTCCCTCGTGCCGGGTCAGCGCACATGCGATGCCATAGGTCGTGATATGTACGCATAAAGAATCTCTTAAATCAATAGGTTAGGGTGCCATATGATTATGGCAATAGAAGCAGATAGGCGGCGACGGCGCAAGCGTATTCGCGACAGATCGAAAGGAAAAGGCACTTTACGCCGAGGTGATCGACCGCAACCGATATATAGGCGAATCTCGTCCTTCAGCGTTCGGAAAGGCAAGCACCTTCGAAGCGAGCGATGCTCGCATCGCGGTCGTCGCCGTTCAGCCTGCGGGCTTCGGCCAGTTCGAGGCGGCGTGTTCGCGGTCGCTAATGTGCTTCATCATGAAGCCAGGGATCGCACTGCCCGGCAGCTTGATTCGGCGAGAGCGCCACCTACTTGGCAGGAAACGGAGAATTGTATGTCCGACGACCCCGACGACCCTTCTGCGAAGGGTGGCGGCCGCATCGACGAGCCTCCGATCGATGTGTTCGTCTCGTTTGCGCGAGCAGATAAGGACGTGGCGCACACCCTGGCCAAGAACCTTCGTGATCGCGGGCTCTCAACTTGGCTCGATGATGAGCTCCAGCCAGGTGGAGATTGGGATTCTAAGTTGCGGAACGTGATCAACAAGTCACGCTTGTGCCTTGTGTTGGTCAGCGAGAAGGCGAGCGCGCACTCCCCTTGGGTGTCCAAGGAGTGGACGCTCATTCAGGACACGGCATGGCGCCGCCCCGATTTATCAGTCTGTCCGGTAATCCTGGACGATGCTGATATCCCGACATTTCTACGACAATGGCAAGTACTGCGTGCGTCGAGGGAGAACGCACGTTTGGAAAAAGCGGCGGATGGTGTTGCCGAAATGTTGAGGCGAGGCCTTTCTCAACCGCCCAAAGAACCGTCTAGGCGCGATTTATCCGAAACAGCGGCCCGTTTTTCCGAGATAACTCAAACGCTGCGAGAGAGTCGGAATGCCGAGCGTAAAGGGTGAGGTCGAGGCCGAAGGCCCGGACGCACTTAGGGTCCGGTGTGCTTTCGTTCAAACGTGACGGTTCCGTTTTCATCAACTGCCCGTTCGATCCGAAGTTTCGCCCTGCCTTCGATGCAATCGTGTTCTCGACGATCTGCTGCGGGTTTTTCCCTCGCTGCGCAATCGAATCCGGCAGCATCGCGGTACCCCGCATGGAGAGGATCGTGCACGCTCTCGTGCGTCCAAATATTCCATTCACGATCTTTCGCGGTGCCAAGGGGAGGGCGGCGCCAATCTGGCCCGCTTCAATATGCCGCTCGAACTCGGGATCGCCATGGCAGAGGGGGTAGGTAGGCGCGGCTCGAAGTACCGGCACGACTGGCTTCTACTGGTCCCCCATGATCACCCATACCGGCAATTCATCTCAGATCTCGCCGGCTACGATCCTACAGAACATGACGGCACCCCAGGGGGCATCGTCCCCGCGGTAATGTCCTGGCTGGCTACGCGGCCCGACGCGGTGCAGTGTCCAACGCCGCGCGAGGTATTGGGGAGCCTTACTGATTTTTATACGGCGATGAAAGCACTCGGCGACCGGTGGCACGGCCAAGCGCCATGGGCCGATCTGGTATTGGAAGCAATCCGCGTCGGGAGGGAGAGAGGACTGATCCCCGCGGCGGACACATGAGCGAGATCTCCTCTGGCTCAGCCGGGGGCGCTGCTCGCAGGGCAGCTGCGCTTCGCGGAGAGCCCAGCCGGGACGCGACCTCACGGAAGCTTGTTCTAGGGCCGGAATATAAGGGCCTCTTCGCCGAGAGCCTAACGATCGGCGGAATGCTGGCTCAATTCCTCAAGGAGGGGTCGCAGCGCGTCCAGTTCCGCACCAAAGCCGGCCCAGTTACCGGATTTCAACTGCTGGATAGCACCGTTGTAGTGGCTCAGCGCCTCGCGGGCCCGATCGGCCTCGGGGCCGGCGAGCGCGGCTTTGGCCGGCGCCCCCGTGGGCGGGACGGCCGGGGCGGTTTCCTTGAAGAGCGCCGCCAGCGCTCCGGCGAGCGTCTCGTCCATGACGACACGGTCGCCATAGGCTGCGATCACTCGCTTGAGCTCCGGCAGTTGTCCTGTCTCCGCACGCAGATAGAGCGGCGACACATACAGGATCGAATTCTCGATCGGGATCACCAGCAGATTCCCGCGGATGACCCGTGAACCCATCTGGTTCCACAGCGAGAGCTGCTGGGAGATCTCGGTGTTCTGGTTGATCAGCGCCTCAATCTGAAACGGGCCGTAGACGAGCTTTTCCTTGGGAAACTCATAGACGATCAGCTTGCCGTAATCCGGCTGGTCGGAGCGGGCGGCCAGCCACGCAATCATGTTCTGCCGCTGGCTCGGCACCATCGGCAGCATTTGGAGAAACTCGGCCTGCGGTTCGCCGGGTAGGCGCACGATGATGTAGTAGGGGGCCATCGTCGCCTCGTCCCCGCCCGACGGCTGGCGCGGGAACTGCCAGAGATCTTCGCGGTTATAGAAGACTTCGGCTCTGTTCATGTGGTAGGTCCGGTAGATCTGCGCCTGGATGTAAAACAGGTCCTCCGGGTAGCGAATGTGCTTTTGCAGATCCTGTGGCATGGCCGCCAACGGCTTGAAGAGCCCCGGGAAGATCCGCTCGTAAGTCGCGGCGATCGGGTCCGCGGTATCCGCCAGGTAAAAGTCTACTGTCCCGTTATAGGCGTCGATGACGACTTTGACCGCATTGCGGATGTAGTTGAGCTCCAAGCCGGGGGGCGTCTGAGCGTAGGGGAAATAGCGGCTTGTCGTATAGGCATCCTGCATCCAGAAGAGCCGCCCCCCGCTGATCACCAGATAAGGGTCCCGGTCCAGGTGTAGGAAAGGGGCAATCGTCCGCACCCGGTCCTGAATGGTACGACGGAACATGATCCGACTGTCGCCGGTGATATAGCTGGTCAGCAGCAGGTTCGGGTCCTTGAAATACCACGCGAAGAGGGCTCTGCGAGCGATCCCGCCCACGGCAACCCCGCCCGTGCCCGCATAGGTGGCGTAGACGTTTTCTGCCCCCTTGGGATAGTCGAACTCCGGGGTGCTCCCCTTGACGATGACGTAGGTGTTGGTCTCTTCCCCGAAGTAGATGCGCGGTTCGTCGATCGGCGGGCCTCCTGTCGCGACCGGCGGGATGTCCTGCAGGTAGAAGACCGGCAATCCCTCTTTGGTCTTCCGGGCGAGCGGGCTCATCACCGCCCCATTGCCGTGCGTGAACAGCACATGCCAGTTGACCCAGGTCTGGGCATTGGCGGGTAGGAGTTCGGGCTGGAGCTCGCGGGCCGACAAGGTCACCCCCTGATACGCGCCGTCGAGATGGTAACGATCCACATCCACGTCATGGAACTTGTAGTAGGTCCGAATCTCCT
>Ga0187846_10000275_pt1 | contig 31473 bp, 19 predicted proteins | sample TC_taG_FD_161473 | JGI IMG/M metagenome (GOLD analysis project Ga0187846, IMG submission 161473) | Biofilm microbial communities from the roof of an iron ore cave, State of Minas Gerais, Brazil - TC_06 Biofilm (v2) | ecosystem: Environmental > Terrestrial > Deep subsurface > Cave > Wall biofilm... | reverse complement strand
TGTCATGCTGAGCGCAGCGAAGCATCTCGGCCCGGCGAGACAGACCCTTTTGAATCTTGCCTAACATTCATAATCGCGCCCTTGCATCAATGTTCCGATTACTTGAAAATGCTGAGCGGCAGATAGGCCGACACAATCCAGTTGGGAGCATCTACAACTTCGCTGATCTTTAAGTCCACCGCCGCGCTACACAGGCAATAGGCTTGCTCGCGCGTCATATTGTAATTGATGGATAGGTGATCGATCATGTAACGTATCGCTTGCTGGGTATCCTTAAAGAGATCAGGGCCATGTGCAGTTGTGACGAAGTAGCCACGCTCATCGGCGACTGTGAGTTTTTTGCCAGGTGGCGTAATAAACCGTAGTTCGGGAATATGCGCACCTTTCTGCAAGGTAAAGGTCAGGGTCACGGTCATTTTGGTCTCGATGCCGGTGCCACTGACCTCGCCATCGCCCTGTGCTGAATGGCAGTCGCCGCAGGAGAACAGTGCACCTAGTACCAGGACAGGGAAAAACGCCCTTGAGCCAGGGGTAAGATGACGAATGTCAATATTGCCCGCGTTTTCGCGTGGCGGAATGGTACCAAATCGTCCCGGCTCGCGCGGCGCAACTCCCATCACACCACAAAATGGCTCGTAGGGTATGTGAATATCCGGTCTGAATTCACAGGTGGTCTCTCCCAGTTTGTAGTGGTGCAGGTAAGGCTCTGGGAAATCTTCGGCCAGCAATCCGAAGCCTGGTATAACAGCGTTCCAGCCCCAGCCCTTATGTTTGATACTGGTGATATCGACCACCAGGGCATCGCCTGATTCCGCACCCTCCACATACACCGGGCCGGTGAGCGGGTGAATCAGGTCGAAGTTCAAGGCCCGGAGCACCTCTGACCTGGAGTCAGGACCAACCTGTCCCGCCGTAGCTTCGAGGGTCTCAAACACGACAGTATCGCCTGGTTGGATGCGCAGGCGCGCAGGATAAGAATTGTCCCAAAAGGCATGCGGTTGGGTGTCGTCGAGATGATGGGTTGCCATTGGTTTCTCCTCTCGCTTGAAGATACGGTTCGGTTGACGGAGTGCTGACTAGAAATGGCTACAAGTTATATACGCCTCTGTGGTTACACCTGGAATGGCAGGATGAACCGATCCTTACTCTATATCCATAATGATAAGTATAGTGAGGAAAAAAGCAAGGGTCCCGCCTACTACAAACCGAGCATTACTCCTGGTACATTTCACTATACCGACTGAGTAGCCCGGTTGAACGTCCACCAGGCCTGGTTGCAGCAAGTGATCCGGCAGGCACTGGACTATTAGGTATAGAAGGCAATAAGACTACGCGGCGCACCAGGACTACGCGGCGTACGGGGAAGTTCGCGCCTGTGTCTGGTGTAAAGGCGCCAGCAGATATGACAGGGATATGAGGTAGAGATTCTGTATTTGGAATGTTCCTTGCCAGGGCGGGTATCCCTGGAGCATTCGTAGCAGGGGCAGCGGCATCCTGTCCAAAGGTGCCTAAGGCATCTGTGTTTCGAGCATTGATCATAAGCTTAGTGGCACGATTATCTAATCTGACAGCCCACGCGGCAATAGCAAGAGCGAGCAACAGGGCAAAGACAACTATGGTGTATTCGATTGATAATGGTAAAACAGCCGGGGTTTTGAGCTGCCGGGTCGTGTTAGCAGTTTGTTTTGATGGTTCGCCTGTTTGACCCTGTCGCGCACGAGAGATTGTACTGGTTTGAGCCTTTGTTCTGGGATCAGTAACTTTTTTACTATGCTGCACCTCAATGGAAGCTGGAGGCGCTTCGCCACGGTATTTCAGCATGAGCGCCACTACTTTACCTGCCCACAGGGGTGAACTGGAGGTGCCCACATAGGGATATGAGATAGCGTAGACAGTGCTCAAACCTCGATTATTGACATAGGTATTTCTAATCATGTTAAACCAGTAGACAATCGCGGCTGAATAGGACGGGTAGATAGTGTAGCCATCGAAAGCCGACGGATAGCCAACGCTGCCACGCACACCCCCAGGGTTGTGGTCAGCCAATCCCACGCCAGCAGCGCCATCATTGGTTTCAGTCCACCACACAGCAACCGCAAAGGCATCGTCGATATTTGACTGGCGGGAAGCCTGCACGACTACCTGGCCCGTGCCAGTCATAGGGCTGCCCAGGCTTTTGAATATCGCATCAACTGTCGCAGCAGGCAAGGAGGGTTGACCAACGACACTCAAATCTCCTGCCTGGGTACTCTGCGAAGCAGCACTTACAGTGGGAAAGAGTTGCGCATGCAGATTTTGGAGGAGCAGGCCAGAAGCCATAGCGATGAAAACAATCGTAAAGCTAATCAGTATGAATTTGTTGAGGCATACCTTACAGGTACCTCTGAGGCCTGGTAGTTTACGCATGAACAAATCTGATCACCGGTTACAAAAAATGTGCATTTATTTCGTCAATTTTCTATAATAAACAGCAGGCAACGTCTAATTATGTGTTGAGGTCGAAATCACCTCCATATTGGCATCTAACGATTGTAACATATGAATGTGATCTTGCCCTGTAAATAACGTTTTAACTAGGTAGTATCTCCTATAGTGGATATGCTATACTGGGGGGCAACCGCTGTACCGAGAGAGGGGAGCCTGATATCATTAGCCAGCAGAGTAACAACGGCAAAGGAAATACACAAACAGGACAATTAGACCCGCGTACCCTGTTGCACAGGCGCTATGTGATAATAGGCGCGATTGGACACGGGGGAATGGGCGCTGTATACCAGGCGAGGGATACCAAGAAAGGAACTCTGTGTGCCATCAAAGAGATGAGCCTCTCTAGCGTGCATCTCACTGATCAACCCCAGGCCATTCAAAATTTCCTGGCAGAGGCCAGGATTCTTTCGCGATTGAACCATCCCAATCTTCCCGCCTTTACCGATTTTTTTACCGAGGGCACGCGCGATTACCTGGTGATGGAATATATTGATGGAGACACGCTCGAAGACTTGCTGGATCGCAATAAAGGGCCTTTTTCAGAGCAGCGCGTGCTGGGTTGGGCCAGGCAGTTGTGCGATGTGCTGGAATACTTGCACAACCAGCAGCCCCCGGTGATCTTTCGCGATATGAAACCCGGTAACATCATGGTGACGCGCAGCGGGCGCATCATCAAGTTGATCGATTTTGGTATCGCTCGCCTCTTCCGCCCCAGCGGCTCACAGGATACACAATTGCTCGGCACGCCTGGCTTCGCCCCGCCAGAACAATATGGCAGCGCGCAGACCGATGAACGGTCAGATATCTATTCGCTGGCCATGACACTGTTTCAATTAATGACCCTTGCGGTTTCTGAGAATGGTTTCGGCCTGACCAATGTGCATACGAAATTTCCAAATATCTCCCCACCGGTGGCGCGCGCGCTTGAGAAAGCCACTTCACTGCGGCCTGAAGACCGTTACGAGAGCATCGTCGTGTTCCGGCGGGCGCTGCTTGGCATAGATACGTTTCGCTTTGAAAATGGGGGCGAGGCCACCACGCCCGCAGAACTGGCTGAATTATGCGCCCACTATCCAGATGAGGCGGCTGATTACTTGTACGCAGGTGAGATCGAGTCCTGGCTCACAAAGATTGGAGAGGCTGACCTGGCGCGAACAACCAGGCGCGTCCGGGTAACGGTGGGCGATCCCGAAATGGCAGTCAACAAGTTTTTGCAGGCAGTAATGGGGCCAAACGCCCAGACGCGTCCTTATAAGGCTACACAAACGGCGGGCAATGGCAATAGCGGGCAGACCGCTACCAGCGTTCGCGGGAGCAGAACCGGTTCCCGTATAGGCTGGCCAGGGTGGGCACGCGAGCCAGCTAATGCTGTCATCGTGCGCCCGAAAACTATCGATTTTGGACAGGTCTACCCAGGTCTTTCGGCCCCAATATTGCTGACCATTTCCGGCGTGAAAGGGGCCCTGGTCAGTGGCACAATTCGCCCGGTTGAGTCATGGATAGTGCTAGACCAGAAGGCGTTTGATGGTATGAGCACGCCGGTGCGCGTGCGGGCAGACAGTACGCGCTTGCGAGGTTCCACCCATTATACAGGCACAATTATGATAACACCGGGTAACGGCGAACAGGATATTGCCGTGAAGGTGCAACTGGACGTGCTCGGTTATGCCACGTCAAGCGGACCTGCTATTGGTGGGCAAGCAGGGCGCTCGCAAGGGGCACCAGGCGATGAGGATACCCTGACCTACCGGCAAAGCTCATCGCCCGCACAAAGAAGCACGATGGTCCCGCCTGCGACAGCAAGCAGGAGAAATACGCAGGGTACCACGGGACAGGCAAATCAACCTTTCAGCAGCGCCAAAGATAGCGAGTACAAGACAAAATATGGACAACCTGGAAGTGGCGGCTGGGAAGTGCTGCAAACCTCAACACGGCAATCGGCAAGGTTAAAGCTTAGCCTGACCTTCTTTGCTTCGAGCATGTTTGCTGCTCTTATCTACCTGATACTGGCACATATCTCGACTTCTACACAGGCAGCGCTGTTACCTCCCAATCCCTGGTTTATAGTTGTACTCATAGGCCTGGTGCCATTCGCAACACTGGGAGCCATACTCGTAAACTGGGGCAGTTTGTGGCGCACAAAAGGGATCATTAGCCGCGCCTGTACAGGAATGTGTACGGCATTAGCGGCATTAGGGCTAAGCGAGGCGATCTGGCAAAATCTCTTTGGAGGATCTGCGCCACAATTACAGCTCATAGTGTTGTTGCTGATGACCGCAGCCGGAGCAACTATCGGAACTACACCCAGGGTGAGCGACTGGATGCTAAGAGCGGGTACGTGGGCGATGCAGCATAGGCGACGGTTGATGATTGTGCTGGCAGTGCTGGTCGGCGGAGGACTTGGCTATGCTTTGACAAGCGGCATTGCCCTGGGCGTCTTCACACTCTTTGGCGTGCTGCTGGGCAGCGGAGTAGCAGTAGCACTGGTGCTGCGCATTGATCGCCTGATAAAACAGAGACATCCTCATCCATGAATCCCCGCCTCCCGAAATTAGTAGTGGTGCTGGGGCCGACCGCCTGCGGGAAAAGCGCAACAGGCATCGCGCTGGCACAACGTTTTGACGGGGAGATTGTGTCCGCCGACTCGCGCCAGGTCTACCGAGGCCTGGATACCGGCACAGCCAAAGTGACGCCAGGGGAGCGCGCGCTCGTTCCCCACCATTTGTTGGACGTGGCCGACCCACGCTATGTCTATACGGTAGCGCAATACCAGCGAGATGCCATTACCGCAATCAACGCTATCCTGGAGCGAGGGCATCAACCATTCCTTGTTGGTGGTTCACCTCATTATATCCAGGCAGTGGTAGACAACCTGGAGATCCCGCATATAGCGCCGCAGCCCGAACTGCGAGCGCAGCTCGAGTCACGCCCGCTGGCACAACTGCTGGCGCAACTGGAGGAGTTAGACCCGCAAAGCGCCGCGACGATTGACCGCAGCAATCCCCGCAGGGTAATCAGGGCATTGGAAGTATGCCTGGTTTCCGGCAAGCCTTTCTCGCAGCAGCGCAGGCTGGCAGAGCAGCTTTACCATTCCTTATTGCTTGGCCTGGAGTGGCCGAGGGAGGTATTGTACCAGAAAATTGATGTGCGAGTGGATGAGCGCATGCGCCAGGGGATGGTGCAAGAGGTGCAGGGACTACTGGCCGAGGGAGTAAGCCACGAGCGGCTGGAGGCGCTGGGGTTGGAGTATCGCTATATAAGTCGCTTGTTAACGGGAGAGTTCAAAAGCGAAGACGAGATGGTGCAGAAGTTGAAGTATGCCATCCACGATTTCACACGGCGGCAGCTGACGTGGTTTCGCAGGGATAAGAGGATTGTATGGGTTCAGGGGGGAGATGTGGAGAGAGCAATGCAGGTAGTGCAGAGGTTCTTAGAGGAAGCTCGCCAATATCTGTAGGGGCGAGGGCGGTGTAGGGGCCCGATTTATCGCGCCCTCGCGTGAGCCTTCATGGTCGCCCGCAGTGGTTCGCCTGGAAATGCTGGCCCGTCGATGAATGTCAAGCACGCCCCTCCCACGGGCGACCGTAACAGACTTTGCTGGCGAATGCGATGCTGAAGCGAATCGACGGAAAAGCCAGGGCGGCGCAAGCGCCCCCACCCCATATCCACCTCACTCCCGCCCCTACAACACACGGAAGGCTCGGCTGAAGAGGCTCGTGTAGCCCCCGCGGACGACCGTAAAGGCCCACCCCGCATCCACCCTGCCGCCCTCGCCCCTACCGAATTCCAGGCCTGCTTCTCAGGTTGATGCATATCGGGCAATTCTCGCGGTCGACTTTTATGGGTAGAGCCACTTTAATCGGTGAAAATGGTACGTGCGTGGCATGTGTTCAGATTTGACAATTCTCCTCTCGCCGGCATAGGATAGGCCGAAATACAGAGGAGGCACTGTAGATGGAAGTAGCTCCATACCACATTCATGTCACAGATGAAGCGCTGCGTGACTTGCGCGAGCGGCTGAAGCACACACGCTGGCCCGATGAAATACAGGGTGCCAGGTGGGAGTACGGCGCAAAGCTCGCCTATATGCAGGATCTCGTTTCCTACTGGCAAACTGATTTCGACTGGCGTGTTCAAGAGAAAAAGATCAATCAATTCGCCAACTATCGGAGCCAGCTTGATGGCCTGAATATCCATTTTATTCATGAGCGAGGGCATGGTCCCCACCCACTGCCGCTGCTCATTCCCCATGGCTGGCCCAGTTCGTTTTACGAAGCGCTGAAAATTCTTCCGCTTTTGACAGATCCGGCTCGCTACGGTGGAGACCCGGCTGATGCTTTTGATGTGATCGTGCCCTCGCTGCCTGGCTACGGCTTCTCTGACCGTCCGGCACATCCGGGAATGACCTCCCGCCAGATCAGCGCGCTCCTGGTTCAGTTGATGCAGGGGTTGGGATACGAACGGTTTGCAGCCCATGGCTATGATATTGGGGCAAGCATTTTGGGACATATGTGCCTCGATTTTCCGCACCACCTGATCGGCTATCACACCACAGAGCCTGCGAACACTGCACCCTATCTCGGCCCTGGCGCACCTCCCTTAAGCGAGGCTGAACGTGCCTACGTGGAGTACCAGCAACGATGGGATCGGGAAGAGGGAGGCTATGACCATATCCAAAGTACGAGGCCACAAACCCTGGCCTATGGACTCAATGATTCTCCCGCAGGACTGGCTGCCTGGATCATCGAAAAATGGTATGTGTGGACTGATCCACCAACTGGAGACCTTCACCAGCATTTCACCAGAGACCAGCTTCTGGCGAATGTGATGATCTATTGGGCAACCGAGACGATCAATTCCGCGAATCGGCTCTACTACGAACGGGATCACTCTCCGAGGCCCAGAAGACCAGAGGACCGCATTCGGGTTCCGACAGGAGTCGCACTCACCACCCAGCAGATTGAACGTGCCCCACGCGAATATGTGCAACGGATCTATACCGATATCCGAAGTTGGATCGACTTTGGGCGCGGCGGGCACTTCATTCTCCTGGAGGAGCCTCTATTGGTTGCCGAGGCTTTGCGCGCATTTTTCAGGCCTTTCCGCCATCAGCCAGCGTAGGGGCAGTTGGTTGCTTTACACGGGGAGGTTTTGCTTAAGAGGTTCGTGAAGCCCTCACGGACGACCATGAAGGCCCACCCCAGGGCGCGATAAATCGGGCCCCTACACCGCCCTCGCCACTACCTCACCCCCGACACTTTTTCTCGCACGTGGGAAGGCGTCTTCTCAGGTTGATGCAATTCAGGCAATTCTCGCGGTCGATTTTTATGAGGTCGCTAATGATTTACACAAACCCTGATCAACCTTCGCCAGCGAACCTCCCCATTTGCCGGGCGCGCTCATAATACGGCCGCGCCTTTTCAATATCACCCAACTTAACATAACAGATCACGAGCGCTTCCAGTTCATCAGCCACATCCGACTCAAACCCCAGCCCCAAACGCTCAGAGAGGCTGAGAGCCTTCTCATATCGTTCAATTGCCTGTTCCCACTTCTCTTGCTGTTGATAGACGAAACCAATATTGCGGAGGGAGAGGGCGATGTCTGCTGGATTGCCCACTTGTTCTCTGAAGGCCAGCGCGCGCTCTTGATAGCTCAATGCTTCCTCCAACTTCCCCTGTCGGCGGTAGACTTCGCCGATGTTGTTGAGCGAGGTGGCGATGCGAGCAGGATTGCCCACTTGCTCAAACAGAGCCAACGCTCGCTCATGATAGCTCAATGCCTCCGCCACCTTCCCCTGCTGGCTGTAGATGAAGCCGATGTTGTTGAGCGAGGAGGCGATGCTAGCCGGATTGCCCACCTGTTCAAAAACCTTTACAGCTTCCTCTAACTTGTCCCGAGCTTCTTCCCAGCGAGCTTCCTGCTCTAAATACCTGGAGTACCAGATCAAGTATTGACCATAGGAATCTTTGGTCTTGCTCAAGAAAGGCTCGCCTTCCTCGGCCAGTTGTCGCACGAGTTCTAGAAGTGGTCCGGCCTGCCGTCGCCTCCACCGATCTACCGCTCGCCCCGTTAATCTTTCCCACCCTTCGAATGCACCTTCTTGCAATGCCTTCACCTGCAAAGCATGATAGAGAAACTCTAGCAGTGACCTGAGCTCACGTTCTGGTATCTCGGCGAGCCATTCGGCATAATCTGTTGTGAGAGCCCTCTTACCCCTACTAGTCTTGAGACTTCTTCCTCCTAGCCATTTAACTATATGCCCTAAGATACCTGAAGGATCTCTCGCCGGTGTTTTCACCTGTACTTGCCTGAGATTACGCTCCTCACTCGTTGCTTTACGCTCTTGCTCAGCTTCTACTATCTCTCCATAGTACTCAGCCATTGTGCTGTGCAGTTGCTCTCTGGTTTCGGGATGATGGCGCCGCAATGCTTCAATGCGCACGCGCCGTACAAGGTCGTGGAAGGTTGGCCGTGCCAGCACTGGAGCACTGCCTGCTGCGCTCCCTTGATTGATAAAGGGATACCTGAGAAAGCGGTCGTAGGTACGATCATCCAGCTTACTTACTTCAGTCGCTGCACCATCTATTTCCACGCTCAACAGCGCCTGTAATGCTGCCTGGTCAAAGTAACGTAAGACTGGCCCTCGCTCTAAGAGTGTGCGGTACGGTTCGGGCAGGCGGTTCAGTAAGCGATCTTCCAGGAACTCGACTCGCGCCTGCTCGTCTACCAATGGTCTGTTCACTCGCAGGCTCTGGGCAGTTCGCTCGTGGTTATCGAGCTGTTTGAAGTAGGTGACAGCCAGGCCTAAAACGAGTGGGTGCCCTTTGGTTAGCTCGTAAAAAGCATTGGCTAACTCCTCTTGCCCCGGCGGAGCTGGCGCCCCTGTGCTGGCGATCACTTCCTGCTTTTCCAGGTAGCTTCTCACCTGTGCCAGGTTGAAGTCATCCAGTGCTGTAGGATGCAAGGACGGCTTGATCGCGGCATTATTGGGTTGCTCCCAGCCGCAGGTTACTACCAACAGAGGTTGGGGAGAGGCCTTCGCCAGGTCTAGCAGGACCTTCTCCCAGAGCCAGCCGTCGAGTTCCGGGTCGCTTTCAAGCAGGCGCTCGTAGCCATCGATGAACACGCACAAGGGATGCGTACTTTCCTCTGCGAGTTCTAGCAGGGCGCGCGTCAATTCGGATCGTAGTTGCAGTTCTCGCTCGCGAAGTTGGGCATTGACCTGCACGCTTTGACTGACGTTGGATATCGAAGATTGCTCGCTGGCTTCAACGCTCGAGCTAATGTTTATGACGGCCCGGTATTCATCAAAGCGGCGGTTGTACTCGTCGCGTTTTTCACGATAGTGCTTGAGGCTCTCGCGAGGGACGCAACCTTTGAGCGCGTCTTCGAGTCCAGCCAGAATAGTGCGAAAATCAGGGGTCGATTGGGCAAAGCTGAGTTGACCTGCTTGCCAGTTCAATGTTGGGAAGATGCGCCGGGTGAGGTAGGAGATGAGGAAGGTTTTGCCGGTGCCGCTGTTGCCTTTGACTGCCAGCAGCCGGAGCTGACCGGGTTGGATGGAGCGCAACGATTGCGCGAACATGGTCAAAATTGCTTCGCGGTCGGTGAAGCTTTCGAGCGGGTCGCGATAGGTGATATCTGTGCTGGAAGAATGTCCCGGCATGTTTTATCTCCCTGGCTGTGCAATTGGCTTTCTAAAAAATTGTACGAATAATCAGGGTGCAGGCAGTGAGGGCCGATAAATAGCATCGACCTAAGTTCCCTGGCACTGTCATGCTGAGCCCATTCGCTCCGCTCGGGGTAAACTCCGCGAAGGATCTGTCTCTCTGGGCCGAGATGCTTCCCCTTCGCTTCGCTCAGGGCTTCGGCTCACACGCTCAGCATGACAGTGCTGCGGTTTTGCTTGTTAAAAATCTTAATCGGCGATGGGCGCGATAATGCACATTAAATTTTTTTAATGCGGACATCATAACCTCCAGCGAGGGCCGATGAATCGGCGGTGGGCGCGATAAATCGGGCCCCTACGGGTGGCCGGATTATTTTGTTAATCTGCATAATCGGGCCCCTACGGGTGGCCGGATGATGTTAGATCAACATCCTGTTTCACGTCTGATACTTTGCTGTCGTCGCTGGCGGATACTCTCTGGCTGACTTGCCCCCCCTTGCCCTTTGCTTTCTGGGTGATATCGGTTACTTCGCTACTCCTGGTAGCGGTCACTTCCTGGCTGATAAGCGTCCAATCCGCCAGCAGGCGCTGCCTGGCCACTTCTGACTGTGCCAGGTCCAGTTTGACAAGTTCGCTCAGTTGGGAAGCTATTCTTGCCATCATCCAGCCCTGTTCCTTGAGGTTAATTTCAAGGTTCTCCGCTAACCACTCTGGCTCGAGTTTAGGATTCGCCGACGCTGCTTCTTTTACCTCGGGTGCGACCACGACCAGCGCTTTGGCCGCCTCCTCGTTAACCTGTTTGTCTGCGGGCACCAACTTCTCCAGCGTGTCTTCCAAAACCCCCTGGATATCGGTCTCTTCAAGCTTCTTACCTTCGAGCGGCTTGAGCAGTTTTTCAATCGTACTGGCGCTAAAAGAGATGCCAAGCAGCTTCAAGCCGTTTTGGATGGCGATCGAGGCGGCTGTACCTGCTACGGCTGGTCCAAAGATGGGGAACAAGGCTGCTGCAAGCGCGCCTGGTACGAGTATGCCAGTCAATTTTTTGATCGATGGCTGCTGAAAGAACTCGCGCAATCCTTTTTTCGTTTGCGCCTTTGTTTCGGCTGCGGATGGCATACTCCCGCTGCTGTCATCGGAGGAATTACTCATTGTGGCTTGAATCTCCTCTCCTCTGGTTTAGGTGAAGATGTCAATGGGTTGCCTCACCCTGGCCCTCTCCACTCCGTGGAGAGGGAAGTGGTACGGCACCGTTCGATTGCAACCTGATTATAGCATGCAGAAGAGGTCTTGAAAACGAGAGGAGTCACATTTCAGAGTCTGTGAATTATTGCTAGGTAGCCCTCCTGGAATGAAGTAAGGCGAAGGCTACACGCGGATGAGAAGTGGGATGAAGTTGGGAGTCAGCAATTTCGGTCGACCCATATCACTGAATGTTCTATGGTATAATTAAGGCAATCGGGATGTGAGAGGACAATATGCCGCGTAAGATACGGCAGCTCAAAGCAGATTTGCGCAAAGCAGGAGCCTATCAGATATCACAAGAGGGAAGCCATACCAAATGGAAACACCCTCTTGTACCAGTAAGCACGCTTATTCTCTCTGGTCACGATGGTGATGATGCCAAACCGTACCAGGAAAAGGCTGTGCTTGACTTGCTACGACAGATTGCAGAGGCAAAACGGAGTGCTGAATCATGAATGAACATCATCTTCATTATTCGATGGTCATTGAGTGGTCAGAAGCAGATCAGGCGTATCTGGTGACGTTACCAGAATGGGCTGACCGTGTCATCATGCCAGCAACACATGGGAGCACGTACGGTGAGGCAGTTCAGCACGGGCAAGAAGTCCTTGAAATGCTCGTGAACAGTGCCATACGATACGGAGAATCGCTTCCCCCACCAAAAACGCACGCACTAACTTAGCTTATCCCCTCTCCTCCTGCATGTTCAGGCTCTGTTGGAGGGCGCAATGAATTGCACACCCTACATGGTGATTACCCGCCGGTGTAGCCAATCACATCGTCGCCACCCTGGGTGCCTGAGGCATTCCAGTACATCGGGCGCTCCGCCACAAAGGGACCGCTCCCCGATTGCACCGCCATCGACACTTCATAGCCTGCATAGCCATCCCCGCTGTGATACAGGTGTTGCATGACCGTGGACACGATGTCCTGCGTATAGCGGCTATGCGCAGCGACAGTCACAGTGAACGTGTAGGTGTTGCCCATCGCGTTGGCCAGCGCGATGGTGATGGTCTCCGTGCTCCCCGTCGGGTTCTGCAGCGTCAACCACTCGTCATAACCGACATTGGTGTAGCCCTCGGCAAAGCTGTAGGCATTGGCTGCAGCCGGGCCTGGTTGGCCGATCACATCGGACACGCCCTGGGTCGACAGCGCCCTGCCATAGCTGGCAGTGTGGCTGTAATGGAAGAACAGTTCCCGCTCGGCCACAAAGCCTGCTCCTGCTTTGACTTCGATGGAAACCTCTTGACTGGTCACGCAGGTCGTTGCCGTGGTGATGCAGGTTCCCCCATGGGCTGCGGGGCTCTGTGTCAACTGGTTGATATCAACGCTGCTCTGATCCTCGGCAGCAATCGCCACTGGGAAGGAATAGGTCGCTCCGCTCGTATATTCCAGCAACAGCGTCCCCCCTGAGATGGCGCTGGAGCCAAAGTTCGCCAGCACCAGCTCTTCCTGGAACCTGCCCCCGGTGTAGCCCTCGGCGAACAGGAAGTCCGCGCCCGGCTGCTGCACCCCCACCACATCTGCTTCCCCAGAGACCGTACCCGCATTGCCTTCCGACACCTGGCTGAAGTAGCTGGGCCGCTCGATCAACACCGGTTGATCAGAGGTGACGCGCGCTGCCACCTGCGCAGGCAGGCCGGCTTTATTGGGGTAGATGGTGCCGCGTGTCCCCGCAGCGACGGCCAGCGTTTGGAGGCCGACTTGTTTGCCCCCCGCGAAGTAGGTGGCCGTGACGGTGGCGGTCAATTTGCCGGGATTCAAGATCGGGATGAACGAGGAAACGCTGCCCCCGTTCTGCGTGTTGGTGCGCACATCGGCAAAGTAAAAGGACGTACCGGTCTGCGTGGCGCCCAGGACATCGGTGCCACTGGTGACGCCCAGGGGGTTGCCGAAGGTGGTGTTGTAGATGGGGCGCTCGGCCACAATGCCTGGGCAGCTGTTCCCCACGTCGACGGTGGCAGAAACGGAATTGCCGCCTCCGGTCGCGGAGATGGCCAGATCCTGGTTCACGGATTGGGTCACCCGTGTATCGTGTGGAACGCTGACCGTGAGCGATTTGGCCCGTGGGCTTCCGCCATCGGGGGTATAGAAGTACTGCACAGTCGCCTGGCAATCGGTGCCGGTGGGGTTGCCCAGCGTCAGCCACTCGGTGAACCCCGCGCCCACGCGGCCTTCGCCAAAGTACCACGTCTTACTGACAGGCTGGCCAGGCGAGGGTGGTGGCGTGGGCGTGGGAGATGGGCTGGGCAATGGTGAGGGTGACGGTGAAGGCGACGGTGACGGTGATGGGCTGGGCGACGGTGATGGACTGAGCGATGGTGACGGCGATGGGCCTGGCGTTGGGGGTGTTGAATTGGTATAGCTCAGTAACTGCTGGTAGATGTATGTCCCCATATCAGGCGAAGGCGTACCACTAATATCAAGTATTAATACAGGATAGCCGCATCCTGCGGAGGGTTGGATGGGAATGCCGCTATTATACCATGCCCAGGCAATCCAACCCATCATATGCTGGTCAAAATAATTCACAGCTACGCTCTCAAGGGTCCTCTGGCAGTCATATTCACCAAATTCAGCAGACATGAATGGATACTGCGAGGTCAGGAAACCAAAAGCCTTATCAAAATCTGTGGTGGTTTCTTTACCTACGTAGCTGTAGGGGTGCGTGTCATAGACTACATTCGCGCCTGTAATCAGCGATGAACTAACCTGGTAGAAATCAAAGCCCCAGTTCGTGCCAGATATCAAAACAAGATTGCTGGGGGCAGCGCCACGTACAGTATTCAGCAGCGCTTGTAATCCAGGAGATGAATAGGTATAAGTAGGCTGGCCAGGAGTAGCATCGTCAGTAATGGTACATGGCGCGGCCCAACATGACGAAGTAGTGGGATGGGGCTCATTGTATAACTCGAAAAGCACGTTAGAATAACTGTTGTAAATCGGGGCAACCTGGGCCCAGAACGTTAGGCTATCGCTGTCAGGCATTTCAAAACCTGCGCCACCGCCGTTAGCCTGCCCACCAGCATCAGTCCATTGCAAATCGAGTATGACGTTGAGATTCAAAGCAGTGATGGTATCGACTATCTGCTTCACAGTTGCCTGGTACTGCGCTGCGGTACAATTCTGCGCAGCAAAACCATTCAACCAGAAGGTTTCAGAGAGTGGTAGTCGTATCGTATTCCCATACCAGTACGTGCCACCTGCGAGGCCATTCGCAATGGGAGGTCCCATAAGAGCAAGATAATTCTGGGCAAAATACCCGGCGTTGCCTGGGCAGTAGTACTCCAGGCTGTCACGCCCAACCCCGTGAAAGAGATAGGGTTTCCCATCGGCTCCTAAAATAGTGTTTCCCTGTACTTCGTAGGGTCCATCCGCAAACTGATGAAATGGTAATGATGATGCTGCGTGAGCGAAATTGCCACTTCTATGCGTCAAGAGTGAACTGAACGGTCCGAACGCAAAGGTGCCAATCGTGATAATCACCAGTAGCAACATACCGGTCAATCTAACTTTAACTGAGTGTGACATACTACAATCCTTATTACAATAGCCGAGCATAAGAACCCACCAGCCGAAAGGCCTCTTCTCATTGTATCAATGAATATATAATCGTCAATATTTCAATATGTTTCAAAACGTTTCACTTTTTAGTGCAGAGCTATGGATTTCCCGGCAAAAGGAACCCGCCGGCTTAGCTTTGGAGGCGGTAAGAAAGTTTTGGGGCATCGTAGTACTAATTACTATCAAATATTTGTCCTGTTAAATTATGCACTCACCAATTCGTTAGAGATAAGGGGAAGTTGAAAAAACAATATCTTGCATATGCATATCAGTGCAAACAAGTTTGCACTTACATCCTTTTTGTTCATTCATCCCCTGATGAGTCTAAGGTATGAAATCTGTTCAAAAAAATAGTTTTCTTCTCTTGCTGGGAATTATTGTGATCGTGAGTGCTAGCCTCGTGTACCTGTTCACGTCAGGTAGAGCTTTTATACAAAAATCAGTTATTGCGACACCAACGGCAAAAGCGCCCTACACGCCCATAGCGGAGTTGGCCCAATCACGTCCACCAAAGCCGTGTAGCTCGAATCAGCGCAACTTCCAGATGGGAGTGGCCTTTCCAGATTGGGGAACAACGGCTTACGGTGAGAGTGATACGAAGTGGCTCGCAGAATTGCCCGCTATGCGGACAAAGACCGCCGCATGCTGGATAGAGATGCCAGTCCTCTTTGAACAAGCGTCTCGTACATCTACGAAGGTGATAGCAGGATCGAAGACTTCTTCACTCTCTTCATTCATATATGGAATACAATTCGCCCATTTCCTGGGATATCATATCTTTGTAACACCGTTATTTGCGGTGGATGATCCTGAAGGATGGGCGGGTGTCATTCATTTTTCAACCTATGAACAAGAACAACAATGGTTCGATAGCTACTGGCAAGCTCTCAAACCCTATGCAGTGGCAGCCGCGCAAGCAGGAGTGGAGCAATTCGCAGTAGGGACCGAGTGTGTGTGGTTAGAACAAAATGCTCCGAGCTCGTTATGGAACAAATTAATTGCTGAGATTAAAAATGTCTTTCCTGGAACGCTCACCTATGATAGGGACTGGAGCTCACTGCCAAGTCAACCGCCTTCCTGGATGCGCAATCCCGACTTGAAAATGATCGGTGTCTCAACGTATTTGCCGCTCACGAATACTCCTGAGCCAGTGGATCCAAAGCAAATCTTCGGTCTTTGGAAACAAATAGTAAAAAAAGCCCTTGACAACTTTTCTGAAGAGCTAGGAGAACCTATTTTACTCACAGAAATTGGTTACCCTAATAGCACTGATTCCCTCTACCATCCCTGGGAATCGAACAGTACTGCGCCAGCGGATCCAGAAGAACAGGCAGCCGCGTGCGATGCTGCCCTGGCGAACATTATTCCCGATAAGCATATTATCGGCACCTTCTTCTGGGGTTGGGACAACACGGGAGATTTCGATCTGCATAGTGTACAGGCTGCTACGGTCATACAGAAATACTACAAATCCCTACAAGCCTTGAGATAGAGAAGTAAGTTCGTGTCAAAGCATTTTAAGAGACCATCTGCATCTTTACACAATGCGCAGCCTGGCGAGCAGCTAGAGCAGGATCAATACTACTCTGTGCCTGATATCTATTTATCCGAGGGGGCGTCTCAATTTAGAGTACCTTTCATGCCTCGACTCGATGCGCAGCCTGCTGAACAGGTAAAGCAAAATGGACATTCCCCAGCGCCTGGTTCATATTCACCTAATGGAACACAGCAGTTTAGAATGCCTCTAGCACCCTTTCACAATGTACAACCAGTTGAAAAAGTAAAGCAAAATGGACATTCCCCAGAGGCTGGTTCATATTCACCTAATGGAACACAGCAGTTTAGAGTGCCACCAACACCTTTGCCCGGCGCACGGGCTGCCAATGTTGACCCGCGTATTCAGCAACGAGTGAAATATTATGCTGACTGGCTTGCGAAGCAGGCCAAGTACGATGTGCTGAATGATAATACACGGGAGATTAACAACTACATTCAAGAAGCAACAAAGAGAGTGAAAGTTGGGAAGAAAGAGGTGGCAATTTTTGCTCCTTTTCGGCCGGAACTTTCTGCCATGCAAACCTTTACCACCAGGCAGGTAGTCGCTCTCTGCATAATCGGACTGCTCTGGATGATCGGGGTGTTCATATTCCGCCTTGAGATTCTGACTGCTGCCATCGCGGTGATCACCACCATGTATTTTTGCAGTCTCATCCTGAGTATGAGCATGGCTATCAGGTCGTTTCGGAACTCGCCGGAAGAACGTATCGGCGACGACATCGTCCATGCTTTAAAAGACGCTGATTGGCCCCGGTACACAATCCTGTGCCCTCTCTACCGGGAAGCACAAGTCATGTCGCAGTTTGTAGAGGCTATGCTGGCATTAGATTATCCCCCAGAGAAGTTGCAGATCCTCTTTCTCACGGAGCAGGATGATACTGAGACACGCAACGCAATACGAGCGTTATCCCTGCCACCGCACTTTAGTATTCTGGTTGTGCCTGATGGCAAACCGCGCACCAAGCCTCGCGCTTGTAATTATGGATTGATGTTAGCGACGGGTTCCTGCGTTGTCATCTACGATGCTGAAGATATTCCTGACCCACTGCAACTGAAGAAAGCAGTTCTCACCTTTGCCAGCCATGGGACAGATGTCGTCTGCGTACAGGCCAAGCTCAACTTCTATAATATTCGTCAAAACCTCCTCACACGCTGGTTTACCGCCGAGTATTCTGCCTGGTTCGACGTGATTCTGCCAGGGCTTCAGCTAGCAAAGTTCTCTTTACCATTAGGAGGCACATCGAATCATTTTCGCGCAGTGGTGCTGCGTGCTTTAGGGGGCTGGGACGCCTACAATGTGACCGAGGATTGCGACCTGGGCCTACGTTTGAAACGTTACCGCATGAATACAGTCATCCTCGCCTCGACGACGCTTGAAGAGGCCAGCCCACAGTTGAAGAACTGGTTACGCCAGCGTTCGCGCTGGATCAAAGGATACATGCAGACCTACCTCGTACATATGCGCAATCCTTACAAGAGCCTTCAGAAAGGACATCTGTATGACTTGTTCTCATTACAGATGGTGATCGGCAGTGGAATGGGAGTAATGTTCATCAACCCCCTGATGTGGGTATTGTTGGGAATCTATATTGCCCTTGGCCCCTCTGTGATAAGCATCTATCACGTCCTGTTCCCGGGACCTATTCTTTACCTGGGTGCGTTCTGCCTTATCTTCGGAAACTTTTTTTATATTTACCTCTACCTGCTGGCATGCATGAAACAGCGCCAGTACCACCTCTTGCCGTGGACGCTTTTTATTCCAATCTACTGGGTGCTCATGAGCGTAGCCGCTCTTTATGCGCTCTTTGAGCTGCTGGTGAAACCACATTACTGGCAAAAGACGGTGCATGGACTGCACCTGAAAGGGAAACACACATCTAATGCAGTTACGACGCGGCATGCAGCGCCTGCTATGGTGGACGAGCCGACGATGCCGGTACCGGTGATGCCTGGTAAAGTAAGCAAAGCCGGTACTATTCCATCGGTAACAATGTCTCTCAAAGCTATACCAACCTTGCTCATGGCCGCAATTTCTTCCAAGCAGAAGCAAGCACAACTAATCGCGAAACAAGCCAAAGTACGAGACCTCTGGCTCGTTGCAACCGTAATCACCGCCAGCATCATCAGTATCGTTGCCTGCTGGTACTACTTTCAACAGCACGAGATTACAATCTACGAGGACGCTTTCTCGCATTTGAGAATCGCTAGAAGTGTTTTTGATAGCGCTACTCCTGGATTGGCGCAGCTCGGGTCAGTCTGGTTGCCATTGCCGCACATACTCATGTGGCCGTTCATCTGGAACGACTTCTTATGGTACAGCGGGCTCGCAGGGAGCTTTGTGTCGATGTCAGGTTATGTTGTTGCCGCGGTCTACCTTTTTCTCTCAGCCCGGAGGTTAACACGAAGTAGTAGTGCTAGCTTCATCGGTACACTGCTATTCATCTTGAATCCAAATGTATTATATTTACAGTCCACGCCTCTAAGCGAGACAGTTTGCATGGCTACCCTCACAATGGCAGGCTACTACTTTTTATCCTGGACACAGGATGGGGAACTCAAACAATTAATCTTTAGCGCTGCATGTACTTTTCTTGCAACGCTTGCCAGGTATGACGGCTGGGCGTTGTTTCTAGGATTGCTTTGCTGCATCCCTCTTGTCGGCTTGATGAAACGCCAGAAGTTTTTACAAATTGAAGCCAATCTTATAGTCTTTAGTGTTCTTGGTGGCTTAGGAATAGCGTTATGGTTTGTCTGGAACAAAATCATCTTTGGAGACCCGCTGTACTTTCAGCACGGGCCATATTCGGCTCTTGAGCAGCAATTTTCACAGATTACAGCAGGTAGGTTGTATACTTACCATAGCCTGTGGCAGGCTATCCGCTACTACACAATTGATTCCAGCCAGACTATTGGGTTAGTTCTCTTTTTATTAGCAGCTGTCGGGATGATCTGGTTTGTTCTTCACCATCGATTTACACCCGTAACAATTGCGGTATTAGTCTTTTTAATACCTTTTCCCTTTTATATCTCATCTCTTTATAGCGGAAATGCCATTATTTGGGTGCCAGGAGCTAACCCGCCAGGCGCACCTGTGTATATGTACAATGTGCGCTATGGAGCACAAATGGTGGTACCTATCACACTCTTTATATCAATTTTCATAGAGAGAGTAAGTAATATCTCGATACCACGCTTCTCTTCAATAGGCCGGGTTGTTCTTATGGGAGTGATTCTCGTTCAGAGCGTGCTGATCACTTCTCAAGGTATTATCTCTCTTCAGGATGGTCAATATAACTACGCTTGCAATGTTCAACTAGCTGTCGTCGAGTATCTAGCTGAACATTATGATGGTGGGAAGATTCTGCAAGATATCTACACTACAAAAGTTGACCCAGCCGAGTTTAATAGCGACTTTAGGAGCATCCTTTACGAAGGATCAGGTCAACTGTGGCTTCAAGCACTACACAATCCAGCAAACTCGGTAGAATGGATTCTCGTTAATCCCGATAACAAAAACGATCTTGTCGCTCAGCACATTGATGTGCATAGTCTGAACTTTCTGTCCCAATTTACTCTTGTTGTACGACAAATCAATGGCATTCTTCTTTATCATCGTCTAGGGGGTCCACCTTTGCCGGCACGATCTGTCCCGCCTGTTTGGAAAGGTGAGCACCCTCCCTGCCTTAATGTTTGAATAAATGCTTGATTGATTTTTCAAAAATAACTTAATCAAGGAGGGCTCTTTGTTAAGAGACATAAGGCGGAACAAGCCCTTAGTGGCCAAGTTTTTACGATTCGGCCTGGTAGGGACTCTCAATACTATAGTAGATATCGCGGCCCTTAATATACTGCTGTGGATATCCCCTACGAATGATACCTGGCAAATTCTCGCTTTCAACTCGCTAGCCTGTATAGTGGCCGCGTGTAATAGCTTCTTCTGGAACAAATATTGGACGTTCAAGTACCGCGGACCCGTTACTCCCCAGCTTGTGCTGCGCTTTGCAGCGGTGTCTTTTGCCTCCATGCTAGGAAATAACAGTATTTTGTGGATATTTATTCAGTTACTTCCCTTTACAATTACCGGCGCTGGTGTAGGCGCAACCCTGCTTAAAGTGACAGTTGGGGCAACGATGATGACACTTTCATTTATTGGACAACTTACGCTTGTGTTTGTGGCGAATAAGCGGGAGTTAAGAAAGCAAACCGCGGCCCTACCTCAACCGCCTTTTTCATACTTTCCCATTAGTATTTCTATAGTGCTGCCAGCCTACAATGAAGAGGCTGTGATCGCGACAACGGTTTCGAGAGTCTTCCAGGCTCTTTCGCGTATGGGTGCGGATTTTGAGATACTGGTAGTCAATGATGGTAGCAAAGATAGAACAGGAGCCATTGTTGCTGCAATCGCTATGCAGGAGCCACGTGTTCGACTGGTCACGCACCAGGTTAACCAGGGAGCCGGAGCAGCCCTGGTGAGTGGCTTTATCAGGGCAACCAAGGCCTATACCTTTTATATGGATGCAGATGGGCAATTTGATATCAATGACCTGGTTCGCATGTTGCCCTATTTAAGGGAGTATGATGGGGTGTTTGGCTACCGGTTCAATCGGCGGGACTCATGGTTACGTAAGTTGTATGCCTGGGGCTGGAACCACCTTGTGCGTTTTGTTTTTAATCTAAGCATCAAAGATATTGATTGCGCATTTAAGATATTCCGGACGGATTACTTCCGCCGAGTTGTGCTTGAAGCACGAGGAGCGCTGTTGCTGACAGAAGTTGTTTATAAATTTGCTCGCGCGGGCTACATCTATACGGAGTTACCAGTGCGGCACTTGCCCAGGGAGGGCGGTAACCCCACAGGCGCTAAACCCAGGGTAATTTTGCGTGCTTTTAAAGAGTTATTTTACTATGCTTCAAAGTGGCATGAGGAAGAACAGCAATCTCTATATGGCAAAACGAACTATGACAGGCTGGCCTTACAAGGGACAAATGTGAATACAGGGAGGGTAGAAAGGTATCTTCATTAAAAAGGCTATACAACACTACATGTGTAAGGCTGCAATTACCCCCCAGCGTAGCCAATTACATCACCTCCGCCCTGGGTGCCTGAGGCATTCCAGTACATCGGGCGCTCCGCCACAAAGGGACCGCTGCCCGATTGCACCGCCATCGATACTTCATAGCCTGCAAAGCCATCTCCTTTGTGATACATGTGCTGCATGACTACCGCCACGATGTCCACCGTCGCGCGGCTGTGTGCAGGCACATTGACTGAGAATGTGTAGATTGTGCCTTTGGCATTGACCAGCGTGATGGAGATGGTTTCCGTGTTCCCCGACGGGTTCTGCAGCGTCAACCACTCGTCATAGCCTATATTGGTGTAGCCCTCGGCAAAACTGTAGGCGTTGGCGGAGGCCGGGCCAGGCTGCCCGATAACACCGGTGCCGCCCATGGCTGTCAGGGTGCGGCCATTGGCGGTATGAGCGTACTTGAAAAACATTTCTCGTTCTACGATAATCCTGGCTCCCGTCGAGGTGACCTCCGCCGAGACAGACTGAGAGGTCGGGTTAAGCCCATTGGTATTGACATTCCAGATTAGCTGGCTTTGCGGGTTTACCGTAAATGTGTACGAACGCCTTGTGCCATCGGTATATTCGAGATTTACAGTAACGGTTGCCTGAGCCTTGTTGGGATCAAGATTAGCGATGACGAAGTTCTCCTGGAAGTGCCCCCCGGTGTAGCCCTCGGCAAATAGCCAGTCATTAGCCAGGCTCTGCACGGCTACCACATCGGCTGCCCCAGAGACCACCCCTGCGTTGCCTCCTTTGATGTTGCTAAAGTAGGTGGGGCGCTCGATCACCACTGGTTGACTCGCACTCAGTACGACTGCTACATGGGCCGGTAAAGCGGGGCTGGCGTTGGCCGGGAAGATTGTTCCACGGGTGCCAGGCAGGACCGTTAATTGCTGCGTACCAACCTGTTGCCCGCCTGCAAAGTACATAGCAGTTACGGTAGTCGATGACAAGCCGGGATTCAAGATGGCGATGAACGAGGCGTAGCTGCCACCTCCTGCCTGGCTGCCCACGGCCAGGTCAGCCAGGTAGAAGGTGGTGCCGGTATGCGTCACACCCACCACGTCGCTACCACTGTTGACCCCCAGCAAGCTGAAGTACATGGGTCGCTCAGCCACGATACCGCTACAATTGGGAGTAGCATTGCTATCCACCATCACGATGGCCGAGTCGCTGATGCCTGCTCCACCGGGTGAGGTGCCCAGGTCGCCATCAACCCACTCGGTCACGCGCGTGTCAGCCGGGACTTTCACGGACACTGTTTTGGTCTGCGCAGCTCCTCCATCCGGTGTGTACAGGTATTTTACAACAACCTGGCAAGGCGTGTTGGTGGGATTGCCCAGCGTGAGCCATTCTTTAAAGCCGTCACCAACACGCCCCTCCGCAAAGTACCACAGCTTACTGACCGGTCCATTTGCCTGAGAAGGCGGTGGATTTGGGCCGGGTGATGGCGTGGGCGAAGGTGTTGGTACTGGTGCTGGCACAGAAGCATAGCCCCGCAAATTGCGATAGATCAAGATGCCCATACTGGCAGCCGGCATACCTGAGTAATCTGTAATAAGTTGAGGATAGCCACAGGGAGAGCCTACCGAGACCCACGCCCAGGCTACCCAACCTATCAGGTGGGCGTCGAAATATGAGAGTAGCTGACTCATGTAGTTCGTGCCACAATCATACTCCCCATTTTCAGCGGAGATGACCGGGTAGGTATTGCTGATGATGCCAAAAGAGCTATCCCAATCGGCAGGTTGTTTGCCATTATAGGGATACGGGTGTGTATCGTAGACGACATTTGAGCCTGTGATTGGATAAGTAGCAATCTGGCTGAGATCATAGCCCCAATTCATGCCAGCTACCAGCGCAAGATTGGTTGCACCTGTGCCGCGCACGGCATTAACCAGGGCCTGCATGCCGGTACTCTGGTATGTGAAGGTCTGCGTACACAGGCAATCGCTCACCCACGAGGTATCATTGGTGATGGTACATGGCGCTGCCCAACATGACCACGTATCAGGATGGGGTTCGTTGAACAACTCGAAAAGCACATTGGAGTAGCTTCCGTAAATTGTAGCTACCTGCTTCCAGAACGTGACGCTATCGTTGTCAGGCATCTTCCAGGCTGCGCCTCCACCCGCAGCCTGTCCGCCGGCATCAGTCCATTGCAGATCAATCATAACATTCAGCTTCATCGAAGTCAGTGCATCAATTGTGGTTTTGACAAGCCCCTGGTACTGCGCGGCACTGCACTGCATGGCGGATTGCCCATTCAGCCAGTAGCTCTCGCTGAGGGGAAGCCGGACGGTGTTGGCATACCAGTAGGTTCCGTTGGAGGTATTGGTTCCGGGGCCCATATATGCGAGGTGCTGGGCATCAAAAAAGCCATCGCCCTTGCAGGAAAATTCCAGGCCATCACGCCCAACGCCATGAAACAGATAGCGCTTGCCGTCAACTCCTAGAATGGCGTTGCCTTGCACAGTATAGGGACCATTGGCAAATTCATTGTAGGGCAACGATGATGTAGCGTGGGCAGAGGTAGGATTGCCTAGCTTATAAACCAGGTTGGAGCCGGGTAGTTCGAGCCAGAATACGCCTATTAGGACCGCTGCGAGGAGGAGAATGCCGAGATATTTAAGTTTAAGCAGACGCGACATGTATACAATTCCTTCATACCTACGAACTTCTGATCGCTTTTGGTGGGTTTCCAAGACTTCCTTGCATCCTGCCTGACTGCGTAGCAGTATGCCTTGCAGCGGCGTTGGCGGGATGGCTTTCAAGTTATTGGAGTAGTGATTACACTTTCGCCACTATTTCATAGTGGTTCATCGTGTTCCACATTTGGAATTAACGGCAGCATACAGAGGAGTAAGGATAACAGGGTACGAAAGTACCGATCTCGGCAACCGTTGCCAGGGCGGGGTAAGCCCCATGGGCGTTCACTTAGGGCTCATGGAGGATAGCTCTTGCGAGGGAGGCCACAAGGGGAGAGGCATTGATCGTTCTGCACTGCGAGAGCGGGCGACGCCCACCCCAGGGCGCGATAAATCGGGCCCCTACACCACCCTCACCCCTACGAGTGTTGATGGGCTTTTCGTTAACGTGTTAAATTGGGAGTTCACGCAAGTCAGGAACAGGTCCAGGTGAAATGAGATCTGAATCAGACGTTGATGATGCGGCAACATTGCCATTACTGCCATCCGGCATCTCTAAGAGCGAAGGAGTGGAGACAGGCGGCAGATTGCTCTGTATCACCAGGCCATTGTCGATATAGATATGGTAAGGGAACATAGCGGGGTCGAAAGCGTTGTTGTGTGAGATAAAGAAGATTTGCTCAAAATGTTGTGAGAGCAAAGAGCCAGTAACGAGGTCAACGAGGGCCTGCATGCGATCGTTGCTGGCCAGGCTTAATGGTTCATCTAACAAGAGGTAGCCGGGAGCAGCGCCCAGTTCACGTGGGAGCGCAGCGATGGCGAAAGCCAGGCGTAGAGCAAGAGAGATTTGATCAGCGGTACCGCCGGAGAGGGCTGATTGTGGGATATACCCGGCTGCCGCTGGTTCCCAGACACCGAGCTGGATTGGGCCGCCACTGGCGACACCTTCCTCAGGTCCGGTTGAGAGTGACACATCGTGATAGCGTCCACGGGTGAGTAAGGGCAGCAATTGTTGCATGTAATACTCGGTGCGTGGAAGCATCTTGCGCATGAGCCTTTCAACGGTAGCATTGATCAACAACCCGCCATGCTTTTTGGTCTGATAACTGCGTTCTGCTTGCTGCATACGCTCGCGCGCCAGCTCGAGGTCAAGCCTCTCCTTGCCCGTCCCAAGGCGCGTACTGGCTTCGAGTTCTTGCTGTTCGAGCTGGCGCAGCTCCTGTTCAACAGCGGCAAGTTGCTCTTCCAGTCGAGTGCGATCCTCAGGAGAGTTCTCACCGACGAGGGGCCAGACAGTAGTGATGCCGGCCAGTGTGCAGGTCTTCGCGGGTGGCCGGCTATGTTGAGCGAGCACAGAGGCGATATGTTCATAGGCCTGCTCGATATCATGCTTACATTGCTCTATTTTGGCCTGAAGAGCGCCTTCCTGCGTCTTGAGAGCATCGAATTCGTTGAGGATACCTGGCTCGTCACCCTCCAGGACTTCACGCTCGCAACGCTCATGCAGGCCCTGAAGGGTTTCGGCAAAGGGGTCTGGCGGAATGATCCAACTGCCCAGGGGACCACTGCATTTTGAGAGTTGTCGATAGTGTTCAGAGAGCGATTCCTGGCACTCTTTGAGCATGGTGGCCTGGGCAGTATGACGGTCCTGGATTTCGAGTTTATTGCTGAGGATGATATGTAATGCCTCTAGTTGTTTGCGTGCGGCGAACTCGGCCGTGCTAATGGCAGTCTGCCCAAAGGAAACACCAAGAGCCTGAACACGCTGGCGCAGGGAATCCTGCAAGGCGCGCAAGCCATCACGCAAGGAAAATTGCTGCTGGCGCGCTCTCTCGAACTGTTGCATGGGATTGCCTGCCAGAAAATGCTCGTTTTGCTCCATAAAAGCTTCTTTACGAGCAAGAAGGACAGCGAGGGCATCTTGGTGAGCATTGAGTTGTGCCAGGAGCTCAGGTAGCGCTTCCATCCTCATATCGAGAGCAGCAATTTCCCCTTCGGTAGTGTTGATAGCTTCCTCGACCTCGGCGCGTAATTGCGCATCTGCAGGGGAGGTGGTTGAGTCCGAGGGTGGGGAATCCGCTGCATCAGACGCAACAGGCGTAGGTGCGAGGGGGATGGATAGACCTTCCTCGCCTGCGGTTGTTGCTATCTCGCTGCGCAGGCGGTCAATGTTTTCCTGGTCGGCGCGCAGTTTTTCATCGATATTGTCCCAACCTTCTGACTGGCGCAGATCTTGCAGTTGTGCCTGTTGTTTTCTCAGCGGTGCGACGGCTTCCATGGCGACGTCGACCTGGCTACGAGCTACGACAGCTTGATTACGACTCTCGGTCAGTCGCTGCTGCAGGTCAGCGAAGCTCTCATCCTCATCTGGTATTTGTTGGAGAAGTTGCCCGGCTTCCTCAATCGAGCCAGGAACGGTGCCGCCAAGCGAGCGAATTTCATGCTCGATCTGAGCAAGGGCGTTCTGGCCGCCACCCACGCGTGCGGCGGTTTCGCGTGCGGCAACCATCATACTGACGCGATTGATTGCTTCCTGCATCTGTTGATCAGCTTGCCGTTCCTTCTCGCGAGTTTTTCTGTAGTATTGCAAGCTGAGTCCCGCACCAACAAGGAACAAGAGGGCAACCATACCAGCGACGATGGCGTAGATATATGATTGGCGCGCGGCTTCAACGAGAGCACCACCACCACAGAGGATCAGCAAGACGACGCAGGCAATCAAAATAGCGAGTTGTGCTGTGGCGGTACGACGGATAGCAAGAGCTGCAAGGGTGTACTGTTCTTGCTGTTGATGAGCGGCCACGACGTGTTGTTCAGCATCAGCGAGTCCTTTAGACAGTCCTTTGACGCGCTGCCATTCTTTGAGCTGGCGACCGGTGCTGAGCTGTTTCCAGCGCTTTTCGAGAGCGCCGGTGCGTTGCTGGACCTCCTCCGCCTCATGTTCGACAAGGGCAAGTTGCTGCTCGGCCTCCTGGAGTTGCGCACGCACTCTGGCAAGTTCAGCGCCATTTTCTTCGGCCTGTGTGCGATTGGCTTGCCTCCTGGCAAATACCTGCTCGGCCTCTTCGACTGCCTTGAGACGAGCAGATAAGGCGTGTAAACGCTGCAAGCGCGCTTCCAACTGAGGCCGTGCTGAGCGTTGCTGTGTTTCTAGTTCATGCTGGGATTGTTGGACTTCATCGACAAGCAGATGCGCCTGCATGACCTGGTCATCGAGGTCTGCAAGCTCTTCCTGGATCTGCTCATACTGCTTGAGTTGTTGTTCGAGATCTTTGATGGTATTGACAGCGGCCAGTAAATCTGCGGCCATGCGTTCCAGCGTGCCAAAGGAGTGCGAGAGATCTGAGAGTTCGCGCACGCGCTGCTCGAGAGCAGGTAACTCATCACGTTCGCGCCGCTCAACATCGGCAAGCTGGCGTTCAAGCTCAGGAAGCTGGCGCTGCGCCTCGGCAATGTTTTCGTAAGCAGCGATGATTTCATCGAGTATGGCCTGCGCCTTTTTGAGTTGCTGTATGCGGTACTGCCTGCCTTTAAGCTCTGTGCGTTTGTGCTGAAGTTGTTCAAGCGAGAGCTCATGCTCTGCAATCTCTGCTTCGTGCCGGCTTATCCCGGCGAGGTCTTCGCGAATAGTTACGGCGTCGAGGGCTGCTTCGAGCTGGCCAAGTTGCATACTCAGGTCTGGAATGCGATTCTGTATTTCGGCTAATTGGAGGCGTTCTGCGCATTCAGCAAGCAGGCGCTCATCTTCCCCGGTCACTTTGAAGTATTCGGACAGGCGCGTTAGTTTTTCAAGCCCAAGCAGTTTATGCAAGGAGCCTTCACGTTCGCTGCCGCTGAGATGTTCAAGGCGACTCAATGCTTTCTGCTCAATAAAGCAAGAATCCCGCATTGTCGCGGCGTCGATATGGCCTATTTCGGCGATGATGCGCACGTTAGCAGCCTCGAGGTTGGTGATGAACTCTTCTGCCGGCACACCGAGTTTGCGAACGCTGAGGGCCACACTCTGACCTTTACCGCGTTCAATGCTACGTTTGATAGTAAGTTCTGTAGGGCCGATGGTGAGGGTGAGGGTTACCGTAGCTTGATTTTCACCATAGAGGATGAGGTCGTCGTAGCTCCCGTCTGCAGCCTGTGAGTGTTTTTTCCGTTCGGAGGTGAGGGCTTCACCGTAGAGAGCAAAGTAGACGCATTCAAACAAGGTTGACTTACCTGCTTCGTTTGTGCCCTGAATGAGCATGCTGCCCCTTTGGGGGAAGTGCAGGTTAATCTCTCGCAAGAGCCTGAAACGCTCGACTGTCAGATTTTTAAGAATTATCATGTATTTACTCCAATGGCGAGTTGATAAAGTCTACAAGACCCTACAGGTTGCGGAGGGCGGACACAAGTTCTTCTTTAGTGGCCTGCAAAGCCTTTTGCTCCTGTTCGTCAGGGGCGGCAGCGATCCATTCGTCCGCAATGGCAATAAGTTCTTCACGGGGAGAAAGGCGCTCATCTCTCCAGGGTAGACCCACCTGCCCAGGAGTGGATGATATAAATTCTTGTTCGGGCAAGAATGAAAGGGCACTATCATCAACAGTCAGGGCAAAACAATGCTCTTCCCCGTATTGTCGTATGCGATTGAGATCCAGTTGATGAAATTGACTGCGCGTAAGCTCTCCTTGAAGTTGAAGCTGTACCATAGCTTCATCCGTACATAGTGGGTGCAGGCGTTCTAGGATGTTCGCGGTGGCCTCATCCCCTGGCCCCCTCTCCATCTGTGATGGAGAGGGGGAAGGGGGTGAGGCTGGCCATAGTTCAGTTGTATGTATAACCAGGCGACGTAGCTGGAGCGCATCCACGACGATATGCTCGCACCAGCGAACGCCATCAGCGGCAAGGCCGATAAAGACAAAACCAGGTTCATCATCAGGGTCACTGAAATCGATATGCTGCGTGGCACCTGCGACAATGAGATCACAGCGACCAATGGCTAAATGCTGGTAAGCATGATGGTAGCCAGCCAGGATATAGCGAAAAGTTGATTGGTCGGCGATAGCGTCACGAGAAACCCGGGTCTGTATGTCGAGTAGAGATGCACTTGTAGTGAGGCCTTCAATAGGAGCATGCAATACAAGCAGGGAAAGAGCGGCACGCTGTATGTCGCTTTGCACGCGCAGGCGCTCAAGTGGATCGCCTTCCTGGCCGGCAAGAACACTAAGGCCGCAGATACCAACAAGAGTACCCCGTACATCAACTATAACAGGCTCGATGAGCTGCTTATCTTGTGCCTGTTCAGAAGTTTGAGGCTTCGAGGTACCGATTGGTGCGAAGTAGTGAAGGGCTCCTAAACGTGCATAGCTAATGTGAGGCGCGGGGGCTGGCAAGGCGAATTCACCTTCACTGCTATCTATTGATGAGTGCGTTTCAGCCGGCGTGTCATGGATACCGCCAACAGCGAATGCCTTGATGCCACGGTCGCGTAGCTGGGCGAGGCGTTCTGCTACAAAACTGCGGTCTTGCTCATCTGGGCTGGTGGTATCAAACAGATCGCCTGCCTGTACAAACAGGTCGACGCCTTGCCCGATGGCAAAATCAGTCGCTTGCTGAAAAGCATGTCGCAATCTCCGCCTGCACTGCTCGCGCTTGCGAGGATGTTGGCTCAACGCGGCATATCCTAAATGATTGTCAGCGGTTAGCACAATCGTGATAACGCCGCTCGCCTGCTCTTGTTGATCGCTCTTAGACTCCATCAAATCAGAATTCTGCTCCATATCTCCTGCACCATTATCAAGGAATTACCAATTCTTCTCATGACGAGTCTATCATAAACAACCGCGTTTAAAAACCTGTTGCATAGAAAAAAGGACTATTTGGGGGATAGCTAATTCATACCAGGTCTTGATCAAGTATGATACAGGTGGCGAAACCGGAGGGCGACCGCAAGAGTCCCCACACCGAGGAGGTAGCAAAGAAACTGCGTGTGTCCACGGAGGAGAACCACGAGGGCGATCGCAAGGGTCCCCACACCTCTCCACACCACCCCCGCCCTTACCAAGATAGGGAAGGACTTCGCCAGCAGTATCTAGTATATTGATTATCCCTTGCTTATCAAAATACACTGGTACAAAAGTAATGGTCTGGCTGGAATTAAGAACATTTGATTTCTGGTGAGAGTCATACTTTAGGAAAAGCCTGGGAAATCCAGAAGTCCCAAATATTTGACTCTGCAAAAGCAGACCGTTATTGTATATAAGGACTTTTGAACCATATGTATGTTCAATGAAAGCATCGATAGAGTTTGAAGACTCATTACTTTTTGTAAAGCTAGGGCGCTACTTTAATGAAGAATATAGATGAAATAATAAAGCTGTATACACATAGAGAGCGGGATCAGCTTGTGGGAATGGAGCATTCCAACCAGGAGCTGGAGAATAGACAGGTACTGCTCTCATTTGCAAATAGTATCCAGGAGCGAGATATTCTGACCTATGATCATTCGCGCAGGGTGGCTACATATGCGCAGCGATTGGCTCGCTATTTGGGTTGGAGCAGGCGTGAGGCACGTGATCTTGCATTAGCAGCTTTAGTGCATGATCTGGGCAAAACGTGGATTGCGAACGATATTCTACTCAAAGCTGACGCACTCTCTGATGAAGAGCGCAGGACGATGGAACGTCATCCCGTAATTGGGGCACGGATTCTGATTGGCTGTGATGTGCACCCATTTTATGTAGAGGCAGTGCTTTATCATCACGAGGCATGGGATGGGCGAGGCTACCCGGCAGGATTGAAAGGGGAAGAGATTCCGCTGAGCGCACGCATTTTGACCATAGCAGATGTTTATGATGTATTGACATCGCAACGTCCCTATAAAGAGGCCCTCTCAAAGGATGCAGCACGCGAGCGCCTGCTGCTTGGCTCGGCAGCCAATTTTGATCCGATGGTAGTGCGCGCTTTTGTGAATCTACTGGATGCACAAGCCAATTTTACCCTGCCACAACTTATTTGCCCTCTACCAGGGGCAACGAAAAGCTTATATTATCCTACGTAGGGGCAGGATAATGGAGATTACCTTTTTCAACTGGATTGCAGAAAATTAAGCGAGGGCCGATGAATCGGCGATGGGCGCGATAAATGACTCTGTTGGGAAATGGTGTAGAAATGACTGACCATCAAGAGGCCTCCTGGTCTTGCAAGCGAGCGAACGGTGATTTGCGGCGAACAGGACGGCTGGGTTTACCGAGGGACTGAGCAT